>QMCE01000084.1_pt1 | contig 83137 bp, 68 predicted proteins | sample 1821851 | NCBI WGS metagenome assembly QMCE01 (sample SAMN09453174, study PRJNA476694) | Termite gut metagenome, whole genome shotgun sequencing project. | isolation source: worker | host: Odontotermes sp. | place: South Africa:Pretoria | collected 2016-01-28
GGTCGGCAAGTCCGATTTTTTGAGAATTTCCCTGCGGATGTTGGCCTGATTATACTTCAGCCGTTCTACTTCAGTTCGTCCCAATTTGTCGTATGCCTCTTTGACGAGCGGGTTGGTTTTTGCGATAATTCCCAACTTGTAGTGCGGGTTGCCGAAACTGATTATCATCGGCTGTTCGCGCAGGTCGGCGTACTCGTTAAACAGTTTCTCGAACGATACCCGTGCCCGTGGATTCATCTCGACCCTCTCGGCGGGGGATGCAAACTGAACGCTCCTGATCTCCACTCCGAATCCGTTGCGCTGTAATTCTTCCGACAGGGTGATGGCTGTCCGGTAAATCTGCTTGGTTATCTTGAAGTTTACTATGTCTATGTTGGCAAGGTTGCGATCTACGACGAGGCGGTTATCTTCTATCCTTACATATTTCTCGTTCAGGTATGGAATGTTTGACAGCAACGTTTTGCGGCTATCGTCCGGCAGGGCGTTGGTGTCGGCGGCAAGTTTAACAGCTTTGGCCATCGTTTTGCGGGTCGCTTCGGTGAACTCCTCCAATGTCAGATCGTCGCTGTATCGGGTCGTTGAAAATATGTGCGTTATCTCGGTGTTGTAGATCGAATCGCGGATACGTCCGCAAATCTGAATAAACAGGGTCGATATATCAACAAGTGTCTGCGCTTTGGTGGCGTCGCTCACTATGTAGATTCGTCCCTGTGGGTCGTAGATGTCGCAACCCTCAAAGGCTGTCGAGGTGTAGAAGTTCACTTTCTTGGTCGGGTCGGATGGTATCTCTATAGGGTAACCCTCGCCCAACTTCCTTGCGTTTTCCTCACTGTCGGCGCACACGATCCTCACCTGCTCGGGCGACAGGTCGGCTTTCTTGATAACGGCGTCTATAAGCTTGACGCTGTTGACAAAGAAATGCAGATTGCCGTTGCGGTTCTGCTCTATTACCTGTCGGCACAGATGGGCTACATAATCGGCAGGCTTTTTCTGTGGCCGGGACTGCACCGTTACCTCTGTTGTGTCGGTTCACTCGACTGCCACGATCGGGATGTCCTTCAACTCCTCAAACAGATACTCCCGCTCTATCGGGGTCGCACTCATGTAGGTTACCCGCTCGAAATTACGTGCCTCAGCCAACAGCCGTTTAATCGCCTTGTGCCGGAATGAATAGTGATTGAACAGGATATGATACTCGTCCACCAACAGGAAGAAATCGCGGTAAACGTTGTGGCCCGCCTCCGATAGCACACCCACCACTCTCGGCAGGGAATCGTAGGTAACGAGTATCTTCAACGTCTCGTGCTTTCGGGCAAAATCCGTGATCGCGTCGTTGTCCACATCCCCGTAAACGGCCAATACATCGTGCCGGCGTCTCTCGTTGGGTATCTCCTTGTTTCGGGCAAGGTTGATAAATGGCACGGCGATAATCGTGTGTCCGGCTTGATTAATGGCTAACTCTGTGCCTCCGCAACCTGTCTTGCCTTTGTTGAAAAGGCAGTTGGCGGGTATCTCTGTCATTCAGGCGCGGCCTGTCTCTTTGTTCTGTTCACCTAATCAGGTGGCCCACTGTGGGGCAGGGATGGTTGTTGCTGTGCTCATTTGATTAATTTTTAATAGGTTAAATCATCTATAATTTTCAATCTCTAAATATATCCTTCATAGGAAATCTCTGTTCCCGATCAAAAAACATGGGCGTGGAGTTGGAGCCACATAATTTTTGCTTTTACATATTCTTCTTTATAGGATTTTGAGTTTCGCAATCGAAAAATATGTGAGCGGGTAGGGCTTGGCTGTGGTTATGGGTTTTGGACGGAATCGTCGGAATCAAAAAACGTGTGAGTTGTGAGCAAAGCAAAGGAGAGCCACACTCCGCTCCCCTTTTGACTTTACTTGTTTTGAAAAATCAATCCATGAAACACATGGGCATCCACACCCTTTAGATACCACCTTTTCGACATCGACGGGCAACCCATTTTTCCCATCAACCATACGCGAAGATAGTGAAAATTATCGAGATTTCCAAATGAAATGTTGAATTTTTCACGAGATTTTGAGTTAGGGCGCGCAAACGTGTTTTCTGCTCTTAACAGACATTGAAAATGTGTTTCGATGTCTTGTAAGAGGTAAAATCAATGATTTTTGCTTTGATGAAACTTTTTTCGACCAAACATGATATTAATTGATACAAAATTGCTATTTTTGGGACGTTTTTAGACTTGATCCAAATAACATAATGACTCCCGTAGCCCGGCGGGAAGCAGGTTTTTCCAAAAACGGGCAAAAAGATTTTTTAATTTTTAAATTATTCAAACTTATGGGACAAAAACAAATCTCATGAGCCGATCCCGCTGGCTCTGAAAAAGCGGTTGAGGAAACTCCAAAGGTTTCCAACAAGTCTAATCGTGTTGCCCCGATTTGGAGAGCGCTCAAAAAATCGAGAACCAAATTCGCGGCACAGTTAACGCAAAATACATCAACAAAACGGCAGTGTATAGATGCATGCTTATCTGTTGTCTACGATGATAAATTGCGTGGCTGGCAAGACCTTTTAGAACATGCAAATCGGCTTACCGATTCTAAAAGATTCCACGAATACTGCGATTCGCGTCATCTCGCCCCTCAAGCCGTGGCGGAACATATCGTATTCGAAGGCGATAGTGTTATCAAAGCGGTGCTAAAGGATGGAGCAAAAGTCATTGGAGAGAAGATCATGATGTACGGTGATCGACTTTATGAAGATGAGTTTGGGCTATATGACGGAGCTGGTGAGCAGAAGTAGTCCGATCGGCTACTTCTATGGTCGAAAAACGGAGCCACCCCTCAAAAGGTGGCTCCAACTTTTGCTCTTACCTGTATCACAACAGATTCTTCATCGCCTCGTCGATCTGGCTGTTCTCGAAACTATCCAAATAAATCTGGGTCGTGGACAGGTCGGAGTGGCCCAGCGATTCGGAGATTATCGCGATATTCACCCCGGAGCGCTTCAAAACGGTCGCATAGGAATGTCTTGCAACATAGGTTGTTAGCGGGAATTTCAGCCCTATGTCCGCACCTATCTCCTTGAGTGCGCTATTAACCTTACGCAGAACCTTTACAATCCTGTGGAATATCTGCTTGTCGGTAATATGCACCCCTGCATTGAGTATCGGGAAGATGTAATCGCCATCGTCATAAAACGGGCTACTCTACTATAACGCTCCACAATCTCGTTAGCCTGCGGGGACAACCTGCACGACAGTAGTTTCTGCGTCTTGTGGCGCGAATAACACACCCTGCCGCCTACAATATCCCTGTGCCGGAGCCGGGCGATATCGCAGAAGTTAATACCCGCCGTGAAGTAGCTGAACAGAAACATATCCCGCGCTAACTGCTTATAGCCCGACTTGTAGTTATATGGGATTTCCAACTCGGCGATCTTCTGTATCTCCTCTTTGGTGATGGCTCGTTTACGGGTTGGCGTCCACAAGCTACCCACTTTATATGTGTTAAACGGGTTCTTCTTCGGCACAAACCTACCCTCTTTAATGGCTTTGTTGTAGATGGCTTTGAAGATGGCAAAACGGGTGGCGATGCTGTTACCGTTATTGCCACGGTTACGGAGATACAACTCAAAACCTTTGAGATAGTCGAGGTCTATAACTTCCAACGCTATCTTCATGGATTTATAGGCATTCAACATCAACAAAGCGGATTTGTGTTTCGATGCGGAACTGTACTTTCCCAACGATTCCAACCGCTCGATCTCGGCTTTAAAACCGTCCTCGACAGTGATAGTTGCTTTGCGTCCGTTTGCTTCAAACAGCGTATCGAAGTTCACCTCTACGTCCAATGCCTCAAGGCGTCTGATTTTCTTTAAATAAGTGTCAATTTCATTGTCGATTTTAGTTTGCATGGTTCGCCTATCCGGGCAGTCAAAAGTGAACATTTGGGCCTCGAAATCCCAATAGCAAGCGTTCACAGACAGCCCGATGGACACAAATTTGCTTGTGCGTTGGTCGGTGAATCTAATGAACAGTGGCGATTCGCCGTTTCGATTGGTTTTGTCTTTCCGGCATACTACTTTGATTTTCATAAACTTGCGTGATTTTGCAAGCATTATGATTCCACGATTTTTGGTACAACAAATGGTACAACATTTGCCCTCAAACCCCCGTTTCAAAGGCTCATCCCTGCAAAACAAAAAAGGCCACCTTATCGGTAACCTTCTGATTTTCAGAGCCGCAAGCCGGACTTGAACCGGCGACCTCTTCATTACGAGTGAAACGCTCTACCAACTGAGCTATTGCGGCAACATCAGGGCGCAAAAGTAATAATAATTACTATTTTTGCAAAATTATGACTGCCGCATGATTACATTTCTCATTTGCCTTGCACTGCTGGTGGGAGCTTATTTCACCTACGGTCGGTATCTCGAACGAGTCTCCGCGATCGACCCGGCGAATCCTGTTCCGTCGGCCGCGCGGTTCGACGGGGTGGACTATGTGCCCATGCCGCGGTGGAAGACTTTTCTGATCCAACTGCTCAACATTGCCGGATTGGGGCCGGTGTTCGGGGCGATACTCGGTGCGGCCTACGGACCGGTGGCGTTCGTTTGGATCACGCTCGGGGGGATATTTTTCGGGGCGATGCACGATTTTCTGTCGGCGGTGATGTCGCTGCGGAGCGGAGGGCGCAGCCTGCCGGAGATCGTCGGCGAAACGCTCGGCGCGGGAACCAAACAGGTGATGAGGGGCTTTTCGCTCGGACTGATGGTATTGGTGGGGGCGGTGTTCATGTCGCAGCCTGCCGAATTGCTGGCGTGGAAAATTCCGATCGCGGAGGGCAGTGCGGCGACCCTCAACGGCTTCCCGACCGGGGTGCTTATCTTTTTGGGCATTATTCTGGTCTATTATGTTATTGCCACGCTTCTGCCGGTCGACAAACTGATCGGGCGGATATATCCTGTGTTCGGGGGGCTGCTGTTTTTCATGGCTGGGGGTATTTTCGTGGCGTTGATGGCGGGCGGATATTCGATACCGGAGCTTACTTCTTTTAAGAACTATCTGCCGGATGCGGCGAATTTTCCCATAGTGCCGACGCTGTTCGTGACGATCGCCTGCGGAGCTATTTCGGGATTCCACGCCACTCAGTCGCCGATGATGGCGCGCTGTATCCGCAGTGAAAAGGAGGCACGAAGCGTGTTTTTCGGCGGCATGATCACCGAGAGCATCATCACTCTGGTGTGGGCGGCAATCGCGATGGCTTTCTGGGGCGGAGTGCAGGGACTGAACGAAACCCTTGCGGCGAACGGCAACAAGGCGGCGATCCTGGTAGACATCATCTCGCGCGCGACGCTGGGCGAATGGCTCTCGTGGCTGGTGATCGGTGGGGTGATAGCGGCGGCGATAACTTCGGGCGACACGGCGTTCCGTTCGGCGCGCCTGATCGTGGCAGACTTCGGACGCATCGACCAACGGCCGTTGTGGAAACGAGTGGCGGTTTCTGTGCCTCTGTTCGCGCTGGGGCTGTGCATCATCCTGCTGATGGACTTTCGCACGATGTGGAGCTACTTTGCGTGGATGAATCAGGCACTGTCGGTGATCACGCTTTGGGCCATCACGGTTTGGTTGTGGCGTCGGCGGGGGCCTTTTCTGTTGGCGATGCTGCCCGCGGCGATCATGAGCTACATCTGTTCGAGCTACGCATTCCTCTCGCCCATCATGTTCGGCATGACCGATCGCACGGCCGCGTACTTTTGCGGCGCGGGGCTTACCATTGCAATAACGATCTTTTTTACCCTGAAATTCCGAAAGAAATATGACCCGCGCATATCTTGAGCCTTCCCCCGACCAGACTTTCCGCATCGTCCGCGCCGAAGACCTGGGCGGGCTTTACGATTTCCGCGCCGCGATCGACGCCTCGCGCCGGCTCGAACGCGAAGGCAATGTCGAGGGGGCCTGCAATCTGCGATACGAAGCCTTTCGACGTCTGTACGATCTGCTGCCCGAAGGCGAGGATACTATTCTCGACTGGCACGACGAGGCTACCCGCGCGGCGGTCGAATTGGCGAACTTTTCGGGAATAGACCACTTTCTGGTGGGCGACTGGGAGATGGCCGCCGGTATCTTCGAACTCGTGTTGGAGATAGACCCCGAAGACCATCTCGAAGCCACGACCCGTCTGGCCTACACATACCTCGCAATGGGCGAATACGACTCGTTCGACGAGATCATAAACGATATTTCCGACAAATACCCCGACCGGCAGGTGCTCCTGCTCTGGAGCGAATGGCGCCGCACGGGTCGTCTGCCCGAAGGAACCCTCCAACGTTTCCGCACACGTTTCGCTCCCTATTTTCAAGAGTTTGTCGCCGCCGCCCATCCCGTATCGCCCGAATACCTTGCCGATATCGACTCCGACCACCCCTCGCCCGACGCCCTCGCCCGCGAATTGTGGCTCCAGACCGAACATCTGTGGACGCTCTTCGGCGACTTCATCGAGAGTTTGAAGCGCCATGTTTGAATGGGGGGACGACAGGAGGTTCAACAGCTACTCGCGATATTTCCGGGAGCTGATGGGTGCCCGTGTGCAGAAGGTTGCGATCAACGCCGGTTTCACATGTCCCAATCGTGACGGCACGGTGGGTGTCGGTGGGTGTACGTTTTGCAACAACGAGGCTTTCACTCCATCGTATTGCATGGGCGGGCATAGCGTCACGCGGCAGATCGACGAAGGGATCGAGTTTCACTCGCGCCGTTATCGAAAGGCGGAAAAGTACTTGGCCTATTTTCAAAGTTTCTCGAACACCCATGCGCCGCTCGATGCGTTGCGCGCGATCTACGACGAGGCGCTGGCCCATCCCCTGATTGCGGGGATCGTTGTGGGCACACGACCCGATTGCGTCGATGTGGAGAAGCTGGATTATTTCGCCGGGCTTGCGCGCGATCGTTACGTCGCGATCGAGTACGGCATAGAGTCGACTTACGACGAGACGCTGCGGGCCGTGAACCGCGGGCACGATTTCGCTTGTGCGCGGCGGGCGGTGGAGATGACGGCGGAGCGTGGCCGGGCCTTGACCCACGCTTCGGGCTGCGGCCTACACACCGGCGGCCACTTCATTTTGGGATTTTCGGGCGAGACGGACGATCTGCTTATGGCACAGGTCGAGGCGATAAACTCGCTGCCGCTGACGACTGTGAAATTCCACCAGTTGCAGATCTTCCGCGGAACGGCGATGGCGGACGACTACGGGCGCGACCCTGAAAAGTTCTCCTTTAAAAGCATGGACGAATACATCGACTTTTTCATCGAGATCCTGCGCCGCCTGCGTCCGTCGCTGGTTGTGGAGCGGTTTGCGGGTGAAGCGCCTCCGCGCCATCGTGTGGGTCGTGATTGGGGATTGGTTCGCAACGAGGAGCTTGCCGCGCGACTCGACCGCCGCCTCGGAGAACTCGACGTCCGTCAGGGCGATCTGTACACCGCCCCCGCCCCAGAAGTATCACTGTGAAATATTGACCAACTGCTCGCGGTAAGCGGCCAGGATGCGGGACTTCGACAGGAAACCCAAATAACGACCCTCCTTGTCAACCACGGGCAGTGTCCAGGTTGCGGTCTCGTCGAAACTGCGCAGCACGCTTGCCACCTGTTCGCCGGGCAGGATGCGGTCGGGCGGCTCTATCATGTAGTTGGTGATGGGAGTCGCGTATTTCGAGGGTTCGAACATATCGACCCGCATGTCGTCCAATTGCACTATCCCCACCAGCACCCCGCCGTCGCCGACCACCGGAAAGACATTGCGCCGCGCCCGCGAGATAACCTTCACCGCGTCGCCCAAAGTCCCGCTCTCCTCCAGAGGCAGAAAGTCCGTCTCCATCAGTTTGTCGAACTCCAGAAAGACCATAACCGAGGCGTCCTTGTCGTGAGAAAGAAGCTCACCCCTCTGCCGCAGTTGCTTGGTGTATATCGAGTCGGGGTCGAGCCAATGGTCGATCATGAACGAGATGGCCGTTGTGACCATCAGCGGGATGAACAACCCGTAGCCGTTCGACAACTCGGCGATCAGAAATATGGACGTCAGCGGCGCCTTCATAACCCCCGCCATCACTCCCGCCATGCCCACCAGCGTGAACGACACCAGCGGCAGATCCATGCCGAAAAGATAGTTACACAAAAACGCGATCGCCGCACCCGTGAAAGCCCCCACGAAAAGCGACGGCGCGAACGTTCCGCCCACTCCCCCGGCCGCGTTGGTTGTGGCGGTGGCGACGACTTTCAGGAACAAAGCCGCAACCAGAAACGCGATCACAACCCACGGCACGGCGCGGTATTTATAGAACAGCGAATTCTCGAACAGCGTGTCCATCCGTCCCCTCATCAGCTCGCCGAAAGCTTCGTACCCCTCGCCGTAAAGAGGCGGAAACAGGAACAGCAACACCCCGAGGATCGCCCCTCCCACGAGCCACTTTTTCCACATCCTGTCCATCCGCCCGAAGAGGCGCGACACCGCCGAGTTGACCGAAGTGAAGTAGTATGCCACCAATCCGCATGCCACACCCAACAGTGCGTACATCGGAATATTGCGGATCTTGAACACATCGGGCACGTTGACCGCGATGATCGGGTCGAATCCCCGCAGTGCGAAGGCGAGTGTCGTTCCGGTGAGAGTGGCCAGCAGCAGCGGAATGATCGACCCGGCGGTCATTTCGAGCATCAGTATCTCAAGCACGAAGACCAGCCCCGCGATCGGAGCCTTGAATATCGCCGCCACAGCCGCACCCGCACCGCAGCACAACAGCAGTGTCGACTGCTTATAGTTGAGCCTGAGCGCCCGCCCGACGTTCGAACCTATGGCCGCACCGGTCAATACTATGGGCGCCTCGGGTCCGACCGACCCGCCGAAACCTATCGTCGTGGCGCCACCGACCAGCGAAGTCCACATGTTGTGGGGTTTGATACGCGACGAACGCTTGGACATTGCGTACAGCACCCGCGTCACCCCTTCGGAGATGTTGTCGCGCACAACGTACTTGACGAACAGCGACGCCAGAATGATCCCCACGGCCGGGTAGACCAGATAGAGATATGTCTCGGTCTCGACATTGAACCAGCTCGTCAGCGCCCACTTTATGCCGCCCAGCATCACCTCGAAAAGGTATGTCCCCACCCCCGCCAACAGTCCCACAATAACGGCCAGCACCATCATCATCTGACGGTCGGTCAGCCTGCGGGCCAATCGCAAAAAGCGAAAGTAGAGGCGGTCGAGCGGTTTCATTGTCGAAGCGTCAGAACTGTTTTATGCCCATGATCCGGCGAACGTCGGCGAGTGTGGCGGCCGAACTTGCGCGCGCTCTTTCGGCACCCTCGCTCGTCACGCGGTGCAGGTAGGCTTCGTCGGCGCGGATTGCTTCGATGCGTTCGCGGATCGGAGTGACCACGGCGACGATATCTTCGGCCAACTGTTTTTTCAGGTCGCCGTAACGGATCTCGCAGCGGTTGTAGGCGGCCTCGAAATGAGCCACTACATCCGGTGCCGAAACCAGCTTCAGCAGCGTGAACAGATTGGCGATCGGTTCGGCCATCGGTTGGTCCGGCTCGGTGGGGCCGCTGTCGGAGACCGCGCGCATCACTTTTTTACGTATATCGGCATCGCTGTCGCTCAGGTAAAGTCCGTTGCCCTCGCTTTTGCCCATCTTGCCGCTGCCGTCCAGGCCCGGAACCTTCACCAATTCCGTGCCGAAGTTGTAAGCCTGCGGCTCTTTGAAATATTCGACCCCGTAGAACGAGTTGAACCGGCGGGCGTAAACCCTCGTCAGTTCGAGATGTTGCTCCTGGTCTTTACCCACGGGCACCTTGTCGGCGCGGTGTTGCAGAATGTCGGCCGCCATCAGCACCGGATAGGTCAGCAGGCCGGCGTTGACATTTTGCGGCTGGGCGCGGATCTTGTCCTTGAACGAAGCCGTGCGCTCCAACTCGCCCACGTATGCGTGCATGCTTAAAAGCAGTTGCAACTCTGTCACCTCGGGCACATCGCTCTGGACGTAGATCGTCGCAACGTCGGGGTCGAGCCCCGCAGCCAGATACTCGCTCAGCACGTCGCGGATGTTGCCGTGCAGCGCCTTCGGGTCGGGATGGGTGGTCAAAGAGTGGTAGTCGGCGATGAAGAAAAAGCACCTCGCCTCGTGCTGCATTCTGACGAAATTGCGCAGTGCACCGAAGTAATTTCCGAGGTGCAGTCTGCCTGTGGGGCGTATGCCGCTGAGAACTGTTTCCATTTTTTCTTGTAAGAGTTAAACCGCAAAGATAGCGAATTTTCGCTATCTTTGCACGCGATGGATACCTACTGGAAATTGTTGCAATTCGGACGGCCGCTGGGAAAGTACGCCGTTCCGTACTTTTTTTACACGTTGGTTCATGCGGTTTTCAACATGATGAACTTCGTGATGATCATACCCGTGCTCAATATTTTATTCCCGTCCGGCGGCGAACAGGCTGCTTTTGCGACCGAAATGCCCGTGTTCGACATAACGCACTTCGAAACCTATATTCAGGACTTGTTGAGCTTCTCGGTATACAGGGTGTTCGGCGTGGTTCCCGACAAGATCACGGTACTCGTCTTCGTTTCGGGAATGCTGATCCTGATCTCTTTGATCAACAATCTGTTCCGTTATCTGGGATCCTACACGGTCGACAAGTTGCGCATCTCGTCGGTTCAAAATATGCGCAACCGGATGTACGACAAGGTGATGTCATTGAACGTGGGCTACTTCAGCAACCAGAAGAAGGGCGACATAATCTCCAAATTTTCGAGCGACGTGGCAGGGGTGCAGGCGGCCATCACCTCGACTCTTCAGGTGGTTTTTCGCGAGCCGCTGATCCTGATCTTCCTCATGGGGGCTATGATCGCCATGTCGTGGAAACTGACGATTTTTGCCGCCGTCTTCCTGCCCGTTGTGGCGATGCTGATCGGCGCGATCCTCAAGCGGTTGCGCCATCCGGCACGCAACGTGCAGGACGAGTTGGGGCACATGGCCTCGCAGTTGGACGAGTCGCTGTCGGGGATAAAGATCATAAAGAGTTACAACGCCGAGGGTTATTCCGTGATAAAATACCGGTCGATGAACGACATCTTGTCACGCGTTTCGCGATGGATGTCGCGCCGTCAGCAACTCGCCTCCCCGATGAGCGAATTTTTGGGCATAACGGCCTCGGCGGTGGTGGTGATTTTCGGAGGTACTCTCGTGCTCGGCGGCGAGATGAGCGGCGCGACACTGGTATCTTTCGTTGTGCTGTTTTCGCAGATAACGCGTCCTGTCCGTTCATTCGTCGACGCGTTCAGCACGATAAATTACGGCATTGCGGCGGGTGAGAGGGTCTTCGAGTTGTTGGACATCCCCGCCGGCGTGGAGGACAAGCCGGACGCCGTGGCATTGGCTGAGTTCCACGAAGGGATCGAGTTCCGCGACGTGTGGTTCCGTTACGAAGATCGCGAGATAATCCGCGGCGTCAGTTTCCGCGTCGCAAAAGGAGAGACCGTCGCGCTGGTCGGCCCTTCGGGTGGCGGCAAATCGACCCTCTCCGATCTCGTGCCCAGATTCTACGATCCCGAACGCGGCTCGGTGCTGATCGACGGACGAGATGTGCGTGACTATACGATGGAGAGCATCCGCGCCCACCTGGGCATGGTGGCGCAGGAGACGGTGCTTTTCAACGACACCATCGAGAACAATATCCGTCTCGGCGTGCCCGATGCTTCTCATGAAGATGTTGTACGCGCCGCCAAAATAGCCAATGCGCACAACTTTATCATGGAGACCGAGAGTGGTTACGATACGGGCATCGGCGACCGCGGCGTGAAGCTCTCCGGCGGCCAGCGCCAACGTCTCTCCATTGCCCGTGCCGTGCTCAAAAATCCCGATATACTCATCCTCGACGAAGCCACCAGTGCCCTCGACACCGAAAGCGAAAAACTCGTGCAATCCGCCCTCGATGAACTGCTGCGCGGACGAACATCCATAGTCATCGCCCACCGCCTCAGCACTGTCCAGAATGCCGACCGTATAGTAGTCGTAGACGGCGGTCGGATCGTCGAAGAGGGCACACACGACTCGCTCATGAAAAAAGGCGGACTCTATGCCCGTCTTGTTGAAATGCAAAAAATCGGATCCTCGGACAAATAAAAAACATGGGACTTTTTTGTCGTAAGAAATACGCTGCCGACCGGCTTTACGCCCGGACATTTCTCGCTGCACCACGCCGTGAGGCCACCTTTCCGCTCGAAGATGCCAAAAAAGTGGTCTACTGTTTCTGGACGGGCGACAACCCGCTGACCCCCAACCGGCAGGAGGCGCTTGAGAGCATGCGCGCAGTTATCGGTGTCGAAGTGAAACTGATAACTCCCGCCAACCTTGCCGAATATATCCTCCCCGACCATCCGTTGCACCCTGCTTACGAATATCTGTCGCTGGTTCACCGCTCCGACTATCTGCGCACATACTTCATGCACCACCACGGCGGAGGATATGCCGACATCAAGAGCCACAGCCACTCATGGAACGGTGTTTTCGAACAGCTGAACGATTCAGGCGCATGGGCGCTCGGCTATCGGGAGATCGGCCCCCACGGAGTGGTCAAACTTCCCGGGAAAGTGGGACGCGATATCAAACGGGAGTGGCGACAACTGATAGGCCTCTGTGCTTTCGTCTTCCGTCCGCACACTCCTCTTACCGGAGAGTGGTACGATGAGTTGCACCGCCGGATGGATCACTATCACGAAGCCCTGAAGCGCGCTCCCGGAAATGTGATGGGCGACAACAAGGGCTATCCGATCCGCTGGTCGGGCATCCTGGGAGACATCTGGTTCCCGACCGCCCTGAGATACCACGACCGTCTGCTTATGAACGATGCGGTAAAACCCTCGTTCGATAATTACCGGTAAAAGCAAAACCCGCAGGAGCACCTCTTCCCGCGGGTTTTGTTTGTGCGCCGGAACGCAATCTCTTATTCCGACCAGTTGAGTATCTTGTGGAAATCGAACTCTTCGGGGTTTTTCACATACGCCTTTGCCGCTTCGTAGTCAGCGGGCGTGATGTAGTTGAGGATATTGTCGATCACGGCCTGGAACTTGTCGCACGCCAGATTGACGAGGCGGGGCGGGATCTTGTGTGTGAAGGGATCTTCGAGGTCTTTGAGGTATAAAGGCGTCACGAAACCCTCCTGGTTGACATAGACCATACATCCGGTGTTGCCCTGGGCAAAGAGTTTGTAGACTCCCATGCCAAGCTGCGAGCAGTACACAAGGTCGTAGGCGACGGGTGTCTGGCAACGTACCTCGTAGCCGATCTCCACGGGGCGGCTTTTTACCTTGATGCCCAGATCGGCGATACGTTTTTCGAGCATTTCGTTGAATATGTGCGCCTTCGACACTTTGCCGAGTTCGGGATGTCCGTGGTCGTCGTACGAGAAGGTGACTCCGCTGTTGCGGCACTCTTCTTCGCTCAGTTCGTGGAATACTCCCTCGGAGATGATGGCCGCGCCGTAGTCCATGCCCATGATCTTGCGTTTGATGATCGACGAAACCACGAGATCCACGATCTTTTGCACCGTGATGGTGGTTTTGTTGAACATCTCGGGGATCACGATCATCGGGTAGTGGCACGCGCTGCCGATGCCGAACGCCAGGTGACCCGCGCTGCGACCCATTGCGGCGAGAACGAACCAGTTGCCGCTCGTGCGTGCGTCGACATAGACCGTGCGGGCGATGACGGCGCCTTTATCCTTGGCCGACTGATAGCCGAAAGTGGGCATTCCGTCGGGCAGCGGAAGGTCGTTGTCGATCGTCTTGGGGACGTGGATGTTGGCTACCGGATATTTGTTCGCTTCGAGGAACGCGGCTATGCGGTTCGCGGTCGATGCGGTGTCGTCGCCGCCGACGGTGACCAACAGTTTGATGTTGTTGTCGACGAAGAACTTGAGGTTGAAATTTTCGTCGAAATCCTTTTGCGACGGTTTGAACCTGCTCATCTGAAGGAAAGAACCTCCGCGGTTGAAGATGTCGTCGGCCAGCGGAAAGTCGATGTCGACGGTGCGCGGGGCAGGGTTGAACAGCCCGCTGTAACCGCCGTGGAGGCCGATCACACGGTAGCCTTTCTGGAGAAAAGTTTTGGCGACACTGCCCACGACTGTGTTCATACCGGGCGCGGGGCCGCCACCCGTCAGGATTGCAATTGCTTCTTTCATTGTCTTTGTGCTTTGTATTATGTATGTTTGAGTTTTTCGTTGAGCGCAAAGATAGGGATATTTTTAATAATTTTAAAAATGCGCGCATATTAAAAATGCACGCTTTTCGTTATATTTGCGAAATGAACAGGCTTTTTTTCATAGTCTTTATCGTTGCGGCGATCGTGGCGGCCGATCCGGCGGATGGTCAGCGCATTCGTCGGGCGGAGAGGGCGCGGGCCGAAAAGGCGAAGATGGGTTACAGCCGGCGCGATGTGTCGCACTACGAGGTGGAGACGGACGAACGCGGCGACACGGTTGCCATCGGAGTCTACCTCAACCGCGTCTATTGCTTTTCCAGGCCGATGGACATGTCGCGCAACCGGAAACTCGTGCGCGATTTCAGGGCGGTCTATCCCCTGGCAGAGGTCGCGAGGCAGACGATGGCGGGATTCGAGGAGAAACTGCTGGCACTGCCCACGCGCAGGGCGCAGCGACAATTCTCGAAACGCACCGAAAAGGAGCTCGTGGCACAATACACCCCCACCATGAAACGAATGACGGTCTCGCAGGGCAGAATTCTTGTGCGCCTGATCGACCGCGAGACCGATCAGACCTCCTACGACATAGTGCGGGAGTTCAGAGGTGGTTTCGTGGCGGGATTCTGGCAGGGCATCGCGCGGATTTTCGGCCACAATCTCAAGGACGAGTACGATCCCGCGGAGCGCGACCGGATGATAGAACAGTGCATCCTTCTCTACAACGCCGGACTGTTGCCCGAGTATTAGATCACAAAAGAGACCTCGTGAAAGAGGAATGTTTTTGTCCCGCCGGCGGTCTCGATGATCAGTTCGCCGCCCGGGCCCGTTCCGCGTATCGTGCCCGTGAAACGCTCCCCGTCGGGCAGAGAGAAGAGAGCCGGTGTGTCGAGCCGGTAGAGGAGTTTGTGATAGTCGCGCCGTAAAGTTTCGCGTGCGTGCGTGACTTTCAGCGCCTCGAACCGCTCCGTCAGGCAGCCTATAAAACGCTCCAGCACCTCGCGCCGGTCGAACCCGCGGCCCGTCTCCAGCGACATCGAGGTGGGATTGGGCAGCCACTCGTCGAACACCCTTTGATTGACGTTGATGCCGATGCCCGCCCCGCTGCGCCGAAGCATTCCGCCCGCCCCGTGCGAGTGATCGATCAGCACTCCCACTATTTTCCTGTCGCCGATGTAGATGTCGTTGGGCCATTTGACACGCGCCTCCAACCCGTAGCCGGAGAAAAGATCGACCAGCGCCAGCGCGACACTCTGCAAAACAGGGAACTGCTCCTCCGTCCTCAAAAACGAAGTGTCGAGCACCACGCTGAATGTGAGGTTCTCGCCCGCGGCGCTGCTCCACCGCCGGCCTCTTTGTCCGCGCCCCGCGGTCTGGTGCTCGGCCACCACGACGTCGCCATGCCGATATTTCGGATCGCGCGCCTCGTCGATCGTCGAGGTCAATTCGTTGAAGTTGTAAATCATCGCCCAAAAATAACTATATTTGTCGCGGAATCCAAAGCCGACTTTAAAAGATGAAAAAACTTTTGACCGTTGCGATTGCCGCGCTGTTTGTCGCGGGTTGCGCCGAAAACGCAAAAAACAAAATTACGATGATGCCTTATCCCGACACTCACCGCGGGGATGTGATCGAAGATTATCACGGCACCGCGGTGGCCGATCCATATCGTTGGCTGGAGAATGCCGACTCGGCCGAAACCGCCGCGTGGGTAGCCGCCGAAAACGAGGTAACGTTCGACTATCTCGAACAAATTCCCTATCGCGGCGCCGTGCGCACACGCCTCACCGAGCTGTGGAACTATCCGCGCACAGACACCCCCGTTCGCGTGGGCGAGTGGTATTTCGTCTTCCGCAACGACGGACTTCAGAACCAGAGCGTGCTCTGTCGCCAAAAGGGGCTCGACGGCGCGCCGGAGGTTTTCCTCGATCCGAACACACTTTCCGCGGACGGAACGGTGGCTTTGGCCGACGTGTCGTTCTCGCGCGACCACCGTTGGATGGCTTATGCTGTCGCTGCGGCGGGATCGGACTGGGTGAAGATCCATGTTCGCGACGTGGCCTCGGGCGCGGACACCGACGAGGTGATCGAATGGGTCAAGTTTTCGGGCGCGGTATGGGCTCCCGACTCGAAAGGTTTTTATTACAGCTGCTACGAGGCTCCCAAAGACGGCAACATCTACTCGGCCCAAAACCAGCACCAGATGGTTTACTACCACGCGCTGGGCACACCTCAAAGTGCCGACGTAAGGATATATCGCGACAACGCCCACCCGCTGCGCTATTTCCACGGCGAGGCGAGCCACGACGGAAAATATATCTTCATTGACGGATCGGAGGGCACGAGCGGCACCGAGCTGTTATACCGCGCGGCGGGTGAACGCAATTTCCGCGTGCTTTTCCCCGGCTTCCGCTACGACTACGCCGTTGTGCATGCCGAGGGAGACACCGCGTGGATATACACCAACGACGGAGCTCCCAACTTCCGCCTGGCGAGCATCGACCTTGCCAATCCCGCCGCAGGGCTGAAAGATGTGATCGCCGAAGATCCCGCCAATAAATTGGAAGGCGTCTCGACGGTGGGCGGATACCTGATAGCCTCTTATTTGTCCGATGCGACAAGCAAGATCTCACAACACAAGATGGACGGCACTCCCGTCCGAGAGATAGACCTGGGAACTCTCGGCACCGCCGCCGGTTTCTACGGCGAAAAAGAGGACACCGAGACATTCTACTCGCTGTCGACCTACACCGCACCCTCGACCGTTTATCGCTATGACCTGACGACCGGCGCCTCGACTCTCCATTACCGTCCGGAAGTGGCTTTTTCACCCGACGATTTCGTCACCGAGCAGATATTCTTCGAATCGAAGGACGGCACTCGCGTGCCGATGTTCGTGGTTCACAAAAAGGGCCTCAGGCTCGACGGCTCGAACCCCACATATCTCTACGGCTACGGCGGGTTCAACATCAGCGAGACCCCGAGATTCTCGCCCGCGTGGATCATGTTCATGGAGCATGGCGGCGTGGTTGTGGATGTCAACCTGAGAGGCGGCGGCGAATACGGTGAAAAATGGCACGAGGGCGGCATGCTGGCAAACAAACAGAACGTGTTCGACGACTTCATAGCCGCCGCAGAACATCTGATCGCTGTCGGATACACCTCGCCCCGAAAACTCGCCATCGCGGGCGGATCCAACGGAGGCCTGTTGGTGGGCGCCGCAATGACCCAGAGGCCCGATCTGTTCGCTGTGGCGCTACCGGCGGTCGGGGTGATGGACATGCTTCGCTACCACCGCTTCACCGTGGGCTGGGGATGGAGCGTCGAGTACGGCAACGCGGACAACGCCTCGCAGTTCACCTACCTGTATAAATATTCACCGCTGCACAACCTGAAGCCGGGCACCTGCTATCCCGCAACGCTGGTCACCACCGCCGACCATGACGACCGGGTTGTTCCGGCCCACTCGTTCAAGTTCGCCGCCGAGCTGCAACACGCCCAGGCGTGCGACAACCCCGTGCTGATCCGTATAGAGACCAACGCGGGCCACGGAGCCGGAAAACCCACATCGAAACGCATCGACGAAGCGGCCGACATCTGGTCGTTCGTCTTCGAAAATACAAACACCAAAGTTAGATTCTGAAACAGATGAAAGTTTACAAGTTCGGGGGCGCGTCGGTCCGTTCGGCCGAGGGCGTCAAAAATCTGAAGTACATCGTCGAAGGGGAGCACGGAGGTCTCTTCATCATAGTCTCGGCGATGGGCAAAACAACCAACGCGCTCGAAGTCGTCATCGACCACTTCATGGCGGGCCGCAAGGCGGAAGCGATAAAAGAGTTCGCCGCCGTGGAAGCCTATCACGCCGGAATTCTTGAAGGTTTGGGTCTGCTTGAGGAAAAACATTCGCCCGTGCGGCTCGCACCCCCGGCCTCGGTGCAGAAACTCTACGACGAGGCGCGCGCGATAATCGAAAAAGAAACCCCCGTCGAGCGCGATTTCGAAAAGTGGTACGACGCGCTGGTGAGCTACGGCGAGCTGATCTCGACCACCATAATTTCGGAATATCTCAACACCGCCGGAGTGCGCAACCAGTGGGTCGACATGCGCCGCGCGTTCGTCACCGACGATAGGTTCAAATACGCCAACGTCGACATGAAAGCCTCGGGCGAGAAGCTGCGGGCCGTGGTGGCCCAGGGAGAGGCCGCCGGAACGGACGTCTTCGTGGGCCAGGGTTTTATCGGCGCTACACCGAAGGGCGAAACCACAACCCTCGGACGCGAAGGTTCCGACTACTCGGCGGCCGTGGTGGCTTCTGTTTTGGATGCGGAAAGCGTGGCTATATGGAAAGATGTGATCGGAGTGCTGAACGCCGACCCGAAGATATTTCCCGAGAGCACGTTCATTCCCGAGCTGACATATCTCGACGCGGTGGAGCTGGCCTTCAGCGGCGCGCAGATCATCCACCCGAAGACGATCAAGCCGCTGCAAAATAAAAACATTCCGCTGTATGTCCGTCCGTTCGGCGACAAGTTCGCGAGCGGCAGTGTGATCCGCGGTCAGATCGCCGCCCCGATCGAGGTGCCGATCCTGATCCTGAAGCGCGGTCAGGTGTTGATGCAGATCCGCCCGCGCGACTACTCGTTCGTGCTGGAGGAGAAGCTCGGCGACATCTTCGCGATCCTCGAACAGTTCAACACGAAGGTCAATCTGGTGCAGACCTCGGCCATCTCGATGTCGCTCTCTATCGACCGCACGCGCAGGCTCGACGAACTCGTGGCCGCACTCGAAGGACACGGTTTCTTCGTCACCTACGACGACGGGATGGAGTTGCTGACGATCCGCGGATACACCGATCCCTATCTGGAGCGTTACAGTCGTGTCGACGGAATCTTTCTTGCCCAGCGTACGCGAAAGATCCTGCGTCTGGTACGCAAGGAGACGGTGTGAAACAATATCGCGAGACACACATAACGAACCCTAAAACTACTCCCTTTATGATGAAAAGAATTTTTGTTTTGGCTGTTGCGGCGCTGATCTGTGCATCGTGTGCCACTCGGGGCCAGGCCCCGCAAAAAGATCCGCAGTCGTTCGACTACGCACCCGACCACGCGGCCATCGGTATCGACGCGGAGAGGCTCGGACGGATCGACGCCCTGTTGCAGGACTATGTCGACCGCGGGATCATTCCGCATGCCCTCACTTTCGTCGCGCGCGGCGGCGAGGTGATCCACAACAAAGCCTTCGGTTGGAAAGACGTCGAAAGCCGCACTCCGCTCGCCACCGACAATATCTTCCGCATGTTCTCACAGACCAAGGCGATCACCACCGTGGCACTGATGACGCTGTTCGAACAGGGGAAATTCCAGTTGGACGATCCGGTGTCTATGTACATCCCCGAGATGACGGATCAGGTGCTGGTCGATCCGTCGGATCGCAACAACACCCAGACCCGGAAAGCCGCCTCGCCCGTCACGATACGTCAGGTGTTGAGCCACTCGTCGGGAATCCAGGGGCCGCGCAGGGTGGCGGGACAACCTCCGAAAGAGTATGAAACCCTCGAACAGTACGTTCGCGATCTGGTGGCGGCTCCGCTCATCTACGATCCGGGCACGAATTGGAACTACCACCCCTCGTCCGACGTGTGGGGATATCTGGTTGAGTATTTTTCGGGCCGGACGTTGCAGGAGTATGTCACCGAAACGATACTCGAACCGCTGGGCATTACCGACATGGCGTGGTATTTCGATCCGTCGTACGCCGATCGCTTCGTGAGCGTCTACAACGGCGCCGCCGACGGCACACTTCAGCCGGTAGAGATGTGGAGCGGCCGCAATCCGTTCCAACAAGACCGCCGGTTTGCAAACGCCGGAACGGGCCTCAGCGGAACGATCGAAGGATACGCGCGGTTCTGCCAGATGATACTCAACTACGGCGAGTTCAACGGCCATCGCATTTTGGGGCGCCGCACGGTCGAAGTGATGCAGAAAAACCAGCTGTCGGAGACGAGCAACGTCGGAAACGGTTTCCAATTCGGAATAGGTTTTCAGATATATCCGCAGACAGGGACGAAACCCGCCGCCGTTGAGAACTTCACGCCGATGGTTTCGCCCGGAACGCTATCGTGGGGCGGTGCGGCCAACACCGATTACATCATCGACCACAAGGAAGACATGATCATCCTTTTGTACACCAACCGCCGCCCCGACACCAAAGTGTGGGAGAAATTCCTCAACACCGTCTATCAGGCGCTGGAATAGAAAACGGACGAGGGCTTTATCGCGACATCGTCGGATCGACTGCCTAACGGGGGGGGCTGCTTTTTCAGGAAGCGGCCCCTTCTTCTTTCCCCTCTTCGGGTTCTTCGGGCAGTTTGAACTCGGTCATACCGGCGGCGACAAGGGCGTTGAACCACTGGACGATCTTGCGCATGTCCGAAAAGTGAACGCGGTCGGGATCGTAGTCGGGCACAACCTCGGCAAAGGCGGCCTCGACGGTGCGCGGATCCTCCTTGTGGCCGACGGTGGGTGTGCCGCCCGTGTGTGCATAAAAAGCGGTGAAGATATCGGCCAGCGAGCGGTCTTCGCTCTCGGTGAACACCGATATGTCGGTGAGCGAACTGACCCTCGCGTTGGAGGGCACGTTCATTCGTTTGCCGTCTGTGAGGCTTTCGACGATCACTCCGCGGGTGCTTTGAGCCACATATTTATAGAGTCCGGGATAGCCCGACACGGCGAGTATTTCTTTAAGTTCCACGATTCCTGTTTTTTATTGACGTGCAAAGATAGTTAAAAAATATAATTGAGACCGATATTCATTCCGTTCGATCCGTCCTGCCTGGCGAACGGTTTCGCCCACTCGACCGAGACGATGAAGTTGCGGTTCATCACGAGTTTTGCACCCAGACCGGCGCTCATGTGCAGCCGCTCGTCCAGACCGCTGTATATCTGAGAGCGATCCTCGGCCGGAATCCACATGTCGTTCCAAATCTCGCGCATCCTTTCGAGCCGGTAGGGTTGAACCACCGCTCCGGCGTCCACGAAGGGATTGAGCGCAACATACCACTGCTGGCCTATCAGATCGAACTTTGCCAAACGTATTCTCACCTCGGCGTTGGCCCAAGCGATGCCGTCGCCCACGATGCGATTGTAGAGCATGCCGCGAAGTGTGTTGATGCTGCCCAGTCCCTCGGAGTTGACCTGCCGCAGATAAGGCGTGGTGATGTTGGACTGCATGTAGAACGGGACCTCGCCCGCCACGGTGCCCTGATAGGCCAGATGGTATGCGAAAACCACCCTGTCGCCCGCCAACGGAACATAGTGGCGGAAGTGGGCGGCCACTTTTACATAATCCGCCGCCCGTTGGAACATGTCGGGCGAGCCGTAAACCACAGCCTCGGCCCAGATGCCGCGCGAGGGAGCCGCCTCGTGGTCGCGGGTGTCGAACACGAGTCCCGCCTTGAACTCGACCCTGCTTCCGCCCGAGGCCTCGCTGTCGTCGATCAGTCCGTACTCGCGATAGAGATGATAAAGCGAATTCGAAGCGTCGGCGCTATACTTTTTGAGCATCACATCACCTATCCGGTAGTTCCAGAACGACGCGCCCGCCGCCCAACTCAGCGGCCCCGCGATGCGACCCTGAAAATCGGCCAGCACGCGCGTCACGTCGCGCCGCATGCTGTAAAAAGCCAACCCGTCCTGTTTGTCCAGATCCTTGTAGTATGGCGAGGCGGCGCCGTTGAACCCGTGGAAAGCCATGATCGGATTGGGCAGATAAGTTGCCGCGAAGGTGAAGCGGATGCCGCGCGGAATCAGATATTTCGAGTCGTAAAAAAAGTGGAACACCCCCGAACCCTTGAAATAGTACGACGCCTCGACGTTGAACTTGTGGAGGTAGCCGGGAAAGATCGACCCGTCGCCATAGTAATAGATATCGCACAGCGCACCCAACTGAAAACCCAGATCGCTGTTGTAACCTATGGCCGGCAGAGGGCCGAAATTCCAGCCCGTTTTCACTTTCGCCGCGCCGGCGGTGCCTTCCTCCTCGCCGTTCTCCTGTGCCGCCGCCGCGACAGGCAGCAACATCAACAGGATAGAGATCAATTTTTTCATAAGCCTTATAATATAGCTAAAAATTGCGCCAACAGCACTCCCAGATAGTTGCCCACCGCATAGCCCACGAGACCGATCGTGAGCCCTGTCAACATTGCGTCGCGATTGCCCATCGCCGCGGCGATCATCGGCACGAACGGCGGCGAGTTGACCAACGCCACCGACGCCACAACCATCGAGTCGCCGTCCACTTTCATAGCTCGCGCCAACAGCGATTGCAACACCAGCGAAACCACCACCACGAACAACAAATATACCGCCAGATACAACCCCTCGGAAAGATTGAGTTTCGAAAAATCGGCCATCGACGCCACCGCCACGCTGAAGATATAGATCAGATACATTCCAGCGTCGTAACTTTTGGAGAGTTTTTTCACCGGCCGCCAGAACGATGCGGCGATGCCGAGCGTGGTGAGCATCAGGATGAGCGTCAGCATAAAGTACCGGTTGCTGCCCGCCAGAGCGTTCACGCCCAGTGCCGCGCCACCCGAAACCGCCACTATCGCAAGTGTCAGCGCCGCCGCCCGGCCCACCTGCACCAGCGAGTCCCGTCGCCAAAAACCGGCGTACGGATTTTCGGCCTGCACCCGTCTGTTTTCCTCTGCGATCTCGCGTCCCGTCTCGGCGGAGATCCTTTCGGCATCTACCGGCAAAAAACGCCTGAACATCCGGATGCCGATCCCCAGCAGAAACGCAAGATATGCCGCACTCACCACCAGATCGTAGGAGTTCATCAGGATGTATGTTTCGTGCCGCACGCCCAACATCATTTGCAACGCGGCCAGATTTGGTGTGCCACCCGTGTAGACTCCCGTTATCATGCCGCCGATGCGCGCACCCTCCGGCCCGAGGTTGTTCCTGAAAAGCAGATAGCCCGTCACCACCGCGATCACTACGGCGATCAGTCCGCCGACGAGCGCTTTGATCTGCATGTGCGTCTGCCCGCGCCGAAAAGTGCAGTTGAACAGCAGCATCGGGATCGCCAGCGGGATCATCGCGCTCGTGACCAGATCCTGCACCGCCGCCGCCCCCCGGGGCATGACCGGCAGATTGCCCGCCACCAGACCCACCGCGTAGAGCACGAGTATCGGCCCGATCTTTCCCAGCAACGGCACCCGCCGGCACAACCACAGTACCCCCGCGGGCGCCGTGAGATAGAAAACGACAAGCAGAATATTTCCGGTCAGGGTCATGCGCGAGAAGTTGTGTTTACTGCGGCAAAATTATGCGGTACTGTCCGCTCAGGTGCATCAGTGCGAAGAGCGTGATCAGTCCGTCGTAGTATGTGTCGATGTAGCCGTCTTCGTAGCGTTCCAACCGCTGGTTCCAGAAGTCGTGCACGAACTCCCAACCCAGGGGGTCGGTTGCCATCAGCGCGGTCGAGGCCATCGCTCCCGTAAAACCTATCGAATGGCGTAGCGTGTGGAAACCTCCCGCCCCGTAGTACCAGTCGGGTTCGCTGCCGTCGAGCGCCAACTGGTCGGGATAATTCTCCACGCCATAGCGGTCGGCCAGCGTCTTTTGAAAACGATTTGCGTAACCCTGCTGCCACTCGGTGTCCTTGTTGTACCAGCTGTAATCCATCGCGATGTTCATCGGTACGCGCCACGAGTCGTAGAAAAACCATCGCGTCCGTCCGGGTGCGCCGTACGGAGTGCCGTCGAAATGTGTCAGGTCGGGATTGATGCCGGTGACCGGATCGGTGGCCTTGTGCAGATACTCGCGGGCGGTGGCGGCGCACTCCCTCCAGAAATCCTCCCTTCCGTCGTCGGCGAACTCGGCCCATATCTCCATGAAGGCGGGCAGGTTGTACGACACGTCGGTGTAGGTCCATCCGTTGCCGTCGGGGGTAAAGTTGATGAGCTTGTGCTCCACGTCGAAGATGTTGTGGATGCCCCCTTCGCCCGTCTTTTCGAACATGCAGTCGAGAATGTACCGCGCCTCCTTTTTGTAGTTTATCTCTCCGTTGTCGCCCCAGCGGTTGGATGCGAAAAGCAGCGCCGTGACGTAGTACAACTCGCCGTCGGAAGCGGGCCCGGGCAGGCGCACCGTTCCGTCGGGCATCGTTCGTCCGGTCGTGCCGTCTGTTTGCGCCGTCCAGATGAAATAACCCTTCGACGGCCCATCTTTGTGTTGCATATATTTGACCGACCATCTCCACAGTCTGTCGAACATCTCCTGTTTGTCGAACTGCACGGCGATCATCATTCCGTAGGACATTCCCTCGGTGCGCACATCGTGGTTCTTCAGGTCGGATATGTAGGCCGCATCGTCGCCCACCTCGAAGTAGGCGCGGTCGGGGCCCTCGAAGATCACATACCAGATGCTGTCTATCCTGGCCTCTATCTGTGCGTCGGAGTAGCCCGCTTCACGCAGAAGATTGCCGGTTTGGCGGGCACCCTCTGTCCACGGGGTGAGCGGGTCGGCGGATGTTTTTTCAACGGCGTCGTTGCCCTGCCCCTTCATTGGGAGAGCCGCCGTCAACAGCGCGAAGGTCAAAAGGATATGTTTCATTGTCATGGGGGGTTGGAAAACATTTGCCCCAAAGATAACAAAAAAATCGGTTGACCGTGCTTCGTTCTATTTCTGCCGGAAAAATATCTGTATGGGCACCCCGCTGAAATCCCACTCCGAGCGCAGTTTATTCTCCAGAAATCGTCGGTAAGGCTCGCGGATGTATTGCGGCAGATTGACGAAGAACGCGAAAGTCGGCGTGGGCGAGGCGAGTTGCGTGGCGTACTTTATCCGGATATATTTCCCCTTTGTCGAGGGTGGTGGCGTGGCTTCGATCACGGGCAGGATGTAGTCGTTGAGCGCACTTGTCGGCACTTTTCGCACACGGTTTTCGTACACCCTCATTGCGGTCTGCAACACCTCCATGATCCGCTGTTTGTTCATCACCGAGGTGAAGATCATGGGCACGTCGCTCCACGGGGCGATCTTGCGTTCGAGATGTTCCCTCCAGTCGCGCATGGTGTTGTTGTCCTTCTCAATCAGATCCCATTTATTCACCACGAGCACGCAGCCTTTTTTGTTGCGCTCGATGAGGCGGAAGATGTTCATGTCCTGCGCCTCTATCCCGTTCTCGGCGTCGAGCATCAGCACGCACACGTCGCTCGCCTCGATCGCACGGATGGAACGCATCACGCTGTAAAATTCGAGATCGTCCATCGTTTTGCCCTTTTTGCGCATGCCCGCCGTGTCGACAAGATAGAAATCCATGCCGAATTTGTTGTAGCGCGTGTAGATCGAGTCGCGCGTCGTACCCGCAACGGGAGTCACTATATGCCGTTCCTCGCCAAGCAGTGCGTTCGTGAGCGACGACTTGCCGACGTTGGGCCGTCCGACTATCGTGATGCGCGGCAGTGCGTCGAGTTCGTCGGCTTTCGCATCCTCGGGCAGCGCTTTCAACACCGCGTCCAACAGATCGCCCGTGCCGCTTCCCGACATCGAAGATATCGCATAAGGTTCGCCCAGCCCGAAGGAGTGAAACTCGTGAACGCCGTACATCTGGTCGTTGTTGTCGATCTTGTTGACCACCAGAAGTACCTTTTTGCCGCTGCGCCGAAGCTGCTCGGCCACCCGCTCGTCCAGATCGGTGATACCGGTGCCCACCTCCACAAGAAAAAGTATCACGTCGGCCTCGTCGATGGCCAGCATCACCTGCCGCCGGATGTCATCCTCGAAAACATCGTCGCTGCCGACGGAATAACCGCCCGTGTCGATAACAGAAAACTCGCGTCCGTTCCAGTCGGTCTTTCCGTAATGGCGGTCGCGCGTGGTGCCCGCGGTGGCATCGACTATCGCCTGGCGCCCTCCGACAAGACGGTTGAACAGCGTACTTTTACCCACATTGGGGCGGCCTACTATTGCGACTAAACTCATAATTTCAATATTTTGACGCCGCAAAGATACTCAAAGATTTTCTATGACGTAATCGACGATCTTTTGCCGGACGTGCATGCCTCCCGCCGGGCGCATCGAATGGTTGTCGTCGGGGTAGATCATCATGTCGAACTGTTTGCCCGCACGCACCAGGGCACCGGCCATGGCGAGGGTGTTTTGCAGATGCACATTGTCGTCGCCAGAGCCGTGAACGAGGAGTAGTTTGCCTTGCAGCAGTTCGGCGTAATTTATCGGAGAGTTGTCGTCATATCCGGCAGGGTTGTCCTGCGGCAGGCCGTTGTATATCTCGGTGTAGATCGTGTCGTAAAATCTCCACGAGGTGACGGGCGCGACGGCCACGGCGAGAGAGAAAACGTCGGCGCCTTTCAGGATCGCGTTCAGGGCCACGAAACCGCCGTAGCTCCAGCCATAAATTCCTATGCGTGCGGGGTCGACGAAAGGCTGTTCGGACAACCAGCGTGCGGCGGAGATCTGATCTTCGGTTTCGAACTTTCCGAGTTGTCCGTATGTCGATTTTTTGAATGCCTCGCCGCGGCCGCCGGTTCCGCGGGGATCGACACATGCGACGATATAACCCGCGCGCAGCAAAGGTTCGTAGATCGCCCTGTCGCCCGCGCCGATGGAGCGCACGAATACACTTTCCGAGCCCGGGCCACTGTATTGGCTGATCAGGACAGGGTGTTTTTCAGCGCGCGAGGGATCGAACCCTTCCGGGGTGAGCATCCAACCGTGGAGAACGGTGCCGTCCGGGAGCGCGAAATTGAAAAACCGGCGTCCGTCGTCGGGCGTGTTGGCCAGAAAATTCTCGATATCGTCCGGATGTTCGTCGTCGTCATCAGGCACGGCTCCGAGCAGACCGCCGGCGATGCTGTAAAGATATGTCGCCCACCGGCCGGTCGGAGCTTCGGAACGCACGGTGAAACGGTCGCCGTCGGGGAGGAACTGCACTGTTTCGTCGTCTGGCCGTTCGACGTATGTCTGCGAGGTTTCGCTGTAAATTACGCGTGGTGCAAATCCGCCGTCGGCGTTTCGACCGCGCCCGTCGCCCAACACCACCTCGAAATGATTTTGCAGCCTGTTGACGCGGTAGAAAAAGAGCTCTCCGGCGGGTGTCCAACCGATCCGCGGGATGTATTGATCGGAGATCGGGCCTGTCTCCACCTGCCGTGCCGCCCCGCTGTCGAGATCGTAAACATGGAGCGTGACAAGCGAATTCTGTTCGCCCGCTTTAGGATATTTGAAGGTGTAGGGTTCGGGATAGAGGCGGTCTCCGTAGCGCATCATGGTGAACTCTCTCACGCGGCTCTCGTCGAACCTCAGCCACGCGATCCGGCGGCCGTCGGGCGACCACTCCCATGCGCGCGTGAAAGCATACTCCTCCTCGTAAACCCAGTCGGTGGCGCCGTTGATAATTTTATTGTGCTCGCCGTCCGTCGTGACGCGGGTCTCGACGCCGGTGGCCAGATCTTTTATGAATAAATCGTTGTCGCGCACAAAACCCACGTGCAGACTGTCGGGCGAGAGCGCCGCCTCGCGAACCGGCCCGCCGCCGATCAACTCATAGCGCGCAGTGAACGACCGCCGGTAGATGGGCGTGCGATCGAGAGGCGACAATTCCTGCGCCGCCGCACCCGCCGCCGCCAACAGGGCGACCATAAATAAGAGCCTTCTCATCATTCGACTGCTTTCAGGCTCAGATCGACACTCTTTATCTGATGTGTGAGCGCGCCCACGGATATGTAGTCGACCCCGCACTCGGCGTAATCGCGCAAGTTTTCGAAACGGATGCCGCCCGACGACTCGATCTCGATGCGCCCGTTGATTTTAGCCACCGCGCGGCGCGTCATTTCCAGATCGAAGTTGTCGAGCATTATGCGGTCGATGTGCCCGCCCGCTTCGAACACGAGGTCGATGTCCTCCAGCGTGCGCACCTCCACCTCGATGGGCAGCGCCAGTCCCCGCTCGTTCATGTACCGGCGAACCCCTTCGATGGCGGGGATGATGCCGCCCGCGAAATCTATATGGTTGTCTTTCAAAAGTATCATGTCGAACAGCCCGATGCGGTGGTTTTCGCCGCCGCCGATCTTCACGGCCATCTTGTCCAGCACCCGGTTTCCGGGTGTGGTCTTGCGCGTGTCGAGAATTCGGCAGCCGGTGCCCGCCACGCGCTCGACGTAGCGCGCGGTCTCGGTCGCGACGCCCGTCATCCGCTGCATGATGTTGAGGATGATGCGTTCGCTCTGCAACAGAGTCTGTACCCGTCCCGAAACGTAGAAAACCACATCGCCCGGCTTGACCTCCGTGCCGTCGGGAATGACGACTTCGAGACGTGCATCGGGATCGAGACGCCGGAAAACCATCGCGGCGATCTCCACTCCCGCAATTATACCCGGCTCCTTGACCAACAGCCTCATGCGTCCCTGCGCCTGGCGCGGAATGGATGCCAGCGAAGTGTGGTCGCCATCGCCAATGTCCTCTGCAATAGAGAGTTTTATCAAATCTTCCACAAACGGAATGTACTCTTTTTTCATGTAATCATCAGGTTTTGAATGCTTCAAAATTAATTAAATTTGTTAAAATTCACCCTATTCCATCCGTCGTATCGACATTTATTGTATCTTTGCCACATCAAAACAGACCGAATGCAATGAGATTTTCGCCGTTTTTTAAAGACTATTATTTTTACTGCGCGAGCGGGGCGGCATTTTATTGTATCTGACCAGACAAGGAAAATGGATGATGCCCCGGCCGCGAAAAGAGGTTGGGGATTTTTTTTGACGGGGCGGCGGTTAACATGTGATAATGTTCAAAAAATGAAAGTAGCGATACAAGGATACGAGGGCAGCTTCCACCAGATAGTTGCCGAACAATATTTCGGGTCGGAACGCCGACAGCGGGATGTTTACTCCGTCACAACGGATTCGGGGATCGAGATCATCCCCTGCGCGACATTCCGCGAGGTGGCGCGGAGAACGAAAAGCGGCGAGGCGGCATACGGCATCATGGCCGTCGAGAACTCCATCGCCGGGACCATCATCGCGAACTACGGGATACTTCAGGATGCGGGTGTGCAGGTCGCGGGCGAGGTCTATTTGCATATAGTCCAAAACCTGATGGCGCTGCCGGGCGTGACGCTCGACCAGATAACCGAGGTCGAGAGCCATCCGATGGCATTGCAACAGTGCCACAACTTTCTCGACACCCATCCCGAGTGGAGACTCGTCGAGAGTGAGGACACTGCCCTGAGCGCGCGCCACGTTGCCGAAAACAATCTGCGAACCACCGCCGCCATCGCCAGCGAAAGGGCTGCGAGCCTCTACGGTCTGGAGATCATCGCGCCGAACATCAACACAATCAAAAACAACTACACGCGCTTCGTGATAATTAAAGTGCAGGATCTGCTCATCGCCCCCGGTGCCGACAAAGCGTCCCTTTACTTCAAGACCGACCATCGGCAGGGTTCGCTCGTCCGTGCGCTCGAAGTTCTGGACGGTGTGAACATGAGCCGACTGCAATCGCACCCCATTCCCGCCGAACCGTGGCACTACATGTTCCACATCGACCTGGAGTTTCCCTCGCTGGAGGTCTACGCAGCCAACCTCGAAAGGCTCGTGCGCGCCACCGAAGAGGTGCATGTTTACGGCGTCTATCCTGGCGCGCTCAAAAAGAATGAAGAAAACCTTTAAAAATAAAAACGTCATGAAAAAAGTTGAAATCTCTTGTGCCGGAAGGCTGGACACTATCAAGGAGTATTATTTTTCCGCGAAAAACAAACAGATTGCCGAGCTGAAGGCTTCGGGTCGCGACATCGTTGCGCTGGGTATCGGCAGTCCCGACCTGCCTCCGCCCGCCTCGGTGGTGGAAGCTCTCTACACCGCCGCGTTGAGGCCCGATGTGCACGGCTACCAACCTTACCACGGGAGCGACCTGTTGCGCGGTGCGTTTGCCGATTGGTACAAGAAGTGGTACGGGGTGGAACTCAATCCCAAGAACGAGATCCTGCCGCTGCTGGGTTCGAAAGAGGGCATCGTCCACGTCTGCATGACCTTCCTGCAGGAGGGCGACGAGGCGCTGATCCCCGATCCGGGCTATCCTACCTACAACGGCGGCGTGACGCTGGCAGGTGGAACACCTGTTCCCTATCCGTTGAAAAAGGAGAACGGTTACTATCCCGATTTCGAGGCCCTCGAAAAGATGGATCTCTCGAAAGTGAAACTGATGATCTGCAACTACCCCAACATGCCGACGGGCACCGTTCCGACGGTGGAATTGTTTGAGAAGTTGGTCGCCTTCGCCGCGAAACACAATATCCTGCTGCTGCACGACAATCCTTACAGCTTCATCCGCAACGACCTTCGCCTGAGCATCCTCTCGGTGGCCGGCGCGAAAGATGTCGCAATGGAGCTCAACTCTCTGTCGAAAGGTCACAGCATGGCGGGCTGGCGTGTGGGATCGTTGTGTGGCCGCGCCGACTGGATCAGCGACGTGCTCAGGTTCAAAAGCAACATGGACTCGGGTATGTTCTATCCTGTTCAGGCCGCCGCGGCCGCCGCGCTGGGTCTGGGCCACGAATGGTTCTCGGAACTCAACGAGATATATTACTCGCGCGAAAAGGAGGGCTTCAAGTTGCTCGACGCGCTCGGTTGCAGCTATCGTAAGGATCAGGCGGGCCTCTTCATCTGGGCCGATCTGCCCGACTCGTGGAAGGGCGACTGCTTCGAGTTTTCGGACATGGTGCTCGACAAGGCCGATGTGTTTGTCACCCCGGGCGGAGTGTTCGGCAAGGAGGGCACGCGCTGCATCCGCATCTCGCTGTGCGTTCCGGCCGAGCTGCTCGCCAAAGCCACGGCCAAGGTGCAGGCTGCGAAGATATGAGAGCAGCGGTATTTGGGCCGGGGCTGATCGGCGGTTCGTTCGCGCTGGCGCTGAGGGATCACGGCATTGCCGATGAGATCCTCGGGGTCGACTCCTCGCCGGAGCACGCGCGAAAGGCACTCGAACTTGGGCTGGTCGACCGCATCGTGACGCATGACGAGGCTGTGGCGGAGAGCGATCTGATCGTTCTCGCCACACCCGTCGATGTCACCCCCGTGCTCGCCACGCGCATACTCAATAAAGTGCGGCCGAGCCAAACCGTCATGGACATGGGTTCCATCAAAGAGGAGTTGTGTGAGGTGATCGAAAAGCATCCCGCGAGAGGGCGGTTCGTTGCAACGCATCCGATGTGGGGCACCGAGTTCAGCGGCCCTGCGGCAGCCCGGCACGGGGCATTCACCGGCCGCACGACGGTGATTTGCGATCGCGAGCTTTCCGCGCCCGACGCACTCGCCACGGTCGAAGGGATCTATGCCCGCGTCGGCTCGCCGGTGATATACATGAGCGCCGCCGAACAGGATCTGCACACGGCCTACGTGTCGCACATCTCCCATATAACTTCATTCGCGTTGGCGCTGACCGTTCTCGAAAAGGAACGCGAGGAGGAGCATATCTTCGACCTGGCCGGCGGCGGTTTCGAAAGCACCGTGCGTCTGGCTAAGAGTTCGCCCGAAACATGGCTTCCGATCTTTACCGGTAATAAATACAACGTGCTCGACGTGCTGAGAGAACATATCCACCAGCTTCAGATCCTGCGCCGCCTGCTCGAAAAAGACGACCGCGAAGGTCTGCGCGCCGCAATGCAAAAAGCCAACACAATCAAACGAATTTTACCATGAGCCGGAACGCCGGCAGCGAATTTAGCTACGCAAAAAAAATATGAAAAACTTTAACTTGGGCCAAAAACGCCCGTTAATAATATCGGGCCCGTGCAGTGCCGAGACAAGAGAGCAGACGCTCGAAACATGTGTGAAGCTGGCTGAAACGGGAGTTGTCGACATGCTTCGCGCGGGAGTTTGGAAGCCGCGCACCACGCCCGGAACGTTCGAAGGCGTCGGCCTGAAAGGGTTGGCGTGGATGGCCGAGGCGAAGCGGCTGACGGGTCTTCCGATCGGTGTTGAGGTGGCTTCGGCCAAGCATGTCGAAGGAGCGTTGGAGTTCGACGTCGATTGTGTCTGGATCGGTGCGCGAACAACGGTGAGCCCTTTCGCGGTTCAGGAGGTGGCGGACGCGCTGAAAGGGAGTGGCGTGGCGGTGCTGATCAAAAATCCGATGAATCCAGACATCGACCTGTGGGCCGGTGCGGTGAAAAGATTCGCGGCTGTGGGCATCCCGATGGATGACATAGGATTGATCCACCGCGGGTTTTCCTATTTCGGGCAGCAGAGATATCGCAACGCTCCGATGTGGCCGCTGGCGTTCGAGATGCGGAGCCGTTTTCCGGAGATGATGATGATCTGCGACCCGTCGCACATGGCGGGCACGGCGGAGTATCTGTACGAACTGTCACAGGCGGCTGCGGATCTGCGCTACGACGGGCTGATCGTCGAGAGCCACATTTGTCCGGCCGAGGCGCTGAGCGATGCGAAACAGCAGATCGTGCCCGAGGATCTCGAAAAACTCGTGAGGAGCATAAATTGGAGACGCGAAGCTGCCGACGACCCCGAATTCGTGAAATCGCTCAACATGTTCCGCGACCAGATCGACCAGATCGACGCCGAGCTGTTCTCGCTGTTGAGCCGGCGCATGAAGATCTCCGAGAAGATCGGGCGCGTCAAAAAAGAGGGCGACGTGGCGATCCTCCAGTCGAGCCGCTGGGGTTCGATCAAGGAGCGCATCCTGTCGCAGGCCGAAGCGCTGGAGTTGAGCCGCGATTTTCTGGGCGACGTGCTCGAAGCGATCCACCTGGAAAGCATCAACCGGCAGAATAGCGTGATGAATAAAAAATAATCGTTATCTTGCGCCCGATACTAAACTCAAATTACATTATGAAAGGTGGACTGTTTATTTTGAGAATGGCGGCGTTCGTGATGGTGACGACCCTGTCCGCAGCCTGCGGAAAGGAGAAAACCTACGACTTTTTCAACACGAATATCACGATCCGGGTTCAGGATTCCGAGGGTAACAATCTCTGCTCGTCGAGATATTCACAAAATCACATCCTGAGGGATAATATATGGATCGAACACGCCGGCAAGACGTGGGAAATGGATACCGGTTTGTCAGGGACACGCGGCGACGGCGCTCCCCGATGGCCCGACACCTATCTGGGCTGGAAGCCTTTCAGATGGAACCGCGAGCAGGAGAAAGAGAGGGCCGCGCTGTTGTTCGGAGAGTTCAGCGTCGACACCAAAGCGTATCGCGGCGAGCCGTTTACGATCTTTTGGGGCGACGGCAAGCAGAGCGATATCGAGTTCGACCTTTACTCCGTTTCGCGCGGAAAGAAGACAAACCCCGCCGTGCAGCAAGCGATCCGTGTAGTCAGCGGAGTGGGAGTGGGGGCACAATCGGACAATTCGCTTATCATCACGATCGTCAAGTAGGCGGCGGGTCTACTGCGGATCGACGTTCACCGTCACCGAGGTTCTGCGGTACGCGGGGTCGGCGGCGAGGGTGCGGATGGCAGTTTGAAGCGTTTCGCGGACAGCAGACATCGACATCGCGGATGCGGCGGTTGCGGCGGGTGCGGCCGATGAGACGAGCGCGTGAGGTGAAGCGTGTGAGGCGGGTGTGGCAGGCGAAACTGGTGAGGCAGGCATCGCTCCCGAGCGCGGAACTTTCAACAGGAACAGAAGGGCGAATTCGCCCTTTATTTTTTCCACCACCGGAGGCTGCGGCCCCAGCAGACGATCCCCGAACACAGGGCGCAACAACTCCCCGAGCCGGGCGGCGGCACTGTACAGCGCTTGGCGGTCGGCATGTCGCAAGGTCAGCGAAACCAATCTCGACGATGGCGGATATCCGTAGACGGCGCGTTCGGCAAGCTGATCGGCGGCCATGGCGCGAAAATCTCCCGCGGCGGCCTGAGCGATCAGACGGCTGTCGGGCGCGGTGGTCTGGATCACTACCTGGCCGCGCACATCGCGTCGTCCGGCCCGTCCCGCCACCTGCGCGATCAGATCGTATGCCCGCTCCGAGGCTCTGAAGTCGGGATGGTTCACAAGATTGTCGGCACCCAGAATTCCCACCAACGACACCCCCGCGAAATCCAAACCTTTCGTCACCATCTGCGTGCCCACCAAAATGTCGGTTGTCCCGGCCTCGAAATCTCCTATGATGCGTCTGTATGTTTTTTCGCTCGTGGCGCTGTCGCGGTCGAGCCTTGCGATGCGTGCCGATGGAAACAGGCGCGCCAACTCGTCCTCGATCTTTTCGGTGCCGAACCCGCGCGTGGCGAGGTTCATCGACCCGCATGCCGGACAGAGCGACGGCATCGGGCTCGACGCGCCGCAATAGTGACACCTCAGCTCCCCGCGGTGGACACTCATCGGGATTGCGCAATGTCCGCATCGAGGCACATATCCGCAGTCGGTGCACTCGACGAAAGGGGCCAGTCCGCGGCGATTTTGAAACAGTATCACCTGCTCGCCGCGCGAGAGCGCGCCGCCGATCCGGTCGAGCAGCTCTTTGTTGAAATGTGAACGTCGTTCACCCCGCCGGAGGGCGCGCAGTGTGTCGGAGATCACAACTTCGGGAGGAAGCGTGCCGCCCCAGCGTTCGGACAACTCCACAAGTCCGTATTTTCCGCTCCGTGCGTTTGTCCACGTCTCCAGCGATGGTGTGGCGCTGGCCAGAATAACCCGCGAATCTGTCAATCCGGCCAGAACTATGGCTGCGTCGCGGGCGTTGTATCTCGGCGCGGGATCCTGCTGTTTGTAACTCGGGTCCTGCTCCTCGTCGACTACAATGAGACCCAGACGCGGAGCGGGCAGAAAAAGCGCCGAACGCGCGCCGACTATCAGCGATCCTCCCCCGCTTCGTGCCATACGGATGTAAGCCTCGGCCCTCCGCCGGTCGCTCAGCCCCGAGTGATACAGAACGACCCGGTCGCCGAACACCCTCCGCACGCGCCCCACGAATTGTGTGGTGAGCGAGATCTCGGGTAGCAGCATCAGCACGTCGCGCCCGCGGGCCAGCGTTCCGGCTATGGCGTGGAAACAGACCTCGCTTTTGCCGCTCGACGGCACGCCGAAAAGCAGCGCCGTTGTGTGGCTCTTCAATTCGGAGCGCAGACTCTCGAAGGCGGTTTGCTGTGCGGGAGACAATTCAGGCAACGGAGCACAGATGGATGAATCCGATCCGGCGGGAGCTTCGCGTTCTTGGATAACGATCAGCCCTTTTTTTTGCAGTGCGGTCAGTGCGGCGGCATCAGCCTTCAACGACGCGCGCGGCACAGGCTCAACTTCGCTGCCCGCAATTTCCACCAGCGCATCGTATTGCCGCGGCGCACGCCGGCGAAGCTTTTCGCACACCTCGTTGAAATCGGCTTCATTCGTAATCGCCTCCCCGAGCGACACATACTTCACGAGCCGCGGCCGGAACTCATCCGCCGCAAACTCCTCGGCCGAAAATCCCGACGGTTTGAGCATCGCCGGCATCGCCGCAAGCATCACCTCCCCGAGCGAACACATGTAGTACTCGGCCATCCACTCCCAAAGTCGGATCTGCGCGGGAGAAACTATCGGCTCGGGGAAAAGCAGCCTCTCTACCGCCCGTGTCGCAAAAGAGGGCCGTCGGTCGTGGATCCTGCATACGATCCCGCCGACGATCTTGCGGGCACCCAACGGCACCGCTACCGCGCATCCGGGTGCGAGCGGCCCCTCCAACTCCCCTTCGACGTGGTAGGTGAAGAACGGCGGCCCGGCCTGTGGCAAAATTATTTCGGCGTAGGTCATCTGTGGGTGTAAAATTACACAAAAAATATCTAACTTTGTAGCTATGCCGAATTTCGTACATCTTCACGTTCACACCCAATATTCGATCCTCGACGGAGCGTCGGATATCCGAAAACTGATAGCCCGCACAAAAGAGATGGGCATGCCCGCCGTCGCCATCACCGACCATGGAAACATGTACGGCGTCAAAGAGTTCCACGACGTTGCCACGCGCGAGGGTATCAAACCGATCATCGGTTGCGAGGTCTACGTGGTGCGCGACCGCTTCACCGCCGACAAGGACGAAAAGGCGGGTGACCACCTGGTGCTGCTGGCAAAAAATCTCAAAGGCTACCAGAATCTCTGTAAAATAGTCAGCTACTCGTGGACGGAAGGTTTTTATTACAAGCCGCGTATCGACAAGACGCTTCTGAAGGAGTACTCCGAGGGTCTGATCTGCTGTTCGGCCTGCATCGGCGGCGAGGTGCCGCAGGCGATACTGCGTGGCGACACGAAAGGCGCCGAGGATACGATCGCCGAATTCAAAGCGATCTTCGGCGACGACTACTATCTCGAAATGCAACTCCATCCTGGCGCGCACGACGCCCGAAGCCGCGAGGTGTACGACAGCCAGAAAAAAGTGAACGCGGAGTTGGCGGATCTGGGCCGCCGTCTCGGGGTGAAATACATAGTCTCGAACGACGTGCATTTTGTGGATGCCGCCGACGCCGAGGCGCACGACCATCTGATATGTCTCAACACAGGCCGCGACCTCGACGACCCGAACCGCATGCGCTACACTTTCCAGGAGTGGCTGAAAAGTCCGGCCGAGATGGCGGCGCTCTTTCCCGAGGTGCCCGAGGCAATGGAGACGACGCTTGAGATCGCTGAAAAAGTGGAGGAGTACTCGTTGGAACATCCGCCGCTGCTGCCCGATTTTCCGGTGCCCGCCGAGTTCGACAAGGAGGACAAATCGACCGTCGCCAAACAGTTCGACTATCTTCGCCATCTGGCCTACCTCGGCGCACGCGAACGTTACGGCGAGGAGCTGTCGGAGAGGGTGACCGAACGGTTGGAGTACGAGCTCAAGACGATAGAGTGGATGGGTTTTCCGGGATACTTCCTCATAGTGTGGGATCTGATCCGTGCCGCGCGGGAGATGGGTGTGTCGGTCGGGCCGGGTCGCGGATCGGCGGCGGGATCGGTTGTGGCCTACGCGCTGCGCATCACGAACATCGACCCGCTGAAGTACGACCTGCTGTTTGAACGTTTCCTCAATCCCGACCGCATCTCGCTGCCCGATGTCGACATAGATTTCGATGAAGACGGCCGCGCCGACGTGCTCGATTACGTGACCGAGAAATATGGTAAAAAGCGCGTCGCCCAGATCGTCACTTTCGGATGTATGGCCCCCAAGATGGCGATCAAGGATGTGGCGCGGGTGCAGAAACTGCCCCTCTCCGAGAGCGACCGCCTCACGAAATTGGTGCCCGACCGTCTCGCCCCGAAAAAGGGCCAGACCGCCTTCGAGCATCTGTACGAAGTCTCCGCCGAAATGCGCGCGGAGAAGGAGTCGTCAAACGACGTCATCCGTCGCACGCTCGAATACGCCGAAAAGTTGGAAGGCTCGGTGCGCCAGACCGGAGTCCACGCCTGCGGTGTGATCATCGGCAAGGACGACCTGGAGCTCTACGCCCCCATCGCCACGGTGAAGGATCGCGACAGCAAGAAAGAGGAGCTCAAAAACGTCGTGCAGTTCGAGGGCGGCCAGGTGGAGAGCATCGGTCTGATCAAGATGGACTTTCTGGGTCTGCGCACCCTCTCCATAATAAAGGACGCGTTGGCAAACATCGAGCATGTCCACGGCGTGAAGATCGACATCGACGCCGTGACTCTGGAGGACGCCAATACCTACGAGCTTTTCAGCCGCGGCGACACCCACGGTCTGTTCCAGTTCGAATCGGCGGGCATGCGCAAGCACCTCAAGAACCTGAAGCCGACACGCTTCGAAGACCTCATCGCGATGAACGCGCTCTACCGCCCGGGGCCGATGGACTACATCCCCTCGTTCATCAAGCGCAAGAACGGCGACGAGGCGGTGACCTACGACATAGCCGAGATGGAGGAGAACCTGGCCGACACCTACGGCATCACGGTCTATCAGGAGCAGGTGATGCTACTGTCGCAAAAGTTGGCCGGATTCACCGGCGGCGAGGCCGACACACTGCGCAAAGCGATGGGCAAGAAACAAAAGGCCGTGCTGGAAAAGATGAAGCCCAAGTTTATCGAGGGCGCCACCGCAAAGGGCCACGACCCGAAAGTGGTGGACAAGATCTGGCGCGACTGGGAGGCCTTCGCCGAATACGCCTTCAACAAGAGTCATTCAACATGCTACGCCTACGTTGCCTACCAGACAGGATGGCTCAAGGCGCACTACCCGAGCGAATTCATGGCCGCGGTGCTCTCCCGCAACCTGAACAACATAAAGGAGATCACGCACTACATGCAGGAGTGCAAGCGGATGCGGATCAATGTGCTCGGCCCCGACGTCAACGAGAGCTACAACACCTTCTCGTCGGACAAAACCGGCAACGTGCGCTTCGGACTTGCGGGCATCAAAGGGGTGGGCGAGGCGGCCGTGCGTTCGATCATCGAGGAGCGACAATCCGGCGGGCGCTTCAGCGACATATACGACTTCATGGAGCGGATCAACCTTCAGGCCGTCAACAAAAAGACGCTCGAAGGGCTAGCCGTGGCGGGCGCTTTGGACGCTATCAGCGGTCTGCACCGCAGCAAGTTTTTTGCCGAGGCGACCGACGGCGGTACGAGCGGCAGCGGCGGCACTTTTCTCGAACAGCTCGTGCGCTACGGCGCGCGGATGCAGGGAGAGCGCGGCAATGCCCAACAGAGTCTTTTCGGCGGCACGGCACAGGTTGCGGTGCAAAGACCCGCTCCGCCCGTGACCGTCGACTGGTCGCAACTCGAAACCCTGAACCGCGAAAGGGAGGCGATCGGCATCTACCTCTCGTCTCACCCGCTGGACAAATACGGCGTGGTGATCAAACATCTGTGCAACGCGAACCTCGCCGACCTGAACGATCTCGCCGGAAAAGCCGACCACGATTTCACCGTCGCGGGTATGGTGACGGGCGTGCAGAATCTGGTCAGCCAGAAGGGCAAACCCTACGGCCGAATAAGAATAGAGGACTACGACGGCAACACCCACGAGTTTACCATGTTCGACAAGGACTACGAGAAGTGGCGCATATTTTTCTACACCGACTACTTCCTGTTCATCCGCGGCAAGATCACCCCGCGTTTCGGTCGTGAGGGTGAACTCGAAGCACGGGTGGGCAGCGTGATGCAGTTGGACGACGTGGAAAAAAGCATGTTGAAGGAAATTTGCGTGACCGTGCCGCTGGAGGTTGTCGACGGTGCGTTCGTTGCGTCGTTGGACGGAGCGGCCCGCGCCTCGGAGGGAGGGTTGAGGCTCGCGCTCAAGGTGACCGACCGCAAAGGGGGCGTGTCGGTGAAGATGCACTCCCGCAGCCGCAAGGTGGCGCTGAGTGGAGGTCTTATGGATTTTCTCGACGATAACGAATTAAGATATTCAATACAATAGGACTATGGCAGTAGAAATTAAAAGCGAAAACTTCGACGAGTTGTTGAAGAGAGGCGAACCGTTAATGGTGGATTTTTGGGCTGAGTGGTGCGGCCCGTGCAGAATGATAGCACCCATTATCGAGGAGCTCTCCAAGGAGTACGAGGGACGCCTCACGGTCGGCAAATGCAACGTGGACGTCGAACGCGAACTACCCTCGAAATTTGCGATCCGCAACATTCCCACGCTGCTCTTCTTCAATGGTGGCGAGTTGGTGGGCAGGCATGTGGGCGCGCTGGGCCGGAGCGAACTGAAAGCGAAGATAGAGGCCTTCGTGGGATAGGTGCGATGGCAGGAACTTACCGCTATCGAATAGAGCCGCGGGATATCGACGCTACCCTGCGCGCGAGGATCTACACGCTGGGCGATCTGATCCTTCAGTCGGCCAACGACGATGCCGACATGCTTGGTTTCGGTGTGAGAGACCTCAATTCGGGCAATGCCTCGTGGGTGCTGTCGCGCATGGCGGTGGAGATGCGCCGTCTGCCCGCCCGCCACGAGCAGATTGACCTCTACACCTGGGTGAGCGACTACGGACGCCTGTTCACCACCCGAAACATGACTCTCTCGGATGAGGCCGGTGAGGAGATCGGTGCCGCCGTGACACTGTGGGCCATGATCGACCTCGACTCGCGCCGTCCGTTGGATCTGTCGCCGCTGTCGAACAAGGCCACCTCGCTCGTCGACCGCGAACCTCCGATCGAAAAACCGCGAAAAGTGGGCGCCGTAGAGTGCTCGCCGGAGCGTCCATACATTGTCGCGTACAGCGACATAGATTTCAACGGCCACGTCAACTCGATGAAATATCTCGAATGGATGGTCGACACGTTGCCTCCCGAGGTGCCCGCCACCCTCAACGCCCTCCGCTTCGACATAAATTATCTGCACGAGGCGAGGCTGGGCGAGGAGCTGACGATCTGCGGCACCACCGACCCCGCCGGAGTCCACCTTTTCGATATTCGCAACAGCGAAGGTGTCTCGATCTGCAAGGCCGCCATCATGCCGAAATAAAAAATGAAATTAAAACCTTAACCCGATCATGAAAAAAATCGTCCTGAGTGCTACCCTGGCACTCCTTGCAATTAATTCCTCACTCTGCGCGCAGGAGATCCCCGGCGCCGACACCCGCTGGTTCGAGGACGCGCGCTTCGGAATGTTCATCCACTTTGGTCCCTACGCCGTGTTGGGCGACGGCGAATGGGTGATGAACACGCGCCCCATCGCCCGCGCCGAATACATGCAGTTGCAGGACTTCTTCAACCCCGCCGCATTCGACGCCGCCGAGTGGGTGGGCACCGCCAAGGCTGCCGGCATGAAGTATATGATCATCACCTCACGCCACCACGACGGATTCAGCATGTGGGACACCGCGCAGTCCGAATGGGGCATCATGAACACACCCTACGGCAAGGACATCCTCCGCCAACTATCCGACGAGTGCCGCAAGCAGGGCCTCAAGCTGGGTTTCTACTACTCGCTGGTCGACTGGAATCGCGACGACTACCAGTGGCGCACGGGAAGCTCGGGCCGCACCGCCGGTCGCACCGCCCCCAGCGATTGGGAACACTACATCGAATTCATGAAGGCGCAGATTACGGAACTGCTTACAGATTACGGCGACGTTGCGGTGATGTGGTTCGACGGAAATTGGGATCAGGGCGACAAAGTGGATTGGCACTACAACGAGATATATTCTCTGATCCGCCGTCTGCAACCCGATTGCCTTATCGCCAACAACCACCATCTGTCGGATCCATTTCCGGGCGAGGATTACCAGGTGTTCGAGCGCGACCTGCCGGGCGAGAACAGCGCCGGTTACAGTGCCGGTCAGAGTATTGCCCACCTGCCTCTCGAAACGTGCCAGACGATGAACGGATCGTGGGGCTACAACATCAACGACAGATGGTACAAATCGACCACCGATTTGATCCGTCTTCTGGCGCGCACGGCCTGCATGGGCGGCAACCTGCTGTTGAACGTCGGCCCGATGCCCGACGGACGTTTCACCCCGCAAAGCACCGAGCGGCTTCTCGAAATGGGCCGGTGGCTGTCGCAATGGGGCCACACGATCTACGGCACAAGGGCCGGATTCATCAAACCGCAGGAGTGGGGCGCGGTCACCCGCAGTGCCGACGGCGGTAAATACTACCTTCATGTTTTCGACTTTTCGGACGGCGCGCTGGCGCTGAAGATTCCCGGATTCGTGAGTGCCCGCTGGCTCAACCTGCCCGGCGAGTTGCGCTACAATCACGATCGTAAAACGGGTTACACGACGATAGTGCTCGAAGGAGTCACTCCCGACCCGACCGACTCGATAATCGAGGTGACCGTGAAGAAATAAAAAAGTTAAGGCGCCCATCATCGGGGCGCCTCTTTTTTATGCTTTCGTACCCGACCGCAAAAAATCAGAGCAACGGACTCATCAACCGCGCGATCGACTCCATAGCCCCGTTCCAGTTCGACCGTGCGGCCCATTCGTCGAGCGTCACAAGCCGCGACACCCGCAGGTCGGCCACGAATCCCGCTTCGAGCGACGATGCCACCCCGCGGTCGTAAACCAGCGCCGAAACCTCGAAATTGTCCTCGAAACTGCGCATGTCGATATTTGCCGACCCGACCGACGAGAAATCGCCGTCGATGATGATAAGTTTCGAGTGGTTGAACCCGCCCTGATACATGTACACTTTGATTCCCGCTTCGAGCAGTTCCTGCACATACGACCGCGTGGCCCAGTAGACCAGCCGCGAGTCGCTGCGCGCGGGTATCATCAGCCGCACGTCGATACCGCTCAGCGCCGCCACCTTTAGAGCGGTGAGCAGCGCTGCGCCGGGCGTGAAATACGGTGTGGAAATATAGATCCGCGACCGCGCCTTCATGATCGCCGAAAAGAACGCCTGCATGATGACCGACCAGTCGCTGTCGGGCCCCGAAACCGCGATCTGTATCGGACAAACCTCCGCGACGTCGGTCTGGCGAAAATAGTCGTCGGGCCGCAGCACCTCTTTCGGCCTCACGAAATGCCAATCTGTGATGAACACCGACTGAAGCATCTCCACCGCCTCGCCCTCGATCCTCAGATGAATATCCCGCCACCGACCGAGCCGCGTGCCCACCAGATACCTCTCGGCGATGTTGATCCCGCCCGTGTAGGCCACCCGTCCGTCGATGACCGCGATCTTCCGATGGTTCCGGTAATTCACCCGGCTCGACAGCCACGGAAAAGCCACCGGCATGAAGCACTCCACCTGCACCCCCGCGCGCCTCAATCTCCGAAAGATACTCCCTTCCGTCCACAGTGTCCCCACCCCGTCGTATATCAGCCTCACCTCGACCCCTTCGCGCGCTTTTCGTGCGAGTATGCTCTCCACCTGCCGGCCTATCCGGTCGTTCTCAAAGATGTAGTATTCCAGATGGATGGAGTGCGTCGCCCCCTTGAGCGCCTCGTAGAGCGATGCGAAAGTCGCCTTGCCGTTTTGCAGCACCTCGACATGATTGTGAACCGACAGCAGCGCGCGGCTGTTCCCCAACATCAGGCGTATCGTGTCGCGATTGTTCTCTATCTCGGGCGTGGTTTCGAGCGCTGGATCGGAGAGTCTCGAAAATTGCTGCCCCGCCACCTTTTCTATCCACTCTTCGTCGAGCACTCCTTTGCGCGAGAACATCTTCCGTTTCCGCCAGTTCCTCCCGAACAGCACATAGACAGCCAATCCCAACAGCGGCACGAGCGCAATGACGGCGATCCACGCGAGCGATTTCACGGGGTCGCGCCTCTCGCGGACGATGGTCACGATCGTCGTAACCACCATCAACACATAGATCGCCAACAACGCCGTCCGAAACCAGCCCTCCATATATGTCAAAAATTAGAAGTATTTTATCTCCCGCCCCTCTATCGCCGTCAAAAGATTGTTCGCCAAACCACTCGCGCCGATCCTGAACAACGCCGGAGAGAGCCACTCCGCCCCGAGCACCTCCTCGACGATGGTGTAATATAGCGACGCGTCGGCTGCCGTGCGTACCCCTCCCGCGGCTTTGAAACCGACCCTGCGCCCGGTGCGTTCATAAAAGTCGCGAATCGCGGTGCACATCACCACTGCCGCTTCGGGAGTTGCCGCGACATCTATCTTACCTGTCGAGGTCTTCACAAAATCGGCACCCGCGAGCATCGCCGCAAGCGACGCCTGGCGTATCAACTCCGGAGACTTCAAAGCACCGCTCTCGACGATCACTTTCAGCACCGTTCCCTCGCCCAACTCCTCGCGCAGCAGAGCGAGCGTTCCGGCCATCCTGTCCACCTCACCGTCGAGCATCTCGCCTATCGAGATCACGACGTCTATCTCGTCTGCACCGCTTTCGACCGCCATCGCCACTTCGAGCATCTTCACCTCGATAAAAGTCTGCGACGACGGGAATCCGCCCGCCACACTCGTAATGGCAATGCGCGACGACCCCAGAGCCAGTCCCGCCACATCGACCATCGAGGGCCAGACACAAACACTTGCCGGCGCAGGCAGATGCGGAAAATCCAACGTGAACCGTGCCGCCCGTCCCGCGAATTCGGCAATCCACCTGTCGCTGTCGCCGCTGCCGAGCGAAGTAAGATCTATCGCCCCCAGGCAAGCCGTCCACACGCCCGGGTTCTCATTGCGCACGGCCAGCGCCCCTATGCGCGCCACCTCCGCCGCGACCTGCGTTTCGTCCGCCCCCGGCCCGTAACTCAATATTTTTTCTGCGTAGCTCATTTTCAACTATTTTTCCACGTAGCCCACTTTCAACTCCTCAAAGTTTGTCGCCGTAAGCAAGATCCCCCGCGTCGCCGAGACCCGGAATAATATAAGATTTCACCGTCAACTCCTCATCCACGGCCCCGCACCAAACCGTCACTCCGCGATCCGGAAGATGCTGCCGAACGTACGCCAGCCCCTCTTCCGAAGCGATGATCGAAGCGACGTGCGTATGTTTCGGATTCCCGCCCTTTTCGAGCAGTGCCTTGTAGGTAAGCACGGTGGATGTCCCCGTCGCAAGCATCGGATCGACCAGAATGAGCGTTCGCCCCTCGATCTCGCCGCAGGAAACATACTCCACCTTCACGCGGAACGCCCCGTCCTTGCTGTACTTGCGGAAAGCCGACACGAACGCCCCCGACGCACCGTCGAAGTAGTTCAAAAATCCCTGATGGTACGGGATCCCCGCGCGCAGGATCGTAGCGACGACGATCCCCTCGTCCGGCAACTCCATGGCCGCCTCACCGAGCGGAGTTTCGACGATTTGTGTTGTGTAGGCGAGCCTCTTCGATATCTCGTACGCCATCACCTCGCCGCATCGTTCCAGATTGCGCCGGAACCTCATCCTGTCGCCCTGCACCCTCACGTCGCGCAACTCTGCAATGAAACGGTTCAGCACCGTGGCCTGTTTCGAAAGAATCTGAATTTCCATAATATCGGTTGGTTTTCCCGTAAAGGTAGTGATTTTTCGTTTCAGTACAAAAAATTGTTAAAAGGATAGCGTCCGGCATGTATCTCCCTCACCATGTGATAAAGATCCTCGCGCAGTCTGTCGAGCCCCGTCCGCTGGCGTGCCGAGATGAATATCGACGGGGAGTTCTCGCGCGACATCCACGTAGTTCGCAGATCGTCCAGCGAGCGGTTCTCGCGCGTGGCGGGTGTCAGATCGTCCTCCTCTTTCGGGGTGTACGTATAGGCGTCGATCTTGTTGAAGATCATGAACACGGGTTTCGTACCGGCGCCGATGTCGCTGAGGGTCTGGCGCACGACGGCGATCTGATCCTCGAACCCGGGGTGCGAAATGTCCACCACGTGCAGCAGCAGGTCGGCCTCGCGCACCTCGTCGAGCGTCGATTTGAAAGACTCCACAAGTTGCGTCGGCAGTTTGCGAATGAACCCCACGGTGTCGGATAGCAGGAACGGCAGATTTTCCAACACAACTTTCCGCACCGTCGTGTCGAGCGTCGCAAAAAGTTTGTTCTCGGCAAAAACATCGCTCTTTGAGACAAGATTCATCAGCGTCGATTTGCCCACATTGGTGTAGCCGACCAGCGCCACGCGCACGAGTTGTCCGCGGCCCGCCCGCTGAGTAGCCATCTGGCGGTCGATCTTTTTGAGCTCCTCTTTCAGGTGTGTGATTCGGTTGCGGATTGCGCGGCGGTCGGTTTCGATCTCGCGTTCACCCGCTCCGCCGCGTGTTCCGGTGCCGCCGCGCTGACGTTCGAGGTGGGTCCACATACCTGTCAGGCGCGGCAGGATGTATTGATAGTTGGCGAGTTCGACCTGCGTTTTCGCATAGGCCGTGCGTGCCCGCGACATGAAGATATCGAGAATGAGGCGCGTACGGTCGAGAACCCGGCAGGGCAGGATCTTCTCGATGTTGCGTGTCTGCGAGGGCGAGAGTTCGTCGTCGAATATCGCCACATCTATCTCGTTGTCGGCGCACCACTTGGCCACCTCGTCGAGCTTCCCCGGCCCCAGATATATGCGCGAGGAGGGGGTCGAGAGGCGCTGGGTGAACCTCCGCACGGTGTCGATACCGGCCGTGTGGGCCAGAAAAGCCAATTCGTCGAGGTATTCGGCGGCCTGAGTCTCGGTTTCGCGGTCTGTGATCACCGCGACGAGTACCGCTTTTTCGTTTTGTTCCATGATCGTTTTTCGTTTTTTTTGCTCCACCCCCTAAAAAATAGGGGGTACTCTCCAAAAAAATGCGTTTTTTTCACTCCGACCCCCTAAAAAACAGGGGGTGTCTCCGCAAAAATAGTGTTTTTTTCGCCCACACCCCCAAAAATGTAGGGGCACTCCCTCAGGAATACCCCTAAATTTTTCATTTTCTCACGAGGCGGGTCTCATTCTCACGAGGCGGGTCTCAAAAAAAATCCCCCACCCCCCTAAACCAGGGTCCGGACTCAACCGTTTTGTTGCAGCTGGAACTCGACCGGCAGGACGTAGAATACGCGGACGGGACGGTTGCGCTGCTTACCGGGCGACCATTTGGGCGACTGTTTGAGTACGCGGATGGCCTCTTCGGTGAGTGAGCGGTCGGGCGAGGCGATCTCTTCGATGTTGGTGAGAGAGCCGTCGCGTTCGATGACGAATTTAAGGGTGACTTTACCCGAGATGCTGTTCTCGATCGCCACGCGCGGGTAGACGAGTCGGCCCTGCACCCAGGCGCGGAACGAGTTGATGTCGCCTCCCTGGAAGGTGGGCATCTCCTCGGCGTTGTAGATCGGAATGTCTTCGACCACCTCTTCCTCGAAAGTGGGTACTTCGATCACGAAGTCTTCGGAGAATTCGTCGAAGCTGTATTCGGTGGTGATCTGGGTTTCGTTGCGCACGACGTCGATGAACTCGGAGAGTACCTGGTTGACCTGCGGGCGCACTTCGGGTTGGCGCTGTTCCTGCTCGGTGTTGACGATGACCTCCTCTTCGATCGGCGCTACGTTGTCGATCATCGCTTCGACCTTCTTTTCGCTCTGGCCCCACATGAATGCGCCGACGACGGCAAGCAGGGCGATGACCAGACCGATCTCCATGAACAGAACCCTTCTGTTCTGTAAGTCGGCTTTGTGTGTTTTTTTCGCTTCCATAATTATTTGGTTTTTAGTTTATGTTTCGGTTGTACTTATTGTGTTTCGGTTGTACTTAAATTTCCGACCCCTCTATATCTTTCAGCCCCTTTCGTTCCGGCCCCCTTGTTTCGGGCCCCTCGAACCGCAAATGTAGCAACTTTTTTTAATAAATCGCACGGGGGTCTTTGTCTGCTCTCGACTTATTGATGCGGGGGGAGGGGAAATTCCATAAAGGGGGGAGCAAAAAAAATCGGGCCCTTCGCCCGATTTTTTTATTGTCAGAACGGACGGCCGCGCATGGGAGGGCCGCCGTGACCACCGTGACCGCCGCCCGGGCCGCCACCCCAGCCTCCGCGCCCCATCTGGTACATATCCATGTTTTGGGAACCGTTCTTGCCGAAACGACGGATGTTCCATGTGAACTTCACGCCGACGTAGCGGCCGATCGCCGAGTTGACCTGATTCTGGATGTAGAGCGCCTCGGAGCGGCGGCGGAAACTGACGTTCTGGTTGAACAGGTCGTTCACGAAGAGCGATATCTCGCCCTGACGGCTGCGGAAGACCTTCTTGCCCACCGCGGCGTTGGCGATGAAGTAGCTGCGGCTGAAATCCTGGCCGCTCAGCGAACGGTAGCTCTCCCACTCCATGTTGCCCGCCAGGGTGAAGTAGGCCGGAAGCACGAACTTGAAGTCGACGTCGATGTCGTGCTCAAGATACTCGCTGTTGCTGCGGTCGGAGAAGGTATTGCGAACGCGGTTGTACTCTATGTCGTAGCCGATGCGGAAGTCGACCTTTTCGGAGATGTTGCTGCCCAACGTGATGCCCGCCTGGGGGCTAAGCACGCGCGAGTAGTTGGTCTGGTAGAGGGGTGCCGCCGAGCCGGGTGTCCAACGGCCGATCTGCGAGGGGGACTCGTTGTAGGAGACTCCGGCTTCGAGGTTGAGGTTGGAGCGGATGAAGCTGACGGGGAATCCGTAGTCGATGCCGAAGCGGGCGCTCCACTGGCCGTTCATGTTGATGGGTTCGGAGTAGCGGCCAATGCGGTCGAGCACGAGCGGGGTGCCGTCGGCCGGATTGGTCATCTGGTTGCCGTCGGTGTCGACGATCGCAAAGCCGGGACTTTCGCTGATCTCGCGGCGGGTGATGGCGTTGGTGGTGAGGTTGCCGCCCAGGTTGATCGAGAAGGTGCGGCCCTTTTCGATGTTGGGAATTATGAAGCGGCCGTAGAACATGTGGCCGTACGAGGGACGAAGATCGAGGTTGCCGCGACGGATGTTCTGGACGTTCGATATGTCGGGCACGTCCTGAAGGTCGAAAACTCCAGGATTGCGCGTCATCGAGTTGAGGAACAGACGGATCGAGGCGCCGCTCGTGAACTGGGTGTTGAGCATCACAGAGTAGGTGATGTTGTTGTAACTGCGGCGCAGATCGTACTCGCGCGGCAGACGGCGGTTGCTCTCAAGGGTCGAGTATTGGTAGAACACGCCCGCCGAAAAGGTGTTGCGACCCTTCTGCATGCGGTAGCCCGGGCCGACGCGGTGGATAGTGTAGCCACTGTCGTAGACTCCCGACAACTCGCGGTCGGGGGTGGAGAGATACTCCTCGGTGTCGAAATCCCACAGGTAGGCTTTTTTGTCCTGATCGGAGTAGTTGTAGCGGACGCTGTAATCGAGGTTGATGAGCGAGTGGTCGCTCACCGGCTCGGTGTAGGTAAGGCCGCCGCCGATGCCGAAATCGTAGTTGAACGAGGGGGTGCGCTGACGGATCGGAGTGCCGTTCTCGCGCAGAGAGTAGCTCTCGCCGTGGCGGTCGTCGGGATCGTACTGCGTGTTGAAGAACATCGACAGCGTGCGGCCCGGTTTACCCAGACGGACACGGTAGTTGGCGCTCAGACCCGCCATGTAGCCGCTCTCGTTGCCCGTGTTCCAGATGTTGTCGAGACGGATGGGGTCGCCCTCCGCCGGATAGTAGATCTCGTCGGTGGTGCGGTCGGAGCGGTTGCCCTGAAAACGGACGAACGGGCGGATGCGCAACTCGTGATACTGGTTGGGTTTGAAATCTATGCGCGCGTTGAGCGAGTGGCCGGTGTTGAGAGTACCTCGGCTCGTGGAGGAGTGGTAGTTTCGATAGATGGTCTCCGGCGAGGAGAAATATTCGCGGTCGATGGTGCTGAGCGCCTCGGCGTCGGTGATGTTGTAGCTGTACGAGGCGTCGATGTTCCACTGGTCGCGCTTGCCCCACACGTCGATGTAGTTGGCCTGGAAACGGCCCACGCGCGCGATGCCGTCGTCGTCACCCGCGCCCAGAATGTCCTGGCTCGTGAAATGGCGCTCGTTGAGGTTGTTGAGCGTACCGCCCACCGTGATCTTGGCGTCGCCCTGGAAGATGCTCACGTTGCCGCCCGCAAGACCGTAGTGGTGCCACTTTTCACCGGCGGTTTCGGGAGGCTCGGCGCCGTACAGCGCGGACACCTGGCCCATCACGCCCTGACGCATCGACTCGCGCGTGGTGATGTTGATCGCCTTGTAGCCCTCGCCGTCGTCGATGCCGGTGAACTCGGCGTTGTCGGAGAGTTTGTCGAACACCTCGATCGACTTGACAGCCTCGGCAGGAAGAGACGAGATGGCCGCCGCCACATCCTCGCCGAAAAACTCGCGGTTGTCGATCAGCACTTTTTTCACCGCCTCGCCCTGCGCCTCGACCGTGCCGCCGTCGACTTTTATGCCGGGCATCTTTTCGAGAAGGCCCGAAACCGTGGCGTCGGAGGCGACTTTGTATGCGTCGGCGCTGTAAATGAGCGTGTCGCCCTTGAGCGAGGTACGCATCGCCACGGCCTGCTTGACAACCGCGTCGATCTGAATCCCCTGACGGATATACAGTGTGTCGAGGGCGTGGCGCGCCTCGGTGACGTCGAGCGTTCTTGTGACCGTTTCGTAGCCCAGGCTCGATACACGCACACGGTGGGATTCGCGGCCCACACCGGTGGAAAACGCGCCGCCGGCTCCGGAGATGACGACCGTCGATTTTGTGGAGTCGCTCGCGGGGATCAACTCGACCACGGCGCCGATGAGGCTTTGGTGCGTGTCGGCGTCGGCCACTACTCCGCTCACGGTTGATCTTCTCTGCGCGCTGGCCGACACGCCCACCGCCGCGGCGAGCAAAAGGGCTAAAAACACTCTTTTCATAATATTGATCTCGGTTTTGACGCCCAAAAGTACGTCAAAACCACGGCGATGAGTGCCGGAAAGGGGGTGAAACGGCAAAACGGGGGTGTGAGGGGTGTGGCACGAGGGGTGGGGAGTGAGACGCGTCACGCGAGATGAGGGGTGAGGCACGCCGCTACACCCCCATGAACCAGCGCTTGAATTCGGGAACTCGGTCTTTGCTGATCACTATGCGCTCGGGGGTTTTGACCTTCAGATTCAGTGACAGGCGGTTGCCGAACCAGACGCTGATGTCGGCGATAGACTCACGCGCGACGATGAACTGACGGTTGGCGCGGAAGAAATCGTCATCCGAGAGGATCTTCAGCAATTTGTCCAGGCTCCTGTCCATAGGGTAGGAGGTGCCGTCGTAATCGGTGGCGCGGACCTTCTCGTCGGCGGTGTAAAAGAACGCGACCTGTTCGATGCGCAGCGGGATGATCTTGTCGCGCACGGGGATCAGGAAGACGCGCTGTTCGTCGCGGCCACGGGCGATCTCGGCGATGCCCTCGCGCCGCGCCGCGAGTTCGCTGCCCGACAAACGGTGCAGTTTCTCGATCGCGCGGCGAAGTTCCTCCTCTTTGATGGGTTTCAGAAGGTAGTCTATGCTGTTGACGCCGAACGCCTCCAGCGCGTACTGGTCGTAGGCGGTGGTGAAGATGATCGGGCAGGGGATCTCCACGCGGTCGAACACGCGGAAAGACTCGCCGTCGGCCAGGTGGATGTCCATGAACAGAAGGTCGGGCGCGGGGTTCGCCGTGAACCACTCGACAGTCTCGTCGATGCTTTCGAGCGTTGCGAGCACCTCGGCCTCGGGGATTACTTTACGGACTATCGCCTCCAGATTTCTGGCCGCCGCTGTTTCATCTTCTATTATAACAACTCTCATGATCGTCTCATATTATGAACGGCAATTTGACCGAGAATGTCTTGCCGTCGTCGGACACTTCGATGCCGCCGCCCGTGAGCAACTGCCACCGGTTGGCAAGGTTGGCAAGGCCGATACCGGTGCCTTTTTCGGGTTCGATCTTCGGGTTGACCGGATTCGACACCACGAGCGAGCCTCCCTCGGTGCGGATCGAGATGTGTAACGGGCGGGCACGCGAGACGGTGTTGTGCTTGACGGCGTTCTCCACCAACGGCTGGATCGAAAAAGTCGGCAACTTCCAACCCAGCTTCTCCTCCTCGACGTCGATGTCGATGAAAAGCTTGCCGGCGAAACGAACCTCCAACAGATATTTATACGCTCCGACGAACTCCAACTCCTCGCCGAGCGTCGTGGTTGTGTGCGGCTCGTTGCGGATCGTGTAGCGGAACGTGTCGCTCAGGCGGTCGATGTAGCGCACAGCGTCGTCGCTGCGGCCCTCGCGAACCAACGCCGAGAGCGAATTGAGCGAGTTGAACAGGAAGTGGGGATTGATCTGACCCACCAACGTGTTGTACCTCGCGCGGAGATTCTCGCTCTTGAGCTGCTCGTTCTCCAGCATGATGTCCTCGCGCTGGTGCGACAACTGGTAGGTGCGACCATACAACAACGCGAAGGCCACCGCGAACGAACACTTCATGATCACCATGATGTCTATGGAGAAAAATCCACGGCCCAGGCTCATCGCCATGATCGTCAACTCGCCCGAACGCGGACGGATCACAGGCGTCACCAACCACATCGCTATCGCAACCGCAATGCACCACGCCGTGCGCGAGAGATAGAACTTCACCGAGGCGTTGCGCGCGGCTCCCGCGGTCATCACCGTCAGAAGTATGAATGCGAAAAGAAAATAGAACACGATCTGCAATGCCATAGCCGCCTCGTCGCTCGGGTGGTCGAAACGCTCGCCGTAGTCGAAGGGTGCGCCGTTCAGGTCGAGAAGACGCATCATCACCCTGTTGCCCTCCGGCATCCGAGACTCGCGGGTAACCACACGGAGCGTGTCGCCGTGCTCCAGCGAAAGACGGTCGATGTCCCTCACGTTGACGAAGATGCTGTCGGCAGGGAGCAGTGACATCAGGCTGTCGGCGGCGAGGGCGGTGGGTGGTTCGACGGCGAGGCTGTCGGTGAGTTGCAGCGAGTCGATCGCCACGATGTATCCGTATCCGTCCTTGGCGACGTGCAGTGTGCCGGTGACGGAGGGTTGGTTCTCGATCTCGCGCAGCCACTGCGACGCCTCCGAGCCGCGCCTCTCCTGCTCGCGGATCGCCAACAGATAGGAAAAGTTCACCACCAGACACACCACGATCGCCAACAGGGCGTTGATTGTGATGGTGTTGTATTTTTTCGGAAATGCCATTTCGCCGCGCGGAGTCAGTATGTTAACGTAAGTCTCGCGAATTCGCAAAACGATACGAATTTGTGAAAAATGCTTTTCCCTTTTTCGTCAAACCGGTTGGGTTTGGCCAAGTCCCCCTTATCAAGGGGGATTTAGGGGGTTCGCGAAGCTCACGTTATATTACCACAAATATAGCAAAAGATGTTGCGAAACGATACCGCGCAGGCGGGTGAATCGGAAAAAAAAGCCTCCCAACAGGGAGGCTTTTTTATTTATTCATCTTCGTTGCGGTGCATCGCTTCGACGTAGACGGCGTGTTGCATCGCCTTGCGCTTGTCGATCGACGGTTTCGAGAAGTATTGACGGCGACGAAGCTCCTTCAGGACGCCCGTGCGCTCGTATTTGCGTTTGAATTTTTTGAGGGCGCGTTCGATGTTTTCGCCCTCTTTGATCGGCATGATTATCATTTTCGTCTGTTTTTTTGTTAAAAATCAAGGTATGGGACGAGCCGTTCAAGCTCTTCCGCCGTAAAGATATCGTCCTGTGCAAGTTCCTCTACTGTACGCCAACCTCCTTTCAATTGTCTCTGTTTCAGCAACTCCCTCAGCGCTCCGGCCCTCATGTAGGGGTGCGAGGCGAGAGTTTTTGCGGGTGCAAAGTTAATATTAATTTTTCGAACCACAGCGGGGTCGATGAAAATTTGTTCGATTATCCGCTCGTAGTTCTGCTCGGTCATGCCGCGAACCTCGGCAAGTTGGCGCACGTCCACGAAACCGCCCAGATGCTCGCGGTACTCCATGATCGTCACCACGGTGCGCTCGCCGATGCCGCTCACGGCGATCAGGGCGGTACTGTCGGCTGTGTTGAGGTCGACAAGAGGGCGGCGGCGGCGCTCGACGGGGCCGTCACTTCGAAATGCTCCGGTCGCGGGTGGCGGGAGTGTGGACGGGACTTCGATGGTTGTTCTGACCTCGGCGGCAGAAGCGTTCCCTGCGGGCCCTTCGGTGCGGGTTTCGGTGCGGGTGTTGGCGCCGGTTTCGGCCCATTTTTTGAGGCGGAATTGCTCGCCGATGCGGATGTATGGCTCCAGGCGGCGGTACATCGACTCGGAGACCTGATAGCAGGCGGCGAAATCCTCGGGGATCTCGAAAATTTTGCCGCGCTCACGATATTTTATTATGCCGAGGGACTCGTTGCGCGTAAAACCCAATCTTATCAGGTCGTGGTACTCTATTGTGTTGGGGTCGAACGCGAAAAGTTCGGGGGCGGGCGTGGGGGTGGCTTCAGGTCCGGTTTCGGCGGCGACCTCAACTTCGACCGCGGGGGACGATACGGCTGTCGAAGTTTCGAGGCCGGCCTGTCCCCCGTTAAAGCGGGCACTGCCCGCCTCCCATGTCAGCCATGCAACCACCGCCAATGCAGGCAGCAGCCACAGCAGCGCCCGCAACTCGCGTGAGGAGAAGCCGTGCCTCCCGCTATTTGACTTCGGCGCCATCGGATAACAGAAGTTTTCGGTAACGGTCGGAGGGTGAAGGCAGCGGGGCGCCGAGACTGTACTCCGGCCAGCGGCGGTCGACCAGACGGACAGTCTCCTCGTTCATCACTACGACGTTGGGCCAACGCGCGGGTGTGCCCTCGGCGCCGGAGGTTTTGGCACGGCAGTCGATGTGTGCGGTGCCGTTTTTTATGGTGATGTCGCGCGCGGGGTCGATGTTGGCCAGGCCCAGCCACAGTTTTTCGTACGGAGTGAGCGACTCGGCGGCGGGGTCGAAAATCGGTTGAAAGTTGAAAGTTGAAAGTTGAGGGTGGTTTTCCGGTCGGGACGGCGGGTTGTGCGTGGCATCTATGAGTAACTTTCCGCCCAGGCCGGGTGTCGCGGTCGCGTGGTCGAGCACGTCCAGCACTCCGTGGCCGAAAACGAGGTCGCGGGCCGGATCCACTCCCCGCAGCAACCGCACGACAGCCTCCGGGTCGCGGATCGGGAAACCGGCGGGCGCGGCGATCAACACCTTGTTGAACATCATCTGGCCCGCGCCCCACAGTGCCGCCGCAACCTTTTCGGGCTGTCCGGCGTAGGAGCTCTCCATCGACACGATCGCAAGGTTGTGCGCCACTCCCGCGGGCGGCATGTGCAGGTCGCGAACCTCGGGTTGGAGGGCGTAGCGGATCGGGGGCAGGAATATCCGTTCGGTTGCCGCGGCGAACCATGCGTCCTCCTGCGGCGGCACTCCGACAATCGTCGCCGGGTAGATCGCGTCGCGCCGGTGGGTGATCGCCTCGACGTGGAAGACGGGATATGGATCCTCCAGCGAGTAGAAACCGGTGTGGTCGCCGAAAGGCCCCTCGGTGCGCAGAGGTTCGGTGGTGTCGATCCATCCCTCGATCACGAAGTCGCAGTCGGACGGGACGCGAAGGTCGTTGGTCAGGCACTTCACCAGACGCACAGGACGGCGGCGCAGGAAACCCGCCAACAGATATTCGTCCATACCGTCGGGCATCGGGGCGGTCGCGGCGTAGGTGTATGACGGGTCACCGCCAAGACACACGCTTACGGGCATGCGGGTGAGGCCCGCCCGTTTATACGCCTCGTAGTGGCGCGCACCGGTCTTGTGGATGTGCCAATGCATGCCTGTGGTGCGGTCGTCGAAAAGTTGCATGCGGTACATGCCGACGTTTTGCGCGCCGGTGGCCGGATCGACGGTGTGCACCAGCGGCAGGGTGACGAATCTTCCGCCGTCGTGGGGCCAACACTTCAGCACCGGTAACATCGACAGACGCGCCTCTTGGCCGCGCAGCACGACCTGTTGACACCCACCCCGTCCGGCCACCCGCCGCGGAAACCATTTAGACAGTTCGGCAAGCAGGGGCAGGGTGCTGATTTTTTCGGCGAACGAGCCGCGCGGAACGAATGCCTCGCGCAGAACACTCTCCAGACGCGCCGAAATTTCGTCCAACGAATCAGCGCCCAAAGCGAGAGCGATCCGCCGCTCCGAGCCGAAAAGATTGGTCACCACAGGAAAATCGCTGCCCGCCACACGCTCGAAAAACAGTGCACGGCCCCCGCCCGGACTTTTCGACACACGGTCGGTGATCTCGGCGATCTCCAACTCGGATGACACCGGCGCGGAAACGCACACCAACTCCCCGGCGCGCTCCAACAGTGTGATATATGTGGACAGATTTTTGTACATACAAATGTCAAAGGTATAAATTTTTTCGGATCATGCTCGCAATTTCCCGCCCCGACTGTTATTAAAAAAACAGTCGGGGGCGCTTGGTGTCTAAATTATTATTAACTTTGGCGCGTTTAAAACGAAACTAATCTTAAAACAATAAATAAATCACAAATCGTTATGGCTGATAACATCAATGAGAGGCTTTTCGACGAGTTCCCGCCGGTGTCCACCGAGCAGTGGGAAAAGGTCATCGAAGCCGATCTAAAAGGAGCCGACTATGACAAAAAACTCGTCTGGCGAACCGCTGAAGGGTTTTCTGTGAGGCCCTATTACAGAGCCGAAGACCTTGCACGGGTGCCTTTTGCAGACTCGCGGCCCGGGGTTTTCCCGTTCGTGCGCGGAACCGGCACGTCGGGCGACTGGCGGGTGCACCAGACAGTGAGGGTGGACGATCCGCACGCGGCAAATGCCGAAACGCTTGCCGCCTTGGACGCGGGGTGCGACTCGGTGGGATTTTGCATCGCGCGCGAAGATTTTTCCGAGGCCGATCTCGACGCGCTGCTGAGCCAGGTGGTTCTGGGTGCGATCGACGTCGTTTTCTGCGGGGCCGGGGTGAGGCGCGTGGCGGAGATGATGCTCGCGCGGCTCGATCGTTCCGGCATCGACCCGGATCAGGTGCGCATCTCGTTCGCTATCGACCCGATCGTGAAGAAGCTTTCGCTGAAGGGTGAGTTCGGCTGCTGCGAGGACGGGACCAAGTGCTTCGGGCGCATCGCGGAGTTGGCGGCGAAGTTCGAGAAATATCCGCATGTGAGGCTGGTAACGGTCGGCGGCGATCGGTTCAATGCCAGCGGCGCGACCATCACACAGGAGCTGGCTTTCACTCTCGCCGTGGGACATGAGTATCTCGTGCGGCTGATGGAGGCGGGGCTTTCGGTCGACCGCGCGGCGAAGATCATACGGTTCTCGATGGCGGTCAGTTCGAATTATTTCATGGAGATCGCAAAGTTCCGCGCCGCACGAATGTTGTGGGCAAATATCGTGGCTCAGTACAAACCCGAGTGCGATTGCTCGGCAAAAATGTTCACACACGCAGTTACCTCGCGTTGGAACCAGACCGTGTACGACCCCTATGTGAACATGTTGCGCGGCACGACCGAGGCCATGAGTGCCGCCATCGCGGGAGTTCACTCGCTGGAGGTGGAGCCGTTCGACGCGTCATTCGAAAACCCGACGGAGTTCAGCCGCCGCATCGCGCGCAATGTGCAGCTGCTGCTGAAACACGAGTCGCACTTCGACCAGGTGACCGATCCCTCGGGCGGATCTTACTATATCGAGACGCTGACGGCCAGTATCGCGAACGAAGCCTGGAAACTTTTCCGTGAGGTGGAGGATAAGGGTGGTTACATCGCCGCTTTCCGTTCAGGGTTTGTGACGGGTGCGGTCGAGGCCAGCGCCGCCGCGAAGGACAAGGCTGTGGCTACGCGCCGGACTATCCTTCTGGGGGCGAACCAATATCCCAACTTTACCGAGGTGGCCGACAAGGCGGTGTCCGAGAGCGCTGTCACTCCGGGTTGCGGATGCGGATGCGGATGTCAGGCGGTCGCGGGCGACAAACCTGTGTTGCGGCCCTACCGCGGGGCGATGCCTTTCGAGCAGATACGTCTGGCGACCGATCGTAGCGGCAAAACTCCGACGGCGTTCATGCTGACGTGCGGCACTCTGGCCATGGCCCGGGCACGCGCGCAGTTCGCATGCAACTTCTTCGCCTGTGCAGGGATCCGCGTGACCGACAACACCTTCTTCGCAAGCGTCGAGGAGGGGGTGAAGGCGGCCCTGAAAGCGAAAGCCGACATAGTTGTGATCTGCGCCGCGGACGACGACTACGCCGCACTCGCTCCCGAGGTACACAAACTGCTGGGAGACAGGGCGATCCTCGTTGTGGCCGGTGCGCCCGCCTCGCAGCCCGAACTCGAAGCGCAGGGGATCACCCGCTTCATCTCGGTGCGCAGCAACGTGCTCGAAACGCTCAAAGGCTATCTTAAAGAATCAGGAATCCGACTATGAAAAGAGCAACTTTTTCAGATTTGAATTATAAAGCGGCGGGGGCGCAAAAATGCGACGCCGCGAAACAGGGCGACGAGAACGTGTGGATCACCTCGGAGCGGATTCCTGTGAAGACCGGGTACACCGCCGAAGACCTCGCGGGAATGGAGCATCTGAACTACGCCGCCGGTATCGCGCCCTTCCTGAGGGGGCCATACTCGACGATGTATGTGATGAGGCCGTGGACGATCCGCCAATATGCCGGCTTCTCGACCGCCGAGGAGTCGAACGCATTCTACCGGCGAAATTTGGCTTCCGGACAGAAGGGGCTTTCGGTCGCTTTCGACCTGGCCACACACCGCGGTTACGACGCCGATCACCCTCGCGTTGTGGGTGACGTCGGTAAGGCGGGTGTGTCGATCTGCTCGGTGGAGGATATGAAGGTGCTGTTCGACGGCATTCCTCTCGACCAAATGTCGGTGTCGATGACCATGAACGGTGCGGTGCTTCCGGTGCTGGCGTTCTATATCGTGGCGGGTATGGAACAGGGTGCCGGATTGGATCAACTCGCCGGAACGATCCAGAACGATATTCTCAAAGAGTTCATGGTGCGCAACACCTATATATATCCGCCCGAATTCTCGATGAAGATCATTGCCGATATCTTCGAGTACACCTCGAAAAATATGCCCAAGTTCAACTCGATCTCGATCTCCGGCTACCACATGCAGGAGGCGGGCGCAACGGCGGACATCGAGCTGGCATACACGCTGGCCGACGGGATGGAGTATCTTCGCGCGGGTGTGAACGCGGGGATGAGCGTCGACGCTTTCGCGCCGCGGTTGTCGTTCTTCTGGGCTGTGGGTATGAACCACTTCATGGAGATCGCAAAGATGAGGGCCGCGCGTCTGCTGTGGGCCAAGATCGTGAAAGGGTTCGGGCCAAAGAGCGCCAAGTCGCTGGCCCTGAGGACGCACTCGCAGACTTCGGGATGGTCGCTCACCGAGCAGGATCCGTTCAACAACGTCGCGCGCACGGCGATCGAAGCTATGGGCGCCGCGCTGGGTCACACACAATCGTTGCACACAAATGCTCTGGACGAAGCGATCGCGCTGCCGACCGACTTCTCGGCCCGTATCGCGCGCAACACCCAGATCTACATTCAGGAGGAGACCGACATCTGTCGCGAGGTGGACCCGTGGGCCGGTTCGTACTACGTCGAGACGCTCACCAACGAGATCGCACACCGTGCGTGGGCGCTCATTCAGGAGGTCGAGGAGCTGGGCGGAATGGCCAAGGCGATAGAGACCGGTATTCCCAAGATGCGCATCGAGGAGGCCGCCGCACGTAAACAGGCGCGCATAGACTCGGGCGAAGAGATCATCGTGGGGCTGAATCGTTTCAGGCTTGCCAAGGAAGATCCGATCGACATTCTGGCCGTCGACAACACCGCCGTACGCGAAAGTCAGGTGAAGCGTTTGCAGGCTCTGAGGGCGGGTCGCGACAACGAGGCTGTGGCCCGGGCTCTGGAGGCGATCACCGAGTGTGCACGCACGGGTCGCGGGAACCTTCTCGAACTCTCTGTCGAGGCCGCGAGGCTGCGTGCGTCTTTGGGTGAGATATCCGACGCGTGTGAAGCTGTCGCAGGTCGTTACAAAGCTGTAATTCGTTCGATATCAGGAGTATATTCTTCGGAAGTGAAAGGAGACAAAACTTTTGAACAGGCTCGCGCACTGGCCGAGCAGTTCGCAAAGAAAGAGGGCCGTCAGCCGCGCATCATGGTGGCGAAACTCGGCCAGGACGGACACGACCGCGGCGCGAAAGTCGTGTCGACAGGTTACGCCGACATCGGCTTCGACGTCGATATAGGGCCGCTGTTCCAGACGCCGGAAGAGGCCGCGCGCCAAGCCGTGGAGAACGACGTTCACATCGTGGGCGTGTCGTCGCTGGCGGCGGGTCACCTGACGCTCGTGCCGCAGATAGTGGCCGAGCTTGCAAAGTTGGGACGTCCAGACATCATGGTGGTCGTGGGTGGTGTGATTCCCGCACAGGATTATGCGCAGCTCTACAAGGATGGCGCCGCGGCGATATTCGGCCCCGGCACTCCGGTCGCCACTGCCGCGGTGAAAATACTCGAACTGCTCTTGCAGTGATAGCAGCGATTCTGCTGCCGCTAACCAAAAAAATCTGCCGGTCATTTACGCCAAGTAAACTCCCGGCAGATTTTTTTGGCCGAGCGTTGCATAATCACTACTCTGACTGCAAAATCGGGTAACTTTTTGTATTTTTGCGAGAATGCAACACGCCATCGACAGAGACAAACTTCGCGCCGTGCTCCGGAAATATTGGGGACACGAGGAGTTCCGGCCCATGCAGCTCGAAACTATCGAGAGTGTGTGCGAGGGGCGCGACACACTGTCACTGATGCCCACCGGCGCCGGGAAATCGCTTCTCTATCAACTTCCGACGATGGCGCGCAAGGACGGTTTCTGCATCGTGGTGACGCCGCTGATCGCACTTATGAAAGACCAGGTGGACAAACTCCGCGCAAGGGGGATCTCGGCCGTGGCGGTGCACTCCGGCATGAGCGCCGAACAGATCGACGGTGCGCTGGACAACTGTGTCTATGGCGACGTGAAGTTTCTATATCTGGCGCCCGAGAGGATCACCGGCGAGATGTTCCGCACGCGGCTGCCCAGAATGAACCCCACGCTGCTGGCCGTGGACGAGGCGCACTGCATATCTCAATGGGGTTACGATTTCCGTCCGTCTTATCTGCGCATCGCCGAGATCCGCGCGCTCGTTCCGCGCACACCCGTCCTTGCACTTACAGCCAGCGCGACCGACGCCGTGGCCGAGGACATCATGGACAAACTCAAGATGGTGGGTGGGCGAACCATCCGCTCGTCGTTCGAGAGGCCCAACCTCTCTTACTCCGTGCGCGCGACCGAGGACAAGAACGGGCAGTTGGTGCGTGTGCTGGAGGGTGTTCCAGGATCGGGCATAGTCTACGCACGCACACGAGAAGGGGTCGAACAACTTGCCGCGTGGCTCACCGAACGGGGCTTCGACGCGGGTTCGTATCACGGCGGCATGGATCCGGCCCAACGCACGGCACGGCAGGAGGAGTGGATCTCGGGACGGCAGCGGATCATGGTGGCAACTAACGCATTCGGGATGGGTATCGACAAGGCCGACGTGCGATTCGTGGTGCACTACTCGATACCCGACTCGGTGGAGCACTACTATCAGGAGACCGGGCGTGCCGGAAGGGACGGACGACGGGCATACGCGGTGTTGCTGGTCTCGCCCGACGATGCGACGCGTGCAAAAAACCGTTTCGCCAACGAATATCCTTCGCTCGAAACCATAAAGCAGATCTACGAGGATATCTTCAACTACGTGCAGGTGGCGCTGGGTGAAGGGGCGGAATATTCGTTCGACTTCAATGTCTTCGATTTTTGTCGCACCACGGGGCGCTTCTCCTGGAGCGTGCTCAACGCGATAAAGATCCTGCAAGCCAACGGCTACATGGTGCTGACCGACGAGAGCGACCGCCCCGCCCGCGTGATGTTCCGCGTCAGCCGCGACGACCTCTACCGGCTTCGCGTCGAGAGGGACGAACTCGACCATTTTCTGCGCACCATCATGCGGATGTACAACGGCATCTTCACCGAGCTGCGGCCCGTGAACGAAAGCGAGATCGCCGACCGGAGCGGATACACCGTCGATCGCGTTCGCGAACTCTTCAAAACGTTGTGGCAGTTGCGCGTCATCAGCTACATTCCCTCGCGCAGGACACCGCTGCTGTTCTTTCCCGATTCGAAAAGACCTCGCCGCACAACGCACCGAACAGATGTTCGCATACTCACGCGCGGAGGATGAGTGTCGCAGCGTATGGCTTCGCCGGTACTTCGGCGAGAGTGACGGGCTGGAGCCTTGCCGGGTGTGCGACGTGTGCATGGCGCGGAAAAAAGATGGACGGAAAAAAGTCTCGCCCGAGACGGTCGCGAAATTGGTGCACACAGGCCCGATGACAGTCAAGGAATTGGTTGCACGGTTCGCTGCCGAGGAGCCGGACGATGTTCTTGCCGCACTCGACACCCTGATAGCCGACGGCCGCGTCGCTATCGACCCAACCGGAATAATAAGAGCATAATGTTCGAACCCGCCATAACCAAAGAAGCCATCGCCGCGCTGCCGACTATCGCGTTCGGAGGCGAGATCGTCGTTGTGGACTCGCCCGCGCAGATCGACCGCGCCTGCAACGCATTGTTGGGCGAGCGCGTGCTGGGGTTCGACACCGAGTCGCGGCCCGCTTTCCAGCGCGGAGTGGTCAACCGGATCGCGCTGCTGCAACTATCCACGCCGACCACCTGCTACCTGTTTCGCCTCAACAGGATCCGGCTCGACAAGGCGATACTCAAGATTCTGGAATCGAACCGCATCACAAAGGTCGGATTGAGCGTGGCGGGCGATATCCGTGAATTGGAGACCCTGCGCCGTTTCCGGCCCAAAGGTTTCGTCGATCTGCAACAGCTTGCGCCCGCGCACGGCATCACCGACATGAGCCTGATAAAGATCGCAGCCATAGTTCTGGGCCGTCGCATATCGAAAGCGCAACGGCTGAGCAATTGGGAAGCGGTGCAGCTGACCGATGCACAACGACTCTACGCGGCCACGGATGCCTGGGCCTGCCTTGAGATATTCAATAAACTTAGAAGGGATCAGTCTTTATAAACCGACTTTCGGCCGCAGCCGTGAAGCATCAGGTTCCTACCAAAACCTCGGAGAGCACTTCTGCCGTCTTCGGAACCGGGCCGTGGCCGTGGCCGCGACCGCGGAAAGTCTCGCGCAGGTAGCCGTCGAGAAACAGCAACTCGTGATCATCCCCGCACACATCGCACAGAAACATGTTTTCTTCGTCGTGGTCGTTCAGATCGGGTGTGTCGAGTTCGTCCATAGGCGCGCGCGGGTTATAGATTCCAACAGATCGGTATACGACACTAACGAAAACCTCGGAGTTTTATTGTATTCCGGCGAACGCAAAATCGCACTTAATCCAAACTTTACGCCGTCAGGGTCACACGGTGCTCGCGGATGAGTTTGCGTAGGTTGATCAGCGCGTAACGCATGCGGCCCAGGGCAGTGTTGATACTGACTCCGCTCTCTTCGGCTATCTCTTTGAAGCTCATGTCGTTGAAATAACGCATCACCACTACCTCGCGCTGCTCTTCGGGCAGATGGTCGATGATCCGGCGCAGGTCTTCGTGGATCTGTTCGTGTACGAGCCGGTCTTCGACGCTGTCGCCAGCGAATCGCATGGTTCCCAGAATATCGAAACCGGCGTCGGACTCCGAAACCCGGCCCTCGCTGCGTGTGTGGCGGAAGTGGTCGATGACCTGATTGTGAGCTATGCGCAACACCCACGACAGGAACTTGCCGTTGTCGGCATAGCGCCCCTCGTCGATTACCTTTACGACTTTGATGACCGTTTCCTGAAAGATGTCATCGGCAATGTCGCGATCCTTCACCATCATCGCGATGTAGTCGGTAACGCGTTTTTTGTGCCGTTCGATGAGCCTCGAAATAGCGCTCTTGTCGCCCGCCAGATAGGTACTGACAAGCTTGGAGTCACTCATTTTACTCATTTCCATACTCTTACAAGTTAGTTAGAGTAGTGTTTTCCCGATAGGCAGATGACTTTTTTAGAGGTTTAGCGTTTATTTTACGGGTGCAAGATAGGAGGTTTTTTTCCAATATCCAAATTTTGCACCGTCATTTAGCGGGCCTGTTTTTCCGTTTCGGCAGCGGGGTCGGAGACCAGAATGCGGCCGCAGTACTCACAGACTATGATTTTCTTATTCTGCCGGATGTCGACCTGTCTCTGGGGCGGGATGCGGTTGTAGCACCCTCCGCAGGCGTCCCTTTTGACCGTCACCACGGCCAGACCGTTGTGCATGTTGCGACGGATGCGGCGGTAGGCAGTGAGCATCCGCTCGTCGATCTTGGCGGCGGCTTCTGCCTCCTGGGCACGCAGAGCGTCGATCTGACTGGCGGTTTCGGCCTCGATTCCGGCGAGTTCCTTCTGTTTTTGTTCGAGATCGAGCGCGCGGTCGGCTACGACGGCTTCGGCCTCTTCGGCCTGGGTCTTCTTGGCTTTGATGGCGGCCATGTACTCTTTGAGGCGCTTGTTCACCAGGTCGATTTCGAGTTTCTGGTAATCTATCTCCTTTGCCAGGGCGTCAAACTCGCGGTTGTTGCGCACGTTTTTCTGCTGCTCTTCATATTTGGCGATCAGGGCTGTGGCCTCGTCCGACTCGCGCCGACGCTGACGGGTGAGTTGGTTGAGCTCCTCGATCTCGGCGGCGATGTTCTCGGTGCGGGTGCGCAGACCGGCGATCTCATCCTCCAGATCCTGCACTTCGAGCGGAAGTTCGCCCTTCACCTTGTTTATCTCGTCGATCTTCGAGTCGATCTGCTGCAATTCGTACAGTGCCATGATCTTTTCCTCCATCGAGTAGTCGGCCTCGGGGGCCTTTGTTTTTGCCGTTGCCATATCTCTTACACTAAATAGTTTATGGGACTCCGAGAATTTACGCTTTTGTGGAGCGCAAAATTAGTGATTTTTTTTGAAATAATGTCACATATCAGGTCGATAGCGCAAAATTCGCTCTCGAAATGGCCTATGTCGGCGAGCAGTATGCGACCCGCGGCGGCCAAAAAACGGTCGTGGCGCAGATCGGCGGTCATGAAAACGTCGGCACCGGCGGCGATCGCCCTTTCGAGCCCTTCGCCACCCGAGCCTGCGACGAGGGCTATTTTTTGCACCGCGGGTTTGGGCAGCGCACTGTGGCGGATGGCGCCCAGGCCGAGCGTCTGCTTCACTGCGCGCAGAAAATCGAGCGGCGGCGTCGGGGCGGACAACTCGCCGATCGCGCCTAAACCGGTGCCTTCCGCTTCGGGGTCGGCCACGACGATATTATCGAGACCCAGCTTTTTCGCCAGCGCGTGGCTCATGCCGTGGCGTGCGCGGTCGAGGTTCGTGTGGGCGGCGTATATGGCTATGCCGTTGCGGATCGCCTTGATGACGACCTCCTCGACGTTGTTTTGTCCGGTGATGGCTTTCAGCGGATGAAAAATTATCGGATGGTGGGCCACGATGAGGTTTGCGCCCTTCGCAATCGCCTCGTCCATAACACTTTCCGTCACGTCGACGCACACCACGGCTGCCGTCGCCTCCATTTCGGGATGGCCCGTCAGCAGACCGGCATTGTCGTATGGCTCCTGCAACGCGAGCGGCGCGAAATCTTCCAGTGGGGCGACTATCTCTTTGATTTTCATTGACTTAGAAAAGAGTTTGTTCTATAAATTGCATGGCCGGAGGCTCGAGTGCGGGTTCGGGTGTGGGTTCAGGTGCGGGAGCGAGCGTGGTTTCGGGTTCCGGCTGCCCGGACACAGCTTCGGGCTCCGGCGCGGGCACAATTTCGGGCTCCGGTGCGACAACTACAACCTCCTCTGCCACCGCAATCGGTTCGACGACCACAGCCTCCTCGACCACCCCGTCATCCACAACGGTCCCGCCGCCGCCAAGCTCGTTTCGCACCTCGACCAGCATTGCGCGTATGGCCCCGAGTCGTTCGGCGATCTCCATGTCTCGTTCGATGTCGCCGCGTCGCGCTCGCATCTGTCTCTCGGCGCCGGCAAGGGTCATACCACGCTCCTTTACAAGGTGATAGATCGTCTTCAGATTGCGCACATCGGTAGGCGAAAAGAGCCGGTTTCCCTTCTTGTTTTTGTGCGGGGCGATGATGTCGAACCGTTTTTCCCAAAACCTGAGCGTCGGTTGGCTTACATCGAGCATGTCGGCCACCTCACCCATCGTGTAGTACATCTTTTCGGTCATAACTTAAGCAACACGTTAAGTAACGCCCCAAAGATAGTTAAATTTTAAAGATTTACAATCCGGAAACTGCCGGGCAGCATCGTATTCGTGCGGTGGCCGATGCGTTTGATCCAGCCGACGGGCAGGGCTGCGTTCGCCGCAACATCCACAGCGCCCTTTGCCGCGACATCCGCGTTCGCCGCACCCTCCACAGCGCAGGTGAGCAGGTTGAGCCCTTCGGCGAGACGGTCGCGTGTGGTGTCGGCCAGGTCTCGTTTTCGCAAATAGTCGAGCGCCTCGTCGCGTGTGAGGAGGGTGGCCGGTCGGACATCGTGCGCAAGATCGTGGAACAGCGCCAGGGCGTGGTCGGGCCGCAGCCGTCCGCCGAAAATCTGACCCATGCACACACCCGAATAGATCACGTTCAAACCCCCTGCGAGCGCCGCGACCTCCCTGTACTGCGGACGATAATAACCGTAGCAGTTGTCGCCCGCACGTGCGAACTTCATTGCTTCGGGCCCGGAAACCCACTCGACGAGGGGACGGCTTTCGGGACGGTTGAGTTCCGTGAGGGGTTCGCGTTTCGGACGCGGGGTTTCGCGCTTGATGCGGCCGTCGGACTTGCGCATCACGGCTGCGAAAAATCCCTCGCCCCGCACTCTGTGCGGCCAAAATCTGAACGTCTCCAACCCCGCGACCCCGCCGTGTTCGATGCCCCACCGCGGCGGCACATCCACATCGACAGACTCCACCGCAAAATTGTCCGCCAGCCACGCCACATTCTCCTCGTTCTCGCGCCTGTTGAACGTGCAGGTCGAATATATGAGCAACCCGCCGGGCCTGAGCGCATCCCACGCGTCGGCCAGAATGCGCCGTTGCCGCGCGGCGCACATTTCGACATTTGCCGGACTCCACTCGCCCCGCGCCGCGGGATTTTTGCGGAACATTCCCTCACCCGAGCACGGCGCATCCACCGCCAGCACGTCGAACCAATGCCTGTACGCCGCCACGTCGCGCGCCTCGTTGCAGGTCACGGCCACATTACCCACGCCCCATCGACGAACATTGTCGGCCAGCACCGCCGCTCGCGCCCGGATCACCTCGTTGGCCACCACCAGACCCGTCGGCCCCGCCAAAGTCGAATAAAGAGTGGTCTTTCCGCCCGGCGCGGCGCACAGATCGAGGATCCGCAAACCCTCGGGTAGCTCGCCTGCCTTGTCACTCACTGCTGTGCGCAACAAAAACTCCACGAACTGCGACGAAGCTTCCTGAACATAATAAGCCCCCGCGTGCATCGCCGGATCGAGCGTGAAGACAGGCCGCTCGGCAAGATACGCACCGTATCGGTTCCAAGGCACGGCATCCGTAGCCGCCACCCCCGCCGCGCCTCCGGGCATCGCCCCCAACTTGAAAGGATTGTAGCGCACCGAAGTCACCGGCTCGCCGTCCAACGCCGCCAGCAACTCCGCCGCCCCCTCGGCCCCAAGCTCAGCAACCGCAAACTTCTCGAATTCGGGAGGCCACATCTTCTATGATCTTAGGGTCGCGCAGAAAATCGCACCGGTCTATGTCGAGCGTCATCACGGGGCCGGTGTATATATTCTCTATCCAATTGTCGTACTTATCGTTGAGCCGGCGCAGATACTCCTCGTCTATGGCCTGCTCGTACGACCGTCCGCGGCGCCGGATCTGTTCCACGAGTTTCGGAACGCTCGCCTTGAGGTAGATCAGCAGATCGGGCCGACGGATCAGATCGTCCGACAGGGTGTAGATATTCATGTAGGTGTCGAAATCGCGCGACGACATCAGCCCCATTTCGTGCAGGTTGGCGGCGAAGATGTGTGCATCCTCGTGGATCGTGCGATCCTGAAACAGATCGCCCCCGCCCCGTAGCGCCTCCATCGACTGGCGGATGCGGCACGACAGGAAGTAGATCTGGAAATTGAACGACCAGCGCCCCATGTCCTGATAAAAGTCGTTGATGTAGGGATTCTCGATATTCTCGAAATGGGGCGTGGCGCCGAACCGCTGCGCCAGAATCTCAGTCAATGACGTTTTTCCGCTCCCTATGTTTCCTGCGATCGCTATATACATAATGTTTGTCTTTATCTGTGTGGTTTTCGTGATAGCGGCGATTCTGCGGCCTTGTCTGCGGAAATTCCTGCGGTCACGCACACAAGTGCGCTCCTTTGTAATTTCCTTGACGGCGTTGCGTAATCACCGCTCTGACGAAAACGTATGTTGTCAATCCATCATTGCAATTATTTCGTCTACCCACTTTCGGTCGTTGGCCAGCCTGGGCACTTTGTTCTGGCCGCCGGTTTTGCCCCTCGTCTCCATCCATCGCATGAAAGTACCCCCGGGCACGGACGTCACAACGGGTGCGAGAAGCGTCGTGTCCCTCCACCGTTTGGCCTCGTAGTCGGAGTTCACCTCCTGGAGCGCGGCGTCGAGAGCAGCGGCCCACGCCTCCGTTCCACCCTCGGGCATGCGCGCGAACTCCACCACCCATTGATGTCCTCCCTTTCGATCGAGCCCCATGTATACCGGCGCGGCGGTGTATTCTGCCATCTCGGCTCCGGTCTTGCGGCAGGCGGCCCACACGGCACGCTCGGCGTTGTCGACTATCACCTCCTCACCGAACGCGTTGATGTATTGCCTGGTGCGGCCCGAGATGCGGATCCTGTACGGGTCGGTCGAGGTGAACACCACCGTGTCGCCGATCAGATATCTCCACAGCCCGCCGCTCGAAGTGATTATCATAGCGTAGTTGACCCCCGTCCGCACACCCTCCAGGGGCACCGCCCGGGCCGGATCGTCCAGATGCGCCAACGGCAGGAATTCGTAGAACATCCCGTAGTCGAGCATCAACAGCATATCCTCGCCGAAGTCGTCGGCGATTCCGAAAAAACCTTCGCTCGCGTTGTAGGTCTCCAGATAGTGCATGTCGGGCGATGGGATCAGCTCGCGGTAGACATCGCGGTAGGGTGCGAAGTTGACCCCGCCGTGAATGAACAGCTCCATTCGAGGCCACACCTCCAGCAGGTTGCTTTTGCCTGTGTACTCCAGCATCCGCCGCAGCATCACCAGATTCCACGACGGCACTCCGGCCAGAGAACGGACATCTTTGTGGGCGCACTCGCGGCAAATCTGCTCCACTTTCTGTTCGAAATCGGGCATCAGTGCGGTCTTTGTTCTCGGTACTCTCCACCGGTTGGCCATCTCGGGAATGTTTTCGATCAGTATGGCCGACAGGTCGCCCGTCAGAGCGTGATCTCCTTCGCGTTCGATCCTGCGCGACCCGCCCAGAGTGAGTGTTTTGCCGCCGTAGACGCGCGTGTCGGGGTAGCGCTCGACGTTGAAAGCTATGCAGTCCCTCGGGCCCTGCATGTGACTTTGCCACAGACCGTCGCGCGTCACGGGAATGTATTTGCTCTTCGCTCCGGTGGTACCGCTCGAACGTGCGAACCATTTGGTCTCGCCGCGCCACAGCACATTTCGCTCGCCACCGCGCGCCCGCTCGATGTAGGGGAAAAATCCCTCGTAATCCCTCACAGGGACTTGCGCCCGAAACTTTTCGAGACTGTCCACTCCGGCCAGCGAGAGGTCGCGCCCGAAAGCGGTATCTGCACCGCGCTCCAACAGCCACCTCAATTGTTCGTGCTGCACCTCGACGGGCCGGCGTCTGAATCGCTCCACCTCGCGTAATCGCCGCGCGAAAGCGACCCGTATGATCTTAGGCAGCAGTGTCATCAGTTGAAGTATTTGCCGACATGCGCCTTGGCCTCGGGTTTTGCGAACACCACCACTCTGTCGTAGGCCACAATGCGGGTGTCGCCCACCGCCATCACCACGCTTCCGCCCCTCACTATGCCGCCGATGGTCGCCTCGGCCGGAAAACCCAGGTCGCGGATCGGCCCGTGCGTTGCGGGCGAACCGGGCTTGACGATGAACTCCAACACCTCGGCGCTGGTTCCGGTGAGACACTTGACGGCCTGCACGTCGGTGTTCATCGTGAAGCGGTAGATGTTGCTCGCCGTGAGCAGTTTTTTATTGATCACCGTGTCGATGCCGATGCTCTCGGCCAGGGCGATGTAGTTGAGATTCTCCACCTCGGCGATCACCTTCTTCACGCCTAATTTTTTCGCCAGCATCGCCGTCAGGATATTCGTCTCGGCCCGTGAGGTGACCGCCACGAAGGCGTCCATGCGGTTGATGCCCTCCTCCATCATTGCGTCGATGTTGCGTCCGTCGGCATTGATGATAAGTGTTTTGTCCAACAGCTCGGCCAACCTGTACGCCTCGTCGGGCTTGTACTCCACGAGTTTTATGTCGATATGCTCCTGCAACGCCGTGGCGATCTGCACCCCGATGCGGCTTCCGCCCAGGATCATCATGCTCTTGATGTCGAACGACTTCTGGCCCGACAGATCCTGCACCTTGCTTGCAAACTCGGCCGGAGTGACCACATAGACCGTGTCGCCCACGTAAACCCTGTCGTCGCCGTGCGGAATGACAGTCTCCTCGCCGCGCGCGATGGCCACTATACGATAATCCAACGCCGCCGGATCGGGTGCGATCTCCAACATGGAACGCCCGACGAGCGGCGAGTTGGGCCCGGGACGGAAAACCACCAGCGACATCCGCCCGCCCGAAAAGTCGACATACTCGGTGGTGGCGGTGTGCCCCAACAGATTGATCACCTCCTCGGCCGCGGTCTTCTCGGGATAGAACAGATAGTCGATGCCCATGCCCAGAAAGACCTCCTTGTTGCCGGGTTCGAGATATTCGTTGTTGTCGATGCGCGCGATCGCTTTTTTCGCCCCCAACTGTTTGGCGAGCATTGCCGACAGGATGTTGATATTCTCCTCCTGATGAACCGCCATCACCAGATCGGCCTTGCGCACCGAGGCGCGTTTGAGGGTTGCGAAAGTCGCCGGATCGCCCTCGATCGTCACGACGTCCGACACATCCGAAATGGCCTCCAGGCCCTTTGCATCGCTGTCTACCACCGTTATGTCGTGCCCCGTGCCGCTCAGCATACGCGCCAGATGGCCGCCCACTTCACCCGCTCCAACGATTACGATTTTCATAGTTCACCCGAAGATTATTCCCCAAAGATAATCATTTTTGCCCTGTTTTGGTTATTTTTGCGGGGTAAAAATTTGGAATAAATTATGTCGACCTGGGTTGTGGTGCTTTTATTTTCGGTGGGCGCGGTGCTGTTTCTGGTGGTGGGGCTGTCGCTGACGCTTATGATCAAGGGGCGCCACATCGACGGCGAGATATCCACCAACCGTCACATGCGCGAGCGCGGAATCACCTGTGCGGTGCATGACGCCTACGCCGCGGCGCGTTCCGGCGACGACTCAGACTGCGGCGACTCTCTTTGCGGCGGTGACAAAAATTGCGCGAGTTGCGCCGTTGAAAATTAGCGCATTTCTTCGTGCGCGAATTGCGCGGCGCGGTTCATCAGGATCATGAAATCGTAGGTGGCGCGGAAATCCTCCGCCGCACGTTCGGCCAGACGCGGCGACAAAATATAATCGTCGTCGATCGACTTCGACAGATGGAAATCTTTTAGCTTCAGATGCTCGTCCCATTCGCCGCCCACGGGATAACCCGTCGGAGTGCGCTTCAGTGAGTTCGAACGGTCGAGTTCCCAACCCGCTCCGGCCCGCGCCCTGGCGATGGCCGCCAACACCGCGGGGCCGTTGTCGAAAATCTCGTCGCGCACACTCTTCAGCACCGCCGGTTCGGGCATGTAGATCCCCGCGTCCAACAGATGCCCGCCGATCATGCCGCCGCCCCCGCCATCACTCTCGCCCCCGACACCCGTCGGCTCGACGTGGAAATAATAGCCCGCATTGCCCGACTTTTTGCCGCCCGGACAGATGTAGAGCCCGAAATGTGTCTTGTATGGAGTTTTGTCGTGCGAAAAACGTGTGTCCCGATATATCCGGTAGGTGCAGTCGCGCAAAGTCAGCCCCCGCACCGACGGGTCGAACCCGCCCACAAGCCCGATCAGCCGCTCGCCCAACTCGCCGAACTTCGCCTCGGCCTCTTTGTAGCGGCTTTTGTTGGCGTTGAACCATTCGCGGTTGTTGTTGGCCCGCAGGTCGCTCAGGAAATCGAGTATCTGTTTCATCAGCTATTTCGCCGCTTTTTTGAATCGTCCGGCGGGCTTTGTGGCCGGAGTATCGGGCGCCTCGGCGATTATGCGATGCACGTCATCGAGGGTCAGCGAGGCCGCTTCCGTGCCGCGCGGGATTTTGTAATTCTTCCCGCCCGAGGCGATGTAGGGGCCCCACTTGCCGTTTTTGATCACCGTGTCGGGTTCCTCGGGGAATGTGCGCAGAGGTTCGCCCGCGGCGGCCTTTTCCTTCAGCACCTCGATGGCGCGTTCCAATGTCACGGTGTAGGGATCGTCCTTGCGGCCGAGCGACGTGAACTTCCCGTCGTGGCGCACATAAGGGCCGAAACGACCGATGCCGATCACCACCTCTTTCCCTTCATATTCGCCCAGCGTGCGCGGCAACGACAGCAACTCCAATGCCTCTTCGAGCGTGATGGTGATGACGAGCTGCCCCTTTTTGAGACTTGCGCTGCGCGGCTTTTCGCCCTCCTCCGCCGGTTCCATCTGCACCATGGGGCCGTAGCGGCCGATTCGCGCCGTCACTTCGCGTCCCGTTGCGGGGTCGACACCCAGGCTGCGGGCCTGATGAGTGTCCGTGCGTTCGGAAGATAGAGCACCGTCGATCGACTCGTGGAACGGGCCGTAGAAACGGGTGATCATTTCGTCCCACCGTTCGTTGCCTTCGGCGATTTCGTCGAACTCGCGCTCGATCTTCGCGGTGAAATTGTAGTCGAGAATGTCCGGAAACTGACCTTCGAGATAGTCGTTCACCAGCATTCCTATATCAGTAGGAGCCAGACGGTTCGACTCCTTGCCCGCCTTTTCAGAGAGCGCTTTTTCGGAGATTTTTCCGCCCTTGAGCGTCAGTTGCGTGTAGTCGCGTTTGGTGCCCTCTTTGCTCTGTTTGACGACGTAGCCGCGGTTGATGACGGTCGAGATGGTCGGAGCGTATGTCGACGGGCGGCCTATGCCGAGTTCTTCGAGTTTTTTGACCAGCAACGCCTCACTGTAACGCGCGGGCGGTTGTGTGAAACGCTGTGTTGCGGTGATAGCCGTGGACGAGATATTTTCGCCGACGGTCATTTTAGGCAAAACCACCTCTGAAACGGCGCCACTCGAATGTTGTTCCGCGTAGCCCGATTCGCCGTGGCCGTTGCCACCTTCGTCCACCGACTCGGAGTAAAGTTTCAGGAACCCGTCGAACCGGACGACCTCGCCCGTTGCTGTGAAATGTTCGCGCGCGCCGTCGAGGTCTATTTTCACCACCGTGCGGTCTATCTCGGCAGGCTTCATCTGCGAGGCGACGGTGCGTTTCCAGATCAGTTCGTAGAGTCGTTTTTCGTTCGCGGCGCCCTCGATGGTCTGTCGTTCGAAATATGACGGACGTATCGCCTCATGCGCCTCCTGCGCCCCTTTCGACGATGTTTTATAGTTTCGCGTGTTGCTGTATTCGGCGCCGAAAAGTGTCGTCACCTCCTTTTTCGCGGCGGCGAGCGCGGCTCCCGAAAGATTCACCGAGTCGGTACGCATGTAAGTAATAAGCCCCTGCTCGTAGAGCCGCTGGGCGACCGACATCGTTTGCGACACCGACATGCCGAGCTTCCGCCCGGCCTCCTGTTGCAGAGTCGAGGTTGTGAACGGCGGGGCGGGGTATCTCACACCCGGTTTTTCCTCGACGCCCGCGACTGTGAGTCGAGCCCCGTTGCAGGCCGCCAGAAACCCTTCCGCCTCGGCCCGTGTGTCGAACCGGCGCGAGCACTCGGCCCTGAAGAGCGTCTTGGCCGGATCGTCCGAGCGGAAAAACTCGCCCACAACCCTCCAATAGTCGATCGAGGCAAAACCCATGATCTCCCTTTCGCGCTCGACGATCAGCCTCACCGTCACACTCTGCACTCTGCCCGCCGAGAGCGACGGCCGCACCTTGCGCCACAGCAGCGGCGAGAGTTCGAAACCCACCAACCGGTCGAGAATCCGCCGTGCCTGCTGGGCATTCACCACGTCCGCGTTGATCGCCCGCGGATTTTCGATCGCGTGCAGAATCGCCGGCTTGGTTATTTCATGAAAAACTATCCTCCGCGTCTTCTCCTCCGGCAGTTCCAACACCTCGGACAGATGCCATGCGATTGCCTCTCCTTCGCGGTCTTCATCGCTTGCGAGCCACACAGCGTCGGCTTTTTTGGCTTCGGCGGCGAGCTCCTTCACAAGTTTCGTTTTGTCGCCGTCGACCTCGTAGTTGGGAGTGAATCCGTGTTCGATGTCTACGCCGAGCCCTTTTTTAACAAGATCGCGGATATGACCCATGCTCGACCGCACGGTGTAGTCCGCGCCAAGATATTTTTCGATCGTTTTCGCTTTGGAGGGGGACTCCACGATCACTAAATTTTTGCCCATTTTGATGATTTTATCCCTCGATTATGGTGTAGGTGATGCGGATGGCGACGGGCTTGTCGCTGCCGAATCCTTTGAGCACGCTCCGGCCCGGGCCGATGATACCGTAGGCTTCGGGTGCTATAAATATGGCTGGTGAGATATATCTGTATTCAGGATCGTTCTCCTTCACCTTTGCCAACTGCTGGATGTAGGATGTGATATCCAATTCGTAGTATCCGTTCGAGCGGTTCAGATATCCGTTGTAAGGCAGCGTGTACACCTCCGACGAGCCTTGGGCGGCGTTCGTCAGGTTGGTGTACTGTTCGGTGGCGTACTGGTAGTCGGGGATCGGTATGAGCCTCGACGGATTGAGATAGCTGCCCAGGCGCGTCATCGCGGCGTCGAGTCCGTCGATCGAGTCGTCCTCGATCCAAATCCTCATCATGGCCTGATTGATGGCTATGTCTTTGCCGACCCGCTGGCCCGTCTCCTGTTCGATCTTGAATCTCAGGTCGCGTATCTGTTCCACCAACTCGTCCGAAAATCTCAGATAGGGTCCCACACCGCCCATCGCCTGAACGTAAAGGGTCGATTCGGGAGTGAGCGAGGGCAGTGTGTCTGTGAATCCGTTTGTCCGATCCGCAATCGCACCCAACGTCGAACCCGTGTAGTCGAAAGTGGTCATGTTGACCGACACGTTGTCCCACGCCGCAGCGGCGGTCGAGGAGGTTGCGCGCACGTCGGTGTCGCGGAACATGAATACCGTCACCAGTGTGTCGTATATGGCCGTCACATCCAGCGTGTCGTGGTTTCTCACATGTAGTTGGATGCCCGACGCCGTCAGGTCGGTACCGTAGAGCGCCGCCGCGGGATCCGATCCTTCGGCCGGAGTGATGTACCATCCTCCGAATTTGCGCAAAAAGAGCGAATCCGTAGTGTAGTCGTCCCAATCGTGCAGCCTGACCAGACTGTCGAGATACTCCTTGCCGGCGGCGGTCGGGAAGAGCCTTGCCGACACATCCTCGCTGCCCGCGTGTTTAAAATTAAAAAGCTTGCGCCCCCTGTACTTTTCGATCGGGAAGTTGGAGTAGTATGTCGAGTCGCGGCGCAGGCGGTTTTCCTCGCCGTACTTTATCTCCCACACGTCGAAAGTTTGCTCCTGTTGCACATTACCTCTGGGCGTGCCGCTCAGCGAAAGCACTATGATCGCCGAGTCGACGATCGGATCTATGCCGTACCCTTCGGCCGTGGCGTATGGATATGTGGCGGGCAGGAACTGCACGATCGCACTGCTGGTCTGGGCACCGAAAACGTGGACGAGGGCACGCTGTCGGGTTTATAGAGATATGTCCTCAAACCGGCTTCGGGTGAGGTCACCTCGATCTCCATCTTTTGATTCCTGGGCTCCAGTCCCGAACCCAGACGATCGTCTACCTCGGTACAGCCTGTCGAAAATATGAAAGCGACCGCGGCGCAAAGCAGCATCCACGCGGCACGGGAAAATCTAACGATCGAGCAATTCATCATAGAAAGTGTGGTAAACATCCATATACTGTGCGCTCCGGCGGTCACCCTCCCAGTCGAGCACCCGTTTGCCCTTTCGGCGGGCGTAATCGACCAAAGTCCGGTCGTCGAGCTGTTCCTCCACCACCACACCGTCGGCATAGTCAATAACGAGCTTCATCAGATTTTCGTATGAAGGAGTGTCCAGAATTTCGAGTTTTTCGTCGTGCATGCCCTCGTTTTCGATCTTTTTCCTTGTCGCGGAGTCGAGCAGGCCCGCAAAAGAGTCGTTGTAGAGCGACACCACCACCTTGCTCCCCCTGAACACCGGGTCTTCGGCGAACGAGCCCCTCAGATAGATCGGTACTATAGCCGAAAACCATCCGTGGCAGTGTACTATCGTCGGCTCCCAGCGCAGTTTTTTGACCGTCTCCAACACCCCGCGCGCAAAGAATATCGCCCTCTCGTCGTTGTCGGCAAACATCACGCCCCCTTCATCCGCCAACCCCGACTTCCGGTGGAAATAGTCGTCGTTGTCGATGAAATATATCTGCACCCTGGCCGACGGAATAGAGGCCACCTTGATTATGAGTTGGTGGTCGTTATCGTCGATTATCAGGTTCATCCCGCTCAGGCGGATCACCTCGTGCAGTTGGTTGCGGCGCTCGTTGATGGTACCCCAACGCGGCATGAAAGTGCGGATCTCGTTGCCGTACTCCTGCATTGCCTGCGAGAGAGTCCGCTGCCTGGTCGACATGACACTCTCGCCCAGATAGGGGAATATCTCCTGACTGACGTACAGTATTTTATTCTTGCTCACAGCGCAAAGGTACGCATTTTTTTCCAAAAGCGTACAAATTAAAGACAACGCCCCGATAAGGCAAAGACAGCGCCCCGTGAAATTCGGGGCGCCGCCAAAGGAAAAACCTCTCCGAAGAGCGATATTTCTACTGTACGTTCATCGAGTTGAACAGATCGTTGTACTTCTCATATTTTTCGGCCACGCCTTCGTCCTCCCTCAGGCGGAAGCTGAGGTTTTTGAGCAATTCGACCGTTGCGAGCTCCTCGGGATTGATCGTATAGGCCTTTTCGAGCGGAGCCATAGCCAGACGGAACACATCGTTCACCTCGGCCAGAGCCTGTTGATACTGCGCGCTGGAGGTGAAGTTCTGTTTGCCCAGTTCGATATTCATTTCATCGCCCTTTTTGATTACGAAGAGCCCTTCGAGGTAGTTCGAATGGAAATCTTCGGGTTCGAGCTCGACAGCTTTCTTGACTGCTTCGATCGCGTTGTCTATCTGTCCGAGCTTGTCATACACGCGGGCCAGACCCTGCCAAAGACTGGGGTTGGTGGGATTTTGTTCGATGGCACTCTCCACCAACGGGATCAGCGACGTGGGGTCTCCTTCGTTCTCGGCGTAGTAGCGCATCATCATGTCGATGAGGTTTTCGTTGGTCGGGAAGCGCGATATACCCGCTTTGAGCGTTTCGAGCGACTCCTCTTTTCTGTCGAGGTTGTACAGGTCGACGAACTTCAGGCGGTAGATCTCGCCCTCCGCTTCATAACCGAGTTCGAGCGCCTTGTCGAGATCGGCCAGCGAAACTTCGTATTCCTCACCGTAGGCCGCCGCCATGCCCGCGTAGTAGAGAGCCATTGTGTCTATCGCGCCCACAGTCGGATGGCTGCTTGCACGGAAGGCCCTGCGGAACTGCTGCGAAGCGTCGACGTAATCGCCCAACGCGTAGAGCGTTCCGCCGTTCTCGAAGCTTTTGGTACGTATGCTGCTCATGCCGTCCTTCACTTTCGAGGCGGTTTTGGCGTCCATCTCATAAGCCTTTGCAAAAGCGTCGTACGCTTTGTCGAGTGCTGCGGGGTCGACAACGGTTACAGGCACAAAGAACTCGACCATTCCGTTGTTGATATAGGCCTTGAAGTGTTCATAGACATAGACCGTGTATTCACTGTCGTTGATGGTCTGCACTTCGGGAGCCGCGTTACCGTAAGTGGCTTTGAGCAGAGCTTCGGGCATGCTTGCATAGAGTCCGCCGACCGGTTTGCCGTCGGCATCGAGGAAAGCTGTTCCGCGTTTGATCCATGTGGCGGATTTGGCGGCTTTTTTGGCATCGGCGATTTCGGCGTCCGATTTCGCGATGGCGCTGCGAAGCCTGTTCACATCGACCTTCGGGGCCATAACTCCGATCTGGGCCGACGCGGGCAGAGCGATCAGCGCCGCCCCCAACATTGTTAACAAGATTTTTTTCATGGTCATCAGTTTATTTAGTTAATCCAAAATTACTACAAATTTTCAAAAACTACAACGGTCTACTGCGAATCCGACATATCGACGGGTGAGTCGGAGCCCTCGGCGGCACCCTCCGCACCTTCGGCGGGCGTTTCGTCTTCGGTTCGCGGAACTGCCACGACCGATGCGATCCCGTCGCCCTCTCTCAGGTTGATAATACGAACCCCCTGCGTCGCGCGACCGGCCAGACGAATACCTCCGACGGCGGTGCGGATCGTGATACCGCTCTTGTTGATTATCATCAGATCGTCGTCGTCGCTGACCGACTGCACCGAGATAAGTTTCCCTGTCTTTTCGGTGACGTTGATCGTCTTGACCCCTTTGCCGCCGCGGTTGGTTATGCGGTATTCGTCCAGGTCGGTGCGTTTTCCGTATCCCTTTTCGCTCAGCACGAGTACATCCTTGCCGTCTTCCGGCTCCATGCATATCATGCCGATCACCACTTCTCCCTTGCCGAGCGAGATCCCGCGCACACCCGCTCCCGTCCGGCCGATCGCCCTCACGGTGCTTTCGTTGAAACGGATCGCCTTGCCTGCGTTCGAGGCTATCATCACTTCGGCCTTTCCGCTGGTGAGTTTGGCTTCGATCAGCTCGTCGCTCTCGCGGATGGTGATTGCGTTGACGCCGGTCTGCCGCGGACGCGAATATGCTTCCAGCAGCGTCTTTTTGATCACACCCTCGCGCGTGCACATCACAATGTGGTTGCTGTTCACATAATCCTTATCGTCCAGCTTCTTGACGTTAATGTAAGCTCGCACCTTGTCGTCCGGCTCGATCTGTATCAGGTTCTGGATCGCGCGACCTTTCGCCGAGCGCGGCCCTTCGGGAATGTTGTACACCTTCAGCCAATAGCAACGCCCCTTCTCGGTGAAGAGCATCATCGTGTTGTGCATCGTGGCGACGTAGAGATGTTCTATGAAATCTTCATCCCGCGTGGCCGACCCCTTTGCGCCGATGCCACCGCGCGCCTGCGTACGATAATCGGTCAGCGGCGTGCGCTTGATATATCCCATGCGCGAGATGGTGATCACCATCTCCTCGTCGGCGTAGAAATCCTCGGGGTTGAACTCCTCGGCGCTGTACACTATCTCGGTGCGCCGCGCATCGCCATACTTCTGTTTTACTTCGAGCAGTTCTTCTTTGATAACGCCATACTGTTCGGCCTCGCTGCCCAGAATTTCGTTGAAACGTGCGATCCGTCGTTCGAGTTCGTCGTGCTCGTCCTGCAACTTTCCGCGTTCCAGACCGGTCAGCGCCCTCAGACGCATGTTGACTATCTCGGTGGACTGTATCTCGCTGAGACCGAAACGCTCCTGCAACTTCTGTTTGGCCACTTCGGTGTTTTCCGAGGCGCGGATTATAGAGATCACCTCGTCGATATTGTCCTGGGCGATGAGCAGACCGTTGACGATATGCAGCCGCTCCTCGGCCTTGCGCAGATCGAACTTCGTGCGGCGAACCACCACCTGATGGCGATGCTTGACGAATTCGCGCACCATGTCGCGCAGGTTCAACAGCTGCGGCCGCCCATCCACCAGCGCGATGTTGTTCACCACGAATGACTTCTGCATCTCGGTCATCTTGTAGAGCGTGTTGAGCACCACACTCGCCACGGCGTCGTGTTTCAGGATGATCGGAATGCGCATCCCCTTGCGGTCGCTCTCGTCGTTGACATACGAAATGCCCTCGATCTTCTTGTCGTTGATCAGGTCGGCGATCTTTTTGATCAGTTCGGCCTTGTTGACCTGATAGGGGATCTCCGTTATGACGATCATCTCGCGCCCGCTGGCCGTATGTTCGATCTCGGTCTTGGCGCGCATCATCACGCGTCCGCGGCCCGTTTCGAGAGCCTCACGCACCCCTTCGTAGCCGTAAATTATACCTCCCGTCGGAAAGTCCGGCCCTTTGACATGCTCCAACAACCCGCTCACCTCTATCTCGGGATTTTCTATGTAGGCCACGCACGCATCGACCACCTCGCCCAGATTGTGCGGCGCCATGTTGGTCGCCATCCCGACGGCGATCCCGCTCGCCCCGTTGCACAGCAGCAACGGAACGCGGGTCGGCAGCACGGTCGGTTCGTTGAGAGTGTCGTCGAAGTTGAGCGTGAAGTCTATCGTGTCCTTTTCGATGTCGCTCATCACCTCGTCGGCGATCTTGCGCATCCTCGCCTCGGTGTAACGCATCGCGGCCGGAGGGTCATTGTCGAGCGACCCGAAGTTACCCTGCCCGTCCACCAGCGGATAGCGAAGGCTCCACTCCTGAGCCATGCGCACCATCGCGTCGTAGACCGAGCCGTCGCCGTGCGGGTGGAACTTACCGAGCACGTCCCCCACGATACGCGCGCTCTTTCTATGCGGTTTGTCGGAGTATAGCCCCAACTCGTTGGACATGTCGTATAGAATACGTCTGTGCACGGGCTTCAACCCGTCGCGAACGTCTGGCAGCGCGCGCGACACAATCACCGACATCGAGTAGTCGACTGGTCGGTGATGTTGACCTCGACTATCTGTCCGCTGCCGGCCAACTGTTCGCCCGCCGTCATCTCTTCGTTTCCCTCGGAGATCATACCCTCGCTCCCGGAGGCTGCATCCCTGCCCCCCTCATTATTTTCAAGGGCGGCCCCTTCTTTTTCTTCTTCTGCCATTTCGCACAAAAATTAAAACCCCCAAAGGTACGCTTTTCCGCCCGAACAAGCAAAATTATCGAGTTGAAAATTGACTGTTGAAAATCGAAAGTTCGATTTTGCCGCCAAAAGGGGCGTTTTTCGACGATTTGAGCGACTCTAATTTCATGTCCGCTCCCCCCGCGGGCGAAGCCCGTTCCCCGGGGTCCGGAGCGTGGTCGACACTTCGACGGCCGTATCGTTCCCGTAGCCGCCTGCCGGTTAAATACGCTCCCCCCGTGTGTTGATATAGAAATTTTCGCCGTCGAGTGAGACCAGAGCGCACCCCTCGGAAAACGACGAAGCATCGTCATAGATAAACGGAATGGCCTCGCGCCCGTCCGTATCGAGAAATCCGCACAGGCTGCCTTTTTGTCCCAGCACCAAACCCTCGGAGCACTCGCCCAGCCAGTCGTAGAACTCTGTCGTCAGCATCTCTCCCCGACGGTCGGCCAGCCACCATCGTCCCTCCTCCATCACCGTTGCCAGACCCCACTGTCCGTCCCACACGAACTCCTCCCATTCGGGCCGCGGATCGGGTCCCGACCATCGCACCTCCAGCGTCGCACCCGAAGCCGGACGTGCCAGAATATCGACCTCCGTCGCCCGCCCCGCTTCGTCGAACAGCACGATCTCGCGCTCCAGCACTCTCCACGATGTGGGAAAACGCTCCGCCGAACCTTCTCTCCCGCCGCGGCCGCGATCCACTCCCGCCAGAGTGCGCAGTCTGGGCACCGTCCCGTTGTTCCAACGCAACGGACACCTCAGCGTGCATCGTCCGCCCGCCGTTTCGACCTCGAAGTCGACCAACCCTCGTCCGGGTATCACAAACACCGGCAGCCCGTCCGCACCGCACACCGTCCGCAACCTCTCCAACGTTCTCAACCGTCCGTCGGTAGAGGTGAGTGCCTCGATATATTGCGAGATGGTCAGGATCACAGCATCATCGAATTAATCGAACCTATGTTCATCATCGCCGCCACTCCGCCTATGTGACTTCCCCAACCCACCGCTCTGAAGGGGGTCGAAGACCCTTTTTCAGATAGCGCATGGGATCCGTTTTTCATACTCCTGATCATATCGTTGTAAGACTCGGGCATCTCGCTCGATATATCCCACAACAGGCGGGCGTAACGATGATCGGGCAGCTCCTCGGGCGAAGAGGGGAAAAGCACCGGCCCGGCCGACTCGCCTCCACGTGCCAGATGGATATTCATAAGCAGCGTATGTCCGTTCACGGTTCCCGTGTCGCACAGGATGGATATTCATAAGCAGCGTATGTCCGTTCACGGTTCCCGTGTCGCACAGTTTGCGCGGCGGTCTATTTGGTGGTGCGCGACCGGGTAGGTTGGAACTTCGTGGCGTGGGGGCTGGCGGTGGCATGGTGCGTGCTGGGGGCGGCGCGGGTGGTGGGCAATCCGCTGCCGGGCGACGTGACGCTGCACGCTTTCGGAATATCGGGGCTGCTCGTTTCGTCGATCATGACGCGGTGGGCGCGGCCCGAGCGACCGTGGAGGTTTTTCGCCTGGCTGGCGGGGCTGGCCGCGGTGATGGCCGTCGCGGGATTCTTTGCCCACCAGCACTGGATTATCTCGAAGATTCAGGGGACGCCGACGTGGCTGTTCTGGTGCTGCGCGATGTTCTTTCCGCTTTTCGGGCTGGTGTACTGGCTGACGGAAACGAAGGGCAAGGCGGGATGGTTCGGGTTTATCGCGCCGGCGGGGACGGTGACGTTGACGTGCTATGTGATCCCGTATATCTGGTACGCGGTGCGGTCGCTCGTCGGGGTTTCGCGGCCAGAGGTGATGCAGTCGGGCGGATGGGGGCTCGTGGGGGCGATGATCTTCGCTGTCGCCGTGGTGTGGATCGCGGGGGCGATGAGCCGTTGGGCCGGGGTACGGCTCAAAATATAGCGACGCGGCGTCAGTTGGTTTTGGTATGGTAATTGCCTCCGGGGGCAATTACGTTGAACCTTTTTAAAACATACTGAAATCATGGCAAAAATTTATGACTCCATCGCCGCGATCATCACCCCGGCGAGGCTGAAAACGGGGGCGGCGGCGCTCGAAGTGAAAGAACACAAAGTGACCGCCGCTACCGAGATCATCCTCCCCTCGGTGCTCGCGACGATGCTCAAAAAAGGCGACTCCCCCGAAATGGAGGAGCTGATGAAAACGGGCCAGAAGATCAAGGCGTGGGAAAACTACGACACGATCTGGCACGGCACCGGCGTCGACCATGGCGTCAACCTGGGCGAAAGGGCCGAAAACCGCATCCTGGGGCCGCTCGGGGGGAAGCTCAACACCGCCGTGGGCCACATCACCGATATCCGCACGGGCAACGTCGACC
>QMCE01000111.1_pt1 | contig 82631 bp, 71 predicted proteins | sample 1821851 | NCBI WGS metagenome assembly QMCE01 (sample SAMN09453174, study PRJNA476694) | Termite gut metagenome, whole genome shotgun sequencing project. | isolation source: worker | host: Odontotermes sp. | place: South Africa:Pretoria | collected 2016-01-28
CGCTAGCGTTCATCCTGAGCCAGGATCAAACTCTCCATTGTAAAAGTTTTGAATATAATCTTGGCTTTACCTCAAAGGTATTGTTTCTTTGAAATTTCGAAAATAAATTTCCGATCAAAATAAACTTTAGCTGCTCAATATCCTCAAAGAACGTTATTGTTTCACGGCTTGCACCGCTTCTGTTGTTGCCTTTTTGCTGATTTCCGCTCGGGTATTTCTTTCCGTTTGGGAGTGCAAAGATAAGCGCAAAGATTTCCTATTTCCAAATTATTTTGCAAAAAAAATTCATAAAAATTTCGATGCCGCCGTAACATTCAGATAGTCAACACGCCGAAATAATTGCAGAATGTTATACAGACGTAATATAAATGCGGTTTATTGTGTGGGCGGCGGAAAAATTGCTACTTTTGTGGCTCAATACGATTAGTAGCATGGAGTACGATTTTAGAGAATTGGAGCCGCGTTGGCAGGCCGAATGGCAGCGCCGCGGAACATATAAGGTGGAGACAGACCCCTCCCGGCCCAAATATTATGTCCTCGACATGTTCCCCTATCCGAGCGGGGCGGGGTTGCATGTGGGCCATCCGTTGGGCTATATCGCTTCCGACATATATACAAGGTATAAGAGGCTCGGCGGCTTCAATGTGCTGCATCCGATGGGGTTCGACGCGTTCGGGCTTCCCGCCGAGCAGTACGCCATTCAGACGGGACAACATCCCGCCGTGACCACGGCGGCCAACGTCGCGCGCTATCGCGAGCAGTTGGACAAGCTGGGCTTCAGCTACGACTGGTCGAGATGCGTAGAGACGTGCGATCCGGCCTATTACAAGTGGACGCAGTGGGCGTTCGTGAAGATGTTCGAGAGCTATTATTGCTTCGATTGCAACCAGGCCCGGCCCATAGCGGAACTCGAAGAGGCTTTCGCGCAGTACGGCAACGAGGGACTGAGGGCAGCCTGCACGACCGGGACACACTTCACAGCCGAAGAGTGGAACGCCATGAACGATGCGCAGAAAGCCGACGTGCTGATGAACTACCGTCTGGCCTATCGTGCCTCGACGATGGTGAACTGGTGCGAAGCCCTCGGGACGGTGCTGGCCAACGACGAGGTGAAGGACGGTTTGAGCGAGCGCGGCGGCCATCCCGTCGAGCAGAAGCGCATGATGCAGTGGCTGCTGAGGGTGAGCGCCTACGCCGAGAGACTGCTGGCGGGGCTCGACGATCTGGCCTGGAGCGAATCTTTGAAGGAGATACAACGCGGCTGGATCGGCAAGAGTACCGGAGCGCAGATGTTCTTCGACATAGTCGGTAGCGGCGAAAAGTTGGAGATATTCACCACGCGCCCCGACACGATATACGGCGTGACCTTCATGGTGCTGGCTCCCGAACATGAATACCTCGCGTGGTTGCCGACCCCGGAGAGGCGCGCGGCCGTCGACGAATATATCGCCGCGACAAAAAAGCGCTCGGAGCGCGAACGCATCGCCGACACGAAGAAAGTGACGGGAGTTTTCACCGGAGCTTACGCGGTGAACCCCTTTACCGGAGGCGAGATACCTATATATATAAGCGATTACGTTTTGGCGGGTTACGGCACCGGGGCCATCATGGCAGTACCGGGCCACGACAGCCGCGACTGGGCGTTCGCACGGCATTTCGACCTGCCGATAGTTCCGGTAGTCGAGGGCGGCGACGTCACCGAGGCTTCGTATGATGCGAAAGCGGGCCGAATGATAAACTCCGGCATCATCGACGGGCTCGACGTGAAGGAGGCGATCGTGAAGATGTCGGGCGAGGTGGAGCGGCGCGGTCTCGGCAAACTCAAAGTGAATTACCGTTTGCGCGACGCCATATTCTCGCGCCAGAGATATTGGGGTGAACCCATTCCCATATATTATAAGGACGGTATCCCGACGGCTCTGCCTTTGGACAAGTTGCCGCTGGAGCTTCCGGAGGTGGACGATTTCTCGCCGTCGCGCTCGGGCGAGCCTCCCCTTGCGCGCGTCGGGGTCGAGCGCATACTATCTGCGTTACATGGACCCTGCGAACGACACGGCATTAGTCTCGCACGAGGCCGACGAGTACTGGCGCGACGTCGACCTCTACATCGGGGGTATCGAGCACGCGACGGGACACCTTATCTATTCGAGGTTCTGGGACAAGTTCCTGTTCGACCTCGGCGTTGTGGTCGATCAGGAGCCGTTCAAAAAGCTCGTCAACCAGGGCATGATACAGGGACGTTCGAATTTCGTCTATCGCGACAAGGCAAGCGGTCGATTCATATCGCATGGATTGATAAGAGATTACGACACTCAGGAGATACACGTCGACGTAAATATCGTCAAGAATGACCTGCTCGACCTCGACGCTTTCCGCGCGTGGAGGCCCGAATTCGCCGATGCGGAGTTCATCTTGGAAGACGGTCGCTACATCTGCGGCTGGGCGGTGGAGAAGATGTCGAAAAGCATGTACAACGTGGTGAATCCCGACATGATAGTCGAAAACTACGGCGCCGACACTCTGCGCATGTACGAGATGTTCCTCGGCCCGCTCGAGCAGTCGAAGCCGTGGGACACCAACGGCATCGACGGTGTTCACAAGTTCCTGCGCCGGTTCTGGAACCTGTTCTTCGACAGGGCGACGGGCGAATTCCGCGTAACGGACGAAACCGCCACCCCCGCCGAACTGAAAACGCTGCACAAGACGATCAAAAAGGTGAGGGAGGATATCGAGAATTTCTCGTTCAACACCTCGGTGGCGGCATTCATGATCTGCCTCAACGAACTCGGCGTGTGCAACAAACGCTCCGTGCTCGAGCCTCTGACCATACTTTTGGCTCCTTTCGCGCCTCACATCACCGAGGAACTTTGGGCGCAAATGGGCCACGCGACCACCATCTTCGACGAGAAAATGCCCGAGTTCAACCCCGAGTACCTGATAGAGAACGAGTTCGAATACCCTGTTTCGGTCAACGGAAAGTTGCGCTTCAAAAAGACGCTCCCCTTGGGCATCACCGCCGCGGAGATAGAGAAGGCGGTACTCGAAGACGACAGCGCCGCGAGGTGGCTCGACGGGAAAGCCCCGAAAAAGATGATCGTCGTTCCCGGAAAAATCGTCAACATAGTCGTATGATAAAGAAAATCAATCCGGGACGCCTCCTCAAGGAGTACGCCCTGATCCATTTGGGGTGTATGCTCTACGCCTTCACCTGGGCGAGCATCGTGCAATCGGCCGACGGTATCGGGGGCGGAGCGAGCGGTCTGGCTCTTTTGATGCAGTACGCCACGGGCCTGCCGATGGGTATAGGTTACATCATCATCAATGTCATTCTCGTCGCTCTCGCTCTTATGATAGTGGGCCGCAATTTCGGCATCAAGACCGTCTTCGGCATAGCCTCCATCGCGCTGTGGCTTAACGTGTTCAATGCCGTGATACCCAACGACCTGCTGGGTCTGGCCGACGACCGCCTCCTGTCGGCGATCCTCGCCGGGGTGTTGTCCGGTATCGGGGTCGGCATCTGCCTGTTGCAGGGCGGAAGCACCGGCGGCACCGACATAGTGGCGATGATAATCAACAAATTCCGGCGTGTGAGTTACGGCCGCGTGGTGATGGTCTCCGACTTCGCCATAATCGGCTCCTCGTGGCTCATCTATCACTCGCGTCCCGATATCGCCAACCCTCTGGCGATGATAATCTACGGCTATGTGATGGTGGCGGCGTTCACCTACACGGTCGACACAATCCTGGCGGGCAACAAGCAGTCGTCGCAGATATTCGTCTTCACGCGCCGGTGGGCCGAGATATCGAACGATATAACCCACAGGCTCCATCGTGGAGTGACGATTCTCGACGGAGTGGGCGCCTACACCGGACAGCCCTCCAAAATGCTCGTCATTCTGTGTCGCAAACACGAAACCAACAACGTTCTTCGCGTCGTCAAGGGCCACGATCCCGACGCCTTCGTTTCGGTCGGCAGTGTGATGGGGGTTTATGGCAAGGGGTTCGATGCGATAGAGGTGAAGAACAGGAAGAAACAAATGATTTGATAATTTGATGATTTGATGATTTGATAATGGGCTACGCGGAATAATTATCAAATTACCAAATCACCAAATTATCAAATAAAAAAATGATATCGAATGACAGACAAGAAATACAAAAGACATCTTATTACGGCCGCGTTGCCCTATGCTAACGGCGGGATACATATCGGCCACCTTGCGGGGGTGTACATTCCGGCGGACATCTATGTGAGGTATCTGCGCGGACGAGGCGAGGATGTGGTGTGGGTGTGCGGCTCGGACGAGCACGGCGTACCCATCACCATTAAAGCGAGGGCCGAGGGGGTCACTCCCCAGCAGATAGTCGACCGCTATCACGAGATCATCAAACGCTCGTTCGCCGAGTTCGGCACCTCGTTCGATATCTATTCGCGCACCACGTCGCCCGTTCACGCCCAAACCGCGAGCGGATTTTTCCGTACGCTTTACGACAAGGGTGAATTTCTCGAAAGCACTTCGCAGCAATATTTCGATCCCGAGGCGGGAATATTCCTCGCCGACCGGTACATAGTCGGAACGTGCCCGAAGTGCGGCGCCGAGGGAGCCTACGGCGACCAGTGCGAAAAGTGCGGATCGTCGCTCGCCGCAACCGAACTCATAGACCCGCGCAGCGCCGTTTCAGGTGCGACACCGGAGCTTCGCGAAACAAAACACTGGTATCTGCCCCTCGACAAGCACGAGGTGTTCCTCCGAGAATGGATCCTTGAAGGCCACAAGGAGTGGAAATCGAACGTCTACGGCCAGTGCAAAAGCTGGCTCGATGGCGGTCTGCAACCGCGCGCCGTGAGCCGCGACCTCGACTGGGGCATTCCCGTTCCGGTGGAGGGCGCCGAAGGAAAGGTGCTCTACGTCTGGTTCGACGCCCCTATCGGCTACATCTCCGCAACACGCGAATTGTTGCCCGAAACGTGGGAGAAATATTGGAAAAACCACGAAACGCGCATGGTTCACTTTATCGGCAAGGACAACATAGTGTTCCACTGCATCATGTTCCCGGCGATGCTTCGCGCCCACGGCGACTATATCCTGCCGGATAACGTGCCCGCAAACGAGTTTCTCAATCTGGAGGGCGATAAAATTTCGACCTCGCGCGGCTGGGCGGTGTGGCTCCACGAATATCTCGAGGATTTCCCCGGCAAGCAGGACGTACTGAGGTATGTGCTGTGTGCCAACGCTCCCGAAACCAAGGACAACGACTTCACGTGGAAGGACTTTCAGGCGCGGGCCAACAACGAACTCGTGGCCGTGCTCGGCAACTTCGTCAACCGCGCGCTCGTGCTGACGGGCAAATATTGGGGCGGACGGGTTCCTGCCTGCGGTACTTTGACCGACTATGACCGTGAAACCCTTGCCGAACTGCCGCGCCTGCGCACCGCCATCGAGAGCCACATCGAGGCTTTCCGCTTCCGCGACGCCTTGCGCGAGGCGATGAACGTGGCGCGCCTCGGTAACAAGTACCTCGCCGACTCCGAGCCGTGGAAAGTGGTCAAGACCGACCGCGCGCGCGTGGAGACCGTTATGAACATCGCACTCCAGATCACCGCCAACCTCGCCGTTGCGATCGCCCCTTTCATGCCTTTCACCGCCGGGAAGATCACCCGGATGCTGGGTACGGAGACTCTCGGTTGGGATTCGCTGGGCCGCGCCGACCTTTTGCCCGCGGGCCACATGGTCACAGACACCCCCGAACTGCTGTTCGAAAAGATCGAAGATGCCGCCATAGAGGCTCAAATAGCAAAACTCGAAGCCACAAAAGCGGCAAAAGCGGCAGCAACCACAGAAGAACCCGCCCCGGAGGTCGAACCGCAGAAGCCTCATATATCGTTTGACGAGTTCTCGAAGATGGATATCCGCATCGGCACCATCCTCGAGGCGGCTCCCGTCCCCAAGACGAAAAAGCTGCTTAAATTCCGCATAGACGTCGGCACCGACGTTCGCGAGATAGTGAGCGGCATCGCCGAACACTTCTCTCCCGAAGAGCTCGTCGGACAGCAGGTGACGATCATCGCCAACCTCGCCCCGCGCGAGATAAAGGGGGTCACCAGCCACGGCATGATACTGATGACGGAGCGCGCCGACGGCAAATATTCGCTGGTCAAGCCCACGGATAAGGTACCCAATGGAATGACGGTAAATTAGTTGTGAATGATGAATCATGAATCATGAATCATGAATTGAAATGCTTCGCAGTAAAAATTCGTAATTCGTAATTCGTAATTCGTAATTCATAACTAAAAATTCAATAATTTTTAGTTATGGAAAACATCGATTGGAAAGAACTCGGTTTCGGCTACCTGAAGACCGACTGGAATGTCCGCAGCACATGGAAAGATGGCGCGTGGAGCCCGCTCGAAACCACCCAGGACGAGTATCTCACCCTTCACATGGCCTCGACCTGCCTCCACTATGGACAGGAGGCGTTCGAGGGGCTGAAAGCCTTCAGAGGTAAGGATGGTAAGGTACGAATCTTCCGCCTCGAAGAGAACGCCAAACGAATGATCCGCACTGCCGAGTACACGATGATGGCCCCGCCGACGATGGAACTCTTCCGCGAGGCGTGCATCGAGGCCGTGCGGCGCAACGAGAGGTTCATTCCGCCCTATGGAACGGGGGCGTCGCTCTACATCCGCCCGCTGCTGATCGGCACCGGGGCGCAGGTCGGTGTGAAACCCGCCACGGAGTATATGTTCGTCGTGTTCGTCACCCCGGTCGGACCATATTACAAAACGGGTTTCAAACCCATAAGTGTCATGGTCGACCGACATCACGACCGTTCGGCGCCTTTGGGCACGGGCTTCGTTAAAGTGGGCGGCAACTATGCCGCAAGCCTTCTCTCGGGTGATATCGCCCACAGGGCGGGTTATCCCGGCGTGCTGTATCTCGACGCCTGCGAGAAGAAGTACATCGACGAAAGCGGCGCGGCAAATTTCTTCGCCATTCGCGACGGCGCGTACATCACTCCGAAGTCGCCGTCGATCCTTCCTTCGATCACCAATATGTCGCTTCGTACGCTTGCCGCCGACTTTGGCCTGAAAGTTGAACAGAGAGAGGTGGCTTTCGCCGAACTGCCCACCTTCGAGGAGGCGGGTTCGTGCGGAACGGCGGCCGTGATCTCGCCCATCGGCAAGGTTTACGACCCCGACCAGGAGCGGACTTACACCTTCGGCGACGGAGTGAACCCCGGCCCGTGGTGTGTAAAACTGTACGAGGCTCTGCGCGGCATCCAGTTGGGCGAGGTCGAAGACACGCACGGCTGGAACACCGTCTTGTAGACCGAACCGGTGCTTTCGCCGCAATTTTGCGACAGTAATAATTGATGTTTCAAATAATAAATAAAACCATTTAAAGTAGAAAGATTATGAGAAAGTTAATCGTTTTGATCGCGGTAGTGATTACTTCCGCATCGGTTGTGTCGGCACAGGATTGGGGTATCGGCGGTCGCGTCGGCAATGGCCTTCAGGTCGTGGGACAAAAGTATTTCTATAGCGGGGACTATCTCGAAGCCCGCCTAGGTATCATCGACTGGAAGGACGTGGGTGTCGATCTCTCCGTGCTCTACACATGGAATTGCTTCAACTGGGGCTGGACTCCCGGCAACTGGTTCCTCGATTTCGGTGTCGGTGCTAATCTCAATCCCAGAAAAGATTGGCTGTTTCTGGGTCTTCAGGGTATGGCGAAGTTCGGTTACACCTTCCAAAACACGCCTTTGAGTCTCGCGGTCGACTTCTCGCCCGCCGTGGGGCCCGATTTCTCCCTGAACAAAGAATTTAAGACCGATTTCGGCTGGACATATCATAATTTCGGTCTCTCGGTCGTCTATATGTTCTAAACCGACCACTCTTGCATAAAAAATCCCGGACACTACAACCGTCCGGGATTTTTTGTTATTTTCGCGTCATGAATATCGTGGAATACAGGGATTTCTGTTTGTCGCTACCCGCCGCGACCGAGTGTACGCCTTTCGACGAGGATACCCTCGTGTTCAAGGTCGCGGGCAAAATGTTCTCATACGCGGGCATGGAGGGGTTTTGCCGCTTCTGCGTCAAGTGCGATCCCCAGCTTGCCGTGGAGCTTCGCGAGCGGCATTCCGAGGTGACGCGCGGCATCCACTCCAATTCGCATCACTGGAACACGGTGCGCGTGGACGGCTCTCTGCCCAACGCTTTTCTACGGGAACAGATACGCAATTCCTACGATCTTGTGGTGGCGAAACTCACGCGGGCGGCGCGCGAGGAGCTAAATCGGCAGATCGGCGCAATATAAATTTCCGCATTCCGTTAAAGTTTCGTATCTTTACCGCCCAATTATGAAACCATTACGCACATTACTATTTGCAATCCTCACCACCGTGGTCGTAGCGGGGGCATCGGAAGTTCATGCCCAGACGGCGGGCAAACTCTCGCGTGACGCCCGGCGTGCACAGCGTCAGGAGCGCATCACCGCCAGAGCCAACGCCGCCACCCAGGTTAAACTCAAGGAGGGTAAGCACCCCGGCTACAACCGTCTGATCAAAAGTACCAGCTACGCCTTGATGTACACCGAGGGTCTGCGCTATTACAACATGAAGAAAAAGGGTTCGGACAAAAACTCGCTGTCGAACCTCCGCAAGGCCCAAACCCTGCTGGGTGAAGCCATCCGGTCGCAGGCTTTCGCAGGTTCCCCCCAGGAGGACTCGCTCTACTACTTCTACGGATGCTCGTTCTTTCAGGCGCAGGATTTCACCACCAGCCAGGAGATATTCGATAACTTCCGCCGCCGGTTCGCGGGAAGCAAGTTCCTCGAGGAGGCGGAGTACCGATACACGGCCGGGTTCTATTACCTCTCGCCCGATCCCCAGCACGACCAGTCCGTAACCCTTCTGGGCATGAACGCCATCACCGAATTTCTGGGACGCTTCCCCGGAACTGTCCACCGCGAAATATGCGAAGAGCGAATGGTGGAACTTCGGCGCAAACTCTATGCGAAATCTTACGAGAACGCCCGCCTCTACTACACCATAGGCCAGTACAAAGCCGCGGTGAGAGCGCTTAACAACGCCATCGACGAATTTCCGGACTCCCCCTACCGCGAAGAACTTATGTATCTGGCCACCCGGTCGGCATACCTGTTCGCCAGAAATTCCGTTCCGAGCCAGATGACCGACCGCTATATGTCCATGATGGACAACTATTACAACCTCGTCTCGGAATATCCCGAGACCCGCCACCTGCGCGAAGTCGAATCCATGCGCGACGAGGCGAGGGCTCACATCGAAGCCCACACCTCCGAGGAAGGGCCGAACGCGGAAACACTATCAAGCACGAACACATCAACGACTCTCTGAAAAATGGAAACTAAAAAAGCCGTACCGGGAAATACCGTGACCCGAAAACTCATCGACCTCGACACCCCGACGGGAAACATTTACGAATCGGTGGCCATCATCTCGAAACGGGCCAACCAGATCTCCGCGGGACTCAAGCAGGAGTTGGCGCAGAAGCTCAACGAATTCTCCACCACCACCGACTCGCTGGAGGAGACATTCGAGAACCGCGAACAGATCGAGATATCGCGCTATTACGAACGTATGCCCAAAGCGACCCTCATCGCCACCGAGGAGTTTCTCGACGGCGAGATCTACTTCCGCGAGGGAGGCAACAGTTCAGTTGAAAGTTGAAAATGGAAAGTGGAAAGTAAGCTACGCGATAGAAAATTCCACAGGGGCTGACTTTCAACTGAAAATCACTTTCAATTTTCAATTTTCAACTAAATGAAAGGTAAAAAAATAATCGTCGGTGTGACGGGAAGCATCGCGGCCTACAAGGCGGCGGTGTTGGTGCGTGCATTAGTGAAGGCCGGGGCCGAGATTCGCGTCGTGATGACGCCGTTGGCCAAGGAGTTCATCACCCCGCTTACGATGGCGACTCTTTCGAAACATCCCGTTCCGGTCGAATTCTTCAACCCCGAGAACGGCGAGTGGAACAGCCACGTGCGTCTCGGCGAGTGGGCCGACGCCCTTGTGATCGCCCCCGCGACGGCCAACACCTTAGCGAAGATGGCCGCCGGAATAGCCGACAATCTGCTCCTTACGACCTCTCTTTCGGCACGTTGTCCGGTATTCGTGGCCCCGGCGATGGACCTCGACATGTGGGGCCACCCGGCCACCCGGGCCAACCTTGCCACCTTGCGGGAGCGCGGCGTGGGGATCATCGCTCCGGGCGAAGGGGAACTCGCGAGCGGTTTGACCGGCGCGGGTCGTATGGCCGAACCGGAAGAGATCGTCGCGTTTCTCGCTGAAAATCTCTGAAAACCTTCTCCTGCGATGGACCGTTTTCGTCAGAAATGGCTTGTGACAGCAGGGCCGACGATCGAAAAAATCGATCCGGTGAGGTTTATCTCGAACCATTCGACAGGAAAAATGGGCTACGCCGTGGCGGCGGAATTGGCCGCGCGCGGAGCCGAAGTGATCCTCGTGAGCGGGCCGACCTCGTTGCCCGTGCCCCGGGGGGTGAGGCGCATCGACGTCGTTTCGGCGGCCGACATGTACCGCGAGTGTAGGGCGCTGTGGCCGGAAATGGACGGAGCGGTGATGTGCGCCGCCGTCGCCGATTACACTCCGGCTCAAGCGAGCGCAACGAAGATCAAAAAGTCCGGAGGAGGATTTTCGATAGAACTCGTCCCCACCAAAGACATTGCCGCCGAGTTGGGCCTCACCAAGCGCGAAGATCAACTCCTTGTGGGGTTCGCTCTGGAGACCGACAACGAGGAGATCAACGCCCTCGACAAAATGAGGCGTAAAAATTTAGACATCATCGTCCTGAATTCCCTGCGCGACGCAGGCGCGGGTTTCGGCGGCGACACCAACCGCATCACGATCTTCCGCCGCGACGGCGACAAAACCACCTATCCCCTCGAATCGAAAAAAGAGGCCGCCATTCATATCGTGGATAATATCGACTCTCAATTCGTAACTCGTAATTCGTAACTCGTAACTCGTAACTCGTAACTCGTAACTCGTAACTCGTAATTCTTATTGCGGGTCGACGTTCACCGTAACCGAGGTTCTGCGCAGGGCGGGGTCGGCTAAAAGGGCATCTATGGCGTTTTGTAGCGCGGCACATGCGGTGGACATCGACTGCGAACGGGGAACTTTCACGAGGAACACGAGGGCGAATTCGCCCTTTATTTTTTCGACCACCGGCGGTTGCGGGCCTAACAGACGCTCTCCGAATTCGGGACGCAACAGCGCACCCAGGCGTGAGGCGGCGGCATCGAGTACACCCCTGTCCACGTGGCGCAGCATCACCGAAACGAGCCTCGAATGGGGAGGATAGCCCCAGGCGGCACGTTCGGCAAGCAGTTCGGCGGCCATCGCCCGGTAGTCTCCCGCCGCGGCCTGCGCTATGAGACGGCTTTCGGGCGCGGCGGTCTGGATAACGACCTCTCCCCGCGTATTGCGCCGTCCCGCACGTCCCGCGACCTGCGCGATGAGGCTGTAGGCGCGTTCCGAGGCGCGGAAATCGGGGTGGTTCACCAGATTGTCGGCGTTGAGCACACCCACGAGCGAAACTCCTGCAAAATCCAATCCCTTTGTCACCATCTGGGTACCGACCAGAATGTCGGTGGCCCCGGCCTCGAAATCGTCGATCACGCGGCGATAAGCTCTCTGGGAGGTCGCACTGTCGGCGTCGAGCCGGGCTATGCGCGCCTCGGGGAACAGGCGCGCGAGCTCTTCCTCGATCTTCTCCGTCCCGAAACCCCGCGTGGAGAGGTTCATGCCCCCGCAAGCCGGACACAGGGAGGGCACGGGCCGCGACTCCCCGCAATAGTGGCAGCGAAGCGAGGAGCGGTGGATCGTCATCGGGATGCCGCAGTGGGTGCAACGGGGAACGTGTCCGCAGTCGGTACACTCGACGAATGGGGCGAGCCCGCGGCGGTTCTGGAACAGGATCACCTGCTCGCCCCGACCAAGGGCGTTTTTCGTGCGATCGAGCAGTTCCTTGTTGAAGTGCGAGCGGCGTTCGCCCCGTTTGGCGGCGCGAATGGTGTCGGAGATCACCGTCACGGGAGGAAGAGTGCCGCCCCAACGCTCGGAAAGTTCCACCAGGCCGTATTTCCCGCTCTCGGCGTTGGCCCACGTTTCGAGCGAAGGGGTCGCGCTCGACAGGATCACTTTGGCGCCGCTCAGTCCCGCCAGCACTATGGCGGCATCGCGGGCGTTATAGCGGGGTGCGGGATCCTGCTGCTTGTAGCTCGGATCCTGCTCCTCGTCGACCACCACGAGCCCCAGCCGCGGAAAGGGCAGAAAGATCGCCGAGCGCGTGCCGACTACCAGAGAACCCCCTTCGGAACCTGCAAGGCGTATATAGGTTTCGGCACGGCAACGGTCGGAGAGGGCCGAGTGGTAAATTATCGTCTGTTCGCCGAAAACCTTGCGCACGCGCCTTACAAACTGGGTGGTGAGCGCGATCTCGGGCAAGAGCAGGAGCACGTCGCGCCCCTTGGCAAGGGTTCCGGCAATGGCGTGGAAACACACTTCGCTCTTGCCGCTCGACGGCACGCCGAACAAAAGGGCGATCCCGCCTCCCCGAAACGCGGTGCGTAGTCCGTCGAGAGCGGCTTGTTGGGCGGAAGACAGTCGTGGTAAAGGAAAATTTGATGATTTGACGATTTGATGATTTGATGATTTTTCTTCCTTCTCGGAGAATACTATCAAATCCTTTTTCGAAAGTGCGCCAAGCGCCGCCGGGTCGGCCTTCAACCCGGCGCGCGGAACCGGGCCGCCGCCGTGGGAGGCGATCTCTACCAATGCGTCGTATTGTTTGGGCGCACGGCGGCGTAGCTTTTCGCACACCTCGTTGAACCCCGCCTCGTCTCCGACTGCAGGCGCCAACTCCACCATTCGCACAGTACGCTCACGGAAGCTGTCGGCAGCGAACTCCTCGGCGGTGAATCCCGACGGTTTGAGCATTGCCGGAAGCGCCGCCCGCATAACCTCGCCGAGCGAGCACATATAATAGCGGGCCATCCACTCCCACAGTTCGATCTGCACCCCGGAAACTATGGGCCGGGGAAAAAGCAGCGACAAGACGGGTTTTAGGCGGGCGAAAGGGGGTCTTTCGGAGGTGATCCGGCGTACTATGCCGCCCACTATCTTGCGCGCGCCGAACTGCACCGACACGGCGCTCCCCACGGCGACGCTCCCCCCCAACTCCTCTCCGATCGAAAAAGTGTATACCCCACCGGCGATGGGCAGAATTATGTCGGCGTACTTCACTGGGCGATTATGGGATTTAGGTCGAACCATCTCTCGAAAGCCTCGAAAGCCTCGCCTCCGGTCAGACGCCACGATGCGAAAGCCGCCGGATCGCCCGCCGAAAAGAGCCAATAATTATACGCTTCGAAATGACCGGCCTCTATAAGCGCACGATGATAGTCGAACAACGCGCAGGAATGAGTCGCGTTCAGACCCTTTGAAAACCACTCCTCGACGAACCTGCGGCGGATCTCGATAAGAACGGGGATATCGGTGGCGCCCGTACCGGAAATTCCCCGGACGGCGGCGGAGAGTGTCTCGAGATAAGCCTTCGCAAAGGGAGACCCGGCCTCCGCCTCATTCGAAAAAATCATATGTATGGTCGGTCTCTCCGAAAGAACGATATCTTTGCGCCACGTTTCCAGCAACAATTCCCCCATCGCCGCCGAGCTTTCCGAGGCGGGTTCTAAGCATATCGCCGTCTCGCCGTTTATCATTCCGAACATTTCGTCTCCCCGTGTAAATTGAATGGCGGCCGCACCATACCAGTTTTCTCCCCACGCGGGATCGTGATAGAGGCCATCCAGAAAACAGTCGAGAGCGACGCCGTATTCCCCGTCGGAGAAACGGATCTTTCCGATACCGTAATAGAGACGGCCCGAGTCGGGAAAATCCTGCAATCCTCCGATGTAGGTCTCCAGCGCCATATCTATATCGCCCGAGAAGAGATAGCAATCGCCGAGCAACCGGAAAACGCTGTCGGAGGCGTCGCGGAACCTCAAAGCCCGGGACAACGAACGGATGGCTGACGGATAGTCGCCCTTCAAAAATTGAGCATATCCCCTCTCATAGGAATACAGGGCGGTTCGGGCGGGATCGATCTCGTCGGTGGCATCCAGAAGGGCTATGCTCTCGTCGTAGAGGCCCCGATCCGTCAACTCGCGCGCAAGCCGCAGATTTTTTGCAACCAGCGTCGTATCGCCCTGAGCCGAGACCCTGGCAAGGCAGGCCAATAAGCAAATTAGAGTCAGAACGATAACTTTTTTCATGCAGTAAAGGTAGCGAAATTTGCCGAAAATAGCATAACTTTGTAGCTATGTCAGACTTCGTTCACCTCCACGTCCACACCCAATATTCGATCCTCGACGGAGCTTCGGATATCCGGAAACTCGTCTCGCGCGCCCGTGAAATGGGAATGCCCGCCATTGCCATCACCGACCACGGCACCATGTACGGAGTGAAGGAGTTCCACGACGTGGCCACACGCGAAGGGGTGAAGCCGATCATCGGCTGCGAGGTCTATGTGGTGAAGGACCGCTTCGTGAGCGACAAGGACGAAAAAGCGGGCGACCACCTCGTGCTACTGGCCAAGAATCTCAAGGGATACCAGAACCTGTGCAAAATCGTCAGTTATTCGTGGACCGAAGGATTTTACTACAAACCCCGCATCGATAAGCGGTTGCTCAAGGAGCATGGCGAGGGGCTGATATGCTGTTCGGCCTGCCTCGGCGGCGAGGTTCCGCAGGCTATCCTGCGAGGCGACATTCGCGACGCTGAAGAGGTCGTCCGCGAGTTTAAGGAGCTGTTCGGAGACGATTACTATCTCGAAATGCAGCTCCATCCCGCCACCATAGTGGGCGACGAGCGAAGCCGCGAAGTCTACGAGGGCCAACGCAAAGTCAACGCCGAAATAGTGGAGATAGGAGAGCGGCTGGGTGTAAAATGTATCGTCTCGAACGACGTTCATTTCGTCGACGCGGGCGACGCCGAGGCGCACGACCACCTGATATGTCTCAACACGGGCAAAGACCTCGACGACCCGAAGCGGATGCGCTACACGTTCCAGGAGTGGCTCAAAAGTCCCGGCGAGATGGCCGCGCTGTTCCCCGACCATCCCGAGGCGCTGGCCGCGACGCTCGAGATAGCGGACAAGGTCGAGAGTTATTCGCTGGAACATCCTCCCCTGTTGCCCGATTTTCCGGTGCCTGCCGAGTTCGAGGATGCCTCCCGATCGGTGGTGGCCATGCAGTTCGACTATCTGCGCCATCTCGCCTACGAGGGTGCGCGCCAGCGGTACGGCAAGGAGCTGTCGGAGAGGGTCGTCGAGAGGTTGGAGTACGAGTTGAAGACCATCGAGTGGATGGGTTTTCCGGGCTACTTCCTCATCGTGTGGGATTTCATCCGCGCCGCGCGCGATATGGGAGTGTCGGTCGGGCCGGGACGAGGTTCGGCCGCGGGATCGGTGGTGGCCTACGCGCTGAGGATCACCAATATAGACCCTCTGAAATACGACCTGCTGTTCGAGCGTTTCCTCAACCCCGACCGTATCTCGTTGCCCGACGTCGATATCGACTTCGATGAGGACGGCCGTGCCGACGTTTTGAACTATGTCACCGAAAAATATGGCAAAAAGCGCGTCGCACAGATAGTCACTTTCGGGTGTATGGCCCCGAAGATGGCGATAAAGGATGTGGCGCGGGTGCAGAAGCTCCCTTTGAGCGAGAGCGACCGCCTCACCAAGCTGGTTCCCGACCGCCTCGCTCCGAAAAAGGGTCAGACCGCTTTCGAGGCGCTTTACGAGGTATCGGCCGAGATGCGCGCGGAGAAGGAGTCGCCCAACGAGGTGATACGCCGCACGCTCGAATACGCCGAAAAACTCGAAGGTTCGGTGCGCCAGACCGGCGTACACGCCTGCGGGGTGATAATAGGCAAGGACGATCTCGAACTCTACGCCCCTTTAGCCACCGTCCGCGACAAGGACAAGGAGACGAAGGCGAGCCACAAAAAGAGCGACGACGAACTCAAGAACGTGGTTCAGTTCGAGGGAGGACAGGTCGAGAGCATCGGCCTTATCAAGATGGACTTCCTCGGTCTGAGAACCCTTTCCATAATAAAGGACGCTCTGAGGAACATAGAACAGGTACACGGCGAGAAGATCGACATCGAGGCGGTGCCTTTGGACGACGCCGAGACATACAAACTTTTCAGCCGCGGCGACACCCACGGCCTGTTCCAGTTCGAATCGGCGGGGATGCGCAAGCACCTCAAGAACCTCCGCCCCACGCGCTTCGAAGACCTCATCGCGATGAACGCCCTCTACCGTCCGGGCCCGATGGACTATATCCCCTCTTTCATCAAGCGCAAGAACGGCGACGAGGAGGTAAGCTACGATATAGCCGAGATGGAAGAGTATCTGGCCGACACTTACGGGATCACGGTCTATCAGGAGCAGGTGATGCTTCTGTCGCAAAAGCTGGCGGGTTTCACCGGCGGCGAGGCCGACACGCTCCGCAAGGCGATGGGCAAGAAGCAAAAGGCGGTTCTGGAAAAGATGCAGCCGAAGTTCATAGAGGGTGCGACGGCAAAGGGACACGACCCTAAGGTGATCGACAAGGTGTGGAGGGACTGGGAGGCTTTCGCCGAGTACGCCTTCAACAAGAGCCACTCCACGTGTTATGCCTACGTCGCCTACCAGACGGGATGGCTCAAGGCGCACTATCCGTCGGAGTTCATGGCGGCGGTACTGTCGCGCAACCTCAACAACATCAAGGAGATAACCCACTATATGCAGGAGTGCAAACGAATGCGTATCAATGTGTTGGGGCCCGATGTGAACGAAAGTTTCCATCTGTTTTCCTCGGACAGGAGCGGGAACGTCCGTTTCGGGCTCGCGGGCATCAAGGGTGTGGGCGAGGCGGCCGTGCGTTCGATAATCGAGGAGCGGCTCTCGGGCGGCAGGTTCACGGACATCTACGACTTCATGGAGAGGATCAATCTTCAGGCGGTCAACAAGAAAACTCTCGAAGGTCTGGCCGTCGCGGGGGCTTTGGACGCGATCAGCGGTCTGCACCGTAGCAAGTTCTTCGCCGAGACCTCCGACGGTTCGGGTAGCTTCCTCGAACAGCTTATGCGCTATGGCGCCAAAATACAAAGCGAACGATCCAACGCCCAGCAGAGCCTGTTCGGTGCGGGTTCCACGGAGGTCGCGGTGCAAAAACCCCTCTCTCCCGTCTCCTTCGACTGGTCGCAACTCGAGACCCTCAACCGCGAACGGGAGGCCATCGGCATCTACCTCTCGTCGCACCCGTTGGACAAATACTCGGTCGTTATAAAGCATCTGTGCAACTCCACGCTGGGCGATCTGGGCGATCTCGCGGGCAAGGTCGACAGTGATTTCACCGTCGCGGGAATGGTTACGGGGGTACAGAACCTCGTCTCGCAGAAAGGAAAACCTTACGGTCGCATCAAAATGGAGGATTACGACGGCAACACCCACGAGTTCACGATGTTCGACAAGGATTACGAGAAGTGGAGGATATTTTTCTACACCGACTATTTCCTGTTCGTGAGGGGTAAGATACAGAACCGCTTCGGGCGCGAAGGGGAACTCGAAGCCAAAGTTACGAGCGTGATGCAACTCGACGATGTGGAACGAACCATGTTGAAGGAAATTTGCATCTCCGTACCACTGGAAACCCTCGTCGGCGCGCTTATTGCATCGTTGGACTCCGCCACGAAGGATTCGGAAGGGGGCCTGCGCCTCGCGGTGAAGGTGGCCGACCGTAAAGGCGGCGTGTCGGTCAGGATGCACTCCCGTAGCCGGAAAGTGGCTCTCTCGGCCGGACTGACCGACTTTTTGGATGACAATGAATTGAGATATACTATACAATAAATTTGATGATTTGATAATTATTTTTCCGCGTAGCATATTACCAAATTATCAAATTACCAAATCACCTAATAAACAATCAATTATGGCAATGGAAATTACAAGCGCGAATTTCGACGAACTGTTGAATAGCGGACGGCCCTTCGTGGTCGATTTTTGGGCCGAGTGGTGCGGCCCGTGCAGAATGATCGCTCCCATGATCGAGGAGTTCGCAAAAGAGTACCAAGGACGCGTCACCGTCGGCAAATGCAACGTCGACCATGAGCGCGACCTCCCTTCGAAATACTCCATCCGCAACATCCCCACCCTGCTTTTCTTCAAGGGCGGCGAACTTGCCGACAGGCACGTGGGCGCGCTGGGAAGAGGCGACCTGAAAGCGAAACTGGAGAGCCTGTTGGGATAATGGCAGGAACATACCGCTATCGCATAGAGCCGAGGGATATCGACGCCTCGCTCCGGGTGAGGCTCTACACTATGGGCGACCTCGTGTTGCAGGCGGCCAACGACGACGCCGACATGCTCGGTTTCGGCGTTCGCGACCTCAACGTCGACGGCGCCTCGTGGGTGCTTTCGCGAATGGCCGTCGAGATGCGCCGCCTGCCCTCGCGTCACGAGGAGGTCGGCGTCTACACATGGGTGAGCGACTACGGAAAGCTCTTCACCACCCGAAACATGGTGATAACGGACGGCGAGGGTGTCGAGATCGGCGCGGCAGTGACGCTGTGGGCCATGATCGACCTTTCGACGCGCCGTCCGCTCGACCTTTCACCTTTGTCCAGCAAGGGTACGTCGCTCGTCGACCGCGAGCCGCCTGTAGAAAAGCCGCGTAAAGTGGGGAACCTCGAATGTACGCTGGAGCGGCCTTATACGGTAACATACAGCGACATAGACTTCAACGGCCATGTAAACAGCATGAAGTATCTGGAATGGATGGTCGACACGCTTCCGCCCGATGTGCCGACGAGCCTCGGCGCGTTCAGGTTCGACATCAACTACATCCACGAGGCGAAATTGGGCGAGGCGCTGACGATATGTTCCGCTCTCACCCCCGCCGGAGCGTACCATTTCGATATCCGCAACGCCGAGGGGGTCTCGATCTGCAAGGCCACGATAACTCCCGCCCTCTAAAAGTTAAACTCAAAACCCAACCAACATGAAAATATCTTTCAAAGTGCGCTTTTGTTTCGCGCTCATCACATTTTCAATTTTCAATTTTCAACTTTCAACTCTTTCGGCACAGGAAATCCCGGGCGCCGACACGCGTTGGTTCGAGGAGGCGCGCTTCGGAATGTTCGTCCACTTCGGCCCCTATGCCGTGTTGGGTTCGGGCGAATGGGTGATGAACACCCGCCCCATAGCCCGCGCACAATACATGAACCTTCAGAATTTCTTCGACCCGCAGGCTTTCGACGCCGCCGAGTGGGTGGCTATCGCAAAGAGAGCCGGAATGCGCTACATTATCCTCACTTCGCGCCACCACGACGGCTTCAGCAACTGGGACACCGCACAATCGGAATGGAACATAATGAACACCCCCTATGGCAAAGACCTTATCGCCCAGCTTGCCGACGAATGCCGCGCTCAGGGGCTGAAACTGGGTTTCTACTACTCGACACTCGACTGGTCGCGGGATGATTACCAGTGGCGAACCGGACGCACGGGCCATAGCGCCGGACGAACCGCCCCGAGCGACTGGGACAGCTACATAGCCTTTATGAAGGCCCAGATCACCGAATTGTTGACAAATTACGGCGACATAGCGGTAATGTGGTTCGACGGCCATTGGGATCAGACCGCCGACGATAACCGTACCGACCACGCCACCAACGTAGACTGGCACTATCCCGAGATATACAGCCTTATCCGCCGACTTCAGCCCGACTGTCTGATAGCCAACAACCACCATGTTTCACCCTTTCCGGGAGAAGACTATCAGGTGTTCGAGCGCGACGTTCCGGGTGAGAACAAGTCGGGATACAGCGGCCAGGAGGTGGCGCGAATGCCTCTGGAAACTTGCCAGACGATCAACGGCTCGTGGGGATACAACATCACCGACAACCGCTATAAATCTACCGCGGAACTTATCCGCCTGCTGGTGCGTACCTCGGGGATGGGCGCAAACCTGCTGCTGAACGTCGGCCCGATGCCCGACGGACGCATCGACGGCGTCAGCGCCTCGCGTCTCGAGGAGATGGGCGAATGGCTGGGCCGCTGGGGTCACACCATTTACGGTACCGAAGCGGGATTTATGAAGCCAACCGACCGGGTCGCCACGACGCGCAAGGGCGACAAATATTACATCCACGTTCTGGGCGGCGCGGACGATGCGCTCGCGCTGAAAATCCCGGGATTCGTATCCGCCCGCTGGCTCAACGTGGAGGGCGATCTGCGCTTCTCGCACGATCGCCGCACCGGCTACACGACACTGGTTCTGGAAGGCGCCGCACTCGATCCCGTCGACTCGATAATCGAGGTGACAGTGAAGTAAAAGTTAAGGCGCCCGTAGGGCGCCTTAACTTTTACTTCACTCGTTCATAGTATTCCCGCGTTCGGGTATCCACTCGGATCTTTTCGCCGGTGTTGATGAACAGGGGCACGCGGACCGTGGCGCCGGTGTTGACCGTGGCGGGTTTCAGCGAGTTGGTCGAGGCGGTATCGCCCTTGATGCCCGGCTCGGTGTATGTGACCTCCATGTCGACGATGGGAGGAAGTTCGGCCGTCATGGGTATATCCTTGTCGGTGTGGTACAACACTTCGAGTATCTGTCCGTCGACCATCAGGTCGGCGTTGTTCACCATATCGCGCGGAATGGTTATCTCCTCAAAAGTGTCGGTGTGCATCAGGTGGAGTCCCAGATCGTCCTCGTAGGTAAACTGGTAGGGACGGCGTTCGATCCTGACGGGTTCGATCTTGACACCCGACGAGAAGGTATTGTCGATGGTGCGGCCGTTTTCGAGGTTTTTGAGTTTCGTGCGTACGAAAGCGGGGCCCTTGCCCGGCTTGACGTGCTGGAAGTCGACGATCTGGAAAGTCTTGCCATCCATCTCGATACACATTCCGATCTTTATGTCGGCGGTTGTTGCCATTCTTTTAATTGATAATGGATAATGTATAATTGATAATTGTGGGACAAATATAACAAATTTTTATTTTTTTCCCGCCTCACCCCACTGAAAATGAGGAGAGTCGATGCCCAATCGGGCGAGGATGCGGTCGGTGACGGTGGCGCAGAGGGCGTCGATGTCGGCGGGACGCGAGTAGAACGAGGGCGAAGCGGGTAGCACCACGGCCCCGGCTTCGGCTATGGTCACGAGATTACGCAGGTGTATCAGGTTCAGCGGCGCCTCGCGCGGAACGACGACGAGAGTGCGCCCCTCCTTGAGCGTCACATCGGCGGCACGGGCTATTAGGTCGGACGAAACGCCCGACGCGATCCTCCCCACGCAACCCATCGAACAGGGCACGACGACCATCGCGTCCCACCGCGCCGAACCCGACGCGGGCGAGGAGAACATATCTTCATTGCCGAAGCGTTCGATACGCGGATCCTGTGGGAAATCGACCCCTTCCCAGGCGGCTACCTCCGCTCCGCGGCGGCTGACGACCAGGCCTATGCGTTCGACCCCGTCCGAAAACATAAGTCTCTCCAGCACCTGCCTTGCGTAGACAGATCCCGACGCCCCGGTAACCCCGACGATTATATTTTTACCTCTCCGCAATCGTAACTCGTAATTCGTAACTCGTAACTCAAATCTCTATCGCCTTCGATCTCATCCCGTTCGCATCGAGATAGTCGAGCACCCGCGGCAGGGCGTAACTCATATTGCCGAACGCCTTGCGCGAGTCGTGGAACACCACTATGTCGCCCTCCCTTACATGACGAATCACATTATCGAGGCAGGTGCGGGGCGAGAGTCTGCGGTTGTAGTCGCGGCTGATGATATTCCACATCACTATGCGGTAGCGCAGACCCAATAGCCGGGCCTGGCCCGGCGAAATACGTCCGTATGGAGGCCGCAATAACGGACTGTCGATAAAGTCCGAGGCGTGTTCGGCATCGGCGAGATAACTCGCGGCATCGGTCTCCCACCCCTTCAGATGGCCGTAAGTGTGGTTCCCGACGCGGTGCCCTTCGTCCAAAATGCGTTCATAAAGTTCGGGATACGCTTCGACGTTTCGGCCCAGACAGAAAAATGTCGCTTTCGCGCCGTGACGTGCAAGTTCGTCGAGTATCCACTCGGTGATACCCGGTGTGGGGCCGTCGTCGAAGGTCAGGAACACGTCGCCCCTTTCGGGAGCGGGAATGTCCCACACCAACTCCGGGATCAGGTTACGCAAAAATTTGGGCGGCTTGAAGCGCATAGGAATACAAAGATAGTATAAAAACAGTACATTTGTAAAAACTTAAAAACTACCGATATGGCAAGGTTTTATATTTTGAGCACGTTGGCGGCGTTGCTGTTGTTGGCGGGTTGCGGCGGAGAAAGCACTTACGTCTATGACGCGCAGGGCGCACCATACGAGATAGTCGTCGTGGCCGACCACGAGGTGTGGGACGGCCCCGCGGGCGACTCCATTCGCGCCATGTTCTACCGGCAGTATCCGATGATAAACCGCCAGGAAACCTCGTTCGACGTGCTGAGGGTGCTCCCTTCGGGGTTCGGCAAGCTCAACATGCGCCACCGCAACGTCATGATCACCGATATCGATCCGACCGTAACCAAGGCGGGGCTCTCCATGGCCAACGATCTCCACGCCAAACCGCAGACGGTGTTGAGAGCCACGGCGCCCGATGCCGCTTCGCTGGCGAAGCTGATCGGCGACAGTCGCGACGACATCATGTTGCTTCTCGAAAATGCCGAGAAAGATCGCGACGTGACCGCCGCCCGGAAGCACACTCCACCCCGTATCGCGGAACTTATCGAGGAAAAGTTCGGCTTCGAGATGTCGACCGGCCCCGGATACACGGTGCGTAGCGATAGCGAAGATTTTCTGTGGCTGTCGTACGAGATGCCCACATCGAGCCAGGGTATCGTCATCTATACCTATCCGTTCTCGGGAGTGAAGGATTTCGACCGCGACAACATCATCTCGCGACGCAACGAGTTCGCGAGCCGCATACCGGGCGAGAATCCGGGTTCGCACATGGCAACCAATCCGGACTATGTTTCGCTGGCGTATAAAACGATAGACGGCAGGCCATGGTCGGAAATGCACGGATTCTGGGAAGTGACGGGTGATTTCATGGGCGGCCCTTTCACCAACTATTCGACGCTCGACGCCGCGAACCAACGGGTAATTGCGATAGACTTTTATGTCTATTCGCCCGATCCGCGCCTATCTCAGCGCAACTACATCCGTCAACTCGAACACTTCATCTACACGGTGAATATCTCGGGCGAAGTGCCCACCTGGAAGTGATTTTTGTGATTTTTTAGTCTTCCGTTCTCGGCAAAGCTGTAACTTCCCGAGCGCGATATTATTATGTGGTCTATGACGTTGATGTCGAACAGCGCGGCGGCGGCGCGTACCCTGTCGGTAACGGCATCGTCCTCGGAGCTCGGGCTTGCAATTCCGGAAGGGTGGTTGTGTACCAGGATCAGCGACGAGGCGAGAAGTTCCACGGCGCGCTTGACCACCAGCTTGTGATCCACCACCGTTCCCGCAACCCCTCCCTGGCTCAAACGAGCGCGGTCCAGCACCCGTCCGCCCGAAGTGAGATAGAGCGCCCAAAACTCCTCGTGGGCCAATTCCGCGAGTGGGGCGAAGAGTTTAACGACACTGTCTTTCGAAGTTATCATGTTGATGGTCTGTGCCTTTTCGGCTGTAATGCGCCGTGCGAGCTCGGCGGCGGCGGCGATCTGCGCGGCCCTCACCACTCCGCATCCCGCGATCCGGCGAATGCGCTGAGGGCCGACCGACGCCAATTCCGACAGCGATCCGTGAAACTCGGCGAGGATATGCCCGGCAAGTTCGACCGCGGAGAGAGTCTCGGTACCTTCGCGAATAACGACGGCCAGAAGTTCGGCGTCGGAGAGTTTTTCCGGCCCCGAAACGATCAGCTTTTCGCGGATTTCCCTGTCGGTCTTCATTAATTGATAATGTATAATGGACAATTGATAATGATTTATATTGCAGCGTTAGCTAATTATCCATTATCAATTGTTTTATACTGGTCGATATTTTCGAGAAGCCAGTCGCCGGCTTCGTCGGAGAGCGCTTCCGAAACGGCACGGGCGGCGTGTTGTTCGGCCTCTTTCTTGGTCTCGCCCACGCCGTGCCCCACTTCGATCCCGTCGATAATGACCGCCGCGCGGAATACAGGATGCCGGGATGTATATTTTTCATCGTGCTCGGTCGAGAATCTAACCGTCTGGCGTGAACGCTGACACCACTCTATCAGACGGCTCTTCCAGTCGGTTTCCGAGTTTACGAGGCTGTCGAGATCGAGATGTCGGCGGAAAACGTCGCCTATCAGAGTGCGGTTGACGCGGTCGAAACCCCGGTCGAGATACATTGCGCCGACCATTGCTTCGAATGCGTCGCCCGCAATGTGTTTCTGTGTCGCGGAGCCGCCCGTCTGGCGGATTATGTGGCGGTCGAGGCCCAGCGCAAGGGCGAGTTCGTTGAGGGTTGAGCGGCTCACGATCTTCGAGCGAAGGCGGGTGAGGCCACCCTCGTCGGCATCGGGAAACTCTATGAAAAGGAAATCCGAAACGACGGCATCGAGGATGGCGTCGCCCAGAAATTCGAGGCGTTCGTTATTGAGATGCCCTCCGCCGGGGAGTTCCAACGAAGCCGAACGGTGCATCAGCGCGAGTTTATAGAGTTCGATATTCCGCGCACGGATACCGAACAACTTCTTCACAAGACGGTAATACTCTTTATCCCGACCATGATACCGATGAACCAACGAAACAACCTGTATCGGAAACATCGCGGCCTGAAAGGTTAGATTTTTTTAAATATCACGGACGAGTTATGTCCCCCGAATCCAAAGGTATTGCTCATCGCACAACGTACTTCACGTTTTTGAGCCGTGTTGGGCGTGAGGTTAAGGCGCGGATCGATCGCGGGATCGAGGTTGTCGAGGTTTATGGTGGGCGGGACTATCCCTTCGGTGATGGCCATGATGGCGGCCTGCGCTTCGATGGCTCCGGCGGCGCCCAAAAGGTGGCCCGTCATCGACTTGGTGGCCGAGATGTTCAGGCGGTAAGCATCCTCGCCGAACAACTTCTGTATAGCCATAAGTTCGGGCCCGTCGCCCGCGGGGGTCGAGGTGCCGTGAACGTTGATGTAGTCGATGTCGGCGGGGGTCAATCCGGCGTCGGCAAGGGCGGTTCTCATAGCGAGCATCGCTCCCTTGCCCTCGGGATGTGGAGCGGCATAGTGGTAGGCGTCGCCGCTACATCCCCCGCCTACTATCTCGGCGTAGATCTTCGCTCCGCGCGCCACGGCGTGCTCATATTCCTCGAGGATGATGGCTCCGGCGCCTTCTCCGATCACAAAGCCGTCGCGGTCGACATCGAACGGACGCGAGGCGGCTTTAGGGTCGTCGTTGCGGGTCGAAAGGGCCTGCATAGAGTTGAAACCGCCCACGGCGGGCTCGTTGACGCCCGCTTCCGAACCTCCGGTGATGATGATGTCACAAACGCCGCGGCGGATCCAGTTCAGGGAGTCGATCAGAGCGTGGTTGGACGAGGCGCACGCCGAAACGGTGCAATAGTTGGGCCCCATGAAGCCATATTTCATAGAGATGTATCCGGCGGCGATGTCGGGGATCATCATGGTGATGAAGAAGGGGCTGAGACGCGGGGTTCCGTCGCCGAGGGCAAAGCTCTTCACCTCCTCGAAGAACGATTTGAGGCCGCCTATACCCGAAGCCCAGATAACTCCCGCCTTTTCGGGGTCCACCTTTTCCACGTCGATGCCCGAATCGGCCATGGCCTGGGCGGCGGCTACGAGGGCGAACTGTGTGAACAGGTCGTACCGCCTGACCTCCTTGCGCTCGAAATGGTCGGCACCGTTATAGTTTTTGACCTCGCAGGCGAAGCGGGTCTTGAATTTTTCGGCGTCGAAACGGGTTATGGGGCCGGCTCCGCTCACCCCGTTCTGCAGATTGTGGAAAAACTCCGCAACGGTGTTTCCCAACGGATTTATAGTTCCGAGTCCGGTGACAACAACTCTTCTTTCGGCCATCTGTTAACCCTCCCTAAATTTAGAGCTCGTTTGGAATTTTCCTCTCTCGCTCTTTTTTGATTTGAAATAAAAATAGAGCAGGGGTCTCCCTCATGTTATTGAAGTCTCCCCCTTCGCTCCTGATCTTTGGTTTTCCAGTTACTTTTTCTTTTCCTCGATATAGGAAATAGCGTCGCCGACCGTGCCGATCTTTTCGGCGCGTCTTCATCGGGAATCTGGATAGAGAATTCCTTTTCGAATTCCATGATCAATTCGACAGTGTCGAGAGAGTCGGCGCCGAGATCATTGGTGAAACTTGCTGCGGGAACGATTTCCGCTGCATCGACAGCGAGTTTGTTCTTGATGATTTCGACAACTTTCGAAGAAACGTCTCAGACATGATAGTTCGTTTTTTAGTTAAATACTTTCGTTTTCGGGAGCCGGAGGCCGACCCCCTCTTTATGTAAATTAATTATAATTTCCAGCGAAATTTGGGGCAAAGGTAATACTTTTTCAATTACTTTTGACATGTCGTATTTTTTTTTAACTTTTAGCTCATGGTATCGATCGGTATACTCGCGTCGGGTTCGGGCACCAACGCCGAGAAAATAATGGAACATTTCGAAGGCTCGGACATCGCGCGAGTGGTTCTGGTCGCCTCGGACAATCCCGGGGCGGGAGTCCTCGATCGTGCACGGCGAAGGGGCGTGCCGACCGCGGTTTTTTCTCGCGCGGAGTTCGCGGCGGGCGACGCACCTCTCGCGGCACTTCTTGGCGCCGGGGTCGACTATCTGGTGCTGGCGGGATTCCTGCGGCTCGTACCTATTAATATAATAGAGGCGTTCCCGGGACGCATTGTCAACATCCACCCCGCGTTGCTTCCCGCCTACGGGGGTCGCGGAATGTACGGCGCAAGGGTTCACGAGGCGGTCGTGGCGGCGGGCGAGACCCGAAGCGGCATCACCATCCACCGTGTGAACGAACGCTATGACGAGGGCGCCATTATCGCACAGTTTAGCTGCCCTGTGACGCCCGATGACACTCCCGACACCCTCGCCGGAAAGATCCACGCCTTGGAGCACCGCCACTTCCCGGAAGTGATCGAACAAGATATTTTAAATCTAACATAGCCATGAGACTACTTCTTATCAGCAACTCCACAACAGCCGGACAAACCTATTTACAGTGGCCGCTCGAACACATCCGCGGATTCTTGGGCGGATGCGCCGAAACCATCGCCTTCGTACCCTACGCGGCGGTGACCTTCTCCTATGACGAATACGAGGCGAGGGTGCAGAAACGCTTCGACGACCTCGGCATCGAGGTTCGTTCCGTCCACCGCGAGGCCGATCCCGCAAGGGCCGTCCGCGAGGCCGAGGCTGTGGTCGTGGGAGGCGGCAACACCTTCGCGCTCCTGAAAAAGATGCACGAGCAGGGCCTTGTCGATGCCGTTCGCATGGCCGTGGCGGAATTGGGTGTGCCCTATGTCGGTTGGAGCGCGGGCAGCAACGTGGCCTGTCCCTCTATCCGCACCACCAACGACATGCCGATCGTCGAACCCGATTCGTTCGAGGCTACGGGAGTTATCCCGTTCCAGATCAACCCCCACTATCTCGACGCCCATCCCGACGGCCACGCCGGCGAAACGCGCGAGCAAAGGATCGAGGAGTTCATCGCCGCGAATCCCGGAATGAGGGTCGCGGGCCTTCGCGAGGGATGCCTGCTTCGCATCGAAGGCGACAGGCGCGAACTGGTGGGCGAAAGGCCGATGCGCATCTTCCGCTGCGGCGACGCTCCCCGCGAGGTGAAGCCCGGCGACAGTCTCGATTTCTTGTGGGAATAACCCAAATTATCGGTGCGGCGGGCGAGAAGGCGGCCGAACTGTGGCTCGCCGACGGGGGCTTCGAGATAGTGGCGCGCAACTGGCGAAGCGGCCGGTACGAGCTCGACATCGTGGCACGGAGAGGCGACGCCATCCATTTCGTCGAGGTGAAGAGCCGCGACGCGGAAGGGTTGACCTCGCCCGAAGAGGCGATGACACAGGCAAAGCAACGTGCTTTTCGCACGGCCGTACAGGCGTGGCTCGCGGCCAACCCCACCGACCTCGAACCCCAAATGGATCTTATCGCCGTCGACACCACTCCCGACGGCAAACCCAGCGTGCGTTATATCCCCCAGGCCGTGATCTGCCGCTGGTAAACGGAGAACGCCCCGAAACGATTTCGGGGCGTTCCAAAAATCCGGCGGAGAGTTTCCGGGGGGTACTTCCGCCGGACGGGTTCGCGAGACCTAATGCATAAAGCATCTCGGCACAAAGGTATAAAAAATATCCTCCCGGTGAACTCGAGTTCACCGGAAAAATTTAATGATTTTCCGTCCTTTGTGTTTAATATGGCGCAAAGACGTGATGATAATTTGGTTAGACAAGTAGCAGACAGAGTCCGCGAACTCAGAAAAGCCCGTGGAATGGGGCAAGAGGCTGTCTATGAAGATACGGGTGTTCATATCAAGAAAATAGAAGCAAAAGGATCGAATCTCACGATCACTTCGGTTGCCATTCTGTGTGAATACTTCGACATTTCGCTCGAAGAATTCTTTAAGGGAGTAACCCATTCGAAAAATCTGAACCTGTAAAGGCAAACAAAACTATCTGTACAAAGCATGGATTATTGAGAGCGAATTTCATTCGCTGTCATTCCGAGCGAGGTGCGGGTTGTTAAGGATCGAGAGAGCCAAATGTTTGCTCCGCACCGACGAGAAATCTACACTATATTAAGGTGGATCCCTCCATCCTGCGGATGTTCGGAATGACATGAAACGACGCCGATAAGAAAAAGAGAACGCCCCGAAACGATTTCGAGGCGTTCCGAAAGTCCGGCGGAGAGTTTCCGGGGGGTACTTCTGCCGGACGGGTTCGCGAGACCTAATGCATAAAGCATCTCGGCACAAAGATATAAAACCTTTTTTGAAAGTCAATTATAATTGACTTATTAATCTCGATGATTTCCGTTCTTTGTGCTTGATATGGCACGACGGGACGATAGAGTGGTTCAACAGGTTGCTGACAGGATTCGTGAGCTCAGAAAAGCCCACGGCTTGACACAGGAAGCACTCTATGAGGATACGGGTCTGCATATAAAGAACATAGAGTCGAAAGGCATCAACATGACCATATCTTCCATTGCGATTCTGTGCGAATATTTCGACATCTCGTTCGAAGAGTTCTTCAAGGGAATAGCCCCATCGAGGAATTTGAATCTGTAAAAGCAAACTATACGATCAATTTGCTGTCAAAGTGGCGGAAAGGCGAGATGATATGTTGTTGCAGTCGGTTGCTGTGAGAGTTCGTGAGCTTCGAAAAGCGCGCGGGTTAACCCAAACCGCCGTTATAGAGGATACCGGCATCAGCATGGGTCGCATAGAATCCTGTAATGTCAACCTCACTCTCACCTCCGTCGCGATCTTGTGCAAATATTTCGAAATCTCGCTCTCGGAGTTCTTCGATGGAATAAACCTCTCCGATTAATCCCAAACAGACACAAACAACGCCCCGATTCGGTATTCGGGGCGTTGTTAATTGTGTGGCGTCGGTGAATTTCTGCGTAGCTAACTCGTAATTCGTAACTCGTAACTCGTAATTATCACCGTATCCTGTCGGCGGCCCTCACCATGATCTCGTCGCGAAGCACTCCGCGGATCGCAAACCAGTTCGCAAGCATAGCCACGATCAACAGCAGAGGGAAGAACGAGAAAAAGAAGTTTTCGGACATAGCCGCCACGACATTGCGGTAAGTCGACCACACCGACCATCCCAAAAGCCCCGCTCCGCCCACTAAGAGCGCGAATTCGGCTCCTAAAAGGCGTGCCTGAAGCGGCCGGTTCTTATACAGGAATACCGTCACGAGCGGCACGAGCGCGGCAAGGCCCAACAACACCGCCGTACATATCGAAAGAGGCGAAGCGATCGTTCCGCCAGTGCTTTCGGCGCCTCCCAAAACCAGTATTCCGCCGCCGGAGCCGCCTGTTATGCCGTAGCTCATCAGCCGGAAATCCACCCCGCCCATCGAGAACGACACCGCCGGAGTGAACAACACCACGCTCACCAGCGACACCGTCAGAACCATCCACAAAGTCTGCACTCTTTGTATCATACCCGTTTCGTAATTCGTAATTCGTAATTCGTAATTTTCATATCTCTTTGTCTTTTGAATATTTATTGCGGTCGGCGGCGTTCCGGTTGATGAGTTCGCCCAGAAAACCGGTCATGAACAGCATCACACCGAGGATCAGAGTCACCAGCGCGATGTAGAACATCGGTTGGTCGGCGACAATGCGCAACGGCAGTCCGCGAGCCTGTTTGACGAGTTTTTCGACTATCAGCCATACCGCCGTCACACCCCCTCCGAGGAACATCAGCGTACCGAGGCTACCGAAAAGATACATCGGATGGCGGCCGAAGCGCGACAGGAACGACACGGTGATAAGGTCCAAATAACCCTTCACCATGCGTTCGATGCCATATTTCGAGTGGCCGTATTGCCTTGCGCGATGCTCCACCACCTTCTCTCCGATGCGTCGGAAGCCCGCCTGACGGGCCAGAATGGGGATATAGCGGTGCATCTCGCCGTACACCTCGATACTTTTCACCACGGGGCGGCGGTAGGCTTTCAGGCCGCAGTTCATGTCGTGGAGCCTGATACCCGAAACACAGCGCGTGGTGGCGTTGAAGAACTTCGAGGGGAGGCGTTTGGAGAGTGGATCGTGACGCTCCTTTTTCCATCCCGAGACCAGATCGTACCCCTCGTCGAGTATCATGCGGCGAAGCTCGGGTATCTCGTCGGGCGAATCCTGAAGGTCGGCGTCCATAGTTATGACCACCTCGCCGCGTGTAGCCTCGAACCCGGCGTACAGGGCGGCCGATTTGCCGTAATTACGCGAGAACTTTATGCCTCGAACCACCCCTTCGGCCGTTCCGGAGGCGGCAAGCCCCTCTATTACGGCCCACGAGCCGTCGGTGGAGCCGTCGTCGACGAAAATGATCTCATAGGAGATACCTTCCGCGCGGCACACCCGTGCGATCCACGCGGCGAGTTCGCCCAAAGACTCCTCCTCGTTGAGGAGAGGTACGACGACCGATATGTCGGGGCTATTCATTCGTCGTGTCGGCGAAAACATCGGGTTTTCTGGTGAATATCGGGCTCAGTATCAGTCCCAGAAACCCTCCCTTCACCATAAGCATAATGACCGACTGGAAGATGAGGAAGATGGGATTTGCCATCATGCGGATCGCCTGGTGGCGCACCGTTAGCATCTGTTCTTCCATCGCCGTGCCCTGGTACATTTTCAGCGCGACGTCGAAGCCGCTCGCGCTGAGGGCGTCGTAGTAGTCGCGTGCGATGAAGTTCATCATCACGAAACGTCCCACGCCGTAGGCTATCCCCGCAAAAAGCATCATCGCAAAGACGTAACCCACCGCACGGCCGTAGGAGTAACCCTCGGCTCCGGAGAGAGCGGCGTTGCGCCTGCCGGTGTAGATAATGAGCGGACAGATAACGATAAAGAGCAACAGCTCATAGAGCCACCCGCCGTGAGTCGTTTCGAGTTTCAGCGCCCAACCGATAATGTTCATCACGAACAGTGCCGCCCCGCAAATCAAACCCCAGTTCGACGCACTTCTCCAAAATTCTTTCTTAGTCATACGATATTATCATTTAATTATAACACTATTTATTCGACCTCCCAAACTATATTGTCGAGCTGTCTTTTAAACTCCTGTTTCAGTTCGAAAGCCCTTCTGATCTGATTACTTATTATCTCCTTCTCTCCGTTGAACGGAACATAAACCTCGATATTTGCCAGATCCGCATCCGAGACATTAGGTATTGCCGCGCCGGTACGATACATAAACATCTGTTTTAAAAATTCTTCTGTGCGAAGATAATATAAAACATAATACGGGTCTATTTTAAAATTTCGCAAAATACGGAATCCGTTAGTACAAATACAGCCGTCGTACTCTTTCGATACCATCGCTGTTGCATGTTTTTTTGTGCCGACCGAGTTTCCCGCAATCGCCGTAATAATATCTCCTTCTCTAATTTCATAGCTTGCCCTGCTTGGTAATTCGTGCACAAGATAAGGAGTTGAATTAATGATCTCGAAAGAATGGGTATTTATATCTGAAAGCTCAACGTAATTTACCGTATCGTTGGGCTTTTTCAGCTTGGCAGATTTTATCTTTACAATTTCACATATCTCGCCTAATTTCATTGTTTTCCCCTTCTTGAGTTCTTTTGGAAAGACTTTATTGGCCGGTGAATAGTAATCGAAATCGAAACGACCATTCAACTCATTGTAATTTATCGAAAAGGCGTTGGCCTGTGTTAGTTCGGCTTTCTTTTGGAAAAGCTCAAACTGTTTCAACACTTCGCTAAAATCTTCATCTAAAACAGATTGTCCTTCACAATCTTTTATCGTTTGTCCGAGTTTGTCTTTTTTGAAAATAAGGGTTCCGTTTTTATTGCCTTGATAGCCGGGTTTGGTAACCTTCCCGAAGAATACCGGATATTGCGTGTCGGAGTTTTGGGAATCTTTTTCCAAAAATAAAATCGATGTTTTTACACCTGTGCCAAACGGAATAAACGTTTCCTGCGGCAGTTTTATAACGGCTAATAATTTAGCCTTTTGCTTTATATAGAAGCGCAGATATTCCAAACTCGGATTTTCAAAATTACCATTAGGCAACACGATGCCCATTCTCCCGCCTTCTTTCAAAAAATTAAAACATCGCTCGATAAATAAAATTTCCGTGTTTTGACTCGATTGCAGATTACCCGTTCGATAAAATTCATTCTCATGCCTCATCCATTTATAACCCAATTCAAACTTCGAGAGAACCGTCGGATTTGTAACCTTGGCCCCGAAAGGTGGATTTGCCAAAACGATGTCGAAATGCCCGTTCAAATTCTCAAGGTTCTCCAATGAGTTGGCACAAAAAATATTTGTTTTGACATTCGACTCCAACAGTAATTTCATTTTGGCGATCCGCAAAATGCTTCTGTTGATATCGATGCCAAAAACATCTTTAGAAAGAGCTTCCGGGAGGTCAAAATCGGTATAGGTGTTCTTTAAATAATTTATAGCGGACATCAAAAAACCTCCACTGCCACAAGCCGGGTCGATGATCGTCTCTGTCGGTTTCGGCTGTATCATTTCCACACAAAAATTAATCACCGGTTCGGGTGTGAAAAATTGCCCCTGGCCATCTTTTTCATGATGAGAAAGAAATTTTTGAAAAGCCAAACCTTTCGCGTCTTGCGACGATCCCGCAAGCGAGATGTCTTTTAATTTATTACTTATGAATTCTACGGAACGTTCGGACAGTTTTATCTTTTCGTCCTGCTCGAAAATTTCGGGATAGCCGGCCTTTATTTTTTCAAATAACTCACAGATATTTTTCTGTGAGAACAGATTCAAACCTTCATTCTCATCATAAATCTTGATGAACAGGATTTTGACAAATTCTTCCAAAGCCTGCTGAGGGGAAAGACCGTCGTTTGCGTAAATAAAATCGTGAATCTCTTCGAATCTACGCAAAAGATTGTCCTCTTTGGAAAGTGTTATGTCAAACAATAAGTTCTCCATTATTCTTCGGTTATGATATTCCTGTAGTCGATTTGCATGTCTTCTTCATTCACGGCATTCTCTGGGGACAACGTAGAATAAACATCCTCAAGGTTATGGAACCATTCGTCGGACAAGTCCAACTTCAAACGGCCATCCGGTTGAGGAAAAACAAAGCCCATGATGTAATTCTGTTGCAAATGTTCGGCATTTTCACCGGATGATTCCAATTGATTCGGGTTGGCAAAAACAAATTTATGCTCGTCGTACCGAAGAACTATATCGACAGAAACCACATTGAACTCATCTTTACGCGGGGTTGCCTGCGTCCTTTCGCTTGAACCAGATTTACCGGAAACAAAGTGTGTTTCTAAAACTCGTATTTTAGACATTAAATAATTAAGTCGCTCCGTTATCATATCGCTGATTTCACGACGAGAAAATACACTCAAGGCAGTAATGCTACGAGACTTATCGGTTTCTCTTGTAGGTCTTTGTTTATTATATTTTTGAATGTCTTCGAAATCATACAAGTTATTTTTGTATTCATCTGCGAACTTAGGCAAATTAGTTGCTATCCAATCTTTAATCTGTTGCTCGATATCTTGCGCCCTGTCTACAAAAGACAATTTTTCGGAATGCGAATACATAAACTTTCTAAGATTTTCGTAATTATAAAGTTTATGCCATTTTTCAGAGTTCGATTTAACTCCTTTTGATTCCAAAACAAACCATTCGTTTGATTCATTGTGACGAAAATAAAAATCGCCGTGATGGTTAGAGTGTTTTTTACCTTCCCATTTTTCTCGAATACGATTTACTTCGTAACCCGATTCTTCCATATGTTGCTTTAAAAGCAGTTCCGTTACAGAGCCGTTTACATATCCTTGCGCATTCGGACTCATTTTGAGCGCGGCCAAAAACACATCCAAAGTCGTTTTGAATGTCTTAAGAACAAATGCTTCTAACTTGTGAAAGATTGTCATATTTCCATCATTTAAGTTCTCCGAGCCCTTCGCGAAGTATCTCGGGTTCATCCGAGGTGAGGTCTACCACCGTGGTGGGGGTCGCCGCGCCGATGCCGCCGTCGATCACCATGTCGACAGTGCGGCCGTAACGCTCATGGATCAGGTCGGGATCGGTGGTGTATTCCACGAACTCGTCGTCGTCGCGTACCGACGTGGTCAGCATCGGGCAACCCAACTCCTCGACCAGCGCTCGGGCGATGGAGTTGGCAGGGATTCTCACCCCTATGCTTTTGCGCCGCGCCAGCGCCTTTTCGGGTACCCTCGACAGCGGCGAGAGCAGAAAGGTAAAGGGCCCGGGCAGGTTTTGCTTCAGCACCCTGAACTGCGGGTTGTCGACCTTCGCAAAGTCGGCTATGCGCGCAAGAGAGTCGAATACCAGCGTAAAAACGCTCGCGTCCTTCCCCTTTATGGCCCTCATGCGTTCTATCGCCTTGGGATTGTGGAGCGAGCAACCGAAAGCGTAGACGCTGTCGGTCGGATAAACAATAACCCCGTCGGCCCGGAGCACCTCCGCCGCGTGGGCAATCTGTTTGGGGTTGGGGTTGTCTGGCCAGATCCTTACCTGCATAAAAATTCGATCCTTTCGCGTATAGCCCCCTCGCACACGGGGCAAAATTTGTCTATTGTGTGAAGATTGTTCATCAGGCAGTTGGGCCACGGACGGTAGACCCCCTTGGAGACATATCCGCCGCCCTCGTACACACCCAACTCGTAGGCATCGGCCCTCTCGACCACTGCGGGCGACGAGGGGTCGGGAGCCGTGATATGCTCCGGAGCGCCCCTTTCGAGAGGAGTCGGTATGGGCGTTCCTTCGGGGAGCATCCGGCTCCAGGGCTTACTTTCGAAATCCACGAGCGTGGTGAGGTTCGCCTCCCACGGTTCGCGATCGAGCGGGTACATCGACTCCTCGTCGTAGGAAACACCTCCGATATACTCGTCTCCCAGTCCCAGCAACAGGTGGCTGAACTCGTGGATGTAGACCCCTGCGCGGCTCGGAGCGCTCTCACCCGCCGACGATATGCCGTAGAAGTTGTAGATGCCTCCGCCGCCGTACTTGTCGCTGTTCGACAGAATGTATATCAGCTCATAGGGGACATGCCGGGCCTGATCCCTGAGCGTATGTAGATCCTCGGTCATCTGGTAGCGTTCCGAATCGAAAGTCCAGAAACTCGCTCCCGCCGAGGTGTTCTTCCAAACCCCATCGCCGGGCATCGTCACCCCGCTATCCTCGGAGGGCACCCACACGGCGCGAATGTTGAACCTGTCGCTCAGTTCGCGGTAGGGTTCGAATGCGAACATCTCATCGGCGAATTTTCGGGCGGCGGCCTCGAACTTCGCGCGTTCGTCCCCGGCGTATCCTTCCGGTAGCAGAACTATGTCGACCCTGTTCTCGGGGCCGCCGTGAACCTCGACGTCGAAAGTCTCGTACCGGAGCGGATATCTCGCGATGAAGTAGCTTCGGGGAGAGATGTGCTGCTCATATTTTCCGACCCAATCCCCCGCCCTGCCGCGCGAGTATATTTCGACGCGCACGTCGTTTTTCGGGAACGGAAATACTATCGACTCGGGCATACTTTTGCGTATGGTTTTGGCTTCGGCGGTGGTTTGCCACTCGCTCCAAAGCGTACAGTAGCCCCGCGAGTAGATCACCTCGCCCGTGGCGGCGTCGAGTACCTTGAACAGCAGGTTGCCGTAATCCTTGTCGTCGACAAGCGACACCTGAGAGCCTCCCCAGAAGGGTTCCTCGTGCAGATCGGCGAAATAGAACTCCTCACTGGTCGCATCGCCCGCGTGGTAGTAGTCCAGACGCATGGTCCGGTCCTCGAACCACTTCTCGAATTGCGCGCGGGCGGCCAGAGGGACGAGAACCAACAGTAAGACAAGCGCCTTTCTCATCTCAGATCCTTACCTATCAAAGTTATAAATTCCTCGCGCGTGCGGTGTTGCGACAGGAACACCCCCGTGAATGCAGAGGTCGTCGTCACCGAATTTTGTTTCTGCACCCCGCGCATCTGCATACAGGTGTGCCCCGCCTCGATCACCACCGCCACGCCCATCGGCTTCAACACATCCTGAATACAGTCGCGTATCTGCACCGTCAGCCGTTCCTGAACCTGAAGGCGCCGGGCGAAACACTCCACCACGCGCGCTATTTTCGACAGGCCCGTGATGTAACCGTCGGGAATGTAGGCGACGTGCGCCTTGCCGATGAATGGCAACATGTGGTGCTCGCACATCGAGTAAATCTCGATATCCTTCACCAGCACCATCTGGCGGTACTCCTCGCGGAACATGGCCGAGGTGAGTATCTCGCGCGGGTCTTCGGTGTAGCCCTTGGTCATAAAGGCCATAGCGCGGGCGACCCTCTCGGGGGTCTTCACAAGGCCCTCCCTGCCGGGATCTTCGCCCAGCAGCCGCAATATCTCTTTGTAATGGCCTGCCAACTCCGCGATGGCCGCCTCGTCGTATATCTCCTCTTTCCGGTAAAGTCCTTCCATAGTATGAATATTCAAATCCTCTCGTCCGCCACTTCCCGCCGAAGGGCATCGGGATCGCGGCGGCAGTCGAAAACAGCGATAACGAGAATGCTGTTCTCCCTTTCTTTATAGACGATCTTATAATTGTGCCCGGCAACGAGCGAACGATATTCTCCCGGAATCCCATCTAAAAGCGGTTCTGTCTTTCCCAATTTCGGATGCGAGGCCAAAAGACCCGCTCCGGCCAATATCGAGTTGTGTGTCTTGGCCGCCGCCCTTTCGTTGACCTGCGCTAAAAAACGATAAACTTCTTCGAGGTCGTTCCTGGCATCCTCGGTCCAAAATACTTTCATATCGCCTTTGGACGGATATCTTCGTGAGAAACAAACCGCCCTGCGGCAATATCGGCATCTGCCTTTACGGCGCGTTGTCTCAGTTCTTCCCGGGTATAGGCAAGCCCCGGAATGCGTTCAAAAGTCTCTTTTCCGGCTTTCCGGGCGATATTCAACAGTTTCGTTACCGTTTTTTCGTCGTCGGTGTTCATCAGCAGACCGATGATCTCCAACTTCTTCGCATTCAGTTGTACTGTCGTCATGGCAGGTATCCTTCTCTTTATTTGCAAAGATACGGAATTTTTAGATTATTCGCCGCGATTCGGTCGAATCGGTGAGCGCCATTTTTTTGAAGTCGACACCCGTGAGCAGCACCAATCCGGGAGTGTGCCCCACCTCGATCGTGTCGGCCGCCGCCCATCCCAACAACTCGGCAAGGGGAACGTCTCCTAACAAGGAGAGTTCGCGCACCATCGAGAGGCGATCGTTCGAGGCGAGCGAGTCGGTGCCGACGGCGATGCGAAGTCCGTTGCGGCGCAGCAGACCGACGGGCGGCGTGAGATGCGAAATATAGCGGTTGGAGCCCGGACACAGCACCCATGTCACGGGAGCCGTGAAATGCCCCATCACGATATCTACCTCGCGTTGGGTCACGAGGCAGTTGTGGACGAGCATCACGGGACGGTCGGCAGGCACCATCCCGACGAGCCTTTCGGCGGGATCGGCGACCTCGAACGTGCTCTCCATAAAGTGGATCGACAGGGGCCCGGAAGAGCGTTCCATTATCCGGACGAAAGTGGCCCGGTCTAAAGAGTAGAGCGAGTGGGGGGTCAGATTCGGGACATTCTCCGGCACCGGGGCCCCGGCGCCGAATATCTCGCGAAAGCTGTGATAGCGGATCGGGCTAAGACGTTTCACCTCGTCGGTCGAAGCGCCGTTGCAGATATCGGCCACCGCCGAGACCCCCTCGGCCCACATCCGCGCGTCCCAAAATGCGGCGGCCTCCTCTCCTCCTTCGCGGGGAGCGGCCTTCATTCCCGCCACGAACGCTTCGAAACCTCCTCCAGGCGGGATCGTCCCCCGTAGGTGCGAAAGTTCCAGATGGCAGTGTGCGTTGAAGAATCCGGGAACGAGGATCCCCGGAAAAAACTCCACACCGGCCTCGCGGTCGAGATGCTCCGGGGTCGAAATATCCATTATCGTTCCCTCGTCCGACAGCGTCACCACCCTCCCGGGCTCAAAGCCCGAGGGAGTCAGTAAGAGGTGCGACGATATGCGTCTCATGGGAATAGAACAAAGAATCGAGCCTTCCGGGCATCCAACTGCGCGCCATACGTTCCATGGCGATCTCCTCGGGCAGATAATAGGTTACCCGCAGGCTGTCGACGGTGAGGTTCGGAGTGGTCAGGTCTTTGGGATAGCCGTTGAGGGCCAACACCAGATAGCGCTGATCGTCCGCCGCGTCGAGCGTGACAGTGATGTTAGAACGGTGCGCCTGGGTCAAACGTCTCGAATTGGTGCTCGACCGGCGGCCGGCCGAGTCGACCAGCCAAGCGTTTGTCCTGAGGCCCGTGTTGCGATCGAGCGAGTCGAGCAGATAGTTGTACGACACCTCGTAGCTACCCCGCCGGATATCGGGGATGATTATCCTCAGGCGTCCCGTGTCGGAGATGCGCCTCACCCTTATCAGGGAGTCGGAATATATGGTCTCGGCGTATCTCTTTTTGGCGACAAGGGCGATGGTGTCGCGGATTTCGATGCGGCGGCGCCAGTGACGGCTTTCGTCACGCAACATCTCGACCGCCACCTCGACCACGTCGGAGATACGGGCGCTCTTGCGTTTGGCGAAGTTGCCTATGGTCGACTGCACATCGTCGCCCGTGTAGCCGTAGGCGGCGAATATCGGCTCGTAGATATTCAGGGAATCGGTGTTAAGGCTATTCTGCCCCACATAGGAGTTGGAAAGATAAACGTCGTGGAATATCTGCGCCAGTTCCTTGTCGGGAATGATCTTCGGCCCCCCGCAAGCACACAACAACAATGATAAAATAGTTGAAAGTAAGCTACACGAAACAGGAGCACGCGATTCTCCCCCCGTGCCATTCTTAACTTTCCACTTTCCATTTTCCACTTTCAACTCGATTTAACCGTCATTCGGACGGTAAAGATAGTGATAATATAGTTCACCGCCACAAACGCGGCGCAGATGGTAGCGATGTCGGCCCCGCGCACGAGCACCGGATAGCTGTCGACAAGGAACGTGGCTCCGGGCATGGGCACCACTCCGAACAGCAACTGCACGGCGCACACCGCAAGACCGAGAACAAGACCTCCCGCCGCGCCGATCGTGCCGATCATCATACCCTGCCTTACGAACACCCCTCGCACCATTCCCTCTCCGGCTCCCAACGCACGCAGGGTGCCGGTGCCCTCCTTCTTGTCGATGATAAGCATAATGAGGGAGCCCACTATCGAGAACGACGCTATGACGAGCACCGCGAGGCCGATGGCGAATATACCCCACTTTTCGTACTTCATTATCCGGTACATCGACTCCTTTTGTTCGTATCTGTCGAGGGTTCGGAACTCCCCGCCCGCTATCTTCGCCACAACCTCTTTCGTTCTCTTTTCCGAGGCCCCTTCGGCGAAACGTATCGCCAGACCCGAGGCCATCCCGCGATAGTCGAAAAGTTCGCGTGCATTCTCAAGAGGCATCAGCACATACTCGCCGTCGGTCTCGGCGTCGAGCATGAATATCCCCCCGACGGGCGCCTCGATCGTTTTGGCGGCGGAGACCGGTAACAGCGCGGAGTATCCCCCGCGCCTCACGGTGATGAACCGCATCTGTTGCGAGAGGTTCAGTCCGACACCCATTTCGTAGGCTATCCCCTGCCCCACGACCACTCCCCGGTCGTCCCACCCGCCGGCGTAGATCATTCGCTCCACCGGCACGACGTCGGTGAAAGCCGGATCGACGCCTCTCACGGTCGCCGTCGCCGTGTGGCCGCGATATTCGATAAGGGCGCTCTCTTCGAGCATGAGCGACGTTGCGGCCACCCCTTCGAGCGCCTCTATCGCCGCCACATCGAGAGCGGCCGGATCGAAAACCTTCCCTTCGGTGGGTTGCACCACCAGATCGGGATCGAAATCGCGGTACATCTTCCGGATAAGGTCGTCGAAGCCGCTGAACACGGCCATTAGGATCACCATCGCCGCCACGGGAATCCCCATGGCCACCATGCTCACGCGCGAGATGATGTTGATCACCGAATGCGACTTCGGCGAAAACAGGAATCTATGTGCTATGAAATTTGATAATTTGATAATTTGATAATTTGATAATCGGCTACGCAATTCAGACGAAGTAATCGATATTTTTTTTGCACAGCTCATTTTCAAATCTCCAATTTTTCAAATTATCAAATTCTTCTCAAATGACAAGACGTGTCATTTGAGAAGATTGTCGATCTTTTCAATGTACTCGAAACTGTCGTCGAGAACGAACGTCAGTTCGGGAACCACCCTCATCTGGTTGCGGACTTTCCCTCCGAGGGTCTTGCGGATAAGCCAGTTGTTGGCGTCGAGCGAGGTCATGATCCCCTCGTGCCTGTCGAACGGGAACACGCTCACCCAAACGCGCGCGTACTCCAGATCGGGGCTCATTCTCACTTCGGTCACCGTCACCATCGCCCCCCGGACTATCTCGGCCAACTCGCGCGAGAACATCTCGCCGAGGTCTTTCTGTATCTGCCGCGCTATTTTTTGCTGTCTTGTGTTTTCCATCGTCACATGTTTAACTTGATATTTCGGAAATCGTCGTCGCCCACCGGCACCGCTTCCTGTCGGCGTAGCGGGGGAGCGAGTATGCCTCCCTTGCCGAGGCGGAAGGTCACTCCGACGGATATGTAGATGTTGTCGAGTTCGCTCCGGATCGTCCGCTCGTCGTTGAACTTGTATTTGGTGTCGTTGCGCATGATGTCCGACATGCCGTAGTAGTAACGCCCTTCGGCGAATATCTCCCACCGGTCCACGAAGAAACTGAAGCCCGCGCCGCCCAACCATCCGTAATTCCAGCGCACATCCCTTGCCGTCTGCATTTTATAAGGCGAGGTGGCGCTCATAACCGTTCTGCGCCCCTGGTCGTCGAAACCGTAATCGGTAACTGTGAGTTTATCGCCCGTTCCGAGATTGTAGGTGAAGGTTATGCCCGCGCTGATGAAGAACCTCACCCGGCGGTTGAACATATACAGATGCGGTTGCCAAACGAGAGGCACGGTGAGGGAGCTCACTGTGCGGGTCTTGATTCTGTACGAGGTGGTGTCTGAAATTATCGGCGAGACACTGCCCGGCACCCCTCCGTCGTAAACACTGTAGCCGCGCTGCTGGAACTCCAACTCGGCCGACAGTCCGCCCACGACCTGCTGGGGCGAGAAGTATTTCCACACCAATCCCGCCGAGTATTTGTTCCACATCATCGCGCTTTCGGGCGTACCCCATACGGTCACGATACGCCCCCGTGCCGCACCGTACCCCGCCTTCACCCCGACATAGTGCTGCGCTTGAACAATGGATAATGGATAATGGATAATGGATAATAAAAGAACAACCCTCAAAAAGGTCCTCTTTCCCCATATTGTTTCGCGTAGCCTCATTATCAATTATCCATTATCAATTATCCATTCTATCTGGCCACCGTTCCGATCTGTTGTCTCGCTCCGCCCAGCGCGCTACCGATGCCCAGTCCGCCGCCCATGCCCGGATCCTGCGTGCCCTGCCGTTGGCGTTCCGCTTCGCGGGCGGCTTTCTCTTCGAGATATTTCACCACGCGGGCGTCTTCGGCGCGGCGCAGGTCCTGAACCACCTTCTCGATCGAGATCGGGGCGAATACCTTCTCCATGTCGAGGTCTATGTCGAGCTCCCAGCCAGCCCTCGCTTCCATAAGCTGATCGCCCGAAGGCCCGACGTAAAACTCCGTGCGTTCGGGTTGCCTGCGCAGGACGAGCGAACCTGTGTCCCATTTGTTATTGCCGTTGAGATCTTCGGTAACGCGGATGCGCACCTCCCCCTCGGGAATGTAGTAAAATCCGTACTGCCCGGTGGAGACGCCCTTTTTCTCCTGCATGATCGTTTTGCCCGACTTGTCCACCAACTGCACGATATATTTCGCCTCGGGGGTCTTACCCTTCACCCGCATCACGACCGAGCCGAGCGACGACCGTTTCACGATTTTGAAGTTGGCTCCCAGCGAGTCGTTCCTTTCTCCGGCCACGTTCACGAACACTCCCCCCGGAACGATGAGCCGGTAGCTATTATCCTCGTCCCAGTCGGCCGTCACCACCCAGCGGCGGATGTTCATCGTGTCGCGCACCACATGGAAAGGCACCGGAGCGGGATCGCCCAGATCGGGTACGGTTTCGAGCACTATACGAGCACTGTCGAGCTTCACGAGCGGCAGGTCGAACTCGATGGGAATACTCTTTTCGGGATTTATCTCCGACGAGGCGTCGACCTTGAAGCGGAACGGATTGGGCTTTTCGGGCGGAACGTACTCCTCGCCTTGCTCTTCGGCCCTTTCGCGGTCGCGCTCTTCCCGCTCTCTTTCACGCTGCTCGTCGCGGCTTTCGACGAGTCTCCACGAGAGCCTCAGATCCTGCGAGAAGGGAAGGATAACGCCCAGCGAGTCGGGTTTGAGATATGATATGCGCCCTCTGAGCGTGTCGGGCAACGCCTCGGGAGGCACGTCGAACCACAGCGATATGGTGTCGCGCCCCGGGGTCATGTATTCGCGGATGATGCGGTCGTCGGGAACGCCCTCGAACGAGAGGGTGTCTATTTGCGGATGCGGGGCCGAGAAGCGGAGTATCGCCTGATGGCGTCCGGGCCGCTCGCTTGCGCTGAGGTTCTGACGCTTGGGCGCCTCCTCGGCAAAGAGGCGGAAATATAGTTGCGGATCGGCCGTGGGGTATTTACGGTATTCGTCGAGCCAGACGGCGGTCGACTCGAGCGCGGCGGGTCTGACGACACTGTCTAAAAACCCTACCTTGTCGACCCCCACGTCGTACCGGTTGTTATTGTTGTTGTCGGCAACGGCGTACACCCTGTACGGCATGTCGCTGAGGTTCTGAGCGATGAATATTCCGTTGTTCTCGGCGCGCCCCAACTGCAAAGGTTCGGCCTTGAACAGCAGCGAGTCGTACTCGGGGATCGTGTCGAGGGCGGCGTCGATAAAGAACGCATACGCTCTTCCCACACTGTCTCCCTTCATCGCGTCGGCGGCGTATCCCGTCACTAAAAGCGAGTCCATGGCCATCCCGGTAGAAAAAACGTACCGGAATCCCGTCAGGGGATTACCCTCGTTGTTGTCGCGGATTGAGCTTCCGAAGTTGAGCGAATAGGTCTGGTTCTCCCTCAGCGTGTCCTTGATACGGATCTCGACCCCCTTCCCGCGGATAGTGGGCGTGGGCCGGGTCTTCATCAGGGGCGAGGTGAAGAACTCCTTGGAGACATCTTTCAGTTGAACATACTCGTCGAACTCGATGAATATCCGGCCCCCGATAGTGGGGAACAGCCGATGTTCGTTGCCAGGGACGATCGAGCGCACCACCGGCGGCAACGAGTCCCTGGGGCCTCCCGTCGGCGCCACCTGATTTGCGCAACCCGTGAGAGTTGAGAGTTGAAAGTTGAAAGTTGAAAGTAATAATACAGCGAAAAGACCACGCAAAAATCTCCGCGCAGCCCTGTTTTCAAATTTCCAAATTCTCAAATCTTCAAATTTCATCGTCTTCCTGTGGGGCATTCTCGCTTCTTTCGCTCGCCACGTTCCATTCGAACTCCTTGTATGGCGGCTGATATATCTTGAAAGAGACCGGAACGAACAACCGTTCGAGCGGAACTTCGTACTTGAACGTGCGCCATGCGTAGAATTTGTTGACCGGATCGACGGCCACCAACAACATCGGCGACGAGGTGAGGGTGATGTGGATATAGCCGTCTTCATCACTTTGAGTTCCCACAAGACCGTGCGAACGCTCCTCGCCCGTCGTCCTGTGGCGAATGATGCCCGCTTCGGCGTCGGCCCACGAGCCGGGGCGCCATTCGGGATTGAGGTAATTCTTCTCGTCGGTGTAGAAAACATACACCCTTATCAGATGGCCCGGAGTGTGAACGTCGCTGCCCGAAGTGACCATCACATAGGGCTGCACGATAAGTTCGCACTCGACGGAATATTTCTTGCATCCCGCCAGAGCCATAAGCGCAAATATCGTGGCTATGATCCTCACTTTTGCGATTCGAGATTAGTGGTTCGCAATTCCGCTATCGTTTGCCCGAATATGGGATGCACCTTGTCGGGAGCCACCTCGCCCAGCGGTTCCAGAACGAAATCCCTCTCGTGCAACAACGGATGGGGTATCACCAGGTCTTCGTCGGCGATTATCTGGTCGTCGTAGAACAGAATGTCGACATCTATCACCCTCGAGGAGTAGTTCTGGCCCGTGCGCTCCTTCTCGGCGGCCTCGGCGGTGCGGTCGCGTCCCAGCGCCTTCTCGATGGCATGAACCTTTTCGAGCACCTCGCGCGGAGATAGCTCGGTGTCGCACACGAGCACCTGGTTCGAGAAATGGGCGCCCGCCTCGAAGCCCCACGGCGCGCTCTTGTAGCGGTGCGAGCAACGCATCACAGGGCCGATCTCGGCATTTATCATCTCCTGCGCCTTGTGCAACAGCGGCTTCATCTCGCCCAGATTCCCACCCGTTATAAGAATAACCCTTGCCATAATAAAATTACGAATTACGAATTACGAATTACGAGGCTATGCAATGCGTAATTATTATTTAACTATCATCTTGCTCACCGCCAGCGCGAAGTGGGTGAACACTATCGCCGCCCCCGCGTTCCGCCTTATCTGTTCGAGTGCGCTCTCCATCTCTGAAACGAGCCCCTCGACGTTATTGTTGTTTATGTAGGGTGCGAAATTGCGGCAAAAGTCGCGCTCGGCGCCCCAAAGGTAAGCAATATCTTCCAATCCGGCGTTAATCATGAAGCTCGACCTTATAAGACGTATGAAATTTTCGAGCATACGTTTCTGCCTCTCCCTGCCGAGCGAGGCGGCGCGTTCGGCCCATTTCACGAGTTCCAGATGCTTGTCGTTGTAGCTCAGGCGCGCCAGATCCGTGAACATCTCGAAATTTTCGCCCGCCTCCTCGCCGTCTCCCCCGGCAAGCCGCCGCCGCGAGGCGAACTCGCTCCCCGGCACGACGGTCTCCTGCACCCTCGACAGGATCGTGGGCAACAACAGCCGCGGCTGGGCGCTCACGAGCATGAACAGGGTACGCTCCCACGGCTCTTCGAGGATTTTCAACAGCGTGTTGGCCGCCTCAGTGTTCATCCTCTCCGGAAGCCACACCACCACCGCCTTGTATCCTCCCTCGAAACTCTTGAAACTCAGTTTCCGGATCACCTCGTCGGCCTCTTTTTTCGAGATCAACCCCTGAAGCCTCTCGAGACCCAGCGCTTCGTACCACATCTGTTCGTCGAAATATCCGTCGGTCTGCATCACTATTTTCCGCCACTCCGGAAGAAAACTGTCGCTGGTGACGGCTTCACCCGACTTTTTGCCCTCCTTGTTGACCGGCATCACGAAATGGAGGTCGGGATGGGCCAGGGCGCTTATCTTCCGGCATGAGGAACACACCCCGCACGAGTCGCCGTCCGCACGGTCGGGGCAGTTGAGATATTGAATATAGGCCAACGCGAGGGGCAGGGTTCCGCTCCCCGCCTCGCCCGACAGCATCTGGGCATGGCTCACCCTCCCCGCGTCGATCGCTTTTGTAAGTCGCCGCTTGATCTCGTCCTGACCTTCTATGTCTTTGAATTGCATGATTAAAAAATTCCAAACAACTTATCTGATTATTGCCGTCGGTTTTAACCGACGGAACAGAATGTCGACATAATCTTTGGGCTTTAGCCCAACTGTCCGATTTGGGCTAAAGCCCAAAGGGAAGGAGCGCTTCCTATCCGTCGGTTAAAACCGACGGCAATAGAGTTTTATTTCCCGGTCGAGCCGAAGCCTCCGGCCCCGCGTTCGGTTTCGGAAAGTTCGTCGACCAGTTCCCATTCTACCTTCTCGTGACGTGCGACGACATACTGGGCGATCCTCTCTCCCGGCTTTATTTCGAACGGCTCGTTCGAAAGATTTACGAGTATCGCCTTCAATTCGCCGCGATAGTCGGCGTCGACCGTCCCGGGAGAATTCAACACCGTGATCCCGTGCTTGATGGCGAGGCCGCTGCGGGGCCTCACCTGCAACTCATACCCCGTCGGAAGCTCCACATAAAGCCCCGTGGGGATCATCGCCCTTTCGAGCGGCTTCAAAACGATGCTTTCCGTTATGTTCGCCCTCACATCCATCCCCGCCGAAAGGGGCGTTTCATATTTCGGCAACTCGAACGCCGACCGGCTCACTATTTTGACTTTCATATCTGTTCCTGTTGGGCTGAAGCCCGAAATTTTATTGTTCCCGTATGTTATCCGTCGGTTAAAACCGACGGCAATGATCGAATCGGATTCTCCCTTTTCACCGAGGGTTAAAACCCTCGGAACGTTTGATTCTCGAAACGAGAATCAAACTCACCGCCACCATCGCCCCTTCGCAGGCCAGCCGCGCCCATGCCGCCCCTTCGTAGCCCATTCGCGGCACGAAAAGCACGTTCAGCGCCACCGCCACCGCCATACCCGTTCCCGTGACGGCGATCGCCATCCAGGTGCGTTCGGCCTGTTTGTACCAGAACGACAGGTTGAGCACCACTCCCGCCAGCGCATTGGCCGCCAGCAGAATAGGCAACAGATGGCTCCCTCCGCGGAATTCCTCTCCGAGGATCAGCACCACGAGCGGTTTGGCGATCATCACCACGGCGAAGATCAACACCGCCACCGCGATATAGAGTTTCATTGCAAGCGAACTTTGCCGCGCGAACTCCCCTTTACCGAACTTCGCGAGGAAGAACGGTTCGGCCGCGAGGCGGTACATCTGCGTGAAAAGTATCATTATGACCGCAAGTTTGGTCGTCGCGCCATACACCCCGAGGGCGCCCATCGCCACGTCGGGGGGCATCAGCCACTTTATCATCTGCCGGTCGATGAACTCGCCCGCCGTACCGGCGATCCCGCTTATGAGAAGCGGCAGCGAGTAGGTCATCACCCTCTTTAAAGCCGCCGCGTCGATCCTCCATTCGTCCCGTCGTATCCTCCACACACCCGGCAGAAGTAAAACCAGCGAAACCGCACTCGCCACAAGATTTGCCACGAGCACCCACGACGCTCCCGTGCGCCGCTGTACCGAGTAGAACACAAGGCACAACGCGAGGTTCACCACCACCGAGGCGAGTCTTATGCCCACATACCGCATCCTGCGTCTCTGTTCGCGAAGGCGCGCGAAAGGCATGGCGGTGACGACGTCGAGCGCTATGATCGCGACGGTCAACGAAACAACCACCGGATCGTCGCCATAGCCGAGCGCCGAGGCGATCGAACCGCGAAACGCCGAAACGGCGACCCAGAACAGCATCGCCGCAAGCATCGTCGCTTTCCACAGTGTGGCGAAGATGCGGTTTTTCTCCTCCTCGTCCGCCGCCTTGCCCGCGAAACGGAACCAGCCGCTTTCCAAGCCCATGGTCAAAAGCACCAGCGCGAAAGGTATCAGCGAATAGATATCGGTGACGACGCCGTACTCCACGTCGGTCATAACGCGGGTGAGGTAGGGCACCATCAGATAGTTGAGCATCCGGGTCAGTATGGTGCTCAGGCCGTATATCACAGTGTCTCCCGCAAGGGTTCTGATTCCCGCCATAATCCACAAATGTAGTGAAAGCCGAGAGCAAAACCAAATAATTATGGTTTTGCCGAGGCGCATCCTATCATTCAATGTACGAAATTTTGCAATTTGTGATTCGTGTTTTATAATTTTTGATTACTTTTGCACTCTCCAAAGGCCGGGCCCATAGCTCAGTTGGTTAGAGCAGCGGACTCATAATCCGAAGGTCGGGGGATCATGACCCTCTGGGCCCACATTTTTCGCATCAAAGCCACTTGTTTTCAAGTGGCTTTTTTCATTGGTACGCTTGTGGTGCGCTCAACTTATCTTTATAATTGCAGTTTCGACAACTGCGTACATCATATCACTGTAATAGTACTGATTTTTGTACGATTTGCAAAATTATTCGATTATAATTTCCCTTTCTTCTTGAGAAATTCTGCAACCTCGGTGGCTTTGTACCAAACGCGGCCGGAGATGGTATAGAAACGGATGAGCTTCTTCTGACGGTAACGTGCCAAAGTGCGTTTAGTAACGCCGAGTAGCTGGCACATATCCTGATTGTCGAGGAGTTTGTCGCCGTCCAGCGGGTGTACCTCCTGTCTCTTGATCTGCAACTTCTCGTCGATGCGGTCGAAACGCTCCATAATCTTGCGGAACATCTCCTCTACCTGAAACTTATCCAAATACATAACCCTTAAGTTAAGTAATTTTGTTTGTAACAGCCTGATCAATAATGGTTATAGTAAATCTTCCGCATCCTTTTCAAGAAGTCCGACAAGACGGCGCAGGAATTGAGCCGCGCCTTTGAAACGATTGCGGCCCTGATGCCTCATAATATACAATTTGGGTATCTCCACATTGAACGCCATACCCAATGCTCTTACCACGTCGACAAAGGTAAGGGGCGTTCCGTCACCCTTGGTAAGTTCTCCGAGACGGTACAGGGCGCCCGCCAACTCCAGAATCTTGGTTTTGCAGCCTTTGCCCACCCAAATCACATTCGATACGAAAGAACCGGTTACAAACCGCTCTGCCAGTTCCGTGCGGATTATCTCAAATTCGCAATCGACCAGATCGACAATGCTGTCTATAATGTCAGTGAGTAAGCCTGAGTCCACATTTTTCCCCCGCTCCGTGCCGTGTCCGCTTCCGTGCAGTTGTCAATAGTCCGCTGCGGGTAAACCGAAGTGTACGCATACGTTGTAGAAGGTCTTTCTCCTCGCGGCAGTAACCGTATAGCTCGGTGACAAACTCATCCCGAGCGGCATTAACAGAGCTATTTGCATGATTCTCGTAGCCATGTAGCATTGTCCACAACGCAGTATGGATAAACCTGTGATGCGGGAATGTCGTGGATGCTTGCGTCGGCTCTGTCCTGCCGCGAGGAGAAAACTCCTTTGGTGTCTCTTCTGTCATAGTGATTTAGATTTAAATGGTTAATAAAAAAGAGAAAGAGCCTTCCGTTTTCAGGCAGAAGGCTCTTGGAAAGACTCTTGTTTGTATTATCCTGTGTAATTATGCCATTGTTATCGTTACGGCAGGCCGGAATAATGCGGTTTTTTGAAAGCCGTGCCACATTCGAACAGCAAAATGTCAACTGCTCGCTCCTCCTGCCGATAAGATCAGCAATGTTGTCTACACGAGAGCCATTTTATGAATCTAAATGTGTAATATGAAGTCATAAGTAACATCAGCGTAAGTTATGTTGCTTTTCGTATTCGAGGCCGAACATGACGAAAACGCCTACCGCGAAATCGACCCCCGACGCCACTTGGCGGCTGAAATAGTAGTCTTTATCGCCGATACATGTGCCTATACACACCTTGTCGGGAGATAGGTAGCCGTCCGCGGTAATCTTCAAGGCGTGGCGTTTCAGGCCGTTATACGCCCTGTCGACCACCGGTTGGTAAACAGACATTTTAAGAACGCCGTGACGCATCCCTATGCTGAGCGCATAACCGAACATGGCCGTACACGAACTTTCCAGGAAATTTCCCTCTTCGACGTAGCGCACCGGAAGTTGATACCACATTCCCGTTTCGGGGTCTTGCCAACGGGGGAGCTTTTTCGACATTTTAGCCAACTCGCGCGCCGCCTCTTTCCACATCGGGTTATCTTTCGGCAGCGCCTCCAAGACGTCGGCAAGGGTCATAAATATCCAACCGTTGCCACGGCCCCAGAATTCGTTGCTGCGGCGGGTGGTCTTGTCGGCCCACCCCACCTGACCGCACTTGTCGTCGAAATCCACCTCGTCGGCATCCCAGCCGTGGAACCACAGCCCCGTCTCTTTGTCGGCAAGCACCTCGGCGTGGGCGTAATATTGGTCCAGCAATTCGCGAATATATATATCGTCCCCCGTCTGCCGGTACATCTCCAGAAAGAACGCACCCAGCATATAAACGGTGTCATCCCACAACTCGACCGTGTTGGCCCGGTGCGAGGCCCCGTAATTACGGGCGCGCGGTATCAACAGATATTCATACCAGACTTTCATGGCTTTATCCCAATAGGCATTTTCGCCCAACTCTCCGTATAGGAAGGCCATGCCGAGTCCAGGCACCACGAAATTGGGATGGTTGCCGCTAACTCTGTTCATAGTGCGGTCCATGCACGTCTTTATGTAGTTCATATAGACCTCGCGTTCGCCTGGTTCCTGTGAACGGTACATTTGCACCATCGCATTGAGCAGTATGGCGTGATTCCAGCCCCAATAGAACTTCTCCGCAGGCAGGCATCTCTCCATACCGAACGTGGCCACTGAGTCGACCCATGTGCGTTTTTGTACCTGCGCTCCGGCCAGCGACGTGCAAAATATGCCAGATAATGATAATACACAGACGGCTATTTTTAGGAAGTGTTTTCGTATCATTTTGCAAATTATTAGATTATCGTTTCTTGTCGCTGAAAAAATCCTCGGCACGCTCCGGGCAGAGCATCTGCCACAACGACGCCACAGTCCAGCCCGGGGCGAAGATGTCGTTATAGAAGCCCTTACCGTTCTTGCCGTAGTCCCAGTTGGTGTGCTGCACCACTTCGGGATAGTAACCAACCCGTGCGATGTCGAACATATTTCCCGGAGCCGGCATCAGTTGGAGCATAGAGCTTTTTATAACGGACGAGAACGCGCTAAAGCGTTCTTCGCCGAACTCGCCGGCAAGCCAGTCGAGAATGGTGGCGAACTCAAAAATAAACACGTCTATGTGGTTGTTCTCGACCGATACGTTGCCCCAGCCGCGCGATTTGAATCCCACGTCGCCGAGCATCTGTCCCGGCGCGAAGGGGACATCCCACATATAATACCACGAGAGGGTGAAATATGCGCTCTGGCGGCATAGTTCCGCATAATGTTGTCTCTCTTTGCCTTTTGTTACGAACGAGAGGTAATACATTGCCGTGGCCGCATAGAGCGAAGCCTCCTTGTCCTCGCAGTTGGCGTCGAGGGTCGAAGAGAAATAATCGGCTTTGGATATGATATTCTCTTCGAGGTAATCTCCCGTCGACTTTGCCGCAACCAAATACTTTTTGTCGCCGAAGTACTTATAGGCCATAGCGAGCGGAAGAGTAGCCGACGGGGTGCTGCCTCCGGTGGAATCGACGATCCGGAAGGCGTCGTCGAATTTACGTGGGAAGCTGCCATCTGGGTTTTGGAGGCGGAGGAAATTTCCCAGCAAACGTTCGATCTTATCTTCCCATTCGGGGTGCGAGCGGCCTTCGAGGCGCTCGTAATGCAGGTAGCTCAGAACGGCGTAGGCGCCTTCCGACTGGCGGCGAATGCTGTACACATCGGGTTCCGTGCCCTTGTCCATATTAACGTACTCGCGGAAAAAACCGTTAGTGGTAAATCCGTGCGCGAGATAACTGTCGAATATGGCTCTGGCATTGTCGGCCATATCTTCACATCCCTTGCTTCCGCCGTATTCGAGCGCGTTGTACGCATTCAGCAAAACGCGACCTATAAAGCCGACTTCGGTCTGTCCGTTTGGCAGACAGTCGTCGGTACGAAGATGTATGCCCGAATAGTATTTCAGGTCGTAACGGTCGATGTAGCTCTCCTTGTAGAAATTGGACAGTACGCTTTTGGCCTTGTCGGGTGTGTACCCGGTTTCGAGGGGTTGCGGAGTGAAACGGTCGAAAGAGTAGTTCCACACATCGGCGACAAAATCCGAGAAATCACGGGTCGTGCCGCGCCGGAGTTCCCATGTCAGAGTGATGCTCTCTCCCGCCTCCAACTTGTGGAAAGTCTGCACTTCGGGGGCGAGGGTCAATTTGCGTATGTAGGTACGCGGCGCCTCGTGGTACGGGAAACCGTAGACCAGGCACGCCCTTCCGTCGCAGTTGCGGAATCCGGTGTAGCCGAGCGATGTGGGCTCGCCGAGGAGCACCTGCCCACCGGTATGGACGGCAAGAGTCTCTTTGTCGAGTTTGTCGGTTCTCAGTACGGTGTGGAATTTGCCGGTTATTTCGTTGTAAATACCCGTCAGGGGTGTGCTGAGCCTGTCTTCGCGAACCTGCCAACTGTCGCTCGTGTGCATCGAAGGCGCCCTGTCGGGCGAACGCAGGTTGCGCCGATACCAGAACCCGGGCATAAAGAATTGGCAATCGCCGTGCGGCAAACCCGTATCGGTCAACTCTTCGAAACTGAAATAGACGGGTTGCTCCGCCGTCAACACGACCTCGACCTGCGAAACGGCGCCGTCGTCTCTCTGCGTGCGCACGATGCCGAGCGGTAGTTCCGCCTCCGCTTTTAGAGTTCCATCAGGCGCAATCGTCAGTGCGTGGGAAACGGCTGGATTACCCGGAGATTTCAGATCAAGTGTCCATCGCGTCTGCTGCGCCTGTAACGCGGATGCGGACAGGACGAGAACTCCTGCAATCAACGAAAAAAATATAGTTTTCATTTAAGTTATAAGTTTTAGATTAATAAATTACCTTCGATGACAAAATTACAGGCATTGTTTCCTACTCATTGAAAAAACAGTCTTAAATAGTGCAACAAACGTCTCAATTTTAACGGATGGTCCGGACGATATTGCCGGGCGCGATATTTAAGACGATTTTTATAATTTTTAAGACTGTTTTTTTAATGATGCCCGACAGGGTTGTGTAAATTTGCACTGTGCCTGACGGCAACTAAAATCATTACACGACCAAAACTATGAAAAAACTTACACTGCTGCTCTTTGCCACCATCGTCTGCCTGACTTGGAGTTGTACCGAAAATGGCGGGGGAAATGGCACGTCCATACCCGATTTTACCATGCCGCAAATGAAATGGGTCAGTTACGACTGGGAGATTACCCAAACGACGATAACAGCTCTATTCGAACTCGACGGCTCCCTGCCATCGGGCGTCAAACTCGATGTGAAATGTTTTTTCGGCCCCGACGAGAACTCTCTCGCACAGATACCACACAACACGGTGGTAAACGGCTGGAGTTCTCGATACAGTACCGAGCGTCAGACAGGACTGCAACCAAATACGACCTACACCCTGCGGGTAGATTATTCGGCAGGCGGCCGGACGGAGTCGCTCTCAAAGCAGATAAAGACTATGCCTGACTACTCGGACTATGTAGTTGATGAAACCGTTAAACCCGCATCCCGCAAGATAGTATGGGATGCTTCGGCCATCGGCACCAGGCTCAAAACCATCTCGCCCGATAATATATTCGCAGCCTACGCCCGAATGGTGCGTGTGGACGCTTCGACCATTGCGTGTTTTTATCACGGTGGAACTATCGCAACGCCGTTCCAATCCATATTTATGCAAACCAGTACGGATGATGGCGACACATGGTCCGAAGCCACCCGGATAATATCCATCTTGGAGCCCCGTTATACCAGCCAATACAAGCGTTTCATAAATCCGGAAATTACGAAGTTGCGGAATGGCAATTTTCTACTCTCCGTTACCGCCATAGGCGCCGTCGAGACGAACGAGAACTGCCATACTCTGGTTATGATCTCAACCAACGGGTGCAAGACATGGAGCGAACCGGTCATCGCGGGCCGCGGGCGCAGTTGGGAACCGATGGTGGTGCAACTGCCCGAGGGCGAGTTGGAGTTACTCGTGTCGAGCGAGGCGGCATGGTGGCAGAACGGAGGCTACTTGGCGCAGGAGATACTGTGCACCCGTTCGACCGACAACGGACAAACCTGGACAAAATATATCAGAGCGTCATACTCGGAGGGCCGCCGGGACGGTATGCCCGCCGCAATCGTGATGCAGGGCAACAAGGGAGTGCTCTACTCCATCGAGGTGATAAGCCACCAAGGATTCGGTTCCCCGTCGTTCGTGCACAGGGATTTGGCGGGAGAGTGGGATCCCACCCCTTGGAACGGAGTGGCTTCTGAGAACCGCTGGCATGTACAGGTGGCTATGAATAACGGCTCGACCGACGGAGCGGCGCCTCATACCATACAGTTGAACACGGGTGAAATAGTAATGATGGCGCAAGTGAATCCCCGCACGCAGGGTATCTGGCAGACGGCATATCCACGAGTAACGGTGTGCAACAACGAGGGCCGCGACTGGACTGACGCCGACAAAACCACCCCGATAGCCGAGGGCGAGATGCCGCGTACTCAGGGATTCTATTACGGCAGCCTTTTCCAGAAAGACGAGAATACCATCTGGCTTGCGGCCAGCCATGTCTCCTACAACAGCGATAAGAAGGCTGAATATTCACGCATAAAGTTCCTGAAAGGTAGCCTTCAAGCCAAATAACCTTCGTTCCTGATGGCTATGAAAAATCCCGCGGCAGTACTCCGTATTGCTTGTGAAAGCATTTCGAGAAGTAAGAGAGCGAGTTGAAGCCCACCATATAGCACACTTCACTGACCTGGTACCGGCCTTCGCGCAGTAAGCGGGCGGCCTCTTTCAGGCGCTCGATACGCAGATATTCGTTTGGGGAGATGTCGAGCAACCCTTTTATTTTGCGGTAGAAACTTGCACGACTCATATTGAGGGTTTCGGCTATATTCTCCATTTTCAACTCCGGGTTGGATATGTTGCGAAGTATGGCGTCGTGTATCTGCTGCATAAAATCCTCGTCGGATTTGGTTATCGACGCCACCTTCGAGAGTGCCGCCATAGGGTGTTGGGTGAAGGCTTTTTTAAGCATATCCCGGCTCCGGATCAGATTGTCGATCACTGCCAGCAGGTGTTCGGTCGAGAAAGGTTTTTCTATATAGGCGTCGGCGCCCGCCTGAGCCCCTTCGATCTTGGATTGCGTCATTGTCTTGGCCGTGAGCAGGATCACGGGGATATGGCAATGGCGGAAGTCAGATTTGATTGCCGCGCATAACTCCACCCCGTCCATAACGGGCATCATAACGTCGCTTACGACCAGCGAGACCATACGCTCGGAGAGCATATCGAGCGCCTGTCCGCCGTCGGGGGCAAGCAACACGTTGTAAGTTTTGGAGAGTTGCCTCTGTATGAACAGTCGGATAGCCGCGTCGTCCTCGACCACGAGTACGGTCGGCCTCTCGTCGTGTGTGTCATCGGAGTCAGGCTCCCCGAAGTCGATATCCGTTCCGTTGTCGGACACCCATCCCCCGAACTGACTTTTCTGCTCGACCGGAAGCCGCAGTGTAAAACGTGTCGCGACCTCGCCTGTCGCGACATTCAGCGAACCACCATGCTGCTCGGCGAGGAATCTGGCCAGCGGGAGTCCCAATCCCGTTCCCGTGATATTACCGTTCTTTGACGAGATGTAACGCACGAATGGTTCGAATATTTTCTCCTTCATATCCGGTGGGAGGGGCTGGCCGTCGTTTTCTACGCTGATCTCAAAGTGCCCACCGTCATCCGTTAGCTCAGGGGCGAGCGTGACCGAGATTCGCTCTCCGCCATATTTAATTGCGTTGGTCAACAGGTTGCTGACAATCTTCGTCAGCGCTTCAACGTCCACCATAGCCCTCATCGGAGCCGTGCTGGCGTTGAGCGTGAACCGATAACCCTGTTGTCGGGCAAGTGGAGAGAAACGTTCGAATATCTCGCGCAGGATACGCGCAACATCGCATTTTACATAGTTAAGTACCGGACTGTCCCTCTCCGTTTGACGGAAATCCAGTAATTGGTTGGTCAGGTCGGTCAGGCGGTCCACGTTCTGTTTCATTATTCGAAGCTCCTCAACCGTATCATTATCTGTGACAGTATTTTTTGACAGTACACTCTCAAGCGGGCCTTTTATAAGTGTAAGTGGGGTACGGATTTCATGGGTTACGTTTGTGAAAAAATTGATCTTTGAATTATGCAGCTCTTTTTCCTTGTCGTGTTCAAAGCGATCGAGCATCGCTTGTTGGCGGCGTCTGTTGCGCCGTTCGATATAGGTATATATCGCGTATATAACCGCCAAAACCAAAAGCAGGTAACAGAGATAGGCAACGGTGGTGAGATAGAATGGCGGTTTGATATCTATTTTCAAAACACGCTCTCCGGCTTGCGAGATGTCGTTTTCGGTGTTCCTTATTCGAAGAAGGTATTTGCCGTGCCGGAGGTTGGAATAGTTGATGACCGACGATTCAGGTAGCGATTGCCAACCATGGTCGACCCCTTCGAGCGTATACGCCAACTTTCCCGACTGCGGAGTACGGTAATCGAGTGCGGCTATCTGAAATGAAAATGTATTCTGATCGTGCCTGAGAGCGATCTTATCCGAAAAAGTTATGCTTTTTTCCAGCGGGGAATCCTTGCCCCCCACCGGTACCGGTAGATTGAACAGCTGAAAGTCGGTTATAAGTATCGGCGGCGCGGTCCGCTCCCGTTCCATATCGTTGTGGTCGAAAGAGACCATCCCCTCGGTGGTGCCGAAGTATATTTTGCCGTTCCCGTCCTTATAACTCGATTTGTAATTGAATTGCCCTCCCGGCAAACCGTCTGCGACCGTATAGACATTGGCGACTCTTCCTGTCGTCGGATCGAACTCGACCAGTCCCTTGTTTGTCGTCAGCCACAGACGCCCGAATCTGTCTTCCTGTATCTGGAAAACCACGTCGTTGGGCAGGCCGTACCTGGTGTCGAAAGTCTCAAATGTGTGCGAATCGGGCAGAAAACGGCAGAAACCTCCTCCCTGTGTGGTTATCCATATATTTTTGCGGCTGTCCTCGAAAATACTGAGTATTTTGTCGACAGGCAGGCTTCCCTCCTGTTGCTGTGAGTGCCGGAAGTGGGCCCAGGTGCCCGGAGAGGTGTTGTGGAGATAGAGGCCATTCATATAGGTGGCTACCCACAGGTTACCCTTCGAGTCCTCTTTTATGTCGTATATCAGGTTGTTGTCGAGTTCGGGGATACGCTCGAACGTTCCCTTCGTCTTGTCGTGTTTTATCAGGAAGTTGGCCGTACCCAGATATATATGGCCCGTGGACGTTTTACATATCGAGAAGACATAGTTGTCGCGGATGGTCAGCGGCCTGTCGCTGAGGCTGTACGACCTTATCTTCCCGGTCGAGGTATCTATGACTTTGACGCCGTTGGAGAACGTGCCCACCCACAAATCGTTGCCGTCCATGCAAAGCCCGTGTATGTTGGGAAAGTCGCGGCTGGGTGCAAAATGTTCGAACCTGCCGCTCTTCATATCGAAATTGAACAATCCCGCGTCTTCGGTACCTATCCACAGGGAGGAACCATCCCCGCCGCCGCATATCTCCCTTATCCTGCGGCCTGTGAGTGAACCGGCTTCGGTCGACGGATAGTATTTGTCGAAACGAAGGTCATTATCAGAATAATAATTGATCCCTCCGAAAAACGAACCTATCCACACACCACCTTCGTTGTCCTTGAAAATGGAGTATATCGCATTGTCCGAGATCGAGTAAGGATCGAAGAAACTGCTCGTCAGGTTTATGTAACCGCCGTTGATCAGATCGTATATATACAGTCCATGCTCGGTACCTATCCACAGGCTGGTATCCGTCCGGGCAATGATGTCGCGGACGAAGAGACGCCTGTCGCCCATACCGAGATCGAGTTTGCGGATATTGCCGGTAATCAGGTTGACTTCATACACTCCGCCGCGTTCCGAGCCCAGATAGATCCTGTTGTGGCTGCCGAAATGTATCTTTGAGATTATCTGGCCTCGCAACTGCGCGTCCTCGTATCTTTTCAATTCTTCCACCGACCCGTCGGTATAATAGAGTCCGCCGTAGAACGACACCCATAACCTGCCGTTGTCTCCTATGGCAAATTCCCTTATATTCCCGAATTTCCCGGCCAGATCATAATTTACCAGCGAGCCGCTACTGACGTCGTATTCAAACAGTCCCGAGTCCATAACCGCTATAAGGATTTTGCCCTGTCTGCCGGGGCCTATCTTAATGACGGTCTTCTCGATCTTGTGCCCGTTGCCGGAGTGTAGCGAAAACTCCTCGAACCGTTCTGTCTGCGGATAATATATAAATACCCCCACATCCGTACCTATCCAGATATTGCCGTTGCCGTCCTCGTAAAGCGAAGTGATGAAGTTATTTCCGAGGCCGGCGGCATCCGAAAGATCGTTGCGGAAAACCTTAAAGCCGGTACCGTCATAGCGGTTCAGACCATCGCGCGTACCGAACCACATAAAACCGCTCCTGTCCTGCATTATCGCGTTCACGCAATTCTGCGAAAGGCCGTCGTTGATATCGAGTTTCTGAAAATAATACGGGTTGGCCGCGCTCAGCCCCGATGCCGTAAAGAGAGTCATCAGCAGTGCGACGCTAAAGTATCTTGCAAGCATTCCGAACCTGAATTTGTTTATGGCAAACTTACGATATAAAATAGACACATACAAATGTAAAGGGGCGGACAGGGTGCTTGCAAGGTGGTTTTTTATGACAAAATTGTTCTGTCCGGTGACAAAGGATCATCCTGATTTACATCTCCTGTTATAATGGATTATCTTTGAATGTCGGCCTGACCTTGTATGAAATAAAGCTAAAAATACGATATGTTTGACAACAACCGAAAACTGAATATCGGAATTATCGGATTCGGGTACATGGGACAGAAATATTGCAGGGAACTCCTGAAAAGTCCTCTTTGGAATGTGGCATACATCTGCGATTCCAGTGCCGAAGCGCGCCGGAGAGCCTACAAAATGGTTCCCAGTGCGCACATCACCACGGATGCGAACGAGATTTTCGGCGATGAGACTGTCCACGCGGCAGGGCTTTTCACTCTTGCCGACTCGCGTTCCGAACTGATCCGTCAGGGAATTGCCTCCGGGAAACACCTCATCCTCGAAAAACCGGTGGCCGAAACCATACAAGCCGAAAGGGAGGTGGTGCGTATGGTCGAAGCCTCCGACCGTATGGTAGCCGTAAACCTGTTCAATCGTTGCGCCTGGTATCACAAAAAGATAATGGATTTTATCCAGGACGGGGAGATAGGCGACCTTGCCATTATACGCATCTGCCATATGACTCCCGGCCATATGCCGCAGGAGGGTCACGGCCCGGAAGGCCCGGCATTCCACGACTGCGGTATGCACTATGTAGACACTGCGAGAATGTACGCCGGAAGTGAGTTCAAGACTTTTCACGCCCAGGGTATAAGAATGTGGAGCCATACAGACCCGTGGTGGGTTCAAGTTCACGGAACGTTCGAGAACGGCGTAGTCTTCGATATTACGCAGGGATTTGTTTACGGCCATCTGGCCCAAACCCAGACCCATAACTGTTATGTCGACATCATTGGAACAAAAGGTGTCGCACGTATGACACATGACTTTCACAATGCAACGGTAGAATTGCACGGTATAACACGCACGGATAAGATAGTGCGTGAGTTCGGCGACAAGAAACTCGATGTGCTGACAGATGTTTTCGCCCGTTCCATACATGCCGGTCGGAACCTGGGTTTTCCCGAAGTGCGGGACAGCGTGATTGCATCGGAGATGGCGTGGAAAATGTTGGACGATGCCAAGCGAAACGGTTCTCCCTGTATAGGCCGCCAAGAAGATATGGACGAGATAATCGCCCGCCGTCGTACCATGACCAACGGATATGGGCTTCCCGTATGGCGGATTATTGACGAAAAAACGGCTTAAACCGATATATAACATGAATTTGTAATTACGTTTACAATTAACATAAAGAATTATGGATAAGAAAACCAAAGGATTGTCGCGCCGCGACTTTCTAAAAACAGGAGGCATTGCCGCCGCGGGGCTTATGTTGGGCGGCCTTGCTCCCACAGATGTCTTCGGCGCCTCCACCAAACCTAAAAAAGCCGCGGCGGCGACAGATCGTATTCGCCTCGCTTGCATCGGTATCGGTAACAGGGGATGGGATCTAGTGAGGGAATTCGGTAACACTGGACTTTGCGACATAGTCGCCCTGTGCGATGTCGACCTCGACGCCGACTTCTGCGCGAATGCCCTCAACGCCCATCCGAAAGCGAAACGTTACCGGGATTTCCGGAAGATGTTCGACGAGATCGCGGGTGAGTTCGACGCAGTTACGGTGGCTATACCCGACCACTCGCACTTCCCGGCTGTGATGCTCGCAATGTCGATGGGCAAGCACGTCTATGTCGAGAAACCGATGTCGCGCACCTTCAACGAGGTGAGGCTGATGATGGATATGGCTCGCCGTAAACCGCATTTAGTTACGCAGGTGGGCAACCAGGGACACTCCGAGGCCAACTACTTCCAGTTCAAGGCGTGGATGGACGCCGGTATCATAAAGGACGTGACGGAGGTTACGGCCCACATGAACTCGGCGCGCCGCTGGCACTCCTACGACCAGAAGATATTCAAATATCCCGACGCGCAGCCCCTGCCCGCGGGGATGGATTGGGACACGTGGCTTGGGACGGCTATGTGGCACGACTTCAACAAGGTGTATCACCCTGGCGACTGGCGCAGTTGGTACGACTTCGGGATGGGCGCTCTGGGCGATTGGGGCGCGCATATCCTCGACACGGTGCACGAATTCCTCGAGCTGGGACTGCCCTACGAGGTCGAGCCGCTACTGTTGAAGGGGCGCAACGACTTCTTCTTCCCGCTTTCGTCGACCATTAAGTTCCGGTTCCCCAGGCGCGGGGCTATGCCGCCAGTGGATGTAACGTGGTACGACGGCGTGGATAATCTTCCGCCGCTTCCGTCAGGATACGGGGCGAGCGAACGCGACCCCAATATTCCCCCCTCGGGAGCCAATGTGGACAAGCCTGACAACCTCAATCCAGGCAAGATAATCTATTCGAAGGATTTGATATTCAAGGGAGCAACACACGGCAGTACCCTGTCGATAATACCCGAAGAGAAGGCGCGTGAAATGGCGTCGAGCCTTCCGGAAGTTCCCGAAAGCCCGTCGAACCACTACGCCAACTTCCTGCTCGCGTGCCGCGGAGAGGAGCGCGCCCGTTCGCCGTTCGAGATACACGGCCCTCTGGCGCAGGTCTTCTGCCTCGGCGTCATAGCCCAGAGGCTGGGTCGCAAATTGACCTTCGACCGATACACGGGCGAGATCGCCGGTGATCCAGTGGCGAATGCACTTTTAGCAGGTGCGCCGCCGAGGATTGAATGGCAACAGTATTATGAATTATAATCTATAATTGAAAATGAAAAGAATATTTATGGTAGTGCTGGCGGCCGGGATGACCGTGGGCGCGATGGCGCAGGAACTGACTACGCCCGGCAACGAAAAAGAGCTCATCGACAATATACTTTCGCCTCGCGAAGAGGCCGAAGGATGGCGTCTTCTGTGGGACGGCAAGACCACCGAAGGGTGGCGCGGGGCAAGGCTCGAAGGTTTCCCCTACAAGGGTTGGAAGATAGAGGACGGCATCCTGTCGGTCGAGAAGGCCGACGGCGCGGAGTCGGGCAATGGCGGCGACATAGTAACCGTCACAACATACAAAAACTTTATCTTAAAGGTCGATTTCCGCATCACGGAGGGGGCCAACAGCGGCATCAAATACTTCGTCAAACCCGATATGAACAAAGGAGAGGGATCGGCCATCGGTTGTGAGTACCAAATTCTGGATGACGAACGCCATCCAGATGCAAAGTTGGGAGTTAACGGCAACCGCACTCTGGGTTCACTCTACGACCTTATACCGGCGCGCAATAAAGAGGAGGCATCTCTGAATCCTTCGACATTCAACACGGCTATGATAGTCGTGAAGGGTGCGCACGTCGAACATTGGCTCAACGGCGTGAAGCTCGTCGAATACGAACGCGGAACGCAGGAGTGGGACGCGCTTGTGGATTACAGTAAATACAAGGACTGGCCCGATTTCGGAAACCACGCCGAGGGGCACATCCTGTTGCAGGACCATGGCGACGCCGTTTCATTCAAAAACATCAAGATATTGGAACTCGACGATTGCCGCGCGAAATGTAGCAAGTAGATTTCAAAACAAAAAAAAGGCCCGGTGTTCACTTCATACCGGGCCTGTTTTTTACTAAATCCAGTCTTTCGTAACTTTCATAATATATTCTGTCCCTCCTCTTTAAGCCTTTGACGGAGATGTCGGATGTCGATATTGTGCACGTCGACACTTCCCATCCTGCTTGCCAGGGCTGCCCCCAGACCGGCGGCTTCCCCCGTAACGAGGCAAACCGGCATTACCCGCAGGCTTCCGAACGAGTAATCGTCACACGATATGGGCCTGCCGGCCACGAGAACATTGGAGAGTTTTTCGGGAACGAGAATCCGGAAAGGTATCCCGTGCGACTCCCCTTTGGCGTACCGTGGGTAGTGTTCCGCACCTTCGATATGGATGTCGATGTAGTAACAGTTGCGCCCTATCTCGTCCTCGAACGAACGGCGAGAGACCCAGTCGTCAATATTGAAGACATAGTCTCCCTTGATACGGCGGCTTTCGCGTATACCCAACAGCGAACCGGTCGAAACAAGGAAAGAATCGCCGAATACTTCGGGACATTCGACCCGCAATGCCCTGTGTAGTTCTTCGACCAGGCGGCGCCCTCGTATCATTCCTTGTGTAAGGTCGGTCGGGTCGGTCGATTCGATATCGTTAATATGTCCCGCATTGAAAACAACGATGCCCGGATGTATCTCTTTCGGGTTAATATGCCCGTCGGTTATCAGCCGATATTTTCCCGTCGCCAGGATTTTATGTATGGGGCTGTTGCGTGAGGAGTTATGCAACCAGCCGTTACCGCCCCGTTTACCATACTCCTCGTGGTCGATGCCGGCGACCGTAAAACAAAGGGTTGACGATTGCACTTTGCCGTTCTTGTCGCCGAGGAAATAATCGGCACCCGCCCAGGCGGCAAGGTCTCCGTCTCCCGTACAGTCCACATACACGCGGGCTTTGTATCGCGACAGTCCGTCCTTGTTGGCGACGAGTATGTGATCGACCGCTCCGTTCGAGGCCATTTCGACACCGGCCATCATCGAGAAGAACAGGATATGCACACCCGCCTGGGCGACCATATCGTCGTACACCCGTTTCAGCTGCTCGGTGTTTATGGGCAGCCAGTCGTCCGGTGCGCCCGGCATCCCCTTTTTCGATTCATTGAGAACCTTTTCGGCAATCCCTTTATAGATGACCTTCTCCCGGTCGGTAAAAGGACACCACGCATTCATATTGCCGGCGGTACTCATCCCTCCGAGCATTCCGGTGGATTCTATCAGCAGGGTTTTTGCACCTTCGCGTGCCGATGCGATGGCTGCGGCTATTCCCGCGGGCCCGCCACCGACAACGATGACATCCCAACCGTCGTACACAGGCAGGCGGTTTAGCGATCCTTTTCTGGTAGAATGGGCCATTGCCTCCAATGTCCCGATTCCCGGCAGAACTCCGGCGGCAAGGAGCGTGGCTCCGGTTCTTTTCAGGAAATCCCGCCGCGAGACCCCGTTTTTCAAATCTTTCATAGTCTACGATTAGATAATAAGAGGGGCGCGCAGAATATCTACGTGCCCCTCTTTTTTCGATTACTCCACGCCGAGATATATCTCCTGCATCTGGACGGAGGCGCCCTGGCCGTTGGCCAGTTCCTTGGCGTAGAACTTAATGTATCTGTACCGTTGGTCTTTCATTTTGCAAATTTACTAAAATTCCGACTCGATCATCCTTATGCGATTGCCTTTATTGGCAGTGCCGTCGCGATATTCGCTCACATAGAACACTCCGTCGCCATCCATCGCTATGGTGTGTGGCAGGAAGAACTTGGCATCTTCCGCCTTACCGTCGAGATCGTCGTTCTGGCCGGGCATTCCGGCGAACAGACTTACATCGCCCTCTTGGGTTATAAGCCGCACACAGTTGTTTCCGCGCTCTACCAGATACATATTGCCGTCGGGAGCGAAAATACACCGCATGGGATTGTTCAGCGTGGCATTCGTCCCCCTACCGTCATCCGCTCCCGCAGTACCGCTGCCAACGAACCTCTGCAAGGGAGAACTCAGAGCGGTCTCCACGGACGAGTACGGAGCACTAAGGATAGTGTGGCTACCTTGCACCACGACATAGAGCGTTTGCCCGTCGGGTGAAAACCTTAGCGAGCCGGAACTGTTGGCGCCGATCACACCACTGAAATCGGCCAACAGTTTCGATGTTTCGGTCTGGGCATCCCACGCGAAAACTTTACGTGTGAAGCTGTAGTACACCAACGTACCGTCGATGGGATGTGTCAGAGCGTAAACTATGTTGTTGGCTCCGGCCTGGGCGGTTGTAATATAATTGTGGGCGATCTTGAACTCTTCTTCGCGCAGTAAGAATATTATCGCATTGGCCGAGGCGCTACTTGTATCGTTGGCCACGAAAAGCGTATCGCCGGTTACGGAGAACTCTATCGAACGGGGGTTGCCTATCTGTACATCTCCGGTGTTGAATTTGACAAGCGTTTCGGTTACGCCGTCTTTTATGCGTCTCAGGCGCCTGGGCTCGGTGTCGCTCTCGATAACCAACAGCGACTCGTCTATCGCGTCGTAGGCCATGGCCGTAATTCGGGTAAATTTGGCCTCGTTCAATGCTCCGTCGAGGTAACCTTCCGCGCCCGTTCCGGCAAAAGTCCCGACGATGTAACCGGGAATAATATCAACCACCTCGACGGTCAGGGTCAGGGTTTTGGCCGCGTCGTACTGCGAGGTGACGGTAACGGTGGTCGTACCGACGGCAAGGCCAGTGATTACCCCGTCGGCGGAGACATTCACGATGCCCTCGGCGCCGGTGACGGTGAATTCCAACTCGTCGTTCGCGTCGGCGGGATAGAGCGTAATGAGCGTGTTCATATCCAACTCGGAGGTCAGCCCTTCGAGTCCCAACGTTACCCTGGTTTTGGTCAGCGTCATATCGACGATGTGGATGGGAACGAACGGAATGACCTCCAACGGGAAATCGACCGAGAAATCACCCACCGAGATGGTTATGACGCAATTCCCGACACCGACCGCGGTAATGAGGCCATAACCGTCCACGGTGGCTACTTCGAGGTTGTCCGAAGAGAAATTCTCGGCACGGTCGCTCGCATTGGATGGAGTGAGAATCACCATACCGGTAATGTCTCTCGTGGCGTTCAACTCCATCTTTATGCCGTTATACAGCGAGGGGTCGAGCGTAATGTCCGTCAGCGGAACGGGTTCGAACTCGTCCACGCCGGGGATATTGTCGTCGCACGCCGTAAACAGCGCGCAAATTCCGGTAAAAGCCGCAAGGGCGTATATTCTGAACTTTTTCATATTCTATCCGTTAATATTTACCGAGATAAAGTTCCACGAATTGCACGGTGTTGCCGGCATCGTCACCAAAAACCCTAACGATGCCATTATGATTAAACTTTGTACTGGGAGTGCGTTCGGGTGTGAGCTGTTGGCGGATACCAGGGTATTTGTATTTACTTTCGTCTTCTGTATCGCCACCGGTAGAGAGGCCGTGGACATAACAGAATTCTACCGTTCTGCAAGTGAACCTGTAATATTGGTAGGGAGTGTCGTTTGTGAACGTAGTTTCGCAAACAGGTTGTTCGACGGGAGACATAGCATCGGTAACTTCGATCATCGTCACTATCGGCGTGAAGTTGACACCGTCATTGCTGCCGGCTATCTCATCGAAACCATAGATATTGCACGATCTGTTATCATACGGATTGTCCCTTTGGATTATCTTGAAGACATTCACGACTGTAGGATCTTTTACATCGACCGTGATAGTGAGATCCCAGCCTTCGCCCAAATCGTATTTACCCTGTCTTCCCCAAGATACAGAATGTTGATTCGGTGATGTGAAATCGCCGTCGAAAAGTCCTTCTATTCTGGGCTTAGTGTCATCTGCAGGAGTGATAACAGGATTGCTCGTCAAAGTCCAGGGGTTCGAATTCCCTTCGGCGGCTGTCCGAGGATAGTAATTTACATTAGCGACCTTGACATCTAACTCTGCTTTGGCCTCGGCGTTATTGCTGGCAGCCACGGTTATTTTGGCATCTCCGGGGGCTACGCCTATGATGACACCGTACTGGTCTACCGTTGCGATACCTTCATCACTCGAAGTGAAGACGATATCCTTGGCTTTCAGGTCAGTCGGCATCGGGCTGACATTGACGTGCGCCCAGATTCGGTTGGTCGCACCGACCGGAACGACGATGGACGCCGGGGTCAGGTATGCGTCCAAGGCCACCGAGATAGTAACGGTAAGGAGGAATGTATCTTCCACTTCGCCCGCCATCGCCTTGATAGTGGTCGTACCCGGTTTGAGGGGATTTATAACACCGGTCACGTTGACAGAGGCGACGCTCGGATCGCTCGAAGAGTATGTTACTGTCTTGCCCGTCGCATCTTCGGGAAGAACCGTCGCCTTTCCGGAGACATCGAGGGGTTGGCCCATCATTATCGTAACTCCCTCTTTCAACTCCGCATCCCAAGCGACACTTTCCACCGCTACCGATGTGTCTTCGGTTACTGTCAGGATGAATACATCGCTCTCGCCGTTGTGGGCGGTTGCGCTGATTTCGGTCGTTCCCTGACCGAAGATCATAATAATACCAGTAGTGCTGATAGTGGCGACTTCCTCGTCGGTCGAATCGAATGTAAGGCTCTTGTCGGTCGCTTCGTCGGGAGTAACACTCACCCTGTCCGCGACACTGAACGAGGCGGCGCCTTCCATCACCGACAGTCCCGCCTTCAATTCGGCGTCCCATTCGACGTTATCGACAGCAACGGCATCCGGATCGGGTTCGACGACGGTCAGCAGGAATACATCCGACTTTCCACCCGCCGTAGCGGTAATGTTGGTCGTACCGACCGAAAGAACGGTGATCACGCCTTCGGCGCTGATCGTTGCGACATCCTTGTTAGAGGAGTCGTAGGTAACGACCACGTCGGCCGCGGTCTCGGGAGTAACCGTCACTTTGTCGGCAACGGAGAACGGAGCCTGATCAGTATCGACCTTTTTGCCCTCCTGGGTCGCTTTGAGGTCTGCGTCCCATTCGACTTTGTCGACAGTTATCTCTTCCTTTTCGGGTTCGCACGACGAAATTGCCATCGCAGCCAACAGGGGCATAGCCCACATAATCAATAGTTTAATCCTTTTCATAACTCTATTTTTTATTTGTTTTATTTGTTTAGCCTACCATCCGGGATTCTGAACGAGTTGTCCTTCACTTTTCAGGACTTCTGTCTGCGGTATCGGGTAGAGGTAATTTTTACGCATAAAGACACGGGTATGGTCTCTTTTGCGAGTGTTGTAGGTTGTTTTGTCGCCATCGGTGTTCATTCCGTGGAAATCTCCGCCCTGGCGTCCTTCTGGTTGTTCGGCTATCATCCAACGCCGCACATCGAAATAGCGCTGCCCTTCGGTGGCGAGTTCTATGCGGCTCTCGCGGCGGATCGCCTGACGCTGCAACTCCTGATTTCCGGCGATGCCCGGATTGAGTTCCTCGATATCGGGCAGCCCGGCGCGTTCGCGCACAAGGTTCAGATATTCCAACACTTCACTGTTCGCAGGCTCCTTCTCGTTGAGCATCTCGGCGTAGAGCAGATAGAATTCGGCGAGCCTGAAAATTATGGAAGGTCTTACAAAACTCGTCGTGGAACCGGTTATGCCGCTGGCACTGACGGTACGATTGAATCTTTTATAGAGCAGATATCCGGTTGCCGCACCGCCTTGTTGGGTGTTATCGGCATTACCACCCTTGTAAAACTGCACTTCGTTACCGGTCACGTGCCATTTCTTGCCCGAAAAGGTAACGGTGTTGTAGAATCGCGGTTCGCGTCCGATATACATATTCGACACTTCGAATCCGTCCAGTATACCGAATCCCTGCTCGGTGTATGTCGTCGACGCTTCGAGGAAAGGGGTATCCTCGATAGGATAACCTTCGGCCGTATAGAAGTCATCGACGAGTTCCTGTAAAATATTGAGCCCACCCATTCCGTTCTGTTCGCATCTCGGAGTGGCGTAGTTGTCGGTTTGCAAGTTAGTGGCGGTTCCCCAAGCCGTTACGGAAGATGCCCAGATGATCTCGTGGTTGTATGTCTGGAAAAGTTCATACAACGATGTTGCGGGGTCGTTGTTGGCCGCTTTATACAACTCGAAACGGCCCGCCTCGGCGTAATCGAGAAACTCCCTGAGTACCGACACGGCCTTGTCGAGTTTCGTTCCGTTGTCCTTGGCTGGGAAGAGTTTTTTGCCGTCGGGATTCTTCAGTGCTAAGGCCTCGGTAAATCCGCCGTTAAAGAGCGGACTTGCGGCGTAAACCCACAGTTTGGCCCTGAGCGCCATTGCAGTCGCTCTGGTCGGAACCGCCCTCATATTCCCGTTGTCGTTATAGGGCTCCTGCTCCATCGTTGCCATAGCTTCGACAAGTTCGGCGTCGATCCAGTTTATTACCTCGTCGAGAGAGTTGCGCGGAATGCGGAGATCGTCCTCCAATGTCAGCGAGTGGTCGATAATAGGTATAGGGCCGTAGAGTTCCATCAGATAGTAATGATAAGCCGCCCTCATAAAACGGACGTTGCCTTTCATCTTAATAAGGTCTTCTTCCAGAATCCTTGCGACGTTGGGGCCTCCGGGAGGGTTTATGACCTTGGCCATTTCGAGAAAATAGTTGGCCTGCCGGATGCGTTCGTATAAAAGTTTCCATCTTTGCGACGCGCCGTTCGTAGAGTTCCAGTTGCCGTATTTCCCCTCCCTGCTGGCAAGGCTGACGGACATTTCGTCGGTGTATCCGGCCCAGGTGTTTTTCATACCGTTGACACCCTCGTAGTAACCCGAGTAATCGGGAATATTTGCGAAAACTTCCGAATACCATCTTCTGGTGCGGTTGGCGTCGTTGAAAACCTGCGAGAAGTCGTTCAATCCTCCCAGAGCCTCGTCGGAGACATCCAGAAAACTGCATGAAGCCAAAGTTCCCGAAGCAAAGGCTATTACAGCCAATCTGTTAAATATTTTTTTCATAATGTTTTCTGTTTAGAAGTTAAAGTCTACGCCGAGGGTAAATGTACGCGACATGGGATAGCTCATACCCGCCACGTTACGCTGTCCCTGTTCGGGGTCCCACATTTTCAGATGATCCCACACATGGAGATTCTGGCCGAGTAAATAGATGCGGAAATTATCCATCCTCATCTTGTCCGTCACTCTCTTCGGCAAGGTGTATCCTATTTCGAGGTTCTTGAACCGGAGGAAATTACCGTTTTTCAGCCACCAGGTGTTGGGTTCCTTGCCGCCCGGGTCGTTATAATAACTGGAGTGAATACGCGGCATCACGACATCCTGGCTCGGATTGTCGGCGGTCCAACGGTCGAGGAATGCCCTGCGGTAGTTGCCCTTTTCCACTCCCCAACTGAACGGAGAGGTTGCGGCATAGGTTTGATACGCCTGGTTTACCATTATGGATGTATTCGCTATGCCCTGGAAGAATGCGCTGACATATATCCCTTTCCATTCCACATTGAACCCGAATCCGTAGTTGATCTCCGGAACGGTGGGATGTCCGATACTCCTGACCTTATCATTGGGGTCTATTACCCCGTCGTTGTTGTAGTCAGCGAATTTGATGTCGCCCGGCCCCAGGTAATCACCCCCAAGCAGGCTGACGGCGGGAAGCCCGGGTTTGAGAGTATAGTCATACGTTCCGTTGTCGAGCCGGGTCCTGATGAAGTCGTCCTCGGTATAGAGTCGCTCGGCGATATAAACGAACGGATCGCCTATGCTCGTGCCTATAAGGCTTTGATAGGCATATTCCGGAACGACTTCATCGTCCCTTATCCTTTTGTTGCGTGCGAAAGTGAAGGTACCCCTCGCACTTACCATCCAGTCGCCGAACCTGCGGCTCGCTGTAAGGCTACCGTCGAAACCCTGATTGGTCACTATACCATAGTTTACGAACGGTACCGAATGCAACCCTATCAGATTGGATATGGAGTTGCGCGGAGTAACTATACCAGTACGGCGGTTGTTGAAATAATCGACCGTAAGTTCGATGCTGCTGTCCCAAAAAGCGAGATCGAGACCGATATTGCGTTTCATTTCGACCTCCCAGCCCAGATTCCAGGTCGCGGGCCTGTTGTCCCTGATACCGGCGTCATTGGCCGCGTTGTTGGCATTGGCTGTCATTATAGCCTGATTCCATGTGAATCCATCCTGAGCGAATGTCGGCATAAAGGGGAATTGGACATAGGCACCGCCCAAAGTCACATTGTCGTTACCGGTTTTACCGATGGATAGTCTCAGTTTGAAACCGTTCATCACTTTTTTCACTGCCTCCGGATAGAATTTCTCGTTCGACAGGAACCAACTCACGCCCACTGCTGGGAAGAAACCCCAACGATATCCTTCGGCCCATTGGGCACTACCGTTGTAACCGAAATTGGCCTCGATGAAATAACGGTTGTCGAACCCGTAAGTCGCACGGCCCACAAGACTTTGTTTCCGGATGGGTAACACGGGATCGTCGTCCTGTTGCTCTTTCTGTGTGTAGAGGGCCATCACTCCCAGGTCGTGCTTTCCGAAAGTTCTCCTGTAATTGATCGAGCCTTCGATGTATATCTTGCGGTTGAAGTTCTCTGTAATAAATTTCGGCGGTTGCAATTCGTCGGTGCCATCGCCCAGAACGGTGTTGAATATCAGATTGCCGTCCCCGTCTCTATCTTTCGCATGATAGAGTTCCGGCCAGTAGTTGCGTACCGTTCCCGTGGTGCCGTCGTAGTCGAAACTCACCTTTGCATTGGCGCTCAACCCCTGGGTAATGAAATTCAGGTCCTGGTTTACCGTTACATTGGTTTGGAGTTTCGTATTCCACTCCTTGGTGTAGCCCTGATTGTAGAGCATATTGAACGGGCTGCGGTTATTGCCGTCGGTTTGTGACGCGTATGTCGCCAGCGTTCCATCGCTGTAAATGGCGGGGAAGAGGTGAGGAGGAGTCCAAAGCATAAATCTGAACACATCGTCAGGAGTGCGATTGGCCGCGCGGCGGTTGATATACTGTCCAGCCAGATCGACACTCAGATTGGTCGTCTTGCTAACTTTCAGGTCTACGTTAGCGCGGAGATTATAGCGTTGGAACCCGAAGTTGCTGTTGTAGCGGCTGAACGGGTTGTCCTTGAAAACGCCGTCCTGGTCGAGGAAAGCCATCGAAACGAAGTATTTGGCATTCTCGGCACCTCCCCTGAACCCGAGCGTGTACCGCTGGCTCTGGACGACATTGCGTAGCAGCTCGTCCATCCAGTTGGTGTTTGGATAGAGGTCGGGGTCTACTCCGCTTCTGTATTTTTCGACGACCTGGTCGACGGACAGGAACGGGTCCGGCCCCGGTATGTATGGGTCCTGCATATCGTTGAATCTGGCTTCGTTGGCAAGCTCCACATATTGCCACGAATCCACGAAATCGGGTACGCGCTGGGGCGAAGCCAGCGAATATTCGGCGCGGAACGTTATCTTGGGCTTCGAGATGAGGCCCCGTTTGGTAGTGATAAGGACCACACCGTTGGCGCCTTCCGAACCGTACACCGCCGTTGCGGCGGCGTCTTTCAACACACTGAAACTTTCGATCTCATCCGCCTCGATACTGCCCATCTCCCTGGGGACTCCGTCCACCAGCACCAGAGGATTGTTGCCTCCCGTGTAGGACGCCATACCGCGTATGAAAAACTCGGCGTCGTCCCTGCCCGGCTCGGCGGAGCGCTGAACGCTGATAAGACCGGCTATCTGACCGGAGAGGTTCGCGGTGAGGTTGGTAGTCGGAGCCGACAGTGCCTTTGCCGCAACGCTCGACACCGCACTCACCATAGCCATTCTTTTCTGCTTGCCGTAACCCACGACCACGATCTCTTCGACCATCTGGGAGTCCGGTTCGAGCGTTACGTTCACCATGCTGGCTCCCTGAACCGGAACATCCTTGGAGAGATATCCGATATAGGCGAAATGCAACACATTGTCGGACGGGACATCGATAACATAGAGACCGTCGGCGTTGGTGGCTGTACCGACCGCCGTGTTCTGTATACTGACCGCAACCCCGACCAAGGGTGAGCCCGACGGGTCGGTCACGGTACCTGTAACGCGCATTCTGTTCTGCGCCTGTGCCTCTACCGCGGCGGCCGATATTGCGAAGGCCAACAGTGCGGTACACACGATTCTGTAGATTTTTCCCATAAATTCGGAAAGATTTTTAGGTGGAAACGTTAAACAAAAGGTATGAGTTAGTTAAGTTAATATCCGGGGTTTGGGGCGTTTCGAGAAAGTACTCCGATATCCTCCGATTCGGATAAAATTTGTCGTTCCCCCGTGGTCGGCCCGTTTATTTTCAGAGAGCCGTCCTCGGAAATTTCCATCGTGTCGATAAACACGATCCGTTGGCTTTCGGTCGCGGAGGTGCGTCCGTGGTAGACACACAGCATCCGCCCGCTGTCGAGGGTAAGCACTATACAGTGTCCCGTTCCCGCTACACCCTTGTCGGCGCTCTTTTCGAGAACGGGGTTGTCGGCGCTCTTGGTGAACGGCCCCAAAGGATGGTGCGAGGTGGCGTATCCGACAGCGTAGTCGGCCCCGCCGAAGAAGTTGGCCGAATACATCATGTAATATGTGTCGTCGTGTCGGAACAGGAAAGAGCCCTCGGTCCAACGGCGGTTGACCTCGCCGGAGGTGACGGAGCGGCTTTCCCACTCCGATTGCGGGTCGTCCATATCCACGGGAGGGCGTAGCAGAAGTACAGGCTCGCCTATGACCCCCGAAAAATCGGGCTCGATCTCGATACCGTATATCCAACTCTCCTCGATGGTATCGTACCATCCCTTTCTACGCGCCCAATCCGAAATCTCACTTTCGACCGGATGCTTGTAGCAGCAACGCGAATAGTAGAGATAGACGCTACCGGTGTTGTCGTCCATATAGAGGTTGGCGTCGATTATCGGGTAGCCCGGATCGAACAGCGGCCCGCCGTTCATCTCTACGAACGGCCCCGTGGGGCTGTCGGCTACGGCCACTCCTATACGGAAGTTTTCCTCCTCTCCCTCCGGATTGTGTTTCCAGTTGGCGCTGAACCACAGATAGTATCTGCCGTCCCTTTCATAAACCTCAGGCGCCCAGAAACAGTCGAGCGTCCACGAATCGGGACCGGCGCCCTGATATACTACCCCTTCGTCCGTCCAGTCGGTGAGGTTGTCCGATGACATCGCCCTGAATCCGTTCAGGCCCTCCGAAGTCCCGTACATATAGAACCGTCCGTCGGAGGCTTCGAGTATGAACGGGTCGCCGAACTGCGCTGCCACAGGGTTTAGGATAACGATCTGTCTGTCAGTCCGTTTGTCGCCGTTGCACGCGGACAGTGCGAAAAGCATACAGATTGCGAATTGTAGTGTAATGATTCTCATATCGTTTTATTGTATATGTATCGGAAATATTATCTTGTCGGGAGAGATAGTAACCCCGTAGGTGGTGATCTCCATATCGGTTATGTAGAGTTTGCGCGGCTGAACGGCCGAGGTGGAGGCGTGGGCGTGGAAAACATACCTCAGTTTGCCGTCCGCATCGGTAAACGGTGCGCCGTGCCCGGTACCAACGAGAACTGGCAGCGGCCTTCTGAATATCGGATTGTCGGCCGATTTCGTCCACGGGCCGACGGGCGAGGATGCCGTCGCGTATCCCACGGCGTAATCTTTGTTCAGATAGTGGTTGGCCGAATAGATCATATAGTAGACGCCGTTCCGTTTCAGCACCGAGGGGCCTTCCGCCACCTTCCCTTGGATGGTTTCCCATGGCATCGACGCTTCGATGCACTGTGTGAGCGTACTCTCTTTTATTGTCGTAAGGTCGTCTTCGAGTTCGGCGACCCAGATGACATTCCCATTCGTAAACCGCACGAAGTAGAGATAGGGCGTTCCGTCGTCATCGATAAAGAGAGTAGAATCTATCGACTTCTCGCTTCTCATAGGCTGTTTCACGGCCTGTGTGAACGGCCCCAGCGGCGAGGGGCCCGTTGCGACGCAGATGTGTTCGTCGGCCGAGTAATAGAGGTAGAAAGTCTCGTCGGTGTCGTTGTAATATACTTCCGGCGCCCAGAACCACCTGTCGGCGTAGGAATCCTCCTTTCGCAGAATGTAACCGGGATGTTTTTTCCAGTATTTCAAATCCTCGCCTTCGGTGTAATATGCCTCGAAGCCATTGTCTGAGCTCGTGCCGTAGGCATAATACACCCCGTCGTGATAGAAGATATAGGGATCGGCCAGCGGCAGGTAGGCCGAGTTGGCGACGATGCCGCCACCGCTTTTGCCCGGCGACGGGATGGACGCTTTCGAGTCGCACGACAGCGCGAACAGGGCCGCACACAATGCGGGAATAAATTTAGGTATGACGATCTTCTTCATTTCCGTTTGATTGTCAGGACTATTTTTTCATAATGCCAAACCGTTGCTTTTCGGTGTTGAATCCACCCACAGTGAGATAATATTCCCCCTCCGGCAGATTTTTTAAGGCGGTTTCTATGCGCACCGTGCGGCTTTCGCCCGGCATCAGGCACATAAAATTGTCGGTGTAGAACGACGGCCTGACGGGCCTGCCCTTCACGTCGGTCCACTGCACGCGGGTAAAGAACGAGAGGGTCTTCCCGGCATTGCGCAATTCGAGGTCTATGAAATGGCTACCGTCGCGCTCCGAGGTGCGGTATTTCGCCGCGATGCGTGTATCGGCAAGGTTCTCGATATCTGCGAATCCCGCCGTGGCAGGCCCCGTGAGAGTCTTCGCCCCTTTATACTCATTATCAGAGCGCCAATAGAAATTACTGCCGACCCGGTTTCCCTTGTCGTCCGAGAGCCTCAGCACTATGAATTGTATCGAAGTTTTACTGCCCGAAAAATCTATTGTGAAAACATCGTTCGCCACTCCGTCGGCAGGTAGATCGACCACGGCCTCTTTGCTAAACATCTTGCGCATATCGAGGTCGTAAACCTCCGCCGAGACGCGATACTCGCTGAAAGATTCATAGAAGTCGTTTACCACCGAGACGGTATTTTTCAGATAATCGAACTGGGGATGCAATGGCTCGCAGGCGTTGGCGGCGGCGTAGAGCGCGGCGGTGGGTTCGAGCGAGTGATCCCACATACGCCCGGCTACTTGGGGTATCGCCGAGTTGTGATACCAATAGAGAAATCCCGATGTATAGCGGTCGCCGAAGCCCAGCTTGTTGTAATTCCACACCTCCCAGATGCTCTTGTAGTTCATTGCGCCGACGAACTGCGCCTTTTCGGCGAACTCGTCGATGCTTTCGGAGGGGCCGTACTCATTTACCATATCGGTGTAGAGGGTGGTCATTTTATGAAAGCCGTTGCCGTCGGAGTAGTCCCACACCTCTTTATTGATAGGCCAGAGGTCTTTTTCGTCCATCATCTCCCTCAGGCACTCCACCGTCGGCAGGCAGGGCGCGCCGTACTCGGGATTGAACCCCCACACGCGGCTGCCCCTTTCGGAGGCGCTGTCTTCGTAGTGCGACATAATATTGACCTGCTTGTAGGGGCTTCCGTCGTGGATTCCGGCGCACTCCGACTCCATCTGATAGCCGCGCGTGCCATCGAGGGCGTCGAGCAACTGTTGCGTTCCCGACATTTCGGTACTCTCGTTCGAGGCGACATAGTACGCGAGCGAGGGGTGGTTGCGAATGCGTTTTACGGTCGAGGCCACGTTGGCGAAATAGACCCCCGCGTCGGTAGGATGGTTGGTGTCGCCCGTCATCCAGAACTCCTGCCACACGAGAATACCATATTCGTCGCACAGTTGGAAGAAGTAGTCCGACTCGGTAATTCCGCCGCCCCAGAAACGTATCAGGTTGACGCCCGACTGAGCCGTGTAACGCATCTCGGCATACATACGCTCGTCCGAGGTGCGGAGCATATTCTCGGGCAGCCAGTTTGTGCCGCGAATAAAGAGTGGCTTACCGTTTATATAAAAGGTTCGCGAGCCGTCGGGAGTGTCGGTGGTCGAGGTGATCTCCCTGATGCCGAACCGGGTCGAGATACTGTCGCTAACCACCCCGTCGATCTCGACCGCCAAGGCGAGTTCATATAGATTTTGCGGCCCTTTGTTCACGGGCCACCACAGGCGTGGATTTTTCATAATCAATTGAGGAAACTCTTCGGGAGTAAATACCACCTCTTTCACTTCGCCGCGATATAAAGCTACCTCCTTTTCGAATCTGATGCCTTCCCCCTTTATCTCTCCGACCACTTTCACGGTCTGCCTTCTCCCCTGGGCCAAAAGGCCCGGAAATGCCACCTCGACCGAAACGGTCTGGTGCGCCACGTCGTAAAGGGGTTTGGAGAGTTCGCCACGAACGAACGGGTGAGCCAGCCGCGCCTTGCCCGTGGTGAAGATCGAGATGTCGCGCCAGATACCGGTGTTGCGGTCCCTTACCCCGTCCAGATAGGTGAAATCCCACCCAACGGTCATCAGTTGGGTTACGTTTCGGCCAATCTCGCCGTTGCCACCGTTCTGGAACTCCCCGTTTGCGCCGAACGACTTGCCACCCTTGGGTTTTATCGTTCCGGGCATATCGACGGGGTACACCTTCACCGCCAGCACGTTGGTTTCTCCGGCCCTGACGGCGGAAGTAATATCGACCACCCTTTGATCGAACATTCCGGTAATGCCCGCCACCATCGCCCCGTTGAGCCACACCTCGGCGCGGTAGTTTACACCGTCGAGTTGCAGCCACACGTTGCGCCCCGCGCACTCCTCTTTTGTGAGCAAAAATTCAGTGCGAAACCAGTATGTATAGAAGTCTCTCCCCGCGTGGTAGAGGTCGGGAATAAGCCCGCTTTCGAGTTTATTGTTGAGGCCGTAATAGGGTTCGGGATAGACGCCGTTGTGTACGAGCGAAGTGAGCACCGTTCCCGGCACTATGGCCTCCATCCAGTCTCCCGTGTCGGCTCCCGGGGTCGATACATCTTCCGAGCGCCCGGTCACATCCGAGGCTTTTTTCATCTTCCACACGAAATCCCCGCCGTGACCCTCCGTCGAGGCGAGAGTACGGATATAACAACGCTCTTTCGCCGGAGTTTGGGCGGTCGAGGTAAAAGCGACAAGAGATAGAGTAGCGACAAGGAAAGCAGCAATAGTTTTAGGCATAATAAAAATTTTAAACCAAAAGTAGATATCCGCACGCAAACCGGTATTCTCGTCCACGCCAAACATAATCTACTCCACGCCACGGCGCGGTGGAGAATGTTTTTGGCAGCAAAAAAGACATATCCGTTCCCTATTTTCCGCCAAAATCATATAACTTTGTAAAAACTCTAACCTTTATGGTCAAACTCCGACTTGCCGGAATGCTGTGGTTTTTAGCCGTCTTGACGTCGTTGCCATCCACAGCGCAGAATATAAGGCATATAGGTAGCCGCGACGGCCTGAGCAACAGTGCCGTGATGTCTCTTTTTCAGGACAGCGAGCGTTACCTTTGGATGGGCACTTACGACGGCCTCAATCGTTACGACGGCACCGACATACACATCTACAAACCCGACGATAAAGACCCCGGCGCGCTCTCCGGGAATGTGATACGACGCATTGTCGAGTCGCGTGATGGTTTTCTGTGGATAATGACCAAGGGTGGCCTCAACCGGTTTTCCAAGATAGAGAACAGGGTAACGGCTCATTTTCCTCAATTTCCGGAGAACGGTGCCATGGCCTGCGACAGCCGGGGGAATTTCTTTATCCTTACTCAACCCGGATTTCTCTTTTATTACGATTTCGCCGATGGGAAAATGCGCGAAATGGCAATCCCCGATCTGCGGCCCACGGCGGGTATGGTTAATCTGATAATAGATGCCGACGACACGATGTGGGTTTCACAGCAAGGTTCGGTGCGCAGGTATTCTATAGCCTACGACGGAAACGGGGTACCCAAACTATCCCCGTCGGGCACTTTCGACCATCCGCGGCCTATTACCCATTTCAATTACGACAAAGGACGCTTCATTGTCATAGACAGTAGCAAAGATCTCTTCATTGTCGAAGGAGGGCGCAAAACCTTTATAAGGAATATCTCGGGATTCTTCGAAGACAAAGACATCATATCATGCACTGTGTTTGACGGAGATGACATAGTTATCGGCTTTTTCATCGGAGGGGCGATGAAACTCGTCGCTGACAAGGACTATGCCGCGGAGAGGCTTCCGGTCGATTACGGGGTCTTCTCTATGCTGAAAGACGACGTGCAGAATATCCTGTGGGTCGGCACCGACGGACAGGGTGTCTACTCCTTTATGAAAGAGGAGTACGATTTTCGCGGAATCAACCTCGAGCAGTTGCCGCTCCGCACACATCGCCCCGTCAGGGCGATATACAGCGAGGCGGGGGGAGACCTGTGGCTCGGCACCAAGGGCAACGGCATAGTCCGGATACGCGATTACGAAAATGCCGTCCGGTACGATAGCGGCAACGTTCAGCATCTGACGATGGCCGACGGGCTGGGCGATAACTCGGTTTTTGCGTTTACCCGCAGCAGCGCCCACGACTTGCTGTGGATAGGTTCGAGCGGCCCTGTGCTAAACTATTACTCGTTCCACGACAACCGCCTGCATACTCTCCGCCACGACACGCGCGACAAATTCATCGAAGTACACAGCATCTTCGAAAGCGACGCGAACACCCTGTGGGTATCGTCGCTCTTTTCACTCTACAAGTTGGACATCCGCGCCGGAGACTGCGGCCTCGAAGCGCGCTCCATCCGCCGCTACGATTTCGACGTGCGCGACAAACAGGGTTTCAACAAGATATACGCCATCTGTCCCGAGAACGATTCCATTATGTGGCTCGCGATGCGGGGCAACGGCGCAATCCGCTTCAATAACCTCAGCGGCGATTACACGCTGGTCACGTTTAACGACGAAGGATTCGCCCCTATGAACGACATCCTGTGCATCCACCGCGACCGGGAGGACGGCAAACTGTGGTTCGGTTCGAGCTACGGCATCAACACCATTCCTTCCGGCTCCTGCGATGACTCCTCTTCACACAATTACAATACCAGAGACGGGGTTGCCAATAACACTATTCACGGCATTTTGGAGAGCGAGAGCGGCGATCTGTGGTTCAGCAGCAACACGGGCCTCACTATGTTCGACCGTGCGGGCGGCACGTTCCGCAATTACGACCAAAAGGCGGGGCTGAAAGTGATAGAGTTCAGCGACAACGCCTATTTCAAGGAGGAGGGCTCCGAGAGGTGTTTTTTCGGCGGCATCGACGGGGTGGTGTGGATCGAGCCTGGCGAGAAGCGAGGCGAGAGTTTCCTCCCCCCGGTGCTCTTCACGGGCCTCAACATAATCAACACCCGGACCCCCATCGACCAGCATATGGTCTCCCGCCGAGGCAGGGAGTTCCTGCAATTGCGCTACGACCAGAATTTCTTCACCGTTTCGTTCTCCGTGAACGACTTCACGGCAGCCGACAAGAAATTTTCATACCTGCTCGACGGCTTCAGCGACGTGTGGATCAACACCTCCTCGCGCGAGGCGCAATTCTCCAAGATACCCCCCGGCCGTTACGAACTTAAAGTGCGTTACGACGACGGATCGGGCGGGCAAAGCGCCCCGGCGAGCCTCCACATCGAGATCCTCCATCCGTGGTACACGAGTCTGGTCGCCAAACTGCTATACGGCCTCGCCCTCGTTGGCGCAGTTTTTCTGGCATTTCTCTATGTCAGGCGTTATTACGAAAGAAAGCGCAAAAAGCTGGCCGACGAACTGTCGCGTAAGTACAAGGACGAGATGTATGAAAACAAACTGCGCTTTTTCACCAACATCACCCACGAGTTCTGCACCCCGCTGACCCTCATACACACCCCCGGCGAGCGTATCCTGAGTTACGAAGGTAGCGACGAATACATCAAACGCTACGCCCGTATCATCCTGTCGAACACCGAGAGGATTAACACCCTCGTGCAGGAGATCATCGACTTCCGCCGCGTGGAGACGGGCAACAAGGTGGTGCGCATCGCTCCGTGCGACATCAGCGCCGTCTGCGGTGAGATCGCCGAGGCGTTCGCCGATCTGGCCGCCGAGAACGACATTCGCTTCACCCTTTCGGCCGCCGAGGGTATAGTGTGGAACTCCGATCGCAGCTGCATCACCACCATTCTCAACAATCTGGTCTCCAACGCCTTCAAATACACCGAGCGGGGCGGCGAGATAAAGATAGAGGCGGGCATCCGCGACAACGAACTCACTCTGTCGGTCTACAACAGCGGCAAGGGTATCCGCCCGGAGGACATCTCGCTGATCTTCAATCGCTATTCGGTGCTCGACAACGTCGAACAGAATATGATCCAGGGCATCTCGTCGCGCAACGGTCTGGGCCTTGCCATCTGCAAGAGTATGGCCGAGCTACTGGGCGGCAGGATAGATATCGAGAGCGAGCCGGGCCTTTACGCCCGGTTCATAGTGTCGCTCCCCTCCGCGGAACTGCCCGAAACTCCGCCGCGTACCGTATCGGTAGAGCTTCCTGCGCCGCTCGCCATTCACCCCGGCAGGCATTCCGTCGTGGATACGGACCGCAAAACCGATGACGAACCGGTTGCGGCGTCGGAAGACCGCCCCCGGATACTCATCGTCGACGACAACGAGGAGATACTTTTCACCCTTCGGGAGATTCTGTCGGAGGAGTACACTGTCGCCTCCGCAAAGGATGGCCGCGAAGGCCTCGAACGCTTGACGGCCTCTATGCCCGACCTTGTCATTACCGACATCATGATGCCGGGCGGCGACGGCATCTCGATGACTAAGGAGATGAAGCTCAACCCACACACCCTGCACATTCCAGTGGTGATAATATCGGCGCGTTCCACCATCGACGACCGCATCGAAGGAATAGGTTCGGGAGCCGACGCCTACATCTCCAAGCCCTTCGACATACAATATCTGAAAACCCTCGTCCGGCAACTCATCGCCACCCATCGCAAGCTCAGAGACTATTACAAAAGTCCGGCGAGCGGATATGATTATCTTGACGGCCGTCTGTTGCCCAACGAAACGAGGGATTTCATCCGTCAGGCGATGCAGATCATCGACCGCCATCTCGCGACGGTCGAGTTCACTCCCGAAGACCTCGCCGACGATATGCACATCTCCCTGCGCACTCTTTACAGGCGTTTCAAGGAGAGCGGTTTTCCTGCGCCCATGGATATCATCAGACGTCAGCGCATCGAATATGCCGCCCGTCTGCTTTTGAGTACTCGAAACACAATTCAGGAAATTATGTATATGACGGGCTTCACGACCCGTTCACACTTCTACAATGAGTTCACGCGACGTTACGGATTGTCACCCACCGAATACCGGAATAAGATGAACGGCGATAATCATCAGACTCTCTGACCTCAAATATTTTTGCGTTATGGTTTGTAATATTTATCTACACCTGGATTGGATTCGCTGTTAGGGTTTCGAGATCGAGATATAGCCCGCGATGTTCGAGTTTGCCGTAACGGAACAGCTTCCAAAGGAGATTGCACCCTAATTGCGCGAGAGCGGAGTTAATAAAGAGGTCCTGTCGTTCCAGAGCATCGGCGAGGGAACAGCTCGGGCCGGAGTCTTCGTCTTTCGTGTCGCCGTAGCCGGGCATATCGGTTATCTTCGGCAGGGAGGCGACGGTTTCCTCGCTGGAATTCCAAACCAATCCCGCACAAAGAGTTAAGCACTTTTTTTGTTTAGATTCCAGAATTCGTCGATAGTCATGTTATCCAGTGCTTTGTGCCGTCTGATTTTGTTGTACCAGATTTCGATCCATTGAAATATTTCGAGTTCGATCTGGTCGGCAGACGTGATGCGATTACCGTA
>QMCE01000206.1_pt1 | contig 81666 bp, 66 predicted proteins | sample 1821851 | NCBI WGS metagenome assembly QMCE01 (sample SAMN09453174, study PRJNA476694) | Termite gut metagenome, whole genome shotgun sequencing project. | isolation source: worker | host: Odontotermes sp. | place: South Africa:Pretoria | collected 2016-01-28
GCGCGAGGTGTCCCGCCAGGGCGGCGTGGCCCACATCAAGGCCATCCCCGAGGGAATGCGGCGGGTCTTCGTTTCGGCGCACGACGTATCTCCCTTGTACCACATCCGTATGCAGGCGGCCTTCCAGCGCCACACGGACAACGCCGTGAGCAAAACCGTCAACTTCCCCCACAGCGCCACGCGCGCGGAGGTGGAGGAGGTGTACCGCCTGGCCTTCAGCGAGGGCTGCAAGGGCGTTACCATTTACCGCGACGGCAGCCGCGACGCCCAGGTGCTGAACATTGCCGGGGGCGCCGCCGCAGCCGGGGCCGAGGCCCCGCTGCCCAGCCCCGGCGGGGTGCTGGCCGCCATGCCGGACGATTTGCAGCCCTATGGGCAAATAACCCCCCGGCCCCGCCCGGCCATCACCTCCGGCTTCACCGAGCGCATGAAAATAGGCTGCGGCAACCTGTATGTAACGGTGAACTACGACGAAAACGGCATTTGCGAGGTGTTCACCTCCACGGGCAAGGCCGGGGGCTGCCCCTCGCAAAGCGAGGCCACGGCACGGCTGTGCAGCGTGGCCCTGCGCAGCGGCATGAGCGTGCGCGAGGTGTGTACCCAGCTTCGGGGCATCCGCTGCCCCTCCACCATCCGCCAGCCGGGCATGAGCTGCACCTCCTGCCCCGACGCCATTGCCAAGGTGGTGATGAAGGTGAACGACTATATTGAAGCCTACAAGAGTGATTCGGGCGTGACGCTGAGCCCCGAACCCCTGACGCCGGAACGCCGCCCCGCCGCCGGGAATGAACCCGAGCCGGAGGCAAGCGAGGCCGCCGGCGCCGCTGAACCCGGCGCAAGCGCCATGACCCCTCCGCCGCCACCCCCCTCCGCCGCGCCTGCGGCATCCCCCGCCGCGCCCGCGCCGCCCGCCGCCGAAGCGCCGCCTGCGGCGGTCAGCTCGGTTGCGCCCAAGCCCCGCAGCGTGGGCGCCATGGCGGCCTCGGCCCCGCCCGCGCCCGGCGCCGCCTGCCCCGAATGCGGAGGCGCCATCCAGCACGAAGGCGGCTGCGTCATCTGCCGCGGGTGCGGGTATTCGCACTGTGGTTAGGGAAGACCGGCCAGCCTCTCCCAAACGGCCAGCCCCTTCGCCAGCGCGGCCTCGTCAAAGTCGAAATCGTCCGCGTGCAGGGCCGGGCCTTCACCGCAGCCCAGGAAGAAAAACAGGCCGGGCAGGCGCTGCTGGTAAAAGGAAAAGTCCTCCGCCACCATCTGGGGGGCGGGCAGCAGCGCCGGGGTATCCGCGCCCAGCTTTGCGGCCACTTCTTCGTAGAGGCCCTCGGGGTTCACCACCGGGGGGTAACCCTCGGCGATGTGCAGGCGCACCGCGCAGCCGCTGCTTTGCGCCGTGCGCTCGGCCAGGGCATTTAGCTGCCCTCTGATGTCCTCGAACATCTCCTGTGAAAAGCAGCGCAGCGAACCCTCGGCGCGGGCCTTTGCGGCCAGGGCGTTGCGGGCGGCCCCGCCGCTGAATTTGCCGAAAGCCAAAAGCCAGGGCTCCCGCGCGAGGGCGGGCCTTGGCTTTATTTTTTCCGCTTCGGCCAGGCAGTGCAGCCCGGCGGCCAGGGCGTCGCGCCCTTCCTCGGCACGGGCTATGTGGGCCGCCTTGCCGCAAAAGTCAAAATCTATCTCGTTGGCCTGGGCCATCATTGGGCCGGGGCGGGCGCAAAGCCGCCCCACCGGCAGCCCCGGCCACAGGTGCAGCCCAAAAATGCGCTTCACGCCATATTTTTCCAGCACGCCGCTCTCGCACACCAGCCTTGCGCCCGCGCCGCTCTCCTCCGCCGGCTGAAAAATCAGCAATACGTTGCGGGGCAGCGCCCGCCCGCCCAGCCTTTGGGCCAGGCCCAGCAAAATGGCGCTGTGGCCGTCGTGCCCGCAGGCGTGCATGGCCCCGGCGTGGCGGCTGGCGTAGGGCGCTGTGCCGCGCTCCTGCCCCGGCAGGGCGTCCATGTCTGCCCGGAAGGCCACGCTCTCGTTTTGCCCGGCGTTAAAAAAAGCGCACAGCGCCCCGGGGCAGGGGGAGAACACCTCGGCGCCTGCGCCGGCCAAAGCGTCTTTTACATAGGCGCAGGTCTTCGGCAGTTCAAAGCCAATCTCGGGAATGCGGTGCAGCTCCCGCCGGTATTTTATCAGCAATTCTTCCATTATTCTTCACCCTTTCTTGCCTAGTTTAGCGCAACTGCACAATATTTTCAAGAAAATTCCATTTTCGCTTGCATTTTGCGCGGCCTATGGTGTATGATTGCCGCAAGTGATAGAGGCGCGGATGCGACAAGGGCCACCATAGCCGGCAGGCGATGACGGCGGCCCGCAGCAAATCCGCCGAACTGCGGCTCCGGGCACGGCGCTGTGGTGGGGTCACGGAGAATATCCGTGGCACTGTCCATGCCGAATGGCATGGTTGCGCTATCCTGCCGCTTTGAATTTAGCTTCCGCGCGCAGCTTTGGGCCGCGCCGGGGCATTCCGGGTCGGTGAGGGTAGCCTCACCGGCTTTTTGTTTTGCAAAAGCTGATTTGAAGCGCGTGGCGCTCGCCGCCACAAGCGAAACCCTTTGGAGGGAACCAAAAATGCATACCCAAGGTCTGCCCGCAGGAGATTTGGCGCGGCGCCCGGCCCACACAGCGGCCAGCGGCACCCGCGCCGGTACAAAGAACCGTTTCGCCCTCACCGCGCGAAAACGGACGCTTTGTACGCTTTAATCAATCAACTCACCTGTGAAAGGAAGACCATCATGAATATCCAAGGCTCTATCGTGGCGCTTGTAACGCCTTTTAACCGCAGCGGCAACGTTAACTACGACCGCCTGGGCCAGCTGATAGACTGGCACATCGCCGAGGGCACCGACGGCCTCGTGATTCTCGGCACCACGGGCGAGGGCTCTACCCTCACCCACGACGAAAGCTGCGCCATTTGCGAATACACCGTAGAGCGCGTGGACGGCCGCATCCCGGTCATCGCGGGCAGCGGCTCGAACTGCACCCAGTCCATGCTGGAAAAAAGCATCGCTTACCAGCAGCGCGGCGTGGACGGCCTGCTGGTAATTTCCCCCTACTACAACAAGAGCAACCGCGAGGGTATGTACCGCCATTTCAGCGAAATTGCCGACCAGGTGGAGATCCCCTGCATCCTGTACAACGTGCCCGGCCGCACCGGCTGCGCCATTCCCGTAGACGTGGTGGAGCGCCTGGCCGCGCACGAAAACGTGGGCGGCCTCAAAGAGGCCTCGGGCGACCTTGCCTACGCCGCCCAGGTGGCGCGCTATGTAAACGAGGGCTTCTCGCTGTTCAGCGGCAACGACGACGTGACCGTGCCCATGATGGCCCTCGGAGCCAGCGGGGTCATTTCGGTGCTGGCGAACATCATGCCGCGCCAAACGCACGACATGGTGCAAAGCTTCCTCGACGGCCGCCTGACCGACGCCCGCACCGCCCAGCTGGCCTACCTCACCATGATAAACGCGCTGTTCATGGAGGTGAACCCCATCCCCGTGAAGGCCGCCATGAACCTGATGGGCCTGGACGTGGGCGGCTACCGCCTGCCGCTGTACCCCATGCCCGACGACAGCTTTGCAGCCCTGCAAACCGTTACAAGGGAGAGCGGGTTGATATGAATTTACTCCTTGTGGGCGGCGGGCGCATGGGCGCCGCCCTGCTTGAGCTTTGCCAAAACGAGGCCAACACAGACATTCTGGCTGTGGTGGACGAAACAAACCCCCAGCTTTTGGCCGAGCTGCCCGCCGCCGACGCGGCCATTGATTTTTCGGCCCCGGCGGCCCTGCCCGCCCTGGCGGCCTACGTGGCGCGCACCGGCACGCCGCTGGCCAGCGGCACCACGGGTTTTTCGGAGAGTCAGCTGGAAACCCTCAAATCCCTCGGGCGCGCCGCCCCGGTGCTGCATTCCGCCAATTATTCGGTGGGCATTGCCGCGCTGCGCAGGGCGCTGCCCGCCCTGCGCGCCGCCTTGGGCGAAGGCTTCGACATTGAGCTGGTGGAGGCCCACCACGCCGGCAAAAAAGACGCTCCCAGCGGCACGGCCGCGCTTTTGGCCGACGCGCTGGACGCGCTAGCCCCGCGCGTATACGGGCGCGGGCCGGGCAGCGCGCCGCGAAGGGCCGGGGAAATTGGCCTGCACAGCCTGCGCGGCGGCAGCGTGGCCGGCAGCCACAGCGTGCATTTCTTCGGCCCGGACGAAACGCTCAGCCTTACGCACGAGGCCGCCGACCGGCGCATCTTCGCGCGCGGGGCGCTGCGGGCCGCCCGTGCCCTTGCCGGGATGCCCCCGGGCTGGTACACGCTGGACGAAGTGCTGTTCGGGGGAGGCGATGCCAATGGACGCGCGTGAAATCATTGACTATATCGCAAACGCCCCCAAGCGCACGCCGGTGAAGCTGTACGCCACGCTGAGCGCACCGGTGGACTTTGGCCCCGACGCCGAGGTGTACGGCGGCGGCGATGTGCTGGTGTTCGGCGATTGGGAGGCCCTTGCGCCCGTGCTGGAACAAAACGCCGAGGCCATTGTGAAATACCGCGTGGAGTGCGAGTGCCGCAACTCCGCCGTTCCCCTGCTTGACCTGAAAGCCCTGGGCGCGCGGGTGGAGCCGGGTGCAATCATCCGCGAACACGTGTCCATCGGCCCGAGGGCCGTCATCATGATGGGGGCCATCCTGAACATTGGGGCGGCGGTGGGCGCGGGCACCATGATAGACATGGGGGCCGTTTTGGGCGGCCGCGCCACGGTGGGGCAGAACTGCCACATCGGGGCCGGGGCCGTGCTGGCGGGCGTGATAGAGCCGGCCAGCGCCGCGCCCGTGGTGGTGGAGGACGGCGTGCTGATAGGCGCAAACGCCGTGGTGCTGGAGGGCCTGCGCGTGGGCGCGGGGGCCGTGGTGGCCGCCGGGGCGATAGTTACCGCCGACGTGCCGCCCGGCGCCGTGGTGGCCGGCGCGCCGGCCCGCGTGGTGAAGCAACGCGACGCCGCCACCGACGCGAAAACCGCCCTTGAGGAAGATTTGCGGCGGTTGTGATATGTGAAGAAACAAAGGGTAATGGCAAGCAGATTTTCAATCGGCTTGCCATTGCCCTTTGTTTTTATACCAAACACTTGCCCTGCTCGGCAAAAAATGACATAATGTAAGCACATAAGCGCATCATTTATGGCAGGGGGTGGTTTTGATGGACGCGGCCAAGGCCCAAAAGCCCGCCCCGCAAACCAGCATCAAGCGGCAGATGAACAAGCTGCTGGCGATGTTCACCACGCTGCTGCTGGCCCTGGTGCTCGTCCTCATTTTGGCGCTGGTGTCCATCAGCCGGCAGTACACGGGCGCCCTGCAAAACGCCAACACCGCGGCGGATTTCAACACGGAGTTCAAAAGCAGCGTGGACCTTGAAATGTGGAACCATGTGATTCAGCCGCGCGGGCCTGATTCGGTGGAGTCCCTTCCCATGGCCGAGCTGGACAACGCCGTGGAGGTGCTGCACCGCCTGGAGCAAACCACCACCCAGCGAGACAACCGCTGGCGCATTCAAAGTATGCTGAACATGTGCGAAAACCTGCGCGGCTACATGATAGAAATAGCCCAAACCGAACGCTACGACGACCGCATGGATTTGTTAGACCGCAACATCCGCGGCGAAACCGGCCTCACCCTGCACATCGAGGCCTATATGCAGGACTATGTGGCCGACGAGGTGCGCGAGCTGGCCCGCCTGCAAGAACTGATCAGCGGGCGCGTGGTGCTGGTGGTGGCCGGCACGCTGCTGGGGGCCATGTTGCTGGTCGGCCTGGTTTTGTCCTACTCCGTGCGCTTCACCCGCCGCATCACGGGCGCCATCGGCGCGCTGGCTGAAAAGGCCCAGCACCTGGGCGAGGGCGATTTCTCGGTGCGGCCCATCGAAACCGCCAGCGCCGAGCTTCAAACGCTGGACAACGGCTTCGACGAAATGGTGGGCCGCATTAACACCCTGATGGAAAAGCAGAAGGAAGACCAAAACACCCTGCACCGCACCGAACTGGAGCTATTACAGGCGCAAATAAACCCCCATTTTCTGTACAATACGCTGGACTCCATCGTCATTTTGGCCGAGAGCCGCCGCAATGAAGACGTGGTGAAGATGGTGACGAACCTCTCGGTGTTTTTCCGCAATTCGCTGAACAAAGGGCGCGACATCATCACCCTTAGGGCCGAGCGCGACCAGGTGGCCAGTTACCTTGAAATTCAGCAGGTGCGCTACAGCGATATTTTAGACTTTGAGATACGCATTCCCGAAGCTTTGCTTGACTGCGAGGTACCAAAGCTATTGCTGCAGCCGCTGGTGGAGAACGCCATCTACCACGGCACCAAGAACAAGCGCGGAATCGGGAAAATTATCATCACCGGCGAGGACGCGGACAAAGACTTGTGCCTGCGCGTGGAGGACGACGGCGCGGGCATGGACGCCGGGCAGCTAAAGGCCCTGCGCGCCGGCGTGTACGAAGACCGCCACACCGGCCTTGGCCTTGTGAATGTGCACAAGCGCATCAAGCTGTATTGCGGCGAGGATTACGGCCTGTCCTTTACCAGTGTGCAGGGCAAGGGCACCACGGTGTCCATCCTGCTGCCGAAGGCCGTACGCCTTCAGCGGCTTGAACGCCGGGCCATGGGAAGCGAAAGCACTGAAGAACGCGCAGCACACTAGGCGGGGAGGGGAACATGAAAAAAGCGCGCTGTATTTTGCTGGCGGCCCTGCTGCTGGCCTTTGCGGGCTGCCGCGTGGGCGACGCGCCGGCGGCCGACAGCTACGACCCGCTGATTGTGGTGGGTTTTTCTCAGGTGGGCGCCGAGAGCGACTGGCGCCGGGCCAACACCCAAAGCATGCAGGAGGTTTTCACCGAGGCCAACGGCTACCGGCTGATTTTTGACGACGCCCAGCAAAAGCAGGAAAAGCAAATCACCGCCATCCGCAACTTCATTCAGCAAGGGGTGGACTATATCCTCTTGGCCCCCACCACCGAAACCGGCTGGGACACCGTGCTGGGCGAGGCCAAGGACGCCGGAATCCCCGTGATTATCGTGGACCGCATGATAGAGGTGGCCGACGAGAGCCTGTTCACCTGCTGGGTGGGCTCCGATTTCCGCAAGGAGGGCGACATCGCCGTGGCCTGGCTGGAAAAGCAATTTTCCGGGCGGGCCGTGAACATTCTGCATTTGCAGGGCAACCTTGGTTCCTCGGCGCAGCTGGGCCGCACGGCGGGGCTGGACGCCGGCCTGCTGAAACACGAGGAATGGACGCTGGTGGCCCGCGAAAGTGGCGAGTTCACCCAGGCCAAGGGCCAAGAGGTGATGGAGGGCTTTTTGCAGTTCTATCCCGAATTTAATGTGGTGTACTCTGAAAACGACAACATGAGCTACGGCGCGATAGACGCCCTGGAGGCCGCCGGCTACACGCCCGGCAGCGATGTGAAAATCATCTCTTTCGATGCCGCCCGCGCCGGCCTGGAGCTGACCCTTGACGGCAGCATCAATCTGGACGTAGAATGCAACCCCCTGCACGGCCCCCGCGTGCAGGCCCTCATCGAGCAGCTGGAGGCCGGGCAGACCCCGCCCAAATTCACCTATGTGGAGGAAACCGCCTTCGACGCGCGCACCATCACGCAGGAAATGATAGACGCGCGCGGGTATTAATTTTGTTGTCATTCTGAGCGAAGCGAAGAATCTTTGAGTCGGCTAATGCACTGTTACTCGAAGGGAAAGATCCTTCGCTACGCTCAGGATGACAAGTCGGCTATCTTACTCATCGCTTGTCTAAGCGAGAGGGGAGGAGACCAATGGCGAAAAATTACCGGGCCGAACTGGTGGGCGTGTTTGGCGACCCCATCGACGAAAACCCCACGGGCGTGATGGAGGAGGCGGCCTTCGCGGCGCTGGGGCTCGCCTGGCGCTACCTCACCGTCCGCGTGCGCAAAGAGCAGCTTGCCGGCGCCATGGCCGGCATGCGGGCCTTTGGCATGCGCGGGGTGAACCTCACCATCCCCCACAAGGTGGAGGTGCTGAAATACCTCGACGAGCTCTCGCCCGCGGCCGAAATCATCGGCGCGGTGAACACCGTGGTGAACAGGGACGGCAGGCTTTTTGGCGAAAATACCGACGGCAAGGGATTTTTGAAATCCCTGCGGGACAGCGGCGCCGACCCGAAGGGCCGCAGCGTCACCGTTTTGGGGGCCGGGGGCGCCGCGCGGGCCATCTGCGTGGAATGTGCCCTCGCCGGCGCGCGGCGCATCCACATTTTGAACGTGGGGCGCGCCCGGGGCGAGGAACTGGCGGCCACCGTGCGCGAAAAAACAGGCGTGGAAACGCTTTACAGCCCCTGGCAGGGCCGCGCCGCGCTGCCGCAGGGCACCGAGATACTGGCCAACGCCACCAGCCTGGGCCTTTACCCGAACGTACACGAAAAGCCCGACATCGACTACGAGGCCATAGGCCCCGGCATGGCGGTCATCGACGTGATTTTCAACGACCCGAACAGCTTGTTTTTGCAAAGCGCCAAGGCCAAAGGCGCCAAAACCATCAACGGCCTGGGCATGCTGGCAAACCAGGGCGCGCTGAATTTTGAACTGTGGACAGGCGAAAAAGCCCCCCTGGGCGTGATGGAAGCCACCCTGAGGGCCGAGTTTGGGTTATAAGGCTTGCGATGTCCCCGTGCTGTAGTGCCTTTTGATATCAAAAGTTTACCTGTCATGCTGAGGAGCGAAGCGACAAAGAATCTTTTGCCAATCGTGTTTATGCCGCTTAAAGATTCTTCGCTTCGCTCAGAATGACAAGGATATCGGGGGCGATTCACGAATCGCCAGAATCCCGTTGGTCACATTCCCTTTGCTCGTATCTCTATCATCTGGGCCGCGATGCTGACGGCGATTTCCGCGGGGGTTTCAGCGCCGATGGGCAGCCCGATGGGGCTGACGACGCGGGCGAGGTCTTCGTCGGCAAAGCCCATGTCCCGCAGGCTGGCCATCACCGTGGCCACCTTGCGCCGGCTGCCGATGACGCCGATGTAGCGGGCCGGCGTGCGCAGCGCCTGGGCCTGCACGGCCAAATCGTCCTTGTGGCCGCGCGTCATCACCACCACATAGTCCTCGGCGCCAATGCTCACAAAATCGGCCACGCGGGCGTTGTTAATCAGGCGCACCTGCACCGCGCCGAGGAAAAGCCCGGGCCTCGCAAAGGCGGCGCGGTCTTCCAGCACCACACAGCGGAAGCCCACGGCGGCCAGCACCGGCACCAGCGCCTGGCTCACATGCCCCCCGCCAAACACATACACAAGGCCGGGCGGCAGCAGCCGCTGGGCAAAATATTCCCTGCCGCCCGCCTCAAAGCGGGCGCTTTGCTTTTGCAGATGCTCCGCCGCCTCGGGCGGCAGCGGCAACCCGGCAAAACCCTCGCCGGGGCGGTAAATCCCCATGTCTCCGGCCAGCCCCGGCCCGATGTCCTCCACCAGCCAGGCGGCCTCGCCCTTGGCGCACAGGGCCGCCGCGCGGCCGGCCAGGGCCAGGGCTTCGGCGTTCTGCGCGGGGATGTAGCGGAAGCAAATCTCCACCTGGCCGCCGCATACCATGCCAAGGTCTTCCACCTCATTTTGGTGCAGGCGATAGCGCGCGCGCGCCGGGCGCCGCGTTTCCAGTACGCGCTTGGATTCCTCCTCGGCCCGGTGCTCCACCGCGCCGCCGCCAACGGTGCCATGCAGGCGGCCCCCCGCGCCCACCAGCATGCGCGCCCCCGCGCCCCTCGGGGCCGAGCCTTCGGCGGCCACCACCGTGGCCAGCACGGCGGGGCGGCCTTCGCGCAGTTCCTCTTCCAGCCGGGCCAATAGTTTTTCCATCAGCAGAATTCCTCAGTTTTCGGGGGCGGATACAGCAGCAGCACATTGGCCGGGGCCACGCCCAGCACTTCGGGCATGGCGGCGGGGCGGCGGTCTTTGGCAAGGCGCCACCACACATCGGGGCTGCCCTCCGCCTGATTTTCATAGCGGAAGCGCAATATCCATTCAAAAGGTTCTTCCATCTCGCCGGTTTGGCGCACGGCAAAGCGGTTCTGCCCCGCTTTTGGGCTGAAATAATGGGCGCGGATGCCCACGGCGCACACATCGTCCCTCACGGGGCGGGCCGTGGCCAGGCGCAGGCCCCATTCGGGCAGTTCCACCTCGTACTCGCCGGTTTTCTTCGCCGGGGTGATGTTCTTGCAGCCGGTCATGCGCGCGCCGTCCACAGTGTCCGGCTGGGCGAACAGTTCTTTTGTGGGCTTTTGCGCCAGCACCGCGCCGCCGGCCATCAGCGCCAGCCGCGCACAAAGGTTGTAGGCCTCGTTGCGGCTGTGCGTCACCATCAGCGCCGTGCCGCCCACCTGCGCCAAAAGCTCCTGCATTTCCACCTGCAAGTGCCCGCGCAGGTGGCTGTCCAGCGCGGCAAAGGGCTCGTCCAGCATCAAAAGGGCCGGGCGGTTCACCAGTATGCGCGCCAGCGCCACGCGCTGGGCCTGCCCGCCCGAAAGCTGCGCCGGGCGGTGGCCCTCAAGGCCCTCCAGCCGCAAAAGGGAAACGACCTCATCCAGCGCCTTTTGGCGGCGGGCGGCGTCCTTCTCCGCGCGCAGGCCGCACAAGATGTTCTTCTTCACCGTCATGTTCGGGAACAGCGCGTAGCTTTGAAACAAATAGCCCACGCGGCGCTTTTGGGGCGGCAGGTTGATGCCTCTTTCGCTGTCGAACAGCGTCACCCCGTCCAGCTCGATATGCCCTTCATCGGGCTTGTCTATACCGGCGACGCAGCGCAGGAAGGTGCTTTTGCCGCAGCCCGAGGCCCCCAGTATGCCCGTGACGCCCGGACCGGCCTCAAGCTTTGCGTTCAGGCAAAACTTGCCGTATTGTTTTTTGATGCTTGCCCTCAGCATTAAGCGCGCGTCCTCCCGGCGTTTTTGCGTTCCAGCAGGTTTACCGCCACCAGCACCGCCGCCGAGATGGCCAAATTCACCAGTACCCAGCGGAAGGCCCCGGCATCGGCCCCGGTGCGCCAAAGCTGGTACACCGTGGTGGAGATGGTGGCCGTTTTGCCGGGCGTGTAGCCAATCAGCATGCTGGTGGCGCCGTATTCGCCCAGCGCGCGGGCAAAGGCCAGCACACTGCCGGCCAAAATGCCCTGGCGGCAAGCGGGCATGCGGATGCGCCAGAAGATGAAGCTGTTCGAGAGGCCCAGCGTGCGCCCGGCGCAGGCCAGGGTTTCGTCAAAGCTCTCAAAAGCGCCGCGCGCCGTGCGGTACATCAGCGGAAAGGCCACCACCGCCGCCGCAATTACGCCGCCGTACCAGGTCATCACGAACTGTACGCCGAACTGCGCGAGGAAGACGCCGAGAGGCCGCCTTGCGCCCAGCAGCAACAACAAAAAATAGCCCACCACCGTGGGCGGCAGCACCAGCGGCAGCGTGAGCACAACGTCTAGAAGGCCCTTCACCACCCGCGGCAGCCGGGCCACGTAATAGGCCGCAAAAATGCCCGCGAAAAACACCAGCACGCAGCTGATGGCCGCGATGCGCAGGGAATTCCACAGGGGGTACCAGTCCATGGGCGGGGTTCCTCTAATACTACTCTCCTATAAAAATGACGGTGTCATTTTTATAGGAGGCTGCGGCAAAAGAACGCCGCAGCGCGTCTCATGCAAAAAACCGTTAAAAAACATAGAGACGTATTTAACGAATTGTAGGATACTTTATAAAGCGATACAGCGTGCGGCGGCTGCCGGGAACGGGCTTTTTCTCGGCCAGGCGGTAGCATTCCCCAAAGGCCGCCTCAAAATGGGCCTCGTCGTAGTGGGGGAAAATATCCTCCCGCGTTCGCAGCAGCAGCCGCACCTGTTCGTCGTCCTTGGGCACAAACTCGATGATAAGCCCCGGTGAGAGGGAGGCCAGCCAGCGGGCGAGCATTTCGAAGGGCAGGTTGTTCGAGATGGCCATGTGGTGTACCACTGCCAGCATCATGATAACATCCGGCGTCTGCCGCGCGCCAATGGTCTGCCGCTCGGCGTTGGCGAAGCCGATGGCCGGGCTGGGGGCCGAAAGATCCAGCAATAGCGGCAGCATGGGCAGCTTTTCCCGGCGCGCCGCAAGGTAGTTTTCCTGCACTGCCGCGGGGTCAATGTCGAAGGCCACCACCTGTGCGCCGGCCTCCACCGCAAGGCGGGAATAGCGGCCGTCGTTGGCGCCGAGGTCCCAGGCCGTTTTGGGGGCGAAGGCGGCCAGGTATTCCCGCACCAGGGCCTCCTTGCCCGCCTCGCCCTCGGCACTGTAGCTGAGGGCGGAGCGATAGCCGCCCCACTCGGTGCGCAGCGCGGGGGGCTTCAGCTTTTGCACGGCCCGCAGCAGCGCGTCGGCAATGTTCACCAGCGCCGCCTTGCCGACGGATGCGGTTTTCAGCGTTTCGGCCTTGCCGGCCTCGGCGTGCCGGGCCTCGGCCCTGGCGTGCATGTGGATGTGCTGCCAGGCAAAAGCTCCGCCCCGGCGGCCCAGAAGGGTATCGGCCAAATCCAGCGGGATGCCGTCGATGCTGCTTTGCATCAGCTTGCCAAGGCGCCAGTCCACGTTCTGCATCAGCAGCAGCGGCGCCGCAAAATGCCGGCAGAACTGCCCGTAGGCCACCCAGGCCTCGCCCTCGCGCAGGCGCTCGAAAGACAAAGTGTCGATGAGCACGGCCCGGCCTTTGAGGAACTGGATGTTGTAGGCCGAGGCGTCCTTGAGAATCATGCCATAATCCAGCGCCAGGCGATGCGCCCGCAACGTGGTGAGGGCCGCGGCCTGATACTGGGCGAAGCACCATTCGTATGGGTAGGAAATATAGGGGATTTGCTTGGGCTTGATAACCAGCGGCTCATCGTCCGGCAGGGGGCCGGCCTCGCCTTCCAGCACCTTGTGGGGAATCATCAGCCGCTTCTCCACAAGGGCTTCATACAGCCCGCTTTCCATCAGCGCCCGGTAGTCGGGCTTGTAGGCCGGGGCAATTTGCCTTAATACCACGCCGCCCCGGCGGAACACCACGCCCGAGGGATCCCGAAAGGAACTGAACTCCCGGCCCTCGTCAGCCATCCTCGTCCACCATGGCGAAGTCGTCGTCGGCATCGGCCGCCGCGTGGCGCTGAGCGCCCGTGGCCTCGGCGTCGTCCGGGGCGTCCTCGTCCTCCTCGCCGGCCAGCGGGTCGGGAATTTCCTTGCCAAAAAGCTTGGCGATTTTGCGGCGCAGCATAAACAGAACGGCGCCGCCGCCGGCAATGGCCCCCAGCACAATTTGGATGACCATGCTGCCGAAACCCGGATCCAGGTACATGATTCAGCCTCCCCCTTTGAACCTGCGTCCTCGCATGCAACACAGGTTTCCAATCCTCCAATAACCCGAACAAGACGCCCCTCGGCATTGCCAGGCGGCATCAATGTGCCTTCCCGTTTCTCCACTTAATCGATAGTTTACCACTTTTTAACAGGCGAGTAAACCCAAACAAGCAATAACCAGCAACCAACAACTGGGGCTGTTGCATGGCGGCGCGCCATGCAACAGCCCCAGGGTTCAAACAATATACAACCTTGGGCTTTAGAAAATGATGTTCCCGCCCACGGCGGCAGCATCTTCAACTGCAGAGGTGGAGGCGTGGGCCAACAGCCGGGGCTGGCCGGCGGCCGAGGCGCTGCCCTTTAGCTTGAAGCGGGCAATCAGCTGCTGCAGCACCTGGGCCTGGCTGCTCATCTCCTCGCTGGCGGCGGCGCTCTCCTCGCTGGTGGCGCTGTTCTGCTGCACCACCTGGGCCACCTGATCCACGGCCAGGTTCACCTGCTCGGTGGCGGCCTTCGAACCCTCCGACTGCTGGGCGATGGTGTTGAGGGACTCGGTGGTGTTCTCCACCCCGGCCACGATTTGCTGCAGGGTCTCGGCGGTCTCGCGCGAGATGGTGAGGCCAAGCTCGGATTTTTCGATGTTGGCCGAGATGAGGCTGGCGGTATCCTTGGCGGCCTCGCTGCTCTTGCCGGCCAGGTTGCGCACTTCGTCGGCCACCACGGCAAAGCCCTTGCCGTGCTCGCCCGCGCGGGCGGCCTCAACGGCGGCGTTCAGCGCCAGAATGTTCGTCTGGAAGGCGATGTCATCGATGGCCTTAATAACGTTGCCGATGGCCTGGCTGGCGTCGCTCATCTCCTGCACGGCGGTGGACAGGCGGTTCATCTTGTCGTTGCCGTCTTGGGCGATGTTGCGGATGTTCTGGCTGTCGCGGGCGGCGTCGTTGGCCGTCTTCACGCTCACGTCGGCCTGCTGGGTAATCTCGTTGATGGAGGCGGAAATCTCTTCCACCGTGGAGGCCTGCTCGGTGCTGCCCTGGGCCAGGCTCTGCGCGCCTTGGGCAATCTCGGTGCTGGCGGTGGTTACCTGCTGCGCCACACTGTTTATCTCAGAGAACATCTCGTTCAGGTTCGAGTTCATGCTAACCAGGGCGTTGCCCATGGTGTCATTCGGGCCAAGCAGGCTAATGTCGGCGGTCAGGTCGCCTCCGGCCACCTCGCCCAGGCGATCGCCCACGTAGACGAGGCGATCCATCATGGCCACAAAGGCGTTGATGGACTGGCCGATTTCATCCTTGTGCCCGGCCTCCTTGCGCAGCTGCTCTTTCGTTTCGTCGGTGAAGTTCATGTTGCCGGTTTGGCCCACCTGCACCAGCACGGCCTGCATCGCGGCCAGGGGCTTGGAGATGAGGCTGGAAATGTAGAGCGCGAGGATGATGGAGAAGATGGCCACCGCCACCAGAATAGCCACCAAAACAATGGTGGTGGAAGCGGCCGTTGCGGCGGCGTCCGCAGCCTGCTCGTTGGTCATCACGTCCATAAAGTCCACCAAGGCGGCCACGCTTTCTGCCAGCACGGCCACCGAGGCGGCCACATTGTCGAGGTTTGCCACCATCTCCTCGTTAGAGACGTTCGGGTCGGTAATCGATTGCAAGAAAACATCTCGGGCGGCTGCGAAGGGCACATAGGCATTGCCAATCTCCTCGTGCAAGCGCCTGCCATCCTCCGTGGCGAACGAATCCGCGATGGAATCGAACTGCGTCTCGAAATCGGAAATAAGGGTGGAAACGGCGTTCAGGTCTACGTCACGTTTTTCAGGCATGTTCATCACATGGTAAATGGCGGCGCCGCGGAAAGCCGCGCGCTGGGCCTGCACGTTGCGGTTCAGGCGGGCGGCCACAATGGCGATGGTGGTGCGGTCGCTCAAAAGCGCGGTATTGTCTGCCGCCGAAGTGAGCGAAAAGATGCCCACAAGGCCGATGACCACGGCAAGCACCACCACGATGATGAAGCTGCCAAGAAGCTTGACTCGGATTTTCAAATTTTTCATTGCGCACAACTCCCCAGTTCGGCTATATTTTTTTGGCTTGAGGGCACTGTGCCCGCAAAGCCGCATTACCAAATTGTTTTGCAAAAACCCGCAAAATGCGACTAAAGCAAATTTCGATGCAATTATACACGAACTGAACGTTGGATGCAAGGATTTTGAATTTCTTTAGACAAAAAATGGAAAAGTGCCTCTCACAATTGGCAGAGGCACCAAAAACCGGACGCGCCGGCCGAAGCCGTTCCGGCAATATAACGAACAAATTACAAAACTATGTGAAATATTTAACCCACCCCTTGTGGGCCAGGGCGGCGCGGCCTCCACGGGCGGTTTTATCGCTCCACGTCATAAAGGCGTAGACTTCCATTTTGGCCAAGTCGAGGTTCTGGCTCACGGTGATGCCTGTGTCCTCTATCCAGCTTACGGTTGCAATGTCGTTTGTTTGCTGGTGAAGATAGCAAGTTTCCTCGCCGGTCATGGGCGCGCCGTCGCTGCGCTGGGCCAGGGAAGTCCATCGCAGCTTGTTCTCAGTCAAATAGTCCACCTTGAAATGATAGCCTGTTTCGTATTTCACTTCCAGTGATTTTCCGATAACTTTGAACATGGGAAAGCACCTTCTTCATATATAAGAATATCCCGCATGCCCAGTATAGCCCAAGGCCGCCGCGAAAAGGCTTGAAGCCTGCCGGCGGTGTCATTCTGAGCGAAGCGAAGAATCTTTTAAAAACGAATGAAAGATTCTTCGCTTCGCTCAGAATGACAAGATACGAATCATCGCTTACCTAAAATTCCACGCCCCTGCGTGCTTGCACGCCTTGGTCGTAGGGGTGCTTTTCCTTGCGCATCTCGGTGGCATAGTCGGCCAGTTCCAGCATCTCGCTGCCGGGGCCGCGCCCGGTAAGCACTACCTCCAGCTCCTTCGGCTTGCCGCGCAGAAAGGCCAGCAGGGCCTCCTCGCCAAGCAGGCCGCAGCCGCAGGCGCCCAGGGCCTCGTCCAGCACCAGCAAATCGCACTCGCCCTGCCGCGCCTTTTGGAAAGCCGTTTCCATCAGCTCGTTGTCCAGCCGCAGGGCCCCTTGTTTTTCCTCTTCGCTCATTTCCCAGGAGAATTTTTTCAGTTCCTTGCCGCGCAAAAGGGTAATGCCCGGCAGGCTCTGCAAAAGCTCTACCTCCCCGCTGGGGCGGCCCTTCAAAAACTGCACAATCAGCACCCGCTTGCCGCAGCCCGCCGCGCGCAGCGCCAGGCCCATGGCGGCCGTGGTTTTGCCCTTGCCCTCTCCGTAGTAAAGGTGAATCAGTCCCTCCGGCATTCCGGTACCTCCAAACTAACTAGTGTGCTGACCAATTCATAACTCGGTCAACACAATAGGGCTGTTGCAAGGCGTACCGCCATGCAACAGCCCCGTTAGCCTATATTCTATTCTATTTTCCCGCGGCGGGCAAGGCCTTGGTTTCCGCCTCCCTCAGCTTGAAGCGCGCAATCATCTCGCGCAGCAAGTCGGACTGGCTGCTCATCTCCTGCGCCGCGGCGGCGCTTTGCTCGGCGGTGGCGCTGTTCTGCTGCACCACCTGGGCCACTTGGTCGATGCCGATGTTGATTTCCTCAATGCCGGCCGACTGCGATTCGGACGAGTGGGCAATCTCGGTGATGAGTTTGCCGCTTTCGTTGATGCCGGTGACAATTTCGGTGAAGCTGGCGGCAGTCTCGGACGCAATGCGCCCGCCCAGCTCCGCCTTCGCAATCGAGTTTGCAATCAGGCCCTCGGTGTCCTTCGCCGCCGCCGCGCTTTTGGCGGCCAGGTTGCGCACTTCGTCGGCCACCACGGCAAAGCCCTTGCCGTGCTCGCCCGCGCGGGCCGCCTCCACGGCGGCGTTCAGCGCCAAAATATTGGTTTGGAACGCAAGGTCGTCGATGGTCTTAATAACCAGGCTGATGGATTGGCTGGCCTCGTTGATTTCCTTCACGGCGGTCAGCATTTCGCCCATTTGCCGGTTGCCCTTTTCCGCGTTTACCTTCACCGTGCCCACCAGCGCGGCCGAATGCTCGGCCATTTCGGCGTTTTCCTTGGTCTTTTCCGCCACTTCGGTAATGGAACTTGAAAGTTCCTCGATGGACGCGGCCTGTTGGGTGGCGCCCTGGGCCAGGGCCTGCGCGCCGTCCGCCACCTGGCTGGAACCAATGGATACCTGCGAGGAAGCCGCGTTGAACTCGCCGAAGGTCGAGTTCAGGGTCTCCGTCATCCCGTGCAGCGCCATGCCCATTACGTCCTCGCTTGATAGCGGCTCAATCTGCGCGGTTAAGTCTCCGCCGGCAACGGTGGTAAGCACGTTGGAAACGATGGTGACGTGCGCGAGGAAATTGTTGGTGTTGCCGATGACGCGGCCAATTTCGTCTTTTGCTTGCGCGTATTTCCCAATGCTTTCAATGTCCTCCGGCCTCAGGGTAATGTCGCCGGTGGTGCCGGCCTTTTCCATAAAGCTGGCCAGCAGAACCAGCGGCTTGCTGATAAGCCGGGAGATGTAGATGGCCAGGAAAACGGAAATAACCGCGCAAACCACCGCCACCGCAGCCAAAACGATGGTTAGCATCATGGCTATTTGATCCATCTCGGCCGATTCGGTCTCCACCAGTTCAATCGCGGGGGCCATGAGGCTGTCCAGCAGGCCGTTTATTTCGTTGGTGAGGGTAATCACGTCCCGCAGCGCGGTGGTGGCCCCGGCGGCGTCGCCGTCCAGCGCAAGCCCGCGCACCCTCACCGCCTCCTGCCTAAATTCATCCACCTTGCCGCCCAGGGTGTGCGCGTTGGCGTCGTTCTGCATTTTGGTGGGTTCGTCGCGCCGTTCGTCGGTGATGTTGTTGTCGATGTACTCGTTGAGGCTGGCGGTAAAGCCCTCGTAAGCACTTTCAAACTGCGGGGTCAGCGTGTCGGTAATAATATCGTTGTTGCCCGTTTCCATGGCGAAGTTGGCGGCGCGGTAGCGCAGCATGGTGAACTGAAGCTGCATGTTCCACACCGAGCTTTCGCGTTCAATCGGCTTTTCCAGAAGATAGGTGTAGTTCCCGTTGATAGTGGTGCTGGAGTAGATACCGATGCCGGCGAGCACAACGGACAGTAGGGTGACGATCATGAATCCAACCAGCAGCTTAACGGACACCTTCATGTTTTTCATCTCGAATTTCCCCCTGTTTCTGTTCTCCCACTGTTACTTTTTTATTTCCTCTCTCTGCGTTTCCCCTGCGATGTGAATTTATAAAATCTACCAAGCCCGGCCAAAATCGGGCTAAAGTTTTTACAGTCAAAAAGGCTCTATCAAAATCGATATATTTATACTTGTTATCGTTTAAATTAATTCTATAGTAACAGATAGCGATATAAAAATCAATCCCCCAAAGCCATATTTCGACAAAAAATTTAACAGAATATGATAGAACCGGAAAATCAGCGCGCCGGGGTAACACCCGCGGCAATTCATATTGGCATCCCTCGGCCGGGTATGATATAATAACCTCGGCCAGAAATGGCTTTCGCCATTTCACCGCGCGAAGCGCGGAACGCCGCCCCTGCACACCGGAACGTGTCCTTATCCCTTGAACAAACGAACAACAAGCAACCAATAACCAATCAACTGCCCTTCGGAGGTTTTGCCGCTTTGAAACGCACAATGGTGCTCATCATCGCAATATTGGTGTCCATTCCGCTGGCCATTGGCGTGATGGCCGGCCTTGCCTACTACACCACGGGGGAGGGCGCCGTTCCCTCACTCAAGGTGACGGTGATGGGCGAGGACTTGGCCCCGATGGCCTACAGCTGGCACGAGCCGGTGTTCGGCGGGCTTTTGTATCGCCAGTTCACCAAAATGGCCGGGGAAGAGGGCGAGGCCGCGGACATCGGCGCTCTTGAAAACCCCTACATTGAGTTTGCGGTGCCCGAGGGCCAGAACCCCACGGTGGAGTTTTTGCGGGGCGGCAGCGTGATATGGACCGGCAGCCCCGAGGAGGCCGCGGCCTATCAGTTTGTAGACAATGGCAGCTACGACATGCACCTCGTGTTCGCCACCGAGCCGGGCGAGGTCCGGGGAGGCTACGGCAGCATCGAGTACGGCTGCGCCTTCCGCGTGGCGGTGGAGCCGAGGCTTGAGGCCAGCGAGGAATGGGTGGCCCAGGGCGACACCGTGGCCATCCGCGTGTTCAACCTGAAAGACGGCGACGAGGTGAGCGCCGAGTGCGCGCTGGGCGACATCCACTTCGTCCCCTCGGGCAGCGGCACGGTGACCGGCTATGTGCCCGTGGGCCACGCGCGCGAGCCGGGCGATTACAACGCCGTGGTGCGCACCGGCGGCTACGAGTGGGAAGTGTCGATACGGGTTATCGAGACCAATTTTAAGGTGGAAAACATTGTGGTGGCCGCCGAGGACGCCCCCGTGGTGGAGGAAGGCCAGGAGGTGCCGAACGTGGGCCAGGCCCCGCCCGAGGACTATGGCGAGTACCACGAGAAAATACGCCCGCTGTTTGAAGAGTGGGACAACGAGATGCACTGGGAGGGCCTGTTCGAAATGCCCGTGAAGGGCGTTATCACCGTGGATTACGGCCTTTTGACCTACTCCACCGGCTCCGCCCGCCAGTTGCAGCAAAGCGGCATCGGCATTGCCGCCGACGCCGGCACCCCGGTGTTCGCCCCCGGCAACGGCCGCGTGGTGTTTGTGGAGGATATGCGCGACTCCGGCCTGTCCATGGTTATAGAGCACGGCGGCGGGCTGAAAAGCCTGCTGTTCTTCCTGGGCGAGGCGGACGCGAAGGTGGGGGATTTCGTGGTGGCCGGGCAGGAGATAGGCAAGGTGGGCACGGGCGGCTTCTCCGATAACGCCTCGGTGTATTACGAGGTGCGCGTGGGCTACGAGACGCTCAACCCCATGATGGTGTTCGACGGCGCCTCGAAGCTTTACTATTTTAACAACCGCGAGCCTGCGGGCGCCCAGGCCTCCAATGGATAGGCCGGCGGGCGCGGGAAAGGCCGACGCGGCGCGCCTGCAGCAAATGCTGGACGAAAGCCGCCGCGTGGTGTTCTTCGGCGGGGCGGGCGTCTCCACCGAGAGCGGCATCCCGGACTTTCGCAGCCAGGACGGCCTGTACAGCCGGCACTACGCCCACCCGCCCGAGGAGATGCTGAGCCACGCTTTTTATGTGCGCCACAAAGAGGAGTTTTTCCGCTTTTACCGCGAGAAGGTGCTGGCGCTAAGCGCCCGGCCCAACGCGGCCCACAACACCCTTGCGGCGCTGGAAGCCGCCGGGCGGCTGACGGCCGTCATCACCCAGAACATCGACGGGCTGCACCAGGCCGCCGGCAGCCGGAATGTGATTGAGCTGCACGGCAGCGTGCGGCGAAACTTTTGCGAGAGCTGCGGACGCGCCCACAGCGCCGAATACATGAGGGACAGCGCGCCCGGCCTGCCGCTGTGCAAAAGCTGCGGCGGCCCCGTGAAGCCCGACGTGGTGCTGTACGGCGAAAGCCTTGACACCGGCGCCGTGCAAAGCGCCGCAGAGCACATTCGCCGGGCCGACTGCCTCATCATCGGGGGCACCTCGCTGGTAGTGTACCCCGCCGCAGGCCTTGTTGATTATTTCACCGGCGAGCGCCTGGCGGTCATCAACAAGGGGGCCACCCGCATGGACGCCGGGGCCGCGCTCGTCATCGACGCGCCCATCGGCCAGGTGCTGGGCGGCCTGCGCGCGCCGAAATAGCGTTCGGCAAGCACTTGCTTAGCGTATAGGGCAAATACGGAAAAATGCCGCTCAACACGTGAGCGGCAATTGTATTCTACGAATCAACAATAATATTTGGCCTGTCTTGGTCGCCGTCGGCGCGGAAGAGGGTGAAGTGCCCGGGGCGGCTGGTGAAGTAGTAGTATTCGGTGTTTTGCCACAGCGGCGGGCTGAGGTAGTTTGGCACTACGTCTGCGCTGCCCTCGCTTCGCTGGGCAAAGCCGGCGGCCCGCATGGTTTGCGGGGATATGCCCGCGCAGTAGCACTCGGCGTATTCCGCGCCGGCGGCGTCCATCAGGCTTTGGATGGCCGCCCCAAGCTCGGGCAGGCGGGCCGCGGGGCCGATGTAATCGGCAATGCGCAGCACGGTGGCGCCGGCGGCGGGTACGATGCGGGTACACAGCAGGCCGAAGGGCGCCTCGCCGGGCGGCGCGGCGGCGTATACCTCGTAGCTTTGGCGCGGAAAGGCGTAGTAGCGCCGGGCGATGTACCACAAATCTTTATAGGGGTTGGCCTGCGCCGGGGGCACAAAGCCGCTGGCCGCGAGGGCTGATTCGTTTGGCAAAAGGGTAAGCGCGGCGCCGCCCCCCACGAGGGGGATGTCCGGCTTGGCCACGCGGGCCAGGGCGTAGGCTTCTTTTTTTGCCAGGCGGTAAAAATGCCCCACACGGCCTGTGGTATAGCCCAAAAAGTGGTAGAAGGGGCGGGTTTCGGGCCGTATGTTGTTGCAGGCGAGGCCGCGGCAGCCAAGGATGCCCGGCAGGGCGGCCATCAGTTCCAGCCCCGCGCCCTTGGCGGCGGGGTCCGCCACCCACAGCGACACCCACACGTCCGCCCCCGGCCCGGCGCTGGCCGGAAGGAAGCCCGCCAGCGCCGCCAGGCGGCCATCGGCCTCGGCCAGCAAAAAGCGCAGGCTGCCGTCTTTGGGGCGGTAGTAATAATCAAAAAAGTCCGGCAGCTCCAAAAGCGGATGCCGGACGTCCCAGTGTGCCCGCATAAAGGCGCAGATGGCTTCTTCGTCGGCCTCGCGCGCCACGCGGAAAGCGTAGGGTGTCATAGTTCCTCCAAGCAAATTAACTAAATGCTGCCCCCGGTGATGGGCAGCGTGACCCCGGTGATGAAGCCGGCTTCGCCGCCAAGCAGGAACTCCATGGCGGGGGCCACGTCCTCGGGGGTGGCGTTGCGGCCCATGGGGTTTTCGGCGGCGGAGGTTTCCACGATGAGGTGGGGCGTGTCGGCCAGGAACTTCGTTTCCATCATGCTGGGGGCCACGCAGTTCACGGTGACGCCGAAGCCAGCATAATCCGCCGCAAGGCTTTTGGCAAGGCCCTGCAGGGCCTCCTTGGCCATCACATAGGCGGCGGCGTTGCGCGGCGGCACGCCGATGACATAGCTGGACAGCATGAACAGCACCCGGCCAAAGCGGCGCTTGGCCATGTGGGGAAGGAAACGCTTGCACACCGCCACGGCGCTGTTCAGTTGCACGTTCATGTCCAGCGCGAAGCGCGCTTCATCAAAATTTTTGAACTTGGCGTTGATGAGGCGCAGGGCCGGCAGGTGCACGAAGTGGCTGGGCGGCCCGGCGGTGGCCTCCACGCTGCCGAGGAAAGCATTCAGGGACTCGGCTCGCGTGAGGTCTACGTCGTAGGTTTTCACGCGCCCCGGGTATTCTTTTATCAGGGGGATAAGGCCCTCAAGGTCGCCATAGCCCTGGGCGGCGACAATGTCTTCTTCATTGCCGTGGGCCAAAAGGCGGCGGATGAGGGCGATGCCCACGTCGCTGGAAGCGCCGGTGATGAGATAGGTGTTGGCCATAGGTTCTCCTGTATTGCGGGGTTCGGTTGGGGGGGCGCCGCTCACTCCACCCCTGCGCGGATGAGGCCGCGGGTGACCTTTTGGCCGCGCTGGTTTTGGATGGCGGCCTTGATGACGATGGTGCGGAAGGTGTCGTTTTTCTCGGTAACCGTGCCGGAAACGCTGAGGACGTCCCCAATGTAGACGGGCTTGGCGAACTTGGCCTCCACGCTGTGCAAAAGGCAGCGTTCCCCCGGCAGGTGCACCCCGGCCAGCGTGGAAAACAGGCTGGCCGGCAGCATGCCGTACACCACGCGCCCCTCATAGCCGCGCGCGCGGGCGGCGGCCTCGTCTACGTGGATGGGGGACACGTCGCCCGTCAGGCGGCAAAACAGCGCCATGTCTTCCTCGGTGACGGTGTGGGTGAAGCCGGCGGCCATGCCCACGTACAATTCTTCATAGCTGTAGGCGTTCATCTACTGCACCCCAAGCCGCTCCAATAAATCCAGCATATCGCCAATGTTGGCAAGGCCGCGCACGTCGGCCAGGTTGAATTTCAGGCCGTATTTCTTCTCGATGGCCGTGAGCAGGTTGATTTGCTCGAGGCTGTCCCAGTCGTCGATGTCCTCGGCGCTGGTGGCCTCGTTCAGCACAAGGCTGTCGTCGTCGAAATTATCGCGGAAAATCAGTTGCAGTTCGCCCATCACTTTGGCTCTGTCCATGCTAGTCTCGTCCCCTCACGTTAATCACAGTATTCAGGCGGGCGGGCTGCTTTTGCAGCTCAAGGCGGTACTGCCGCCGGCCCTCTTCTTCGGCCACAAGGCCGAAGCCAATTGTAGCATAAAAGTCCTTCACCAACAAGTTCTTGGCGGTGGCCAGCCAAGTGCCGGTGGCGGCGGCCAGCCCCATGGCGGCGGCCCTGGCCGCGAGGGCGTCGAACATGGCTTGCTCGAAGCCGCGGCCGAAGACCCGGCAGCTCATCACCCACAGTTCAATGTCCAGCACATCGCCCGAGACGCGGCCGATGATGGCCGAGGTGATGCCGTTGTCGCCGAATTTATCGGTGAGGCGGCCGGCCAGCGTGATGTATTCAGGCGAGGCGGCGCAGGCGCTCACCTCGGCCAGGGTGTAGCGGCGGGTGGTGAGGTTGAACTGGTTGGTTTTGTTGATGAGCTGGGTGACGCGCTCGAGCTGCTCCCCGGCGAAGGGGCCTATTTCGGCGACCATTTCAAGGCTTCTCAGGTAACCGTCGTAATCGGCGAAGGCGGCGGCCTGTTTTTGGCGCTCGGCGTTCTGGCGGTACATCTCGCCGCGTCGCGCGTCGTCGGCCGAGAGGGCGCTCACCTCGAAATAGCCGCCGCGGTCTATAAGGCGGATGCTGTGTTCCGGCGGGCCGATGGGGGGCGCGGCCACCTGGGGCAGGGTCCGGCGCACCTCCTCGCGCTCGGCGGGGTTGTCGTCGGCCAGCACCAGGCTGTCCGCGCCGATGTTGAGGGCCTCGGCGATGGCGGCCACGCTGCGGCTTTTGGGGTTCCAGTTCGCTTCAAAGGCCAAAAAATCTTCGCGTTTCAGCGGGCTGTCGGCCCGGGCCAGGCCGGCCTCGGCGGCCTCGGGCGTGTTTTTGCTGGCCACGCTGAGCAAGACGCCCCGGCGCGAGAGCATGGCGAGGTAGCCTTGGAAGTCGGCATAGGCCATGCCGGCGGGGCTTTCGCTGCCCAGTTCAATGCCCTCCGGGCCGTCGTCGCCCACCACACCGCCCCACAGGGTGTTGTCGAGGTCGGCCACGAGGCCCTTTTTGGAGAGGCCGAAGAGGCTTTTGACGAGGCCGGCCAGGCTGTGGCACAGCGCCGGAACAAAGGCTGGGGCGCAGAGGTATTTATAGGCGTACCAGGCGGCGTCGTCGCAGAAGGCGTCCAGCCCCTGGGTGGCGGCCAGCCAGGCGAAGTCGTGGATATAAAGGCCCGGCGTCGCCTCGGCGCGGGCGGCCAGGCGCTCGTTCAGGCGGCGCACGTGGCGCACCCGCCCCCGGCGCTCGCTGGCGTCCAGGTTGCCGAAGTTGCGCCAGCCGGGTTCCTCAAAATTGTTCTGGATAACGGGGCAGCCCAGGGCCAAAGCGGCGGTGAAGGCCGCCTCGAAATGGGCGCATTCATTTTCGAGTTTGCCGTCGGCCTCGGCGGGGGAGTCGGCAACATCGGGCCAAAGGCGCAGGTTGCGCCGGCTGGTATGGATGTAGACGACATCCGGCGCGAAGGCGGCAAGCGCGCCGCTGTCGAACACCAAATTCTCGTAAAAGAGGCCGTAGTCTCCCTCGTAAAAGCTGGGGCGGATGCCGGCGTTTAGCAGGAAAAGTTCCAGCACGGCGGGCAAATCCCCCACGGTGCCCCCGCTGAGGATGGCGATTTTTTTATCCATCAGCCCGGGCTTTTGCGAGAGTTCTTTTTTCAGGGCGCGCTTTTTTTGCAGAATGGCCGCCCCGTCGAAAGGGTAGCTGAGAATGTCCATGCCTTGCCTCCGGCCGGGAAATTTGGAGAGTGAGAGGAATCGAATCAATATGAAAATCGGCGTGACCGGTTTGGAAACCTTTTAGAAACCCGCGCGCGATATGCTGATGTAAGTATAGCACGAACAGGATTTCTTGAAAAGCGGGGATGCTTCCGGCAATTGCCCCCGGCAATTACGAAAGAGGCGCATAACAATTAAGAATTGTAACTGATTCTTCACAAAATATGTGGTATACTAAATGTGCCATACCATATGTTGTGTATGCGGCGCGCTTTTCCGGCAATGCTTGCCATCGTCATTCCGTGCCGCGCTCTGCGATATCCTGTTACCCCGGCCTGCCGCTTTGCGGCAGCCCGATGGTGCCGATGGTTTCGGTTAGTTTCTGTTTGGAAGGAGTCCTTCGATTTGAGCGAACGCAAAAACGGCCAGGGCGGGCACGGCGAGGCGCGGCCCCCCGCGAGGCCCCGCTCGGGCGCCAGGCCCGCCCCGGCGGCCCCGGCGGCAGACCCCACCCGCGTGCAGCCTGCGGCCTCGGCGCGCCCGGCGGCCAAGGCCGAAGACGCGGCCCTTGCCCCTGTGGACAACCGCAAAAAGCGGGAGAAAAAGCCAAAAGGCAGAATCAAGAAGGCCACCGTTCTCAAGGTGGCCGTGCTTAACGTCTTTAAGGCGCTGTTTGTGCTGATGTGCATTGGCCTGATGATAGGCGGCATTGCGGCGGTGCAGATGGTGCAGTATGTGGTGGACGCCACCGAGGATGACGAAAATCTGCTCGACCTTGAAAACTACCAGATGAACCAGACCAGCTACATGATGGCCTTCAACCCCGATAACCCGAACGCCCGCGAGGAGGGCGACTATATTGTGTACCAGGAGCTGGTGGGCGACGAGGACCGCACCTGGGCGCCGCTGGATCAAATTCCTCAAGACCTGATAAACGCCGTGGTGGCCACCGAGGATCGCGAGTTTTTTGTGCATCACGGCGTCAACTTTCGCCGCACTGTGGCCGCGCTGGTGAACGAGGTGATACCCATTCCCGGCATGCGCGGCGGCGCATCCACCATCACCCAGCAGCTGGTGAAAAACATTACCAAGGAAGCCGTGGTGGTGGGTGAAGACGGTGACGTGACCGAGGGCTACAAGCGCAAAATGCGCGAGATATTCCGCAGTTGGGGCCTTGAGAACCGTTACTCCAAAGAGATGATTATGGAGGCCTACCTCAACACCATCGGCCTTTCCGAGCGCATTGCCGGCGTGGGCGCGGGCGCGCGGCGTTATTTTGATAAGGATGTGAAGGACCTCACCCTCGCCGAGTGCGCCGTTATCGCGGGCATCACCCAGTACCCCACGCGCTACAGCCCCATCCAGAACCCTGAAAACGCCCTCACGCGCCGCAACGACGTGCTGTGGTTCATGTACCAAAGCGGCTACATCACCCGCCAGCAGTTCGACGAAACCAGCAAGCTGCCTTTGGGCCTGGCGGAGACGCCCGACGACCAGAGCAGCGCCAGCAGCGACAATATCTTCACCTACCTCACCGACAAAGCCTACAATGATGTGATTGACGATTTGGTGGCGCAGAAGGGTATGTCCCGCGGCGCGGCCATGGAGTACCTGTACAACGGCGGCCTGCGCGTCTACCTCACCGGCGACCTCAACATTCAGGCGGCCCTCGACGATATCATGACCGACGGCTACGAGGAGGGCGGCTTCTTCATGAACGAAGAACGCTTCCCCGGCTATGTGAACAGAATGATGGTGAGCGAGGAGATACTGGACGAGAGCGGGAACGTGGTGGGCCATCAGGACGTGCTGCCCCAGGTGGCCGTGTGCATGGTGAACTACAAGGGCGAGCTGATCGCCACCTCGGGCGGCATCGGCGAAAAGAAGTCGAGCCTCTCGCTGAACCGGGGCATTGGCACCGTGAAGCAGAACGCCGCCGGCGAATATTACGTGGAGGGCACGGTGCGGCAGGTGGGTTCCACCATGAAGCCCATCGCCGCCTACGCCAAGGGCCTCGATTACGGCATTATCCATTACAGCAAAATGGTGCTGGACGAGGGTGTGCAAAGCAAGACCCCTACCAACCCCAGGCGCAACCCCGACACCGGCGCCATCATCAAGGATTGGCCGGAAAACTACGGCATCACCCGCCATACGAAGATACCCATAGTGTCGGCCGTGGCGGAATCCACCAATACCGTGGCCGCCCAGGTGGGTATGTGGGTGGGCCCCGAGGCCATGTATGAGTTTTTGGTGGACACCCTGCAGGTGACGAGCCTGGTGTACCCGGCCGATTTGACCCTCGGGCCGCTGGTGCTGGGCAGCCACACCTACGGCATGAGCGCCTACGAGCTGGCCGGGGCTTACGCCATGTTCGGCGGGGAGGACACCTACGGCGTTTTCACCTCCCTGCACTCCTACTCCCGCGTTACCGATTCGAAGGGCAACATCGTGCTGGAACCCGAGGTGACCACCGTTCAGGCCGTCAGCCCCGAGACCGGCTACATTATGAACCGCCTTATGTACAATGTGCTGCGGCCCGGCAGCTTCCCCGGCGGGGCCAGCCCCACTGCCGGCGGACGCCTGCCCGAAAACGAGCTGGGCATAGACGCCGTGGGCAAAACCGGCACCACCAGCGAGGACAACGACCGCTGGTTCGTGGGCCTGACGCCCGACTATGTGACCACCGTGTGGTGGGGCTACGACGTGAAGCACAAGCTGGGCAATTGGAGCGCCGGGGCCAGGACGAATATCCCGGTGAACACATGGAAGGCCCTGATGGAAGCCACGCAGACCGAGGCGAACCGCAAGGAATTCCCCGCGCAGCCCGCCGCCATCGAGCAGGCGCGCTTTTGCACCATCACCGGAGATTTGGCCGGCCCCGGCTGCCCCGGCGGCTACACCGGCTACTACGATACCACCGAAGGCCATATGCCGGGGGTGTGCCAGGGCCACGACGAAGCGGAGATGGCCGCCCTGGCGGAGCCGCCCGCGGCGTAGAAACAAGCAATATGAAGAACCCCGCCACGGCGCATCGGCCATGGCGGGGTTTTTGACACGAGTAAAGCTTTACGTATTCATGGCCATAATGTCGCCGCGCGTTTCGGCAATATCACTCTGCATTTCATACTACTCTCTGATTGAAATGGCAAATAGCAGAGCGAGGGATTTTTTCTCCTCGCAAGGCGGAGGAGGGAGGAATACTTTGTGTATTCCGACCGACGTTTTAGTTAGAGAGTAGTATCAGTTTGCCCGGACGTGACGACGCCCAGCTTCACGTTGATTTGGGCTGTCAGGGACAGAATTTCACCAATGCTGCGGTGGATTCATCCACGAGCATGCCCTCCTCAAGCAAGTGTGAACTTAGTATACTGCCTTGCCAAATTTGGTGCAAGCCAAAACTGACGAGGGGGGTTTATTTCTTCATATTTTTCCTTTATACTTACAGAAATCCACCCTGACCGACAGCGTTTAGAAGTTGGGCAAAAGCCCGGAGAAAGCATTAAAGCCGCCGAAGTGTGATGCTGTTGCAAGGAGACTGAGAAGATGCCTTTGACCCGGCTGAGCAAAATTAAGGAAGCGTGGCGCCACCCGGTGGGGCACGAGCTTTTGCAGAGCCTTTTGCGGCAAACAGGCCGCAGCAGGCGCTGGCTCACCGGGCCGGTGGTGGCGAATTTGACGCTGCAAAGCCTGGATAGAATGGTGCCCGGTTTCAGCGAGGCTTTGGTGGAGATGGCGGCCTACCAGCCGGACGGCGTGGCCCGGCAGGCCGCCGAGGCCCAGCAATGGTGGAAGGAAGCCGTGGTGTACCGCGTTTACCCGCCCAGCTTCATGGACGCCGACCACGACGGCGTGGGCGATTTGGCGGGCCTTGCCATGCGGCTGCCCTACCTTTCGCGCCTGGGGGTGAATACCCTGTGGCTGTGGCCGGCACTGCATCACGCCGAGGGCGGTGTGGTGAACTACCGCGAGATAGACCCCGAGCTTGGCAGCATGGCCGACTTTGAGGCCCTGGTGCAGCAGGCCCGCCAGCGCGGTATGCGCGTGGTGCTGGGGCTGGAAGCGGCCTTTACCTCCGACTGTGCCCCCGGCTTTGAAAAGGCGCTAGCGGGCGAGGACGCGGGGGCCTACATCCTGCGCCCCGGCAACCCCGGCGCCCCCCCGAACAACTGGGGGCGGCCCGGCGCTTCCGCCTGGGGCTGGTACCCAAAGGCGGGCTGCTGGGCCATGCACCTTTACGGCCCCCACAGCCCGGATTTGAACTGGGACAACCCCGCCCTGCGCGAGGAGATGGCCGGGGTGCTGCGATTCTGGCTGGACAAAGGGGTGGAGGGCTTCCATTTGGGGCCAGTGGCCGCGCTGAGCAAGGGCGGCTTTGAGGACGGCAGCCCGGCGGCGGCCGCCGTTACCGGGCTGTGCGGCTATGAAAAATTCGCCTTCGGCCCGCGGCTGCACCGCTACCTGCGCGAGCTGCGCGCCGCCGCGGGGCCGGCTTTTCTGGCCGCGGAGCTGGCCGGCGTGGGCACCGAGATGGCCCGCCTGTTCACCCCGGCGGACCGCACAGAACTGGATATTGTAACAGAACCGGCCCACCTGAGCGTGCGGCCCCTGCCAAGGCCCTCGCCCAAGGCCAGGCAGCGCGCCGAGGAAAACCGCCTGGAACTGGCCGAACTGAAGGACTACTATCTGCGCTGGGAGGAAAGCTACGGCGCCGAGGGCTGGATGAGCCTGTTTTTGGAAAGCCCGCACCTGCCGCGCATCGTCAGCCGCTTGGGGGCTTCGGGCCTGTACCGGGGTATTCTGGCCAAGCTTTTGGGCACCATGCTGCTCACGCTGCGCGGCACGCCCATCCTCTGCCAGGGGCAGGAACTGGGCCTGCCCAACACGCGCTTCACCTCGCCCGGCGAACTGCGCGACGCCGCCGCCCTGCGCCAGTACGCCGAAACGCGGGACGCCCTGGGCGAGGCCGCCGCCCTCAAGCGCCTGCTGGCCACCACGGCAGACCACGCCCGCACCCCCATGCCGTGGAGCGCCGGCGCCGGCGCGGGCTTTACCGGAGCCGTGCCCTGGCTGCGCATGGTGGACGGCAGCGAGCACCTCAACGCCGCCGCGCAGATGGAGGACGCCGGCTCGGTGTGGCAGCACTACCAAAAGCTCATCGCCCTTCGGGCCAAAAACAGCTGCCTTGTTTACGGCAGTTTTAACCCGGTGTTTAAGAATAACAAGAAGGTATTTTGCTATTTCCGCATTTATGGCAGCGAGAAGTGGTATGTGGAAATCAACCTGACCGAACGGGAGGCGGCCCGCCCCGGCCGCATTCTGCAAAGCCAGAAGCTGAGCCTCTCGAACTACGACAGCCCCGCCAAAGCCCTGCGCCCCTACGAGGCCAACCTGTACCGGTGCGAGTGATGGCGGATGGAGTGGACGCGGCCTTCTGCCGCACAGGCATGCTGATAGGCCCCGAAGGCCTGGCAACGCTGGCCCAAAAGCGGGTGGCGGTGTTCGGCCTGGGGGGCGTGGGGGGCCACCTCTGCGAGGCTTTGGCCCGCGCGGGCCTCGGCGCGCTGGATATTTTTGACGACGATACGGTGGCCGAGAGCAACCTCAACCGCCAACTTGTGGCTCTGCGTTCCACCTTGGGCCAGCCCAAGGCAGAGGCGATGGCCCGCCGCATTGCCGACATTAGCCCCGCCTGCAAGGTGAGGCCGCAGCGCGTGTTCTATATGCCCGAAAACGCCGCAGATTATCCCTTTGACGCATATGACTATGTGGCCGATGCTGTGGACACCGTGAGCGCCAAGCTGGAAATTATCGCCAGGGCCAAGGCCGCCGGGATACCGGTTATCAGCTGCATGGGCACGGGCAACAAGCTGCACCCCGAGGCCCTGCGCCTGGCGGACATTGCCGACACCCACACCTGCCCCCTGGCCCGCGTGATGCGCAAGGAGCTGAAAAAGCGCGGTATCCTTGGGCTGCGGGTGCTGTTCTCCGTCGAAGCGCCCCTGCGCCCGCGGGCCGCCTGCGAAGAGCCGCCCCAGCCGCAAAGTGCGCGCCCCGGCGAAGGGAAAAAGAACCCGCCGGGCAGCGTCAGCTTTGTGCCGGCCGCAGCCGGGCTTATCATGGCCGGGCAAATCGTGAGGGATTTGCTGGGGATTGATTAGGGGACGGTTAGCGGTGTACTGGGACGGCTGCCCGCACGCAGCAGCAGGGCATCCAAAAGGGCCGGGACGCCGTGGGCGGCATCCCCCGCAAAGGGCGCGGGCGATTTGTGAATCGCCCATACTACGCTGTTCTGTCTAAATCTTGTCATTCTGAGCCGCAGGCGAAGAATCTTTGGCCAATTGTTATTGTGTAGCAAAAAGATTCTTCGCTTCGCTCAGAATGACAAAGAGTTGTTTTGCAGTTATCCCCACGCAGAAAGCATATTCAAAACGAATAAAACGTATTTACACATGCAAACCGCCGGTTCTATCATCCGGCGGTTTTCTCGTGGGGTGCTTTTCAGCCGCTTGGGATGTGGTATACTATTTGAGAATTATGTTTTAGAATATCTTATTATTGTCAAACTTGTCAAACCAGAAACCAGACCATCGCCATCACGCAAAAAGGGGGAGGATGCGCGTGTTCCAGCTAATTTACGGCGTGGCCGGCACCGGCAAAAGCACCTGGGCGCTCGAGGCCCTCAAGGCGCGGGCGGCGGCGGGGCAGGCGGGCGTTCTGCTGGTGCCGGAGCAGTTTTCCTCCAGCGCCGAGGGCATGGTGTATCGCCATTTGGGCGCGCGGCTTTCCGCCTTTGCCGAGGTGCTCAGCTTTCGCACGCTGGCCGAGCGCATTTTGCGCTACTGCGGCGGGCTGGCCTTGCCGGTGCTGGACGAAGCTCAGCGCGCGGTGTATGTGCGGCGCGCGTTAGACGATGTGGCCGCCCAGTTGGCCGCCTTTGCCCGCCAGCGGCGCAGCGCGGCCTTTTGCAGCCTGTGCGCCCACACCCTGGCCGAGCTGAAAACCGCCGGGGCCAGCCCCCAATTGCTGCGCGCCATAGCGGATGAGATAGACGACGACAAGTTGCGTGAAATCGCCCTGATTTTCGACGCCTACGAGACCCGCCTGGCCGGCAGCGCCCTGGACCCCGACGACCGCCTGAGCCTGGCCGCGAAGCGCGCGGACTGTGGCTGGCTAAACGGCAAGGCCGTATATGCGGACAGCTTCGACGGCTTCACCGCGCCGGAGTACGCGCTGCTGGAAGAGGTGATGCGCCATGCCGAGGGCTTGTATGTGACCCTGTGCTGCGACGTGCTGGTGGGGGCGCGGGAAGCGCCCGACCTTTTCACCCCGGTGCGGCGGGCGGCGGCGGCGCTGCAGCGCCGCGCGGGCCGAGCCGGCCTGCGCGTGGGGCGGCCCGTTTGCCTTTCATCCCGCCGGCGCCACGAGGCCCCGGGCCTTGACAACGCGGCCCGCCTGCTGGAAGGGGAGGCGCTGCCCGACGGCGCGGACAGCGCGGGCATCCGCCTGACGGAAGCGGCCGACGAATGGGAGGAAGTGCGCGCCGCCGCGGCAGAGATGCGCCGCCTGGCCCTGGCCGGGGTGCCCTACGGCAAAATGGCCCTTGTGTGCCGCGACGTGGCCGCCTACGAAAGCGTGGTGCGCCGCCAGTTCGCCTTGTTCGACATCCCCTATTTCACCGACGCCGCCGGTACCATTGAGCACACGGCCCCGGTGGCTTTTTTGCGCGCGGCGCTGGGCCTTTTGCGCGACGGCCTTGGTTCTTCCGGGGTGCTGGCCCTGCTGAAAACCGGCCTGTGCGGCTGCGGGCAGGCCGAGCTTGCCGCGCTGGAAAATTATGTTTTCACATGGTCGCCCAAGGCGGAGGAATGGCGCGCGCCCTTTGCGAAGAACCCCGAGGGCCTGTTGGCCCGCATGGACGAGGCGGCCTGTGAGCAACTGGCCGCCGCCGAGCGCCTGCGCGGAGCGGCCCTGCCCCGCATCGAGGAATTTTTGCGCGCCACGCGAGGAAAAAACGCCCGAGCCGTCAGCAAGAACCTTTACTTATTAATGGATAGATTCAAGGCCGCCGAACACGCCGAGGAAGCCGCCGCCCTGCTGGAAGCCGAGGGCGACGCGGGCTTTGCCGAGGCCTCGCGCCGCGCCTGGGATGTGTGTATGCAGCTATTGGACGAAATGGCGGCCCTGCTGGGCGAGGAGGCCGTGAGCGCGGCGGAGTACGACGAACTGCTGCTGGTGCTGCTGCGCTCTACCAGCTTTGCCCAGGCGCCCCAAACGCTGGAATGCGCGCTGTTTTCGGGCGCGGACCGCATGCGCTTGGCCGAGCCGGACTACTGCTTCGTGGTGGGGGCGGCCGAGGGGGAATTCCCCATGCAGGTGGGCTACAGCGGCCTTTTGACCCACAACGACCGCGACGCCCTGGTGGCCGGAGGCGTGGAGATGCCCGGCAGCTTCGAGAACCGCAGCCTGCTGGAGGACATGTTCTTCTACCGCGCGCTGTGCGCCCCGCGCAAGGGGCTTTACATCAGCTGGCCGAAGCGCCGCGCCGGCGCGGCCAAAAGCATGAGCGCCGCGCTGGAACCCATTGCGCAGGCCCTTGCGCCGCCGCCGCTGCGCCCCGCCGCCGAAGATTTGGCCGCCACCCCCGCCGCCGCCTTCGACCTTTTGGGCGGCGTTTGGCGGGACGACAGCCCCCTCGCGGCCTCGCTGCACGCGGCGCTGGCCGCCCTGCCCGAATGGGCCGATTCTCTGGCTTTGCTTAACGCCGTGGACAACCCCGGCGCCTTCACGGTGCCGAACCCGGCCCTCATCTCCCGGCTGGTAGGGCGGGACATGACCCTCTCCGCCACCGTGGCCGAGCAATTCTACCAGTGCCGCTTTTCCTACTACCTTGGGCAGGTGCTGCGCGTGCGGCCCCGCCGCAAGGCGGAGCTTTCCCCCATGGAGAGCGGCACCTTTGTACACCATGTGCTGGAACAGGTGACGCGCGAGGCCGGCGCGGGCTTTGCCGCCCTTGGGGACGACGCGCTGGCCGCCATGGCCCGCCGCCACGCCGAGGAATTCATTGCCGAGTACCTGCCCGCCGACACTCGCCGCAGTGCCTGGCAGCTTTCGCAAATTATCAATATAATCCATCGCCTATTATGCTTTTTGCGCGATGCCGCAGCGGGCAGCGACTTTACCATGGACGCCGTGGAGCTGGAAATAGGCGAGGGGGGGCTGGCACCCCTCACCGTGATCGGGCCGGACGGCAGCAGCGTGCGGGTGGTGGGCAAGGTGGACAGGGTGGACGTGCTGCACCGCGACGGCAATAGCTACCTGTGCATATTGGACTACAAAACCGGCGACAAGGAACTGGACTTGAACGAAGTGTACTGCGGCCTGAACATGCAAATGATGATATATGTAGACGCGCTGTGTGAAAATGGCGCAAGTCGCTATCCAAACCCCGTGCCCGCCGGGGCGCTGTACCTCTCGGGAGACCCCGCCCCCGCCAGCGGCAGCCGCCACGAGGCCGCGTCCCCTCCCTTCCGCTTCAGCGGCCTCTTGCTGGCCGACGGCGAGGTGCTGCGCGCGCTTGACCGCAGCGGCGAGTTCGCCGCCCTGCCGGTTCGCCTCAACAAGGACGGTTCCTTCTCAAAGTTCAGCCGGGTGGCCACCAGGGAGGGCTTTGACGCCATCCGCGCCCATGTGCGGGGGCTGCTTGGCTCCATGGCCGCCGAGGTGAAGGCGGGCAGCTTTGGCGCAAGCCCCACCGTGCACAAGAACCGCCGCCCCTGCAATTTTTGCCCCTACCGCGCCGCCTGCCGCCACGAGGACGGCAAGAACGAGCGCGAGGTGGCCGCCCCCGAGGGGGCCTTCGGCGAGGGGGTGGCGCTGTGAGCCGCGGCAGCGGCAAAACCGCCGTGCTGGTGGAGCGCGCGGTCACCCTCATCACGCGGGAGGAAGCGCCCCTGCCCGCCGAGCGCCTGCTCATCCTCACCTTCACCAATGCCGCCGCCGAGGAGCTGCGCAGCCGCATCGGCGTGCGATTGGAGGACGAACTGCGCCGCCGCCCTGCCGCCTCGGCCCTGCGCCGCCAGCGTATCGCCCTGCGCCGGGCCTTCATCGGCACCATCGACGCCTTCTGCCAGCAGCTGGTGAAGGAGCACTTCACCGTTTTGGACTTGCCCCCGGATGTGGCCGTGGGGGACGAGGCTTTGCTGGCTCAGCTTTCCGCCGAAGCCCTGGCCGAGGTGATGGAGGAGATGTACGCCGAGGCGGCCTTTGCCGAGTTTGCCGCCCTGTACGGCCGCGCCCGAAGCGATGCCGCGGCGGAGCGCGCCGTGCTGGACTTATACGCCTACACCCGCGCCCTGCCCGGCCCGGACGAGCGCCTTGAAGCCTTCGCCGCCATGTACCAAAGCGAGGCCCCGCTGATGGAGACCGCCTGGGGCAGAGAGCTGGCCGCCCGCGCCGCCGAGGCTTTGGCCGAGGCCGAGGCCCGCGCGGATGCGGGCCTTGCCGTGGCGCGCGCGAACGCGGGCTTTGAATCCCGCGCGGCGGCGATGGAGGATATCGCCGCCGCCGTGGCCGCCATGCGCGCCGCGCTGGCCGGGGGAAACTGGGACGAGGCCGCGCGGCTCGTTCAAAGCTACAAATTCCCGCCCTTTAAGCCCCTGCGCGGCAGCGAGGCTACCAAGGCCGCCGTGGGCGCGCACCGGGACGCCGTGAAGGGCATCCTCTCGGAGCTTGAAAAATACTGCTTTAGTTGCAGCGAGGCCGAGTTCGAGGCCGACCGCCGCGCCGCCGGGCCGATGGCGGCGGCATTGTGCCGGGCCGCCCGGCGCTACGCCGAGCGTTACTTTGCGGCGAAGAAGGAAGCCCGCGCCCTGGATTTCTCCGACTTCGAGCATCTCGCCCTCTCGCTGCTGCAGGGGCCGGGTGGCGAGCGCGGCCCGCTGGCCGAAAAGCTGTGCGGGCGCTACGATGCCGTGATGGTGGACGAGTATCAGGACACGAACGACCTGCAAAGCGCCCTGTACGAATGCCTGGCCCGCCCCGAGGGGGACAACCTCTTTTATGTGGGGGACGTGAAGCAGAGCATCTACCGCTTCCGACAGGCCAACCCCGGCATCTTTCTGGCGCGGCGCGACGCCTGGGCGGCCGGCGAGGGCCACCCGGCCGTGGTGCGCCTGGGGCACAACTACCGCAGCGCGCCCGCCGTGGTAAATGGCGTGAATTTCCTCTTTGCCCGGCTGATGAGCCGGGCGCTGGGCGAGGTGGAATATGGCGCCGACGAGGCGCTGATTTGCGGCGCCCAGCACGGCGCGGAGGGCGCTTTTGAGGTGGCCTTGGTGGAGGGCGGCAGCGAGGACGAGGCCGACTTTGTGGCCGGGCGCATTGCCGAAATGGTGGCCGCCGGGGAAACGGTGCAGGACGGCGGCGAGGCGCGGGCCTGCCGCTACGGCGACTTTTGCGTTTTGCTGCGCAGCCGCGCCCGCCTGCCGGTGTTTCTCGCCGCGATGCGGCGGCGGGGCGTGCCCGCCATGGCCGATTTGGCCGAGCAACTGCTGGAATCCCCCGAGGTGCTGCCGCTGGTGGCCGCCCTGGCCGCCATAGACAACCCCGGCGACGATGTGGCGCTGGCCGCCGCCATGCTGGGGCCGCTGTTCCGCTTCAGCGCCGGGGAGATGGCAAGCCTGCGCGCCGAGGCCCCGAAGGGGCGGCTGTGGGCGGCTGTGGCGGCCTCGCGCAGCGAAAAGGTGCGCGCCTTTGCCGGGGAGCTTTCGTTCTACCGCGCCATGGCCGGAGACATTGGCGTGGGGCGCTTGTGCGAGGAGCTGGCGGGCCGCACGGGCTATTTAAGCGCCGTGGCCGCCATGGAGGCCGGCGGCGCACGGCGGGAAAACCTGCGCCGCTTCATGGCCTGGGCGGCCGAAATGAGCGCCGCCGGGCGGGGCGGGCTGGCCGGCTTCGTGCGGCTTTTGGCCGCCGGCAAGGGGCCGCAGCCCCCGGCGGTGAAAACCGTGCCGGGGCAGGTGTCCATCCTCACGGTGCACAAAAGCAAGGGTCTCGAGTTCCCCTTCTGCTTTGTGGCCGACGCCGCCCGCAGCTTTAATTTGCGCGACCTTGGCGCGCGGGTGCAGATGCACGCCGAGCTGGGGCTGGGGCTGGCCCTGCGCGCGGGGAACGCGCTGTACCCCACGCTGCCGGCCCTCGCCATCCGCGCGCGGGCCGCCGCCGAGGCCATGAGCGAGGAGATGCGCGTTTTATACGTGGCCCTCACGCGAGCGCGCCAGCGCGTGTGCGTCAGCTTTGCGTCGGCCCGCCCGGCGGAATATCTGGCCGCCTGCCTGGCGCGGCCGCTGAGCCCCTATGCGCTGGGACGCGCGCGCAGCTTTGCCGATTGGGTGATGGCCGCCGCGCTGCGCCACCCAGACGCCGCCGGGCTTTTGCAGGGCGCGCTCGGCTTCGACGCCGGGGCCGAAACTGCGGCGGAGGCCGCCGGGCGTCTTACGCTGCGCATGGTGACCCCCGCCGAACGGGCCGAGGAAAATACCGAAGCCTACCGCCTGAGCGCCCGGCCCGACGCCGAACTGGTGCGGCGGCTGGCGGCGGCCTTTGCCGCGCGGCCCGCCCGCCGCCCCCTGGCCGCCGTGCCGGCCAAGCTGAGCGTATCGGCCCTGGCCAAGCCCGGCGGGCAAAGCCTGCGCCGCCGGCCCTCCTTTATGTATGCCGCCGGGCTTTCGGCGGCGGAGAGGGGCACGGCCCAGCATGTCTTTATGCAGCATGCCGATTTCGCCGCCGCAGCCCTGAGCGCCGAGGCCGAGCTGCGCCGGTTGGTGGACGGGGGCTATATGGACGCCGAACTGGCCAAAGCCGTAGACCGCGCCGGGGTAGCGGCCTTTTTGGCCTCGCCGCTGGCTGGGCGCGTGGCCGCCGCCCGCCGCATGCTGCGCGAGTACGACTTTATCACCTCGGTGCCGGCGGGGGAGGTGGACCCCGCCCTGCCCGCCGAACTGGCCGCCGAAAGCGTACTGGTGCAGGGCATTGCCGACCTGGTGCTGGTAGGTGATGGCAGCGTGGAAATTGTGGACTACAAAACCGACCGCGACACTTCGCCCGAGGCGTTGGCCGCCCGCTACGCCACCCAGCTGGAGCTGTACCGCCGGGCGCTGGCCCGCCGCCTCGGCCTGCCGGTGCGGCGGCTCACCATTTGGTCTTTCGAACTGAACCGGGAAATTGATGTGCCGGGAATGTCCGAAACGCGCAGTTTATTGTAATTACCCCTGTAGCGAGGCGCAGCATATAAAATTACACAGTCATTGCGGGCCCCGCCCGCAATCCGGGATGTTCCCTACCGTTACCAGATTGCGGGTCAAGCCCGCAATGACGTGTGGAAAACAGCGCGTTTGGACACTCCCGATGTGCCCGCAAACTTGACAAAGGCGGCGCGCGATGGTAGAGTAGTGTAGTCAATAAAGCAGTATTGGCGGTGTACGCCATGCTCACCTTGCGCCCCACAGGGGGCCGGGTCCATATCGCAGGGCGCGTAAAGCGTGTTTTGATATTGGTATGAGCATGGCCTGTGAGGGCCATGTTTTTTATTGGATGTGAATAACAACCCAAAAGAACCAAGGAGGTGTTTTCCAATAGCAAGCGGCAAAAAAGACCGTGACCTCGAGATGAACGGTCAGATCCGCGACAGAGAAGTGCGGGTCGTTGGCGCCGATGGCAGCCAGCTGGGCGTAATGCTCACGCAAAACGCCATGCGCATGGCCGAGGAGGCCGACCTCGATCTGGTGAAGATCGCCCCCCAGGCAAGCCCTCCCGTGGTGCGCATCATGGATTACGGGAAGTTCCGCTTTGAGCAGCAAAAACGCGAAAAAGAGGCGCGCAAGAACCAAAAAACCGTGGAGATCAAGGAAATTCGCCTTGGCCTGCACATCGACATCGGCGACTTCAACACGAAGCTGGGCCACGCCAAGAAGTTTTTGGCAGCGGGAGACAAACTGAAGGTCTCCATCCGCTTCCGAGGGCGCGAGATGGCCCACCCGGACCAGGGCCTGGCCGTGCACCGGCGCTTTGCCGAGGCCCTGCCCGAGGCGGTGGTGGAGCGCCCGCCAAAGCTGGAGGGCCGCCAGATGATTATGTTCATGGCGCCGGTGAAGGACAAAGAGCCGCCCAAAGGCGGCAAGAAGCAGGACGCCGCCCCCAAGGCGGAGGCTGCTTTGAAGCCGGGCGCCGCCCCAAAAGCGGAGGCCGCCCCCAAAGCCGACGCCAAGCCCGCGCCCGGGGAGGGCGCAAAAAGTAAAACACAGGAGGACCCCAGCCATGCCCAAGCTTAAAACCCATTCCGGCGCAAAAAAACGGTTCAAGATGACCAAGAACGGCAAAGTGAAGCGCGGCAGCGCCTTCACCAGCCACATTTTGAACAAAAAGACCCGGAAGGTGAAGCGCGACAACCGCCACCCCCAATTTGTGGACAAGACCAACGAAAAAGCAATCAAGGACATGTTGCCCTACGCCTAGAGCCAAAGGCATACCACTATTACATTGTAAAGGAGATGTGTCAAGATGGCTCGAGTAAAAGGCGCCACCATGACCCATAAAAGAAGGAAGAAAACCCTGAAGCTGGCCAAGGGCTACTATGCCAGCAAATCCAAGCATTTCAAAATGGCCAAGCAGCAGGTGATGAAGAGCGGCAACTACGCTTTCATTGGCCGCAAGCAGAGAAAGCGCGATTTCCGCAACCTGTGGATTACCCGCATCAACGCCGCCTGCCGCGCCCAAGGCATCAACTACTCCACCTTCATGAACGGCCTGAAAAAAGCCGGGGTGGAACTGAACCGTAAAATGCTGAGCGAAATGGCCATACACGACCCGGAGAGCTTCTCCGCCCTGGTGGACACCGCCAGCAAGGCCGCCCAAAGCAAAGCCGGCTAAAACGCAATCCGCGCCCGCGCGCAACCCCCCAGAGGGCCACGGCCCTTGCGGCTGAGCGCGGGCGCTTGCGCATAGCACAGTATCTGTGCGGCCGCAAAACGCGGGGGTGACAGCATCCAAGCCATCCAAAGCCGAGACAACGAGCGCGTGAAATATGCCCGCCGCCTGGCCGCCTCGGCCTCTTTCCGGGCGCGGGAGGGGCTGTTTTTTGCCGAGGGGCTGCGGCTGTGCCGCGACTTGGCCGAGCGCCTGCCTTTGCGGGCGCTGTTTGCCACAAAGGCGGCCCATGCCCGCTGGCCCGAGGGGGCGGCGCTGGCCGCCGAGGCCTACGACGTGAGCGAGGCCGTGGCCGAAAAGCTGGCCGGCACGCGCAGCCCGCAGGGCCTTTTCGGCCTGTTCGAGACGCCCGCCGCCGACTTTTCCAGGCTGAGGCCGGATGATGGCGTGCTGGTGTGCGAAGCCATGCAAGACCCCGCCAACGCCGGGGCCGTGCTGCGCAGCGCCGCCGCGCTGGGCCTTGGCGGGGTGGTGTTCGGCCCCGGCAGCGCCGACCCCTTTGGCCCCAAGGCATTGCGGGCCGCCATGGGGGCCGCCGGGCGCATCCCGGTGGTGACGGGCATGCCCGTGCCGGAAGCCGCCGCGCGCCTGCGCGAGGCGGGCCTTTGGCTGTACGCCGCGGCGCTGCAAAACGCGCGGCCCTTGCAGGGGACAGCCCCGCGCCGCCCCTTTGCCCTCCTTATAGGCAACGAGGGAGCCGGGCTATCCGCCGAGGCGGCGGCCGCCGCCGACGAGCTGGTGTACCTGCCCATGCAAAACGGGGTGGAGAGCCTGAACGCCGCCGTGGCGGCTGCGCTGCTGATGTATCATTTCAAGGGGCTGGCATGATTCGTAATTGAGGGAGGGGGCGTCTGCCGTGGCGGGTGAATACTGGTACTGGCTGGCCGCTGGCCTTGGCTGGGGCGCGGTGAATTCCGGCGACCTTCTGGCCGCCTGCCCGGGCGGCGCCCGCGAGGTGTACGCCGCGCTGGGCAGCGAACGCCTGGACGATATCCTCACCCAGAAACAGGCCGACCGCCTGGCCTCCACCCGCCCCGAGGACTTCGCGCTGGCGGCGTCCCACGCCGAGAGCCTGGGCATCCGCGTGGTGGGCTACGACGACCCCCACTACCCCGGCGCCCTGCGGGGCATCACGAACCCGCCGCCGCTGCTTTTCGTTAAAGGGGATCTCACCCTGATGAACGGCCAGCTCTCCATCGGCATCGTGGGCGCGCGCCGCCCCTCGGCCTACGGCGTAGAGGCCGTGAAGGCCATCGGGCGCGGCGTGGCCATGGGCGGGGCCATCATCGTCTCCGGCCTTGCCGCCGGGCTGGACGCCGAGGCCCACAAGGCCGCCCTGGCCGTGAACGGCCCCACCATTGCCTGCATCGCCTTCGGCCACAGCCAATGCTACCCCGCCGCCAACAAAAAGCTGATGGAGGTCATCGAGCGTTACGGCGCGGTGGTGAGCGAGTACCCGCCGGACACCGAGCCGGAAAAGCAGTATTTCCTGCATCGGAACCGCATCATCGCCGGGCTGTCGCACGCGCTGGTCATCGCCGAGGCGCGCAGGCACTCCGGCACCATGAGCACCGTCAACTTTGCCGCGGACTATGGGCGCGACGTGTTCGCCGTGCCGGGCAGCATCTTTTCAGAGCTTTCGGTGGGCACCAACACCATCATCCGCGAGGGGGCCTACCTGGCCGGCAGCGCCTCGGACATTCTGGCCCTGTACGGCATAGAGCTGGAAGGGGAGGACCCGGTGGCCGAGGCCGCCAAGCAGGCCGCCGAGGGCCGCCCCGCCCCGGCCTCCTCCGCCCTGCCCTGGCAGCAGAGCGTGAAACGCTACAACGAGCGCGCCCGCGAGGAGCGCGCGGTTGCGCGGGAGGAGCTTCCCGGCCAGCAAAGCCTGGGCGAGGTGCTGCGCAGCCAACTGCCGGACGGCGCAGGCCCGGTGAGCGCCGCCCAGGCCGTTGACGCTTTCCGCAATGTGCAGAAAGCGATGAGTAGCAGCGAGGCCCGCAGTGCCGCACTGGACGAGATGGCGGCCTCGGTGAGCGACAGCGTGGAACTGAGCGCGCAAAAGCCTAAGCCCAAAGAAAAGAAAAAGAAGGAGGGCGAAGTGGCCCCCTTCCCCTGGGACAGGGTGGAGCGCCTGGACAAGACCAAGGTGGAAAACCTTTCCCCCGCCAAGGAGCCGCCGCCCCCGGCAAAGGGAGGCAAACCCTCCCTGGCCTCGCGCCTTTTGGGCGGCGGGCGGAACGCCCAGCCCCGGCAAACGGCGCCGCCTGTTCCCCCGGTGCCCCCCGCTGTTGTAGAGGCCATTCTGAACGCACCGCCGGTGGGTCGGGTGGGGGCCGTAGGCGCGGTGGAGGCCGCGCCTGCCGTGCCCGCCGCGCCTCCCATAGCCCCGGCGCAAGCTTCGGCCCCGGCGGGCGGGGCGGCGGCTGCGCCGCCGCAGCCGGCCCGGCCGGGCCGGCCGCCCGCCGGGGGCTCCCCCAGGGCAGAGGCCCACCGCGCCGGGCCCGACCTCAGCGGCAAGCTGCGCACACTCAGCCACGAGGAAAAGAGCGCCAAGCACGAGCGCCCCGCCCCGCGCTTTGAAAGCGCCTCGGCGGCCCGCCCGGCGGCGGACTCCCCCCTCACCTACAAGCCCCCGGCCGGCGCGGAAAGCCTGCGCCCTTCGCCCGGCGCCGCCGTGGCCGCCCAGCAGCGCTTGGAAAAGCAGCTTGTAGACCCCATGGAGCTTCTGAGCGACGCCGCAAGAAGGGCTTTCCGCACGCTCGGCCCCCGCCCCATGGCACTGGCGGACATCTGCACCCGCAGCGGCCTGTCCTCCGCCGAGGCCATGGCCGCCCTCACCGAACTGGAACTGGCCGGCCTGTCTCGCCAGCTTGCGGGCCGCCAGTTCGTCATCGCCAATGTATAAATAACCAGTAAAGCCCGCCCGAAACTCACCAAACATAACGGAGAACGGAATGTCAACACTGGTCATCGTGGAATCCCCCGCCAAAGCGAAAACCATCCGCAAGTATCTGGGCAAAGGCTACGACGTCACAGCGTCCATGGGCCATATACGCGATTTGCCCCAAAGCCAACTGGGCATCGACGTGGAGAACGGCTACGCCCCCAAGTACATCAACATCCGGGGCAAGGAAAAAACCATCAAGGAGCTAAAGGCCAAGGCCGGCCAGAACGACAAGGTGCTGCTGGCCACCGACCCCGACCGCGAGGGAGAGGCCATCAGCTGGCATTTGGCCAAGCTGCTGGGGCTGGACACCGACGAGGTCAACCGCGTCACCTTCGGCGAAATAACCCAAAAGGGCGTCGCCGACGGCATGGCCCACCCCCGCAAGATAGACATGGACCTCTTCGACGCCCAGCAGGCCCGCCGCGCGCTGGACCGCCTGGTGGGCTATAAGCTCTCGCCCTTCTTATGGCGCAAGGTGCGCCGGGGCCTCAGCGCCGGGCGGGTGCAAAGCGTGGCCGTGCGCCTGATAGTGGACAGGGAGCGCGAGATAGAGGCCTTTGTGCCGGTGGAATACTGGAACATCGACGCCCGCCTGCTGGCCGAGGGAAAGGCTTTCACGGCCCGGCTGTTCGCCACGGCGGACGGCAAAAAGCTGGAAATTACGAACGGCGAGGCGGCCAAGGCCGTCACCGACGCGCTGGAAGGCAAGCCCTACAGCGTGAAAAGCCTTACGAAGGGCAAGCGCAAGCGTTCGCCCGCGCCGCCCTTCATCACCTCCACCCTCCAGCAGGAGGCCTCCCGCCGCTTCGGCTTTGCCGCCACGCGCACCATGCGGGCCGCCCAGAACCTCTACGAGGGCGTGGAGATACCCGGGCAGGGCACCACCGGCCTCATCACCTATATGCGCACCGATTCGCTTCGCCTTTCCGACGAAGCGGTGGCCGCCGCCAAAGAGCACATCACCACAGCCTACGGCGCCGGTTATGTTTATGATAAAAAGCGCGTGTACAAGCGAAAAAGCGCCACCGCCGCGCAGGATGCCCACGAGGCCATCCGCCCCACCATCCCCTCGCTGACGCCGGACGAGGTGGAGAAGACCCTCAAGGGCGACGAGGCCAAGCTTTACCGCCTGATATGGAACCGTTTCATCGCCAGCCAGATGAGCGACTGCCAGACGGATACCGTGTCGGTGGATATCGCCGCCGGGGATTATTTGTTCCGCGCCTCGGGCTTCACCGTCACCTTCGACGGCTTCACGGTGCTGTACGAGGAAGCCAGCGACGAGGACGTGAAGAAGGAAACCGCCCTGCCGCCCCTGGCGGAGGGTATGCCGCTGGAACTGGAAAAGCTGAGCGCCGAGCAGAAATTCACCCAGCCGCCGCCGCGCTACACCGAGGCCACGCTCATCAAGGCGCTGGAGGAAAACGGCATCGGCCGCCCCTCCACCTACGCGCCCATCATCACCACCGTGGTGGGCCGGGACTATGTGGAGCGCGAACAGAAGAAGCTGAAACCCACCGCCCTGGGCATCGTGGTGAACGATTTGCTCATGGAACGCTTTCCCGACATCGTGGACGTGACCTTTTCCGCCGGGATGGAGAACAGCCTGGACAAGGTGGAAGACGGCAAGGTGAACTGGGTGAGCACCGTGGACAGTTTCTACAAGGGCCTGGACGCCAGCCTGAAAAAAGCCGAGAGCGACATGGAAGGCCAGAAGGTGAAGGTGCCCGAGGAAGAAACCGACGTATTGTGCGACAAATGCGGCCGCCGCATGGTGGTGAAAAGCGGGCGTTACGGCAAGTTTTTGGCCTGCCCCGGCTTCCCGGATTGCCGCAACACCATGCGCCTGGTGCAGGAAATGCCCGGCGTTTGCCCCAAGGACGGCGGCAAAATCGTCAAGCGCACCAGCCAGAAGGGCCGCGTGTTCTACGGTTGCGCCAACTACCCCGCCTGCGACTTCATCACATGGGACGAACCCACCGCCGAAGTGTGCCCCCAGTGCGGCAGCACGCTGTTCAAAAAAGGCGGCAAGGCCCCCATGCTGGTGTGCCACAAAGAGGGCTGCGGGTATACGAGGGCTGTTGAAAAGTGACCCCGGATTTCACCATCATCGGCGCCGGCCTGGCCGGCTGCGAGGCCGCGCTGTGGCTGGCCGGGCGCGGGGCGCGGGTGACTTTGTACGAGCAAAAGCCCGCCCTGAGCAGCCCGGCGCACCAAAGCCCCCTGTTGGCCGAGCTTGTGTGCTCGAACTCGCTGAAAGCCGAGCGGGCGGACAGCGCCGCCGGGCTGCTGAAAGCCGAAATGCGCCTTTTGGGCAGCAGCCTGCTGCCCATTGCGGACGCGCACCGCGTGGCCGCCGGCGGCGCTTTGGCGGTTGACCGCCACGCCTTCTCCGCCGCCGTTACACAGGCCGTGGAGACGAACGGCAGCATCCGCCTGCTGCGGGGGGAGGTGCGGGAGCTGGGGCCGCTTTTGGCGGGCGGCGGGCCGGTCATCGTGGCCAGCGGGCCGCTCACCGAGGGCGCCTTGGCCGCCGAGATAGACGCCCTGTGCGGCGGCGCGCGCCTTTCCTTCTACGACGCCGCAGCCCCCATCGTCACCGCCGAATCGCTGAACCGCAGCCGCATTTTTGCTCAAAGCCGCTACGGCCGGGGCGACGACGACTACCTCAACTGCCCCTTTGGCAAAGAGGGCTATGAGGCTTTCTGCGAGGCTCTGATTTCAGCCGAAACGGCCCCGCTGCACGGCTTCGACGGCCCGGTGACCCATTACGAGGGCTGCATGCCGGTGGAGGCGCTGGCCCGCCGCGGGCCGGACACCCTGCGCTACGGCCCCTTGCGCCCCGTGGGCCTCACCGACCCCGCCACGGGCCGCCGCCCCTACGCCTGCGTACAGCTTCGGGCCGAGAACGCCGAGGCCAGCCTGTATAACCTCGTGGGCTTCCAAACCAATCTGCGTTTCGGCGAGCAAAAGCGCGTCTTTGGCCTGATACCCGGCCTTGAGGAAGCCGAGTTCGCCCGATACGGCGTGATGCACCGCAACACCTTTTTGAACAGCCCCGAGGTCTTGGAGCGGAACCTCTCCCTTAAAGGCTGGCCGAAGCTCTTTTTTGCCGGGCAAATCACGGGCTTTGAGGGCTACATGGAAAGTGCGGCCTGCGGCCTGCTGGCCGCGCGCGCGGCGGCCGGCGCGCGGCCCTTTACGCCGCCGCCTCGCGAAACCATGTGCGGCGCCCTGCTGGCCTACCTTTCCGCCCCGAACAAGGATTTTCAGCCCATGGGGGCGAACATGGGCCTGCTGCCCGCCCTGCCCCAGCCCGTGAAGGGCAAGCCCGCCCGCTATCAGGCCCTGGCCGGCCGCGCCTTGAAAGCCATGGAAGCGTGGCTGGCTATATAACAATCGCATTGCAAATAATCACGAGGGGTAAAAACATGAACATCATCCTCGACGCCATGGGCGGCGACAACGCCCCCCTGGCCCCCATGCAGGGCGCGGCCCTGGCCGTGAAGGAATTGGGCGTCCACGTCATCGCCGTGGGGGACGAAAAGCAGGTGCTGAACGCCATGCGCCAGCACGCCATCCCCGAGGACGGCATCACCGTGGTGCACGCCTCCGATGCGATTGCCATGGACGAGGAGGCCACCGACGTGGTGCGCAAAAGGCCGGATTCCTCGCTTGCGGTGGCCCTACGCATGCTGGCCGGCGGCGACGGCGAGGCTTTGGTGAGCGCCGGGGCCACCGGGGCGCTGCTGGTGGGCGCCACGCTCATCGCAGGGCGCATCAAGGGCATCAAGCGGGCGGCCATCGCCACGGTGATGCCCGGCGCAAAAAAGCCATGGATGCTCATCGACAGCGGCGCGAACGCCGAGTGCCGGGCCGAGCAACTGGTGCAGTTTGCCGCCATGGGCAGCGCCTACATGGAAAAGGTGATGGCTGTGCCTGCCCCCAGCGTGGCCCTGGCCAACAACGGCGCCGAGGAAACCAAGGGCACGAAGCTGCAACTGGAAGCCTACCCCCTCCTGCAAAAAAGCGGCCTCAACTTCACCGGTAACATCGAGGCGCGGGACATCCCGCAGGGCGAGGCCGACGTGGTGGTGTGCGACGGCTTCACCGGCAACATCATCCTAAAGCTTACCGAGGGCGTGGCCAAGATGATGAGCGGCATGATAAAGGGCATCATTTACAAAAACCCAATAACGATATTCGGCGGCCTCTTTCTTAAAAGCGGCATGGCCGGCTTCAAGAAAAAGATGGACTACACCGAATACGGCGGGGCGCCGTTGTTGGGCATCAAGAAGCCGGTTATCAAGGCCCACGGTTCTTCCAACGCCAACGCCATAAAAAATGCCATACGCCAGGCGCGCACCTGCGCCGAAAATGACGTGGCCGGCGCCATAGAGGGCTGGATGGCCCTGCACCGGCCCGCAAAAACCGAGGAACCTGATGACTGACACCGCCGCCTTTGAAGCGCGCATCGGCCACCGATTTGCCGACGATGCCCTTCTGCGCACCGCCCTCACCCACACCAGCTACGCCAACGAGGCCAAAGGCTACCGCCCCCACAACGAGCGGCTGGAGTTTTTGGGCGACAGCGTGCTGAGCTTTGTTGTGGCCGAGGAGCTGTATTCCGCCTCGCCCCGGCTGCCCGAGGGAGAACTGACCCGCCGCCGGGCCGCTTTGGTGTGCGAGCCCGCCCTGGCCGGTTTTGCCCGTCAGATTGGCCTGGGGGAAGCTTTGCAGCTGGGAAAAGGCGAGGAGCAAAGCGGCGGGCGCAGCCGTCCCTCCATTCTGGCCGACGCCTTCGAGGCGCTGATTGCGGCGCTGTACCTAGACGGCGGCATTGCCGCCGCCCGAAGCTTTATTTTGCCCTTTGTGCGCGGGGCTGGCCGGGCCGCGGGAGACTACAAGACCCGCCTGCAGGAAGTGGTGCAGCAAAACCCCGAGGAACACCTGCGCTACCGCGTGGTGGGCGAAAGCGGGCCCGACCACGACAAGCAGTTCCTTGTAGAAGTCTGCCTCAATTCCAACTGCATAGGCACCGGCGCGGGCCACAGCAAAAAGCTGGCCGAGCAGCAGGCCGCCCGCCAGGCCCTGGTGCTGATGGGCCTTGAAAGCGAAGATGACAGCCAGGCCGAAAGGGGAGTGAACCAGTGTATCTGAAAGCCATTGAGATACAGGGCTTCAAGTCCTTCCCGGACCGCACGCGCATCAGCTTCGACGGAGGCATCACCGCCGTGGTGGGCCCCAACGGCAGCGGCAAAAGCAACATCTCCGACGCCATCCGCTGGGTGCTGGGCGAAACCAGCGTCAAGCAATTGCGCGGCGGCGGCAAGATGGAAAACGTCATCTTCGGCGGCACCGAAAAGCGCAACGCCATGGGCTACGCCAGCGTGAACCTGATTGTAGACAACAGCGACCGCCGCATCGACGTGGACGCCGACGAGGTGACCATCGGCCGCAAATACTACCGCAGCGGCGAGAGTGAATACAGCATCAGCGGGCAAAGTGTGCGCCTGCGCGACGTGTACGAGCTGCTTTTGGACACCGGCCTTGGCCGCGACGGCTACTCCATCATCGGCCAGGGCCGCATAGATGAAATAGTGGGCAGCAAAAGCACCGAGCGCCGCGAGATTTTTGAGGAAGCCTCGGGCATTGCGCGCTACCGCTACCGCAAGAACGACGCCGAGCGCCGCCTGGCCGCCGCCGAGGAGAATCTGGTGCGGCTGCGGGATATTATGGGCGAGTTGGAAGAACGCGTGGGCCCGCTGAAACGCGAGAGCGAAAAGGCTAAAAAATACCTTGAGCACGCCGGGGAAAAAAAGACCCTGGAAGTGACCCTGTGGGTGGACACCCTGCACAGCGCCCGCGAAACCCTGCGCGGCCAGCAGCGCAAAATAGAGGCAGCCCAGGCCGACGAAGCCGCCAAGGCCAAGGAACTGGACGATATCTACACCGAGACCGAGGGCATCCGCAACGAGATAAACCGCATAGCCGCCGAGGTGGACGAGCACAACGGCGCCATACGCGCCCTGCAGGAGGCCATTGCCGGCAGCGAGAGCACCGTGGCCGTGTTGAAAAACAACATCCAGCGCAACGAGGCCGACATCGCCGCCCTTGCGGGCGAGCATTCGGCCAGCGGCAGCGCGGGCAGCGCCTTTGAGGAAGAAATCAAACTGGAACAGGCCGACATTGAACGCGCCGAAAAAGCCCTGGCCGAAACCGCCGGGGAAATTGGCGCGCTGGAAGCCCGCCTGGCCGAATTGCAGCAGCAGAGCCTCGCCACGGGCGAGCGCCGGGGCGAGGTGCAGGCCCGCCTGGCCGAAGCCACCGACCGCATCACCGCCCTGCGGGTGAGCGCCGCCAGCGCCGAGAGCACCTCGGCCTCGGCCACGGCCCGCCTGGCCGGCGAGGAGGAGAGCCTGAAAGCCGTGGAGGCCGACCGCGCCGCGCTGGAAAAGCAGAAGGCCGAAACCGAGGACTACCTGAAAACCACCACCGAGGACATAGCAAAGCTGGAAAACATACGCGGCGGGCTGGAAATGAAGCTGGCCACCCGCAAAACGGCCCTGGCCGCCGCCGACGAAGCCGAGCGCGCCGCCCAGCGCCAGGCCGAGAACGCCGCCCATCGCATCCAGATGCTGAAAGACCTTGAGCGCAGCCTCGACGGCTTTCAGCAGAGCGTGAAAAGCGTGGTGCAGGCCGCGCGCGCGGGCAAGCTGCGGGACGTCGTCGGGCCGGTGTCCACCATCCTCGCGGTGCGGGGCGGCTACGAGGTGGCCATTGAAACGGCCCTGGGCTACAGCCTGCAAAACGTGGTGGTGCAAAACGAGGCCGCCGCCAAAGCCGCCATGGCCTACCTGAAGCAGACGAACGGCGGGCGGGCCACCTTTTTGCCGCTGGACACCGTGCGCGGCCGGGACATGGACGCCTCCCGCCTGCCCGCCGGGGCAGTGAGCGCCCAAAGCCTTGTGCGCTACGACGCGAAGTACGAGAACATCGTCTCCTCCCTGCTGGCGCGCATCGTGGTGGTGGAGGACATCAACGAGGCCTCGCGCACGGCCAAAACGCTGAACTACCAAAACCGCGTGGTTACGCGGGACGGGCAGGTCATCAACGCCGGGGGCTCCTTCACCGGGGGCTCGGTGTCCCGCTCGGCGGGCCTGTTCAGCCGCAAGCAGGAGATAGAGGATTTGACCGCGAAGCTGGCCGAGCTGGAGGCGGGCAAGAAGCGCGCCGAGGCCGAGACCGCCCGCGTGAAGGCCGAGGTGGACGCCCTGCAGGCCGAACTGACCGCCACATCCAGCGAGGCCATCACCGCCGGGGGCGATAAAATTCGCTGCGAGACCGAGCTTGCCCGCATCGGGCAAAGCCTTTCGGTGGCCGAGGCCAGCCACAGGCGCCTTGGCACCGAGTGCAACGCCCTGCGCGAGCAGATAGCCGAGGCCCAAACCGAGCACCGGCTCTCCCTCACCGAGCAAAAGCGCCTGGACGGCGAAATCGCGAAGCTTTCGGCGGAGCTTGAGGGCATCGCCGGAGACGACGACGGCTTTTTGGCCCGCCGCCAGGCCATGGGCGACGAATTGGCCCAGCTTCGCCTTGCGGCCCTCGGCCACGAGCGCGACGCCCAGCTGCACCGCCAGCGCATCGAGACCCTCACCAGCCAAAGCGGGGAGAGCGAGGCCCGCCGCCAGGTGCTGGCGGCCAACATCGAACGCCTGAAAGCCGAAAACGCCAATCACCTGCTGGCCATAGAGGAAGTGGGCCGCACCCGGGAGCAGAAACGCGGCGACATCGCGCGCATCGAGGCCGAAATAGAGGCCATGCGCGCCGAGCGCCTCGCGAAGGAGCAGTCCATCACCGGGCAAACCGCCCGCGAGCGCGCCATTGCCGATGAGCGCATGGAGCTTGGCCGAGAAATAGCCCGCCTCACCGAGCAGAAGGCCGCGCAGGAGAACAAGTACGAACTCACCATCACCCAGCTTTGGGAGGAGTACGAACTGACCCCCGGCGCCGCCGAGGGCCTGTGCGTGCCCTTTGAGTCGGCGGCGGAGCTGCAGCGCCGCGTGCGGGAGCTGCGGGGCAAGATACGCGCGCTTGGCAACGTGAACGTGGGGGCCATCGAGGAATACGCCGAGGTGAGCGAACGCTACACCTTCCTCTCCGGCCAGATAGCCGACGTGGAGGAATCGAAGCGCAGCCTTGAAAAGATGATTGCCGAGCTTTCGGCCGAGATGACGGCCATGTTTGCCGCCAGCTTCGCCGATATCAACCGCCACTTCGGGCGCATATTCGCCGAGCTTTTCGGCGGCGGGCGCGCCTCGCTCAGCCTCTCAAACCCCGAGGACATCCTTGAATCGGGCATTGAGATAGAGGTGTCGCCCCCGGGAAAAATCATCAAGGATTTGGCGGCCCTTTCCGGCGGAGAGCAAGCCCTCGTGGCCATCTGCATCTACTTTGCTATTCTGGCGGTGAACCCGGCGCCCTTCTGCGTGCTGGACGAGATAGAGGCCGCGCTGGACGACGCCAACATCGTGCGCTTTGCCCAGTATCTGCGGCGCATCTCGGGCCGCACCCAGTTCATCATCATCACCCACCGCCGGGGCACCATGGAGGAGGCCGACGTGCTGTACGGCGTCACCATGCAGGAGGACGGCGTTTCGAAGCTGCTGCGCCTGAACGTGGCCGACGTGGATGCCAGCCTGGTGCGGTAGGGTATGCCAATCTTCCCGTTGGATTGTCATTCTGAGCGAAGCGAAGAATCTTTGTCCTGGCGAAGGGCAACCCTTCTTTTGTAGGGGCGATTCACAAATCACCCGCATCCTAAGCAAGCGATGATTTATTGTCATTCTGAGCGAAGCGAAGAATCTTTGAGCCGGATAATGTGCGGTTATGCGAAATGTAAAAAACTATCCATCCGGGGGCCAAAGGAGCTTCGCCCCTTAGGAATCCCCGGCTGAAGCCGTAGGTACCCTCTGCGCAACCTGCCGCTCCTCACTCTGGTTTTGTTCATTCGGAAACAAACGCCCACGTTCACACAATGCTTGCATTTTTTCGTGGTGGTTGTGGTATACTGAATTGATATTCTCATTTAATATTTTGGCATAATTTCGTCTAACATTTGCAACCCCAAAGGAGCGGGAGCGGAGAATGGGTTTTTTTGAGAAGCTGGGGCAGGGCCTGAAAAAGACCCGAGATTCGGTATTCGGTACCATCAGCCAAATGCTGGACGCGGGCGAGGTGACGCCCGAGCTGTATGAGGAACTGGAAGAACAGCTGATATTGGCCGACACCGGCGCAGACGTGGCCGAAGAACTAACGGAGCGCCTGCGCCTGCGCGTGCGCGACGCCCGCCTGAAAACCGGGGCCGAGGCGAGGGACGCCCTCAAGGACATCATCCAAGAGATGCTGACGCCCGAGAGCGAAATGAACCTTTCGGGCAGGCCCACGGTCGTGCTTGTCATCGGGGTGAACGGCGTGGGCAAAACCACCTCCATCGCGAAGCTGGCCCACCTTTACACGGGCCAGGGCAAAAAGGTGATGCTGGCCGCGGGCGATACCTTCCGCGCAGCGGCGGGCGAACAGCTGGAAATATGGGCGGGCCGGGCCAATGTGCCCATCATCCGCCACCAGGACGGCGCCGACCCCGCCGCCGTGGTGTTCGACGCAGTGCAAAGCGCCACCGCCAAGGGCTACGATATGGTGCTGTGCGATACCGCCGGCCGCCTGCACAACAAAAAGAACCTGATGGAAGAACTGGCCAAAATAGCCCGCGCCGTGGGCAAGGCCAACCCCGGCGCCGCCGTGGAAACCCTTCTGGTGCTGGATTCCGTCACCGGGCAGAACGCCATTGCCCAGGCGCGGGAATTCGTGCAGGCCGCCGGGGCCACGGGCATCATTCTCACAAAGCTGGACGGCACGGCCAAGGGGGGCGCGGTTATCGGCATCCGCGAAAAGCTGGGCCTGCCGGTGCGCTATGTGGGCGTGGGCGAGGGCATCGACGATTTGATGGAATTCGACCCCGCCGCCTTTGCCGAAGCATTGTTTTTGGAAGAGTAATAATAGGCGTTGCCCGCTGTGAACACAGCTTTAAAGAGGATGAAAATATGGAATTTGTTTTGGCCACGAACAACCGAAAAAAACTGCAGGAACTGGCCCGGCTGCTGGCCGGCTCGGGCCACAGCTTTATCAGCCTTGCCGAGGCCGGCGCCTTTTTGCCGGAGGAGGAGGGCGCCGAGAGCTTTGCCGAAAACGCCCTGGGGAAGGCCAGGGCCGTGTGCCGGCAAATCCACCGCCCCAGCCTGGCCGACGATTCCGGCCTTGAGGTGCAGGCGCTGGGCGGCGCGCCGGGGGTGCTCAGCGCGCGCTTTGCGGGCCGCCGGGGCGACGACGAGGCCAACAACCATAAGCTGATGGCCTTATTGGAGCGCACGCCCTATGCCAAGCGCGGCGCCCGCTTTGTGTGCGCCATGGCGCTGGTGATGCCCGACGGGGGCGAACTGGTGTGCGAGGGCAGCGTGGAGGGCAGCATCGGCTTTGCCCCTAGCGGCAGCAACGGCTTCGGCTACGACCCTCTGTTCTACATCAACAACGAAAGCTTTGCCGACATGAGCGACGAAGCCAAGGATCAAATAAGCCACCGGGCGGCGGCCGTGCGCAGCCTGTTGCTGCAAATGCCGCCCTTCCTGGCCCAGCACGGCGGTGAATAGCCAAAAGATTGTTATTCTGAACGCAGTGAAAAATCTTTAAGAACCGCATTTTTTCAGCCATCTGTTAGGAGAATACATAAATATGCCCCCAGAACTGAACAGCAAACAGCGCGCCGCGCTGCGCCGCACCGCCGCCGGGTTGGACCCGGTGTTCCACGTGGGCAAGGGCGGGCTGGACGGCCAGGTGATGAAGGCCGCCGACGACTGCCTGAAAAAGCGCGAGCTGGTGAAGCTGCGCGTGCTGGAAACCAGCCCCCTTTCGGCACGCGAGGCCGCCGAGGCTTTGGCGGAGGGAACGAGTTCGGCGGTGGTGCAGGTAATTGGCCGGGTGCTGGTGCTGTTTCGCCCGAAGAAGAAGGAATCCGCTTTTGCCGAGGTGCTGAAGCTGTGAGCGCCCGGGGCGAGGGCGCAAAAGTATTGGTGTTCGGCGGAAGCTTCGACCCGCCCCACACCGGCCACATGAACCTTTTGGCCAACGGCGTGCGCGCCGTGTGCCCGGCCCGCGTGCTGGTGGTGCCGGCCGGCGCCGCCCCCCACAAAGCCCCAAGCCCCACCCCCGGAGATTTGCGCGCGGCCATGTGCGCCTGCTTTTCGGCGGTGTTTCCGGCGGCGGAGATATGCCGCATGGAAATTGACCGCCCCGGCAAAAGCTTCACCAGCGACACCCTGGCCGAACTGCGGCGGCAAAACCCCGGCTGTGAATGGTACCTGCTGATTGGGGCCGACATGCTGCTGAGCTTCACCGAGTGGCATCACTGGCAAGAGTTGCTGGGGCTGGCCACGCTGGTGGCAGCCGGCCGCGCGCCCGGGCAGCACGAAGCCCTCGCCGCCGCCGCCCGCGCCCTTGAGGCCGCCGGCGGGCGGGTGATTTTTGCCGAGGGGCCGGTGGTGGAGGCTTCCTCCGGGGCCATCCGGGCCGCCATTGCCAAGGGGGACGAGGAAGCCTACAAGCTCATTCCGCCCCCGGCGGACGAAATTGCGCGGGCGCGCTGCCTGTACGCCGGGGCGCTTATCCCCTGCGAAGAAGCCAAGCGCCTTGCAAGGCAGCAGCTGAGTGACAGGCGCTTTTGCCACACGGCCAACGTGGCAGCCGCCGCGAAAAAACTGGCCAAACGCTGGGGCGCAAACCCGGAAAAAGCCGAATTGGCGGGCTGGCTGCACGACATTGTGAAGGAACGCAGCCGGGACGAATTGTTGCAGTTGCTGGCCCAAGATGATATAATGTCACAATCCAGCCGGCGGCCCCAGCCCGTGTGGCATGGGCCCGCGGCGGCCATGTATGCCCATGGCCTCGGCGTCGCCGACCCCGAGGTGCTCAGTGCCATCGCCTGCCACACCACGGGCAAGGCGGGCATGTCCACGCTGGACAAGGTGCTGTTTTTGGCCGACGTGGTGAGCGACGAGCGCAGCTTCGACGGGGTGGGGAACATCCGCGCCCTGGCCGGGGAAGACCTCGACGCCGCCGTCATCGCGGCCATGGAGGAGAACCTCGCCTACCTGACGCACAAGGGCAAAACCCTCGACACCGACACGGTGGAGGCGCTGGCCGCGCTGAAGGCCACGGCTGAGCGCGGCTTAGCTTAGCGATGAATACCTCAGCTATCTTGTCATCCTGAGCGTCCCGCAAGCGGGCTCGGGTGTTTGCTCCGCAAGCCACCCTCGGCACACTGTGCCCCCGCGAAGGATCTTTCCCTTCATGCCACGGTACATTACCCGTCTCAAAGATTCTTCGCTTCGCTCAGAATGACAATAAATTGAGCGAAGCATTGGGGAACATATCAACTTAACGAATCGGAGTGTTATTCAATGCGGGAAGCCCCGAATCACGGCCCACGCAGCCGCCCCCAGCGCCCGATGTTCGACCAGGAGAACCAGGGCAGCGGCCCGTCTTCGTCTGTTCCCCCGGCAAACGGGGCCTACCCCGAGCGCCTGGGCGCGGACGCCCCGCGCCCGCCCAGCGGCGGGCGCGGCAGGCCCCCGAGGCGCAACGGCTCCGGCGGCGGCGGGCGGCGGCGGGCCAGCCGGGGCAAGCGCGTGGCGCAAGTGGTGGCGCTGGTGTTGGGTCTTTTGCTGGTAAGCCTTGTGGTGGTGGCGGTCATCTACTACAGCCAGATAGACCACGAAATCCAGAGCGACTCGAACCAGGTGGTTCCCATGCCCGAGGAGATACGCACCGAGGCCATACCCGAATACAAGGGCAAGAACCTCGTCGCTTTCCTTATATTGGGTGTGGACTACAACAACGACACCGCCGATGGCTTTATCGACGAGAGCAACAAGTACGGCAACACCGACCTCATCATGTACGTTCTGTACAACACCAAAACCGGCAAGGCCAACGTTTTGCAAATACCGCGCGACACCTTTGTGGGCGAGGATCTTGCCTCAGTCACCGGCGGCCTGTGTAAAATAAACGGCCTGTATCCCCATTCGCCAGACCCCGGCAACCGCGTGGCCGCACTGGCCAACGTCATCTACGACCAGCTCAAGCTCCCCATCGACTTCTACGTCACCCTCGACATGGACGCCGTGAAGGCCATCGTGGGCCACATGGGCTCCATTCAGGTATACGTGCCGCAGGAAGTTACCGACGAGGGAACCGGCAACCTGCTAATCAATCAGGGCTGGGTGGACATCACCGACCAGGAAGTGGAGTACCTGGTGCGCAACCGCAACTACCCCGACGGCGACGCCACCCGCCTGCGCACCCAGCTCAGCCTTTATTCGGCTTTGTTCCGAGAGTTCTCTCAGCTTGCCCCCGGCGACCTTGTGATGTGGATGCGCATTCTGGTGTACTATGTCAAGGTGGGCGGCATCAGCACCTGGGACCTCGGCGGCCTTGCCCAAAGCGCGCTGGGCCTCTCCGGCGAAAACGTGACCTTCGTTCGCCCGGCATACTCCGGCGCGTGGTTCACCCCTGCGATGGGGCAATACGAGGGCAAGCGGCAGTCCCTTATATGTCTGGTGCCTGAAGACATGGCCAATTTGCTGAACGAATATTTCCGCCCCGAGGGCGGCGAGGTGCCGCCGGAGGAACTGGGCATCGCCACCCTGCCGGTGAACGAATACGGCACGGGCGAAGCCGAAGTGCGCACCATGGCCAGCGTGCAAGCCGATGAACCGGAAAAGCCCGCTTCTTGATTGGCCTTGAAACGAAAACGACAACAATGAGGGAGGAACCTCTAATCGATCGCTGATTGCTTGCATGATTGTCATTCTGAGCGAAGCGAAGAATCTTTCCCTTCATAATCAACGAAAATTCTGCGGCCCAAAGATTCTTCGCTTCGCTCAGAATGACAATTATAGTTAACTGAATCAGCGCACACCCAAATTGCGGCACAAATCCTCCGGCGAATCCTCGCCGGACACGGAGGCGTGATTTTTGAACAACAATACTGGCGACAATAACAAACACTCCTACAATTCCGGGCGCATCCGCCGCGCCGGGGGCGAAGCCCCCCGCCAAAGCGAGCCTTTTATCCCAAGCGAAGCCCCCCGCCCCAGCAGTTTCTTCGACCAAGACCAGCCTAACCGCCAGGTTTATCAAGCCCAGCCCCAGGCAGCGCCCTCAAAGCCCGCTTCTCCCGCCAAAACCCAGCCGGACATCTGGCAGTTGAGCGAACAGCAGCAGCCCACCCGCCGCGCCGAGGACTGGGACGACTACCTGCCAAAGGCCACGCGCAAGGCCAAAGGGCGCAAACGCCGCTGGCCCGTGGTGCTGGCCTCGCTGGCATTGGTGCTGGCGCTGGGCGGCGCGGGGGTCTTTGCGCTGATGAACTATCTGGGCGGCGTGTTCGAGCCGGGGCAGCTGGGCAGCATTCTGCCCCTTTCCAGCGAGCCGAAGCCCTACAGCAAGAAGGATGTCGTCCACTTCCTCATCGTGGGCATCGACAACGAGGAAGGCCGCAGCTACGGCGCGGGCCTCGGGCTTACCGACATGCTGCTGTACTGCCGGTACGAGCTGAAAACCAATCAACTGAACATGCTGCAAATCCCGCGGGACAGCTATGTGGGCGAGGACTGGCCCACCGGCGGCACCGGCAAAATAAACGCGCTGCTCATTCAAGGGCAGGATAAAGAAAACCCCATCAACAACCTGGCCTCGGCCTTCCAGCAGCTTTTCAAGCTCCCGCTGGACCACTACATCGCCATGGATATGGACGCCATGAAAACCATCGTGGACACCTTTGGCGGCATACGGGTGTATGTGCCGCGAGAGATGAGCTACGGCGGCAGCTACCTGCCCCAGGGCTGGCAATGGCTGGACGGCGAGGCCTCGGAATTTTTCGTGCGAAACCGCCACGGCCAGGGCTTCGAGCGCGGCGACATCGACCGCCTGGATAACCAACGCCACTTCTACTCGGCGCTGTTCCGCCGCTTTTTGAACCTGACGCCCCGCGACGTGATGAACCTTCTGCCGGTGTTCGATTACTACTGCAACACCGATATCCCCCTCGGAGACCTCTTGTCCATCGGCGTGTCTGGCCTCGGGCTCAAGGCGGAGAACGTGTTGTTCTGTAAGGCCCCCGGCGCCACCGGCAACGGCCTCGACCCCACGGGCGCGGGCCGCAGCCTTTACTATATCGACCTCTACGGCCGGGGCACCGAGGAAGACCCCGGCCTCGCGGCCCTATTGAACCAATATTTCCGCGACGCGGAAAAGCCCGTGCCGGCGGACGAAATGCTGCTGCCCCACATACGCATACCCGAGGGCACCGCCCTGTACCCGCCGAACGTGCAGATGATGGCCGGCGTGCAGGAGGGCGAGGGCGGCGCACAGGTGGACGTGGAGCCGACTGCTTAGCAAGGCAGATGATTGTCATTCTGAGCGTCAGCGAAGAATCTTGCCCTGTGTTTTCACAAAGATTCTTCGCTTCGCTCAGAAATTGGATGGAACCTCTGGAACTGGCGAAGACAATCGCCACAATACTGGACAGCAAAAAAGCCCAGGACATCAAGGTACTGAAAGTGCGGGACCTCACCGTCCTCGCCGACTATTTCGTCATCGCCTCGGGCGCTTCCAGCACCCAGGTGGGCGCTTTGTTCGACGAAGTGGATTTCCAGATGGGCAAAAAGGGCGTGGAGCCCCAGCGCGTGGAGGGCGCGGCCACCCGCAGCTGGGTGCTGCTGGATTACGGCGCCGTGGTGGTGCACATCTTCTACCCCGAGGCGCGCCAGTTCTACGCGCTGGAGCGCATGTGGGCCGACGCCGACCCCCTGCCGCTGGATTTTCTTGATACCGAAGATACGCAATGATATCATGTCATTCTGAACGAAGTGAAGAATCTTTGAGTTGCGAAATTTCGTTTATACGAAGAGAAAGATCCTTCGCTGCGCTCAGGATGACAGCGGGCCTGTAGAAATCATCTATTATATAAATATTGCAACAGCAAGGTGTGAGGAATATGGACAGGTACGAACCCAATAAACTGGAACCAAAATGGCAGAAGCACTGGCTGGAGGAAAAAACCTTTGCGGCCCGCCCCAGCAAGGACAAAAAGAAATTCTACGCGCTGGTGGAGTTCCCTTACCCCTGGTGGCCCGCAAGCGCCGCATGGAGGGCTGGAACGTTTTGTACCCCATGGGCTGGGACGCCTTCGGCCTGCCCACGGAGAACTTCGCGCTGAAAAACCACATCCATCCCGCCATTGTCACAAAGCAGAACATCGCCCGCTTCCGCAGCCAGATACAGGCCCTGGGGATGAGCTTTGACTGGGATCGCGAGGTAAACACCACCGACCCCGCCTACTACAAGTGGACGCAGTGGATATTCCTGCAACTGTACAAGCAAGGCCTCGCCTACAAAAAGGAAATGGCCGTGAACTGGTGCACCTCCTGCCGGGTGGTGCTGGCCAACGAGGAAGTGGTGAACGGCGCCTGCGAACGCTGCGGCGGCGAAGTGGTGCGCAAGGTGAAAAGCCAGTGGATGCTGAAAATCACCGAGTACGCCGGCCGCCTCATCGACGACCTTGAGGGCCTCGACTACATCGAGCGCGTGTCCACCAGCCAGAAGAACTGGATTGGCCGCAGCCACGGGGCCGATATTGTGTTCGCCACCACCGCCGGCGGCGAGGCCGACAGCCTCACCGTGTTCACCACCAGGCCCGACACCGTGTTCGGCGCCACCTACATGGTGATGAGCCCCGAGCACCCCTACCTGAAAAAGTGGGCGCCGCTTTTGCATAACGGCGAGGAGATAGCCGCTTATCAGGACGCCGCCGCCCGCAAGAGTGACTTTGAGCGCACCGAGCTGGCGGCCGACAAGGAAAAAACCGGCGTTCGCCTTGCGGGCGTGGCCGCCATAAACCCCGCCACCGGCGCGGAAATACCCATCTACATTTCCGACTATGTGCTGGCCAGCTACGGCACCGGGGCCATTATGGCGGTGCCCGGCCACGATGAGCGCGACTACGCCTTCGCCAAAAAGTTCGGCCTGCCCATTGTGGAGGTGGTGGCCGGGGGAGACCTTGAAAAGGAAGCCTACACCGACATTGAAAGCGGCGTGATGGTGAACAGCGGCTTTCTCAACGGCCTCTCGGTGGCCGAGGCCAAGAAGGCCATCACCGACTGGCTGATGCGCAACGAGAAGGGCGAGGCCCGCGTGAACTACAAGCTGCGGGACTGGGTGTTCAGCCGCCAGCGATATTGGGGCGAACCCATCCCCATGGTGTGGTGCGAGGTTTGCGGCTGGCAGCCCCTGCCCGAGAGCGCGCTGCCGCTGGAGCTGCCCTACATTGACGACTTTGAGCCGACCGAGGAGGGCGACAGCCCCTTGGCCCGCCACGAAGAATGGGTGCAAACCACCTGCCCCAAATGCGGCGGCCCCGGGCGGCGAGAAACCGACACCATGCCCCAGTGGGCCGGTTCGTCCTGGTATTTCCTGCGCTATTGCGACCCTCACAACAGCGAGGCGCTGGCAAGCGAGGAAGCCCTTGAATACTGGATGCCGGTGGACTGGTACAACGGCGGCATGGAGCACACCACCCTGCATATGCTCTACAGCCGCTTTTGGCACAAGTTCCTCTTCGACATCGGCGTGGTGAAAACCAAAGAGCCCTACCTCAAGCGCACCTCCCACGGCATGATTCTGGGCGAGAACGGCGTGAAAATGTCGAAGAGCCTGGGCAACGTGGTGAACCCCGACGACGTGGTGGCCGAGTACGGGGCCGACACCATGCGCGTGTACGAGATGTTCATCGGCGACTTTGAGAAGACCGCCCCCTGGAACACGGCGTCCATCAAGGGCAGCCGCCGCTTTCTCGACCGCGTGTGGGCCCTGCAGGGCCAGATGACCGAGGGCAAGGGCCTGCGGCCCGAGCTGGAGGTGGCGGTGCACCGCAGCATCAAAAAGGTAAGCGAGGACGTGGAGCACCTCAAGCACAACACGGCCATTGCCGCCCTGATGAGCCTTTTGAACGACTACGCCGCCGCCGGCGGCCCCACGCGGGACGAGTACAAGGTGCTCTTGCAGCTTCTCAACCCCTTTGCGCCCCACCTCACCGAGGAAGTGTGGCAGCGCATGGGCTTTGGCGGCGAAATTGCCAAGACGCCCTGGCCCGCCTGGGACGAAGCCAAAACGCGCGAAGAAATTGTGGAAATAGTGGTGCAGGTGAACGGCAAGCCCCGCGCGCGCCTTTCCGTTCCGGCGGCCATCGGCAAGGAGGAAGCCCTGGCCCTGGCCAAGGCCCAGCCCGCCGTGGAGGCCCTGCTGGCCGGCAAAGAACTGGCCAAAGCGGTATGGGTTCCGGCAAAATTAGTCAATTTTGCCATAAAATGACAAAAAAGTTCACAATCAACTTACATATGTTTCGACAGAGTTCGCGTGAACCCGCGAAACTTCGTGCTATAATGTTGAACTAGACCCCTTTTTAGTGCGAAAGGATGGGTATCATGAACGAACTGAAAAAAGAGTATACCATCTTGTTCAACGGCATCACCGACGCCATTGACGATTTACAGAAGCTGGTAGTGCGCATGCAGCTTTTGCAGCAGAAGGCGGAAGCGGCCGTTCTGGAATGCGAAGAGGCGACCGCCGCCCACACACTGCCCTCGGGCAAGGGCCTTGCGCACAAGGCCCCCGTTACCGCGGATTAGCGCCAGGACATTTTAGCAAGCCGCGAAAACGAGCCGCCATGGAGCCGACAAAGCATGGAAATCAATTTTCATTTTATGTCTTGTCGCCCTGAGCGCAGCGAAGGGTCTTGTGCCCGAAAAGATAGATTCTTCGCTGCGCTTAGAATGACAATGTAAAATATCCTTTGCAAAATTGATTTCCGTGCCGGCAAAGCCATTTTGCTTGACAGGCCGGCTTGGGCTGTGTATAATTTAACTGTTATACAGGTGAGGTTTAGATTGCCCTGCCGCCAGTTGTGGGGTAAGCGTGTATCTGTATGGCAACTCCTGCCTTTCGGCATTAGGGAGGGAACAAAGATGTCGGAAATCCGGGTTAAAGAGAACGAATCGCTGGACAGCGCACTGCGCCGGTTCAAGCGTTCGTGCGCCAAGTCGGGCGTTTTGGCCGAGGTTCGCAGGCGTGAAGCCTACGAAAAGCCCTCCGTAAAACGCAAGAAAAAGTCTGAAGCCGCCCGCAAGCGCAAGTATAAAGGCTAAGGGCGCGCCCAGCGCGCACAAGGCGGGCCCCACAGGGGCCCGCCTTTATTCTTGCACTTCATCACACTGAACATTGAGAGGAAGGCCATGCCCCTGCTGGTGCCGGAATACCTGTTTCGGGATGTTACGCACATCCCGCTTGATTTCCTGCGCATGGCGGGCATCCGTGCCCTGGTGCTGGATGTGGACAATACCCTCACCGCCCACAGCAGCCAGGAGGTTGCCCCCCGCGTGGCGGACTGGCTTTCGCAGATGAAAGCCGCCGGTATTCGCCTGATGCTGGCCAGCAACAACAGCAAGGCCAGGGTGGCCCCCTTCGCCCAAAAGCTGGGGCTGGAATATGCCAGCTTTTGCTGCAAGCCCGCGCCTTTTTGGCTGGCGGCGGCCAAAAAACGCTGGGGCCTGCCCCGCCGGGCCATGGCCCTGGTGGGCGACCAGCTCTTCACCGACCTTTTGGCCGGCCAGTTTTGCGGTGTGCGGGTGCTGGTAGTGCGCCCCTTATACGCGGACATAAAGCCCACAATTCGCCTGAAACGCCGCCTTGAAAAGCCCTTTTTGGCCCGCTATTTCAAAAAGGGCGGCAAGCTGATGTGAGTTTTACCATCGATTGTAAGCCGTCAAAAATGGAGGGAAACACCATGCTGAACCCCCGCGCCCAAAAGCTGGCGGCGGCCCTGCCCCAGGGCTTTGAGGCCGCCCTGCTGCAAAACCCCGTGAGCCGCTTCTACCTTCTGGGCTTCGACGCGCACGACGCCGGGCACCTGCTGCTGCTGCCGGACAAAATGGTCTACATCATCGATTCCCGCTACATCGAGGCGGCCCGCCAGGCGGTGAAGGACGCCGAAATCATTCTGGAAGCCGATGCCTTTTCACAACTGGCCGAGGCGCTGAAGGCCGCCGGGGTGAAGAAGCTGCACCTTGAGGACAGTGCCTCCATCGCCGAGTGGAACAGCCTGAAAGAAAAGATACCCTTCGCGGAGTACGACATCACAAGCACGCTCTCGAAGGCCGTGATGGCCCTGCGCCAAATAAAGGACGCAGAAGAAATAGAGCGCATGGAGGAGGCCCAGCGCATCACCGACGCCGCCTTTGCGCACATTCTGCCCTTCATTAAGGAAGGCGTGCGCGAGGCGGAACTGGCACTGGAACTGGAACACTTTATGCGCCAAAACGGCGCCGACGGCATCGCCTTTGAAACCATCTGCGTGGCCGGGCCGAACTCAAGCCGCCCCCACGGCGTGCCGGGCGATTACCGCCTGCGGCAGGGGGACTTCGTCACCCTGGACTTTGGCGCCAAATACCGCGGTTACTGCGCCGACATGACCCGCACCGTGGCCCTGGGCGAGCCGGGCGAGGAAAAGCGCCGCGTGTACGACACCGTGCTGCGCGCCCATCTGGCGGGCATTGGCGCGGCGGCGGCCGGCAAACGGGGCGATGAGGTGGACAAGGTGGCGCGGGACATCATCGGCGAGGCCGGTTACCGGAATGCCTTTGGCCACGGCCTGGGGCACGCGCTGGGCATAGAGGTGCACGAGGCGCCGCGTTTTTCGCCCAAATGCCAGGACGCAGTGCAAGCCGGCATGGTGATGAGCGTGGAGCCCGGCATTTACCTCGACGGCCGCTTCGGCTGCCGCATCGAGGACGCGGTGCTCATCACCGAAGGCGGTTGCCGCCCGCTGCCCAAAAGCCCCAAAGAATTGCTGGTGTTGTGATTTACACAAAACGAAACAACCCCCGGTCATGTTCTCGAACATGACCGGGGGTTGTTTTGCTTTCTGTTACCCCTTCACCGCGCCCAATACGAGGCTCTTTTGCACTTTTTCGCTGAGGATGATGTACAAAAGCAGCATGGGCACCGTGGCCACGCACAGCCCCGCGCCGATGGGCCCCCATTCGGTACGGTACTGGCCGCTCATCTCCATAATGCCCACGGTGAGTGTGCGGTAGTGCCAGTCGGTGGCGTAGGTGCTGGCGAACAACAGCTCGTTCCAGCATTGCAGGAAGGTGAAAATGGCCACCACCGCCACGGCCGGCATCATCATGGGCACAATAATGCGGAAGAAAATGCCGTACACGCTGCATCCGTCCAAGCAGGCCGATTCCTCAAGCTCGAAGGGGATGGAGTGGATGAATCCGCTGAAAATGAGGATGCCCATGGCCAGCGCAAAGGCGGCGTAGGGGAAAATGAGCGCCCAGTGCGTGTTCAGCAGCCGTAAATCCCGCAGCATGAGGAACACCGGCAGCAGCGCCGCGTGGATGGGGATGGCAAGCCCCAGCATGTAGTAGCTGCGCATGGCCTGCCGCCCGCGCCACAGCATGCGGGTGAGGGCGTAGGTGGCCATCAGCCCCAAAACCACCACCAGCAAAATGGAAACGGCGGCAACGATGACACTGTTCACAAAATAAGTGAGCATGTGCGCGTTTTCCACCACGTCCAGGTAATTCTCCCAGCGCCAGGCATGGGGCAGGCCGATGGGGTTGTCGCCAAAAATCTCCTGGTTGGTTTTCAGCGAGAAGGTGAACATCCAATACAGCGGAAACAGCTGCAAAAGCGCCCAAATGCCAAGCAGAATGTATTTGACGGTTGTGCCCGTGCCGCGCGCAAAGCGGCGCTGCGGGCTGAGTGCACCGTGCGTCATTTCGAGCGCCTCCTTTTTGCCGAACTTTCGTCGCGCGCGCGCAGCAGCCAGGCAATCAGGAAATACAGCGAAAAGCACACGGCTATCAGCAGCACGGCTATGGCGCTGCCGTAGCCATAGTTGTTCCCCGGGTAAATCATGGTTCTCACCAGCAGGGTGCTAATCACGTCGCTGGCCTTGCCCGGCCCGCCGTCGTTCGTCAGCACCTTTACGAGGTCGTAAATTTTCATCGAGCCGACCACGGAGAAGGTGAGGCTGACCTGGATGATGGGCCGCAGCAGCGGTATGGTGATGGAAAAGGCCGTGCGCCAGAACGAGGCTCCGTCTATTTTGGCCGCTTCGTAGATATCGGGGGAGATGGACTTGATGCCGGAATAGAAGAGCAGCATATGATAGCCCACATATTGCCACAATATGGGGATAATCACGGCGATGAGCACGGTGCCCATGTCTCCCAGCCAGGCTATTTCGCCCATTTCATTCAGGCCGATGGCGTTCAGGAAAAGGTTCAAAAGGCCGTGCCGCTGATTGTATATGCGCATCCATAGCTGGCCGATAACAACGGCGGACAGCACAACGGGGATGAAATAGACGGTGACAAAGAAGCGTTCGCCCTTCACCTTGTTTGCCAGCACCAGCGCCAGCAGCAGGCTGAACGGCAGTTGAATGCACACCGAGGCAATGGCGATGACCAGGGTGTGCCAGGCGGCGTCCCAAAACATTTTGTCGCTGAAAAGCCGTATATAATTATCGAGGCCCGTGAAGGTTTTAGCGCCGATGCCGTCCCACTCGTTCACGCTGTAGAAAAGCGACATGAAAATGGGCACAATCACAATCAGCGTAAACAGCACAAAGGAAGGCAGCAGAAATAAAACCACGGCCTTTTTGTTGCGCATCACCCGGTCCATTGTATCACCCTCAGCATTACAGGATTGCTAGGCAACTGCTGATTTAATGTCATTCTGAACGCAGTGAAGAATCTTTGAGTTGGAAACCTTGCTTTCATAGGAAGTGAAAGATCCTTCGCTTCGCTCAGGATGACAGGTACTAATTAACCAGAGCTTACCTAGATAAAGAAGTGCAGGGCGGCAGGATATTCACCGGCCGCCCTGCACAGCTATCAGGAAAGAAAAGGAAGAGTAAGGTTATGGGGTGATTTCCTGCAAAGCCGCAATGAATTCATCGGTGTCGATTTGCCTGTTGATGAAGGAATCCAGCGCGGTTTGGTAGGCGGTTACGTCGTCGCCCACAAGGCCGGTGTCCCACCAAATTACATAGTTGGTGGCGCTGTTGGTGTAGGCGTTAATTTTGGCGAACACGGGCGGCAGGGCGCTTTCGTCCACCTCGGAGGTGTTCCAGGCCGGCATGTAGTTGCCCAGGGCAAAGCCCTCGCGGGACATGTTCTCGCAGAAGTATTTCACAAACTCGGCGGCCTCGGCGGGGTATGCGGTGTTGGCGTTCACCATCAGGCCGTCAATCATGCCGCCGTTGAACTCGGTGGCAAGGCCGTTGCCGTCGGGCAGGGTGGGGAAGGGAATCCAGTCGTAGCTGCCGGCGTCCACGGAATCGGCCGATTCAAACTGAGAGGATTCCCAAGCGCCCATGTAGTACATCGCGCCGTCGCCGGCCATCATGGCGGCCAGTGCTTCGTCGCGGGAGATAGCGCCCATGTCGGAGTTGAAGGCGCCCAGTTCTACCAGTTCCAGAAGCTTGTTGGCGGCGTTGGCGAACTGCGGGTCGGAGAAGGAGCCGTCGCCCTGCTTCAGCAGGGTGTTGATGGTTTTCTCTGCGCCCACGGCCTTCAGGGCCAGGCCCTCGAACAGCATGCCGATAACCCAGGCTTCACGCGAGGTGGTGATGATGGGGGTGACGCCGTTGGCGTTGAAGGTTTCCACGGCGGTCAGAAGCTCGTCCCAAGTCTCCGGGATTTTCACGTTGTTCTCTTCAAAGACCCTGCCGTTGCAGAAGAAGCCGCTGGCGGCCTTGCCGAAGGTCATGCCGAAGACGTTGCCGTCGTAGGTGAAGAAGTCCAGCGCGCCGGGGTTCAGCCGGTCCATGGTTCCGTCGCTGAGGTAGTCGTTCAGGTTCAGCACCTTGCCGGCGTCCACAAAGGGCTTCGAGAAGCCGCCGCCCCACACGGAGTAGATGTCGGGGGCGGTGTCGCCCGAAACGTTGGTGCGGATGGTGGTTTTGTAGGCTTCGTTTTCGTAGGTTTCCTGCGCGATTTGTACATTGGGGTTCTCGGCGTTCCAGCCGTCGATAACCCGGTTCACGGCCTCGGTGTTGGCGTCTCCCGACCCCCAGATGTGCCAGAAGCTCAGGGTGACGGGCTCGGCAGCGGGCTCGGCGGGCTCGTCCGCCGGTGCGGGCGCCGGCGCGGGGTCGGCGGGTGCGGGGTCGGCCTCGGCGGGTGCGCCGCCGCAGGCAGCCAGTGCGGCCAGCAGGCAAAGGCTAAGCGCGAGTGCGAGAAGCTTTGTGATTTTGCTTTTCATGTTTGTCCCCCTTGTTAAGGTTATGGGTTATTGGCCTACAAGCTGATTATATCGCCTTGGCAAGCGGCTTGAAAGTGAAAATGAATACCCAATACAGGTACATTTATTACCTGTTTCGGCAAAACCCGCCCAAAAAGCCGGCGCGCTTGGGCAAAATGCACAAAAAAGGGCGATTGCTTTTTATTTTTCCCCTGTGCTATACTGGATTAACTTCCAGGCAAGCGATGAATAACCTGGCCGGTTTGTCATCCTGAGCGTCCCGCAAGCGGGCTCGGGTGTTTGCTCCGCAAGCCACCCTCGGCACACTGTGCCCCCGCGAAGGATCTTTCCCTTGGTGTAACCGCATATTGCCTGGCTCAAAGATTCTTCGCTTCGCTCAGAATGACAGTAAATCAGTGGTTATCCAGCTTTGCTCAATTAACCGGATGCGGAGAGCTATGGTGCGGGGGGCTGCCATGGGTGAAAAGGACGCCGCGAAAAAGAAGGCGTGGCACAAGCGGTTTTTGCATTCGCTGCGAAGGGAAATCTTCGCGGTAATTTTGGTGCCGCTGCTGTGCTACATCCTTGTTATGACCGTCGCCTTCTGGCAGATACTCAGGCAGTCCTCGGTCTATCAGCTCAGCCAGGCTTCGCGCCAATCGGCCGATTTGCTCATTTCCAGCATCGAGTCCGATTTGGAAACCATCAACAGCCTTTCCTACAGCCTGATTCAAAACGATGACATAACCCGCTGGCTGCGCGGCGGGGATGAAGCCGCCATACGGGAGGCCTACCGCCTGCTAATGCAGACCTATACCACCTTCTCGGGCATTGAGGCGATTTACCTGTACCGGCAGGACGGCGAGGAACTGTATGCCCAGCAACATATGCCCGTGAAAAGCTTTGGCGATTACCAGGAAACCAGTTGGTACAAAAGGGCGGAGGAGTTGCGCGGCGCGTCCTTTGTTTCGCTGAACGCCGACGGCAGCTTTTATTCAAAGTCGGGCCAGAACAACATCAGCTTCATCCGCCAGGTGTTGGATTTGGGCAGCTTCGGCACCCTGGGCTGCATGGTCATCCACTTGAACGAGAACTTCGTCACGAACATCACGCGGCAAATTTACGAGCGATACGACACCGAGTTCTACCTCTTGGACGAAGCGGGTAGCAGCGTGATACGCTCTCAAACGCTGCCGGAGGCCTTTGCCGGGGTGGAGACGGAGGGCCTGGCCGGCACGCCGGAGGGCAGCTATTTTGTGTACCGCACCACCCTGCCCGGCCTTGGGTGGACGGTGGTGTCCGCCATGCCATACAACACGGGCCTTGCCATCCCCTTTCTGCCGGTGCTGTTCGTGTTTTCGGTGGCTTTTGCCGTGATGATGAACCTGCTGGTGCTGGCCTTCATCACTAGGCTGATTACCCGGCCCCTGCAGGGGATGATGGCCTCGATGCGCGGCGTGCAGGAGGGGCGCTTCGAGCCTTTGCCGCCGGACGAGCGGCGGGACGAGATAGGCCAATTGACCGACAACTACAACCGCATGGTGAACGAACTGAACCGCGTGATTTTGCAAAAAGTAGAGATGGAGCGCGAAAAGAGACGCTACGAGCTGGACATTTTGGGCGAGCAGATAAAGCCTCATTTTTTGTATAACACGCTGGACACCATCTCCTACCTGATATTGGCCGACCACACCAGGGAGGCGGCCAGCGCCGTGCAGGCCCTGGGCCGCTACTACAGCATCAGCCTGAGCAAGGGCGCCGAAACCGTACCCTTGCAGGATGAAATACAACTCGTGCAAAACTACCTCTCGCTGCAAAAGCTGCGCTATGGCGAACTGATAGAAGACCACTACAGCATCGCAGACGAGGTGAAGGAACTGCATGTGCTGCGCAATATTTTGCAGCCCATTGTGGAGAACTGTATCTATCACGGCATCAAGCCCAGCGGGGAACCGGGCGGCATTTTTGGGACAACGGCATGGGCATGACCGAGGAACAGCTTGGCCGTCTGAGCGAGGACATTCTCGACCAAAACCTGCACAGCTTCGGCGTGCGGGGTACCATCAAGCGGGCCAAGCTGTTCTACAACCGCACAGACATCTGCCGCATTGAAAGCCGGGCGTGGCAAGGCACCACCGTCACCTTACGCTTTCCCATTCTTGAAGAGGAGGAGTGAGCCATGCCCAACCATCTCATCAAACTGCTGATTGTGGAGGACGAGGAGCATCTGCGCAACCTTATTCGCATGACGGTGGACTGGGCCGCCATGGGCGTGCAGGTGATAGGTGAGGCGGCCACCGGGCTGGAGGCGCTGTACATGATAGACGAGCGCCGGCCCGACATTGTGCTGACGGATATTGAAATGCCCTTCATGGACGGGCTGGAACTTGGCCGGCAGATATTGCAGCGATACGGCAGCATCCATGTGGTGGTGCTCACCGCGCACGACCAATTCCAGTACGCCCAGCAGGCTTTGAAAATCGGCATCACGAATTACATATTAAAGCCGATTGACCCGCAGAAAATAGAGGAAGCCATCCGGGCGGTCATCCAGAAAATCATCGCGCGGCGCGCCCGGCTGAGCAAGATGGAACTCTCGCACCTGTATGTGCAGAACCACAAACGCTTTTTTCGCGACCGCGCCTTAGAGGAAATGACCCACAAGGGCCACAGCGAGGGCCTGGACGAGCTGCTGGAAATGGTGGACGTCGATTTCCCAAGGCAGGGCAAATATTCCCTGGCCCTGCTGGGTGTGGAAAACAGCGAGGCGCCCTTTGCGGGGGCAGAAAAATACCTGATGCTGGGCAACTGCCGCGCCTTTATTGAGGAAAACTACACCGCCGCCCCGCAGTTGTGGGTGTTTTGGGACGGCATGGACGCGCTGACGCTGCTTTCTCCCAGCCCCCAGGCCGACCTTGCGGCCACCTGCCAGCAAATCATCGAGGACATTGAGTCCTCTATGGCTTGCCGGGTGTTTGTGGGTATGGGAGACCAGGCGCAGGGCATTGCCCAGCTTCCCGATGTGTACGCCCAGGCCAGGGACGCCATGCGCCTGGCCGTACTGCTGGGCAAAAGCCTGTACACCAGCAGCGGCGCCGGCGCAAAGCCCCCGCCGCAGCGGGACGAGCAAACACAGGATGTTTTGTTGTATCTGCGCAGCGGCAACAGCGAGCAAATACCCGAGATAGCCGGACGCCTGCTGGATCAGTACATCGCCCGCCAAGGCGGCGACCTCAACGCGGCCAAGCTGTTCGCCGTGCACACGCTGATGAACGCCCAAAGCGAGCTGCTTGCCGCCAAGGTGCCCGCCGAAGCCTTGATGGAGAGCATCGGCGCCTATCAGGCAAAGGTGATGGAGGCGGGAAGCCTTGAGGAAATAGGGCACTGGATGGGCCGGCAGATGGTGTTCTTCAGCGACATGATGAGGCAGCAGCAGCAACAGCATTCCAGCAACATTGTTGACGGGGTGCTGCGTCACCTGGCGGAACATTACGGCGATGCCGGGCTTTCGCTGGCGGCACTGGCCGACCGTTTTTCGGTGAATTCCAGCTACCTCAGCCGCGTGTTCAAGGCCGGCACGGGCAAGCCTTTTTCAGAATACCTGATAGAACTGCGCATCAACGCCGCCGCGAAAGCATTGGAACAGAGCGACTACAAAGCTCACCAATTGGCTCAGATGGTGGGCATACCGGACCCCGGATACTTCACCAAATGCTTCAAAAAAGTGCTGGGGCACAGCTTTCAGGCCTACAAGGCGCAGTTGCAGAGAAGCTAGAGGTATATCTGGGCAAGCGATGAATAATACAGCCAACTTGTCATCCTGAGCGCAGCGAAGGATCTTTCCCTTCGTGTAGTTCGAGAATTAAAACCACATTGCGAGGAAGATCATGGAATACAGGCTTGAGCGGGACACGATGGGCGAGGTGAAGGTGCCGAAGGAGCGATGCTGGGGCGCGCAAACCCAGCGCAGCCTTGAAAATTTCCCCATCGGTACGGAAAAGATGCCGATGGAGCTCATCCGCGCTTTCGGCATCATTAAAAAAGCGGCAGCCGAGGCGAACCACGAGTTGGGCTGCCTGGACGAAAAGCGCATGAAACTGATTTGCGCCGCCTGCGACGAACTGCTGGCCGGAAAGCTGGACGGGGAGTTTCCGCTCTCGGTGTGGCAAACCGGCAGCGGCACCCAAACCAACATGAACCTGAACGAGGTGCTGGCGCACCGGGGCAACGCAATGTGCGGCGAGGCGCTTCTGCACCCGAACAACCATGTGAACCTGTCCCAAAGCTCGAACGACACCTTTCCCTCGGCAATGCACCTTGCGGCGGCCGAGGGCATTGTGCGGCGGCTGCTGCCCGCAATGGAGCGGATGGACAGGGCGCTGGCGCGGCTGGAAGCGGAAAACATGAGCCTTGTGAAAACGGGCCGCACCCATTTGCAGGACGCCGTGCCCATCTCCTTCGGGCAGGAAATAAGCGGCTGGCGCGGCATGATTAAGGCGCCGGCCAAGATGCTGGAAAGCGCGCTGGGCGGCCTTTATGCCCTTGCGCTGGGGGCCACGGCGGTGGGCACGGGCCTGAACAGCCCGCCCGGCTTTGCCGGGGCCGCCGCGCGCCGGGTGGCCGAACTGACCGGCCTGCCCTTTGTGCCCGCGGAAAACAAGTTCCACGCGCTGGCCGCCAAGGACGAACTGGCCTTTGCCCACGGGGCGCTGAAAACCCTGGCGGCAAACCTATTAAAAATAGCCAACGACGTGCGCTGGCTGGCCAGCGGCCCTCGCTGCGGCCTGGGGGAAATACACATCCCCGAGAACGAGCCGGGCAGTTCCATCATGCCGGGCAAGGTGAACCCCACCCAGTGCGAGGCGCTGAGCATGGTGGCCGTGCAGGTGATGGGCAACGACGTGGCCGTGGGCATAGCCGCTTCGCAGGGCAATTTTGAGTTGAACGTGTATATGCCGGTGTGTATATACAATTTCCTGCAATCAGTTAGGCTGTTGAGCGACGGGATGGACTCCTTCAACGAACACTGCCTCGCGGGCATTCGCCCCTGCCGCGAGAAAATGGCCGAGAACCTTGGGCGCTCGCTGATGCTGGCGACGGCGCTGAACCCTGAAATAGGCTACGACAAGGCCGCCCAAACCGCGAAAAAAGCCTACGACGAGGGGATATCGCTAAAAGAGGCCGCCGTGGCCCTGGGATTTTTAACGCCGGAGCGTTTCGACGAACTGGTGCGGCCGGAGGCCATGGTATAACGCTAAAATTCGATTGGCCAAAGATTCTTCGTCGCTTCGCCCCTCATACTACTCTCTGACTAAAATGACAAACATCTGAGCGGGTCTTTTCCCCCCTCGCTGCGTTCTCGTCGGTCGGAATACACCAAGTACTCCTCCCTCCTCCGCCTTGCGAGGAGAAAAAATCCCTCGCCCAGCTTTTTGCCATTTCAATCAGAGAGTAGTATCAGAACGACAGGCAAAATTTTGGTGTCAGAAGATGGCAGGGGCGAGTGTTCTTGGCATCCAGAATCCGGAGGCAGAACGCCAAAAAGGAGCTGTTGCATGGCGTGCCGCCATGCAACAGCCCCTACGAAAGACAATGACACGCACTTTCCGCGTGGGGGCCGCCGCCTTCGGCGGCCCGCCCTGTGTGTTTGCGATAAGCCCGCGGGCGACCGAGGACGGCCACCCCCGCATACGCCCACAAGGTACATTTGCGCAAAATCTTGCCCTTGACCGAACTGAAAATTAAAAACTATCAGCTATTCAGCTGCCTCCGGCGGTGCTTCCCGCCCGAGTGATGCCCTTGTTCTTCCATCGGCCGCTTAAATAGTAGGGGATGGTGATGCACAGCCCCAGCGCCCAGCCGATGGCGTAGCTGAAATTCAGTTGGTCGGCCCCGAAGGCGCCGGCCAGCAGGTAGGCCGCCGGGGTGCGCGCCGCCCACAGCGCCACAACGGCCGACACCATGGGCATCATGGCCTCGCCCGCGCCGCGCATGGTGTTGTTCAGCGAAAAATTGATGCCCAGCATCCAGTAAAAGGGAAGGATGCGTACCAGGAAAGCCATGCCCGAGTTAATCACTTCGGCGTCGGGCGAAAACAGGCGCATGATGCCCGGCCCAAGCGGGATGATAACCAGCCCCAAAACGCAAAAGCCAAGGCTCATCATCAGCGAGGCGCGGGTGCCGTGCTTCACGCGCTCCAGCTTTCCCGCGCCAATGTTCTGCCCCACGTAGGTGGTGAGGGCGTTGGTGATGCTTTGCAGCGGCAGGAACACGAAGGTGTCCACCTTGTTGGCGGCGTTCCACCCGGCGGCGTAGGCGCTGCCGAAAGTGTTCACCAGCCGTGTGAGGAACAGCGCCGCCAGGCTGAACAGGGCCTGCTGCACACCCACCGGCAGCCCCAGGCGGATAATCTGCCACAAAATGCGGCGGCTGAACTTGAAGGCGAAGGGGCGGATGTGAAGTTCGGGATATTTTTTGTTGATATAATAGATGCTGAACACCCAACTGAACATTTGGGCCGCCACCGTGGCGATGGCCACACCCGCCGCCCCCCAGCCGAAGGCCAGCACGAAAACCAAATCCAACACGATGTTCAGTACGCAGGCGATGGCCAGAAACAAGAGGGGCGTGCGGGAATCTCCCAGCCCCTGCAAAAGCCCCGCGTTGAGGTTGTAGCCCATGCTGCCGATGAGCCCGCCCATGACGATGACCAGATAGATATAAGCTTCGCCCCACATGTCTTCCGGCACGCTGAGCAGCCGCAGCAAAGGCCCGGTGAGCGCGATGCCGAGTATGGACAGCGGAATGCTGCCCACGATGAGCGAGGTGTACACGGTGTCGACGGTTTTGCGCAGGTTGTCGTGCTCGCCGCCGCCAAAGTATTGGCTCACCATCACCATGGCGCCCATGCCAAGGCCCATGAAAAGGCTGGCCATCATGAAGATGACCGGGAAGGAGATGCCCACGGCGGCGAGGGCCGTGTGCCCCACGAACTGGCCCACCACCACGCTGTCTACCATATTATAAAGCTGCTGCAGCGCGTTGCCGATGAAAAGCGGGACGGCAAAGCGCAAAATAAGCGAAAACGCGTTGCCCTGGGTCATGTCTATGGCCGCGCGGCGCCCTTGTTTTGCCATGCCGGTTCCTCCTTTTTGTCAGGGGTGTCAATTTGTGGCGCAATGAACCCATTGTAGACCATGGTGAAGGGAGAGTCAAGTGCGCAAGTGCGCGGTTTACCCGCGATTTACGAATCGAATATATTGTGCAAATGCGGCTGGTGGTGTATAATATTCCATACTATGCGCAACGGCACACGGCTGCCGCCGGCAGGATTATCGGCAGCATGAAAGGATCGAACCCATTGGGACACAAATCCGGTAAAAATCACGGCAGGGAAATTGGAGACATTCTGCAAAACACCCTGAGAACAGGCGATTTATCGCATCTTGGCAAGCTGGGCCCCGCCATTGGAGACACGGTGAAGGACGCGGTGAAGGGCATCCCGAATTTAAACACGGAAACCCGCCGCGAGGAAGGGCCCGCCCCGTACCGCCCTGCGGCACAGCCGCCCCCGCCGCCGCCCGCCCGCCCGCCCTGGCAGGGCAGGCCCGCGGGGCAAAGGCAAGCCGGGCCGGCCATTCCGGGCGGGCTTGGCCGTATGCTGATAGGGGGCCTTGGCTTCGGCCTGTTCGGCATTGGGGCGCTGATATCCCTGGGCCTTGCCCTTGCAGTGGGGACGCAGTTCTGGCCGCTGTGCATCGGCTTTGGGCTGATGGGCGCGGCGGGCGCGGGCCTTTTGGGCAGCGGCCGCAGCCGGGGCAGGCTGAAAGAGCGCCTGCAAAAATACTATGCCATCCTTGCGCAAAACCCGGTGCGCACCTACGACGAGCTGGCCGCCGCCACCGGCAGCGAGCCGAAGCAGATAAAACGGGATATAAAGGCCGCCCGGCGCGTTGCCGCATTGCCAGACGTGAAGAGCGACGCGGCCGACACCATGCTGATACGCGGCGACGAAGCCTGGCAGCATTATCAGGCCAGCGTTGAAACCCAGCAGCAGCGCGCCGCCGAGGAAGCCGAGCGCCGGCGCCGCCTGGCGGATCCCGCCACCGCCGGCATCGAGGCTTTCCGCAGTGAGGGCGCGGCCACCATACGGCAGATACGCGAGGCCAACGAGGCCATACCGGGCGAGGAAATAAGCCGCAAGCTGGACAAATTGGAAGCCACCTGCGCGCGCATCTTCGCACTGGTGGAGCAGCACCCCGATAAACTGCCCGATACCCGCAAATTTATGAGCTACTACCTGCCCACCACCTTAAAGCTGGTGAAGAAATACCGTCAATATGAGGAAATGCCAGACCCTCCGCCCAATGTGCTGGAAGCCAAGCGGGAAATAGAGGACAGCCTCGACACCATCGACGCCGCCTTTAATAAACTGCGCGAGAGCCTTTACGCCCACGATACGCTGGACGTTTCCACCGACATTACCGTGATGAAGAAAATGCTGGAGCAGGAGGGCTTGGTGGGCCAGGCCTTTGAGATAGGTGAAGAAGAAAAGGGCATTCGCCTGGAATGACCGATTATTGAGGAGGCAGAGATGAGCGACGAGACAAACATCCCCCAAAGCGTGCCGGAACTGAAGCTGGACGGCGCCGCCCCGGAATTGACCTTTGATGCGCCGGAGGACGGCGCGAGCGTACCGCCCCCCCTGCCCAAAAAGGAGGAGGAACTGGTGGAGCGCGCCCGCCTGAATCCCGCCGAACAAAAACAGGTGGACGATTTCGCCGGGCAAATCAACCTGCACGATTCCACCATCATCATGCAGTACGGCGCGGGCGCGCAGAAGAAGATGAGCACCTTCTCGGAAGGGGCGCTGAACAGCGTGCGCTCGAAGGATTTGGGCGAGGTGGGCGGCATGCTCACGGGCCTTGTTACCCAGCTTAAAAGCTTCGACGTGAGCGAGGAAAAGGGCGGCGGCTTCTTCGGCAACCTCTTCAAGAAGGGGGCCAACCGCGTCACGGCCATCAAGGCCAAATACGCCTCGGCCGAGGTGAACGTGAGCCAGATAGCCAGCGCGCTGGAAGGCCACCAGGTGACGCTGCTGAAGGACATTGCCACGCTGGATAAAATGTACGAGCAGAACGTGGTGTACTTTAAAGAACTCACCATGTACATTCTGGCGGGCAAGAAGAAGCTGAAAGAGGTGGAGGCCACCGAACTGCCGGAGCTGAAAAAGAAGGCCAAGGAATCGGGCCTTGCCGAGGACGCCCAGGCCGCCAACGACCTGGCGAACCTCTGCGACCGCTTCGGCAAAAAGCTGCACGACCTTGAACTGACCCGCACCATATCCATCCAAATGGCGCCGCAGATACGCCTGATACAGAACAACGACACGCTGATGAGCGAGAAGATACAATCCACGCTGGTGAACACCATTCCGCTGTGGAAAAGCCAGATGGTGCTGGCGCTGGGCGTGGCCCACAGCCAGCAGGCCGCCAGCGCCCAGCGCGAGGTGACGGACTTTACCAACGAGATGCTGAAACGCAACTCCGAGGCCCTCAAGACCGCCACCATCGAAACCGCCAAGGAGAGCGAACGGGGCATTGTGGACATCGAAACCCTGCAACTGACGAACCGCAACCTCATCGACAGCCTGGACGAAGTGGTGCGCATCCAAACCGAGGGCCGCCAGAAGCGCGCCGAGGCCGAGGTGGAACTGGCCCGCATAGAGGGCGAACTGAAAGACAAGCTCTTGCAGCTGCGCAATTAGATGGAAGTATCGGTAATAGGCAACGGGCGCTGGGGCAGCTTTTTGGCCTGGTATTTGGCGCGCGGGGGCCACGCGGTAACCTTGTATGGCCGGGCGGGCAGCGCGCGCACGGCGCGGCTTTGGGCGACGCGCCGCAACGAATATCTGGAGTTGCCGCCAGAGGTGGCGCTTACAAGCGATTTTGGCAAAGCCCTGCGGGCCGAAGTGCTGCTGGTGAGCGTGCCCAGCCAAAGCCTGCGGGGCTTGCTTGAAGAACTGGCCGCGGCGGGCGCTGCGGGCCGGCTGCTGGTGCTGTGCATGAAGGGCCTTGAGCTGGGCAGCGGCAAGCGCCTGAGCGCGGTGGCCGCCGAGGCCGCCCCGGCCTGCCGCCGCGCGGTGTGGCTGGGGCCGGGCCACGTGCAGGAGTTCGTGCGCGGGGTGCCCAACTGCATGGTGATTGACGCGGAGAGCGAAGCCGACAAACGCCTGCTGGTGGAGGCTTTTTCCAGCGACCTCATCCGCTTTTACTACGGCGAGGACCTCATTGGCAACGAGATAGGCGCGGCGGCCAAGAACGTGGTGGGCATTGCCGCCGGTATGCTGGACGGCCACGGCCTGGGCACCCTGAAGGGGGCGCTGATGAGCCGGGGCTGCCGGGAGTATGCCCGGCTGATGGCGGCCCTCGGGGGCCGGGAGCTTTCGGCCTACGGGCTGTGCCATTTGGGCGATTACGAGGCCACGGTGTTCAGCCCCCACAGCCACAACCGCATGTACGGCGAACGCTTTGTGAAAGGCGAGGCCTATAACGAGCTGGCCGAGGGCACCTACACCGCAAAGGCCCTGATGAGTCTTTCGCGGCAAACCGGTGTGGAACTGCCCATCACCGGTGCGGTGAACGATATCCTGTACGGCGGCACGGAACCGCGCAAAGCCATGGAGGAACTGTTTTCCCGCAGTTTGAAGCAGGAATTTGCATAGAAACTTCGCAGGCTTGCATCACAGGGGAAAAGCGAGTATAATTTATTATGCAGGAATAGCGGGTGCGCTTTTGCTGATCTGCCGCTGAAAGGAGTTCAGCGGCGGTGCGCGTCCTAGGTAACCACTGATTTATTCCGTTCACCGCAGACTTTGGCGCTTTTGCCCGATGGCACTGCGCCAAAATGCTCGGCAATACACAAAGTATTGCCTGCGCTTTTGGCTTAGCCCTCGAACAAAATCGCCTGCGTCAGCGGCAAACTCCATTAAATCAGCGGTTACATGGCCCTTTACAGGGAGGTTGCCATGATGATTATCGGTACCGGCACGGGCCTTTTCCCCAGCGTAGCTTCGCCGGCCGCACAGGCCGCCGGCGGGCAGGATTTTTCGGCGCAAAGCCCGGCGGCCGCCGAGGCCGGCATGGCCGTGGGCGCCATAGGCGCCGCGCCCCAGGAAGGGGGCGGAGTGTCGGCCCAAACGGCCGAGGACCGCGCTTACGCCAAGATGATGCAGGACAAGTTCAATCAGGAATGCCAAACCTGCAAAAACCGCAAGTACACCGACGGTTCGAATGACATGGGCGTGTCCTTTAAAACGCCTACGCACATTTCGCCGGAGGCGTCTTTTTCGGCGGTGTCCAGCCACGAGCAGGAGCACGTGACGCGCAACAAGGCCGCCGCCGAAGCCGAGGGGGGCGAGGTGCTCTCCTCAAGGGTGGTGCTTCACGGGGACATTTGCCCCGAGTGCGGGCGCTACTACATTGCCGGCGGCACCACCTACACCACCACCCGCAGCGGCGGGGAGCAAGACCGGCAGCAACCGAGTGACCCCCACGGCCACAGCGTAGGCAAGGATATGAACGCGACGGCGTAGGGCACGAAGTGCAAACCATTACATCAAAACGAAAGGAGCCAGGCAGGTGGACGACAGCAGCGCCCGAAGTACCGGCGTGAATACCGACCCCCCTTTATGCGGGAACAGCGGCGCGGCCTCCTGCCCGGCAGGCGGCCCGCAGCGGCTGCCCGGCCCGTAATACGGGTTTTCTGGTGGTATGCGTATAGCATAGCTATGGTATAAAGGAACATAAAGGGTGGGCCATACCCTGCGGCAGCCGCGTTTGCGGCGGCGCAGTGTGTGGCCCGTGTTTGGTTATCCCCGCGCCGGTGCGGCGCGGCGTACCGCATAAGGGTAGCACCGATTAATGCTGTTCAGCGTTCAATCGGCGTTTGCCCGGCGGGCGCCGTATGCTGTCCTGCGCGGGTTTTCTTTGCATCTTTGGCACGGCTCATAAAAATTACACCGGAAGGGAGGTGCGCACATGGCGCCCGAGACCGTGACACAAGACCTCAAGGCGCTGCTGAAAGAGCGGCAGTTCCGCGCGCTGCGCGCCGCCTTTGCCGGCATGAACGAGGTGGACATCGCCCAGTTCATCGAAACGCTGGATGGCGAGGAAGTTACCCTGGCCTTCCGCACCCTGCCCAAAGACGTGGAGATGGAGGTCTTCGCCGAGCTGGACTCCGACACCCAGCAGGCCATCATCGAGGCGGTGTCTGACCGTGAAATTGCCGGCTTGATGGAAGAATTGTGGGTGGACGACGCCGTGGACATGCTGGAAGAGATGCCGGCGGCGCTGGTGAAGCGCGTGTTGCACAACGCCTCGCCCGACACCCGCGCCATCATCAACCAGTTCCTGCGCTACCCGGAAAATTCCGCCGGAAGCATCATGACGGCGGAGTTCACCGACCTTCGCCGCAGCATGACCGTGGAGGACGCCCCGTTTACACCTGCTATGTGATGGACGACACGCGCCACCTGATGGGTGTGGTGACGGTGAAAGACCTGCTGCTGGCCCACGACAGCGAGAGGGTGGGCGAACTGATGGAAACCGACATTGTGAGCGTGGCCACCAGTGCCGACCAGGAGGAAGCCGCGAAGCTGCTGGCGAAATATGACCTGATGAGCCTGCCAGTGGTGGACGCCGAGGGGCGCCTGGTAGGCATTGTGACGGTGGACGACGCGCTGCAAGTGCTGCGCGAGGAGGACACCGAGGACTTTGAGAAGATGGCCGCCATGGCCCCCAGCGAGCGGCCCTACCTGAAAACCAGCGTGTTCACACTGGCCAAAAACCGCCTGCCCTGGCTGCTTATTCTCATGGTCAGCGGCGTGTTCACCGAGGGCATCCTCTCGCTGTTCCAGCCTGTCTACATCGCCGTGCCCATTCTGGTGACCTTTATCACCATGCTGGGCGGCACCGGCGGCAACGCGGGCAGCCAAAGCAGCACCATGGTAATACGCGGCATGGCGCTGGGCGAGATTCGCAGCCGCGATTTGCTGGCTGTGGCCGCCCGCGAGGCCCGCGTGGGCCTATTGGTGGGCCTGGCCCTGGGCGCCGTGAACTGGCTGCGCATGCTTTTCACAAACCCCGGCACCGGGCTGGTGCCGCTGGTGGTGTCGCTCACCGTGGTGGCGGCCGTGCTGATGGCGAAGGTGCTGGGCGGCGTGCTGCCCATGGCCGCCCGCGCCGTGAAGCTGGACCCCGCCTTAATGGCTGCCCCGCTTATCACCACGATAGTGGACGCGCTGGTGCTGGTGGTTTATTTCAACATTGCCCGGCTGATATTATTGTAATGCCCGAAGGAGGTGAACCCGATGAAGGAGCGCGTGAACGAGGTGCGGCTGGGCGTGCTGGCCGGCCAGCGGAATTACCGCGCGCTGCGCGCCGCCCTGGCCGAACTGAACGAGGTGGACGTGGCCCGCTTCATCGAGGATTTGCCCGAGGAGCAGGCCGTGCTGTGCTTCCGCACCCTGCACAAAGAGCAGGCCATGGACGTGTTTGCCGAGCTGGATTCAGGTACCCAGCAGTCCATCGTCGAGGCGGTATCCGACCGTGAAATCGCCGATTTGATGGAAGAACTGCGCGTGGACGACGCCGTGGACATGCTGGAAGAAATGCCGGCAACGCTGGTGAAGCGCGTGTTGCACAACGCCTCGCCCGACACCCGCGCCCTCATCAACCAGTTCCTGCGCTACCCGGAAAATTCCGCCGGAAGCATCATGACGGCGGAGTTCACCGACCTTCGCCGCAGCATGACCGTGGAGGACGCC
>QMCE01000011.1_pt1 | contig 80116 bp, 66 predicted proteins | sample 1821851 | NCBI WGS metagenome assembly QMCE01 (sample SAMN09453174, study PRJNA476694) | Termite gut metagenome, whole genome shotgun sequencing project. | isolation source: worker | host: Odontotermes sp. | place: South Africa:Pretoria | collected 2016-01-28
GTACATTACCTGTCTATTTTTGAGAAAACGGCGATCGCTTTTTTTAATATCTCAAGCTCTAACTCCGTGTTACGCAACTTCTTTTCCAACTCCTTGACACGCTTGCCCTCGTCGCTCAGGCGCTCTGGCGCCGTGGCCTTGAACCGACGACAAGCCGAATGTAGGGCCAAGATTGCTTGAGCTATGCTGAGGTGCGAAGGAGGAAGACGAAGTCAAAACTCGCTTCGCCGTGACGGGCGAACTCCGCTCGCCACTTGTAAATACGCTCCGGAGAGATCCCCAATTCCGCTGTGATATCCTTGATGTTATCTCGCTCCTGACTCAGTTTTACCGCCCGCTCCTTGAACGAACGATCATAACTCTTTTTACTTACTGTTGTTCCCATTTCTCAAAGTTAAGATTTTTATTTTTATCTTAACTCTTTGCGCGGGATAAGTTAGGAACTCCACCTCCTCGGAACAAACCTTCCCTGTGGTGTAATACTTCTTCTCTCTTTGAAAATTTACAACGATTCTGACCGGATAGTATCCGTTGGCATTGGCTCTCCTTCTGTCGAGTACGGATGTGATTGATACTTCGTGAATAACGTGTTTAAACATAGGCTCTTTCTTTTGGCTGAATTGTACGTTTTCGTGTACGCTTCGTGGTTGTTTTTTCCGTGGTCACAATGATAAAACCAAGCGCACAAAGAGGATGAAAGGTGGATAGATTAGTCACCTAATGTCCTCATTTGTTACCACATAACCGGCGTGCATTCTCGATAATCGCGGGACTATCCGCAGATTTCCAATGTACGCTCGGGGTGTACGCTTCATGTACGCTCAACTTTTGACAATATCTATCATTGAAAGATAAAGTCATCAATCCCTACATTCATCGAATGTCGCCATATGACATTGAATGTCACAGGCTTGGAAAAATGAACGACAATGTTTGCCAATATTAGAAAGAACCTTTTCCTATACTCATAATCCGAAGGTCGGGGGATCATGACCCTCTGGGCCCACAGAAAAAGCGGTTGCACCTGCGCAACTGCTTTTTTTGCGGCATTGCGATAAATAGCGCTATTTTCACTACTTTTGCGGGAACTTCGCTCGACCCCGCAATTTAAGAGCTTGTTTGGAATTTCCCTCTCTCGCTCTTTTTTGCTCTTTTCGTCCCATTTTTCACCCGTAACTCGTTACATAGAACCACTATGCTCCTCGTTCCAGGCAAAAAATGGAACGAAAATAACTAAAAAACAGCTTCGGCGGAAAAATCCAAACAAGCTCTTATTAACCGCAAACATAACCGTAAAAATTTATGAAAGAAAAGTACAATGTAGCCTACATAGTGGGCATCACGCTGGTAGCGACGATAGGCGGCCTGCTGTTCGGATACGACACGGCGGTGATATCGGGAGCCGAAAAATCGGTGGAGGCATATCTGATCCGGCCTCTGGGCCTGGGCGCCTTCGCCCACGGAGTCACCGTTTCGAGCGCCCTTATCGGTTGCATCATCGGGGGCTTGATCTCGGGGATAATGTCCTCGCGCCTGGGACGCAAAAAAGCGCTGATCTGCGCGTCGGTGATGTTCTTCCTCTCGGCGCTGGGTTCGGCGTGCCCCGAATTCCTGTTCTTCACCGAGGGTGAATCCACCGTGGGACTTCTGGTCGCCTTCAACCTCTACCGTATTCTGGGCGGCATCGGCGTCGGGCTCGCTTCGGCGGTGGTTCCGATGTACATAGGCGAGATCGCGCCTCCAGACGTTCGCGGACGAATGGTGTCGTTCAACCAGTTCGCCATCATCTTCGGGATGCTGGTGGTCTATTTCGTCAACTGGGGCATCGCCCGCGGCCAGACTATCGAATGGATCAACGACATCGGCTGGAGATGGATGTTCGCCTCGGAGGCGATACCCGCTTTCCTGTTCGGGTCGCTGTTGTTCCTTGTGCCCGAAACCCCGAGGTATCTTGCCATGCGTTCGCGCGACGATAAGGCTCTGGCCGTCCTCGATAAGATAAACGGCCGCGAAAAGGCGATGCAGACCCTCTCCGAAATTAAGGAATCGGTCAAAAGCGCTGCGGGCGGACGTCTCTGGGCTTACGGCAAGGTGGTCATCATCGTGGGCATCCTGCTGAGCGTATTCCAGCAGTTCGTCGGCATCAACGTCGTTCTTTATTACGCCCCGCGCATATTCGAGAGCATGGGTGTCGCGAAAGACGCCTCAATGTTGCAAACGGTGGTGATGGGTCTTGTGAACGTCGTCTTCACGGTGCTGGCCATCGTCACCGTCGACAAATGGGGCCGCAAACCGCTTCTCATCACCGGCTCGATCGGCATGGCGGTCGGTATGGTGGCGCTCGCCGTGATGTCGTACATGGATATCATCGGCATCGGCACCCTCGTGTTCATCATCATCTTCACCGCTTCGTTCATGATGTCGTGGGGCCCGATCTGCTGGGTGCTCATCGCGGAGATTTTCCCCAACATGATCCGCGGCAAGGCGGTGGCGATAGCCGTCGCGGCGCAGTGGGCGGCCAACTTCCTCATCTCGTCGACCTATCCCCCGATGATGGAGTTCTCGGGCGCCTTCACCTACGGTTTCTACGGTCTGATGTCGATCCTGTCGGCGATCTTCGTCTGGAAAATGGTTCCCGAAACCAAAGGCAAGACCCTCGAACAGATGGAGGCCGTGTGGAAGAAGAAATAACCTCCACCACACTGAAAATCTATCGGAAACCGCTTGCAATCGATGCAGGCGGTTTTCTTTGTCGCCTCTTTTAGAGAGATATAATCCTCTTTGATCGGAATTTTATTATATTTGCACCAATAAGCATTATTATCATGGCAAAAATAGCTGACAACCAACATACAATGACATTGAAGGTCAAAAAATTCAGGGCTATAAATAATGCTCCGATCGATCTCGATGGCATAACCGTCATCGCTGGAGAGAATGGTTCGGGCAAAAGTACTCTTTCCAAGATTTTATACGAAACGATAAAATATTCGAAGAAATACGAATTGTTGATAATAAAAGAGTTGAATGCCGAATTAAGAGATATTCCTACGGCATTATTGGATTTGGTTCAAGAAATTGCTCGATATGAAGACAGTAGCGAAGCGAAAAAATTATTGTCTTCTGCAAGAAGTTCTCGAGGACGTCTATCTCTCAAATCCGGGAACATAGAAAGCATACAAGACTATGAAAGTAAATTGAACTCTTTTTTGGATATAATTAATGATTATGTTGTTTCTCTTCCCAATCAAGGTCAATTATCATTCGAGGATTTACTTGATGAAACCTATAAGAAAAGGGTCTCTTCCAGTAGGCAAATGAGAATTAATCGAGTTGGACATATACTCCGGAACGTATTGGATAATAATGATAAATCTAATCTCTCGGACTCTGTGGAAACGCTTAATTTATTAAGGTCGAAAATATCGGCTACTTTTGAAAAAGTATACGAAAATTACGATTCTCGCCCAATATCCCTATTTTCCAAACAACTCCATTTGTCATTTCATCAACCGATAGCAAATAAATTCGACCTTGTTGAATATGGGTTACCGATAACCGACTGGAAGAACAAAAAACTAAACAATACCAGTTGGATTAAAAGTGCCATATATGTGGACACTCCTATGGCGATCAATCGTCAAAATCGCTTGACAGATCGTTATTGGAGCGAATTGAATAATGAGTTACAGAGCTCTAATGTTCTTTTTAGCCAAAGTCATGATTTTAATGATATTACTAATATTATTACAGGTGAGGTTTATTATGATGACGATATTTTTGATGATGGCTATAAATATAAACGCAACGATGGACGTGTCTTCAATATAGATGAATGTGCAACAGGTATAAAAGCCTTCGGGATATTGCAACTATTGCTTAATAACGGGAAACTAACAAAAGACACCCTGTTGATTGTCGACGAACCTGAAGCCCATTTACACCCTCAATGGATTGTGGAATATGCTCGCATTGTAGTTCTCCTCAACAAACAAATTGGGGTGAAATTTTTTATCGCAAGTCATAATCCCGATATGGTGAGTGCGATAAAATATATTGCAGAAAAAGAGGATGTAAGTGATCGTGTTAATTTCTATTTAGCTAAAAAAAGACCGAATGACTATACTTATGATTATAAAGCGCTAAAAACCGACATAGAGCCTATTTTTTCTTCTTTTAATATCGCCATAGAAAGGATCAATCAATACGGGGCTCAAGATGCTTAAATATTGTGAAAAAACAACGTCGGGACATTCGGTATTTCAACATAATCCTGACTGTCAATGCGCCATAAAACATCTGATCAAAGCAGAGGGAGGCAAAGGAAATCTATTCAAGTACGACAGGGCTTTGAATTTAGACAAAGTCGAGGAGAAACTTGCACAAAAAGAGAAGCGAAGGGGGAAGAAAAAAACCATGGATGTTTTTTGGGGTGTTTCCGAAAATGAAATAAATGGAAAGGCTGCCTTGATTGAATTCAAATTCAACGTCAAAAATCCCAAAAATCTAAAAAAAACGGAATTGGAAGGCAAAGTTAAGGGCTCAATGATTATTATCGGAACGGAGATTCCTGTTTACAATAAATATTGTTTTGTGTTCAGCCCAGGCGTTCATCAACAGGCAATTTACCAATTCCACCGACTATTTAACGGAAATCCGAATAGTCCATATAAAGCCATTACGGAAAAGGAATTACATGAACTTTATTGGTGATTTTATACAATATGAATAATATTGACAATGGCTCGCGAAATTTTTGCGGGCCGTTTTGTTTTTCGAAAAAATCGCTAATTTTGGGGCCGTGCAATGTAAAGAAATAGTTAATTTAACGTATGTGTTGGAAGAAACTTTACGGTGAAAAAATAATGACCGCCACGGAAGCGGTCGGATTGATAAAAGACGGCGAATGGGTCGTGACGAGCCACGCGGCGGCAAATCCGCAGGTGATAATGCGCGAGTTGGTCGCCCAAAAGGAGAGGTTCTCGAACCTGAATATTTTCCACGTTCTGCCGGTGGGTTACACCGACTACCTTCTGCCCGAAAACACCAAACATTTCCACCACGTCACCACCTTCGCGGGGGCGGCCTCGCGAGGTCTGGTGGCCGACGGATACGCCGACTTCATACCCTCGTTCTTCAAGGACGTGCCGGGTCTTCTGGGCGACCGCGTTCCCGTCGACGTGGCGGCGGTGAACGTTTCGCCTCCCGACGAGGATGGGTTTTGCAGCCTCGGTATGGCGTGCGACTACACTCTGGCCGCAGTGGAGCGTGCGAAGATAGTCGTCGCGCAGGTCAACGAATGTATGCCCCGCGTGGGCGGACGCGGCAACTCGGTTCACGTCTCGCGTTTCGACGCCGCCGTTCCCTGCGCCGATCCCCTGCCCGAAACCCCGCCCGTCGCGGCCTCCTCCCACGTCGAGAGCGAGATAGGACGCCACTGCGCCTCCCTCGTGCATGACGGCGACACGCTTCAGTTGGGCATAGGCGCTATCCCCGACGCGGTACTCCGGTTTTTGGGCGACAAGCGTGACCTCGGTATTCACAGCGAGATAATCTCCGACGGTGCGGCCGAACTCATTCTCTCGGGCGTCGCCAACGGTAGCCGCAAGAGCTACCTTCCGGGCAAAACGGTGGTCACCTTTCTGGTCGGCAGCCGCATCCTGTACGATTTCGTGGCCGACAATCCCGACGTGTTGATGTTGCCGGTAGACCGGGTGAACGACCCGGAAATAATAGCGCAAAACGACAACATGGTGTCGATAAACTCGTGCATCGAGGTCGATCTTTCGGGTCAGATCAATGCCGAAAGCATGGGCCCGAGGCAGTTCAGCGGCACCGGGGGACAGGTCGATTTCATTCGCGGGGCGCACCTCTCGCGCGGGGGACGTTCCATAATCGCCATGCCCTCCACCGCCGCGCGCGGAACCGTCTCGCGCATAGTTCCGGCTCTTTCGGCGGGCGCCGTCGTGACCACTTCGAGGTGCGACGTCGACCACGTCGTCACCGAGTACGGGGTGGCCTCGCTGAGAGGACGCACCCTTCGGGAGAGGGCCGCCGCGCTCATAGCGATCGCCCACCCCGACTTCCGCGACGCCCTGACGGAGGAGTACGCCAGACGGTTCAGATAGTGATTAGTGATTTACGATTAGTGGGCTACGCGCTAAAATATTTCGCGTTAGCCCGTTAATAGTTAATCACTAATCACTATTTTTATTACCTTTACACCGCTTTATTGTTTCGCACCATGAAAAACCTTCTTTTTGCCGCGCTACTGCTGACCATTCCTTCGATCTGTTCCGGACAGGGGAAAAACCCCTTGCGCATCGCCGTCGTCGGCGTTTCACACGGACACGTGGGCGAAGTGACCGCCGCCGCAGAGAGGGGCGAGGTCGAAGTGGTGGGTATTTTCGAGAGCGACCCGGCCGTCGCGGCAGGCAACCGGCTCGCGAAAATGTATCCCGATCTCGTGTACCACGACCTCGAAACAATGCTCGACGAGACAAAGCCCGAGGCCGCCATGGCCTACGGTTCGATCTGGGATCATCTCTCTGTCGTCGAGGCGTGTGCCCCGCGCGGTATTCATGTCATGGTCGAAAAACCTCTTGCCGTTAGCGGCGAACACGCGCGCCGGATGGCCGCTCTCGCCCGCGAACACAGGATCCATCTTCTGACCAATTACGAAACCACCTGGTACCCGACCAATCACCGCGCCAAAGAGATGATAGCCGAAGGGAGCATAGGCCGGGTAACGCGTATAAATGTTTTCGACGGCCACCAGGGCCCGGTCGAGATAGGTTGCGGCCCCGAATTTCTGGCCTGGCTCACCGACCCGAAGCTGAACGGCGGCGGCGCGGTGGTCGATTTCGGTTGTTACGGCGCAAACCTCGCGACATGGATGATGAACGGCGCCCGGCCGGTGAGCGTCTACGCCGTGTTGAAGCAACTCAAACCCGAGGTATACCCCCTGGTGGACGACGACGCGACCATAGTCGTGGAGTATCCCGGCTGTACGGTCGAGATCATGGCGTCGTGGGCGTGGCCGCACAACAGAAAGGATATGCACATTTACGGCGAGAAGGGACACATCTATCAGGACGACTCGCAAAATATGCGTTTTGCGTTCGGACAAGGGAAAGGGACCGAAGTGCGGCTCCCTATGGAAGCTCCTTTCGACAACCCGTTCGCCTATCTGACCGCCGTCGTCCGGGGAGAGATAACGGTCGAGGCGAGCGATCTTTCCGCGCTGGAAAACAACCTCACAGTGGTGGATATCCTCGATGCCGCCAGAGAGAGCGCGCGAACGAAAAAAGCGGTGCTTTTTTAACAGGGCTTACGAATTACAAGATATAAAATGCTAAGAAAAATCAGAATTATCGTCGCGTGGGTGGTTTTCATCCTCGCACTATTGCTTGTGCTCGATTTCACGGGGGCTCTGCACCTGTGGCTCGGATGGGTCGCCAAGGTGCAACTCGTTCCGGCGATCCTCGCGGTAAACGTCGCGGCGCTCGTCGTCGTGGCGCTACTCACGGTGCTGTTCGGGCGGGTCTACTGCTCGACACTCTGTCCGCTGGGCATCATGCAGGACGGCGTCTCGTGGGCATCGGCGCGTCGTAAAGGCAAAAAGGCGCGCTTCCGCCACTCCAAGCCGCTGACGTGGCTACGGTACGTACTGCTTGCGGTTTTCATCGTCGCTCTGGCTGCAGGCGTGAGCGCCATCGCGTCTCTGCTCGATCCCTGGGGCGCTTTCGGACGCATAGCGCAGAATTTCTTCTCCCCGCTGTGGAGATGGGGTAACAACCTGCTCGCGTGGTTTGCCGAAAGGGCCGACAGCTATGCTTTCTACTCTGTGGACGTACACGTCAAGAGCTGGATCGCTTTCGGCGTATCCGCCCTGTGGCTCACGGGCCTGGCGGTGCTGGCGTGGTGGAAAGGACGCGTCTATTGCAACTCCGTCTGCCCCGTGGGTACACTCCTCGGCCTCGTGTCGCGGGTATCGGTCTTCCGCCCCGCGTTCGACAAGACCAAATGTACGAACTGCGGCGTTTGCGAAAAGGGTTGCAAGAGCGAGTGTATCGACTCTAAGGCCATGACGATCGACCCCTCGCGCTGCGTGGTCTGTTTCGACTGCATCGACAAATGCAAATTCGACGCGATGAAGTTTAAGCCGTCGTTCTGTAGAACCACCCCGTCAGCCGTTCCGGCTGCCACTCCTCCACAGGAGGGGAATCTCTCGGGAGTGGAGGATGGAAAGTCTTCACACGCGAAAAAAGGCATCAGCCGCCGCAACTTCTTTTCGATAGCCGCTCTCGCCGCGGCCGCGACCCCCGCCGCCCTCAAAGCCCAGCAGGCCGAGAGGATACTGCTCAGGGTCGACGGCGGACTGGCCGACATAGTCGACAAAAAGCGCACCGTGCGCGCCACCCCCATAACCCCTCCCGGTTCGAAAGACGCCCGCCACATTAAACAGCACTGCGTCGCCTGCCAACTGTGCGTGGCGGCATGTCCCAACAATGTGCTCGTACCCTCGTCGAAGCTCGCAACTCTGATGCAGCCCGAAATGACCTTCGAAAAGGGGTACTGCCGTCCCGAGTGTGTCGAGTGCGGCGAAGTGTGCCCCTCGGGAGCCATCGAAAAAATCACCCCCGCCGACAAGACCGCGATCTCGGTAGGTAAGGCCCACTACGATAGACATCTCTGCATCGTTCCGCACGACCGCGTTCCCTGCACCGCATGTGAACGCCACTGCCCCACCAAAGCCATAACGCTCGTCCCCCTGGACGCCGAGGAGGCCGAAAGGGAGAAACGCGGCAGGCCCAGAACTCCGATTCTGAAGACCCCCGTCATCGACAACACTCTGTGCATCGGCTGCGGAGCCTGCGAAAACCTTTGCCCGGCCCGGCCGTTCAGTGCGATACGCGTGGAAGGAAACGTCTCACATCACCAATTGTAAGCGATCATGGATAACAACAATAAAACAGGCAATGGCCTGACCCGCAGGGATTTTTTGAAAATATCGGGAACGGGGGCGATCCTTTCCGCCGCCGCGCTCGCCGGTTGCCGTCCCGCCGACAAACCCGCCGCTCAGGGCGGCGATCCGGCCGATATCCCCACCGACAAGATGGAGTACCGCACCAATCCCCACACGGGCGACCGCGTCTCGCTCTTAGGTTACGGCTGTATGCGCTGGCCGGTCCACAAAAACGCCGAAGGGCAGGACGAGATCGACCAGGAGAAGGTCAACGAGATGGTCGACTTCGCCATAGCCCACGGGGTGAACTATTTCGACACCGCCCCGGTATACATTCGCGGCTGGTCGGAGGCGGCCACCGGCATCGCGCTGAAACGCCACCCGCGCGACAAGTGGTTCATCGCCACCAAAGCCTCGAGGGGCGTCACCCTCGAAGAGGGCAGGCAGATGTACCTCAACTCTATGCGCGAACTGCAGGTGGACTACATCGACTACTATCTGCTGCACGCCGTCGGAAGCAGCATCGAGAGTTTCCACGAACGCTTCGTCGATAACGGCCTGCTCGACTATCTGCTTGCCGAACGGGCGGCAGGACGCATCCGCAACCTCGGCTGGTCGTTCCACGGACAGAAAGAGGTTTTCGACTATGTGCTCGCCTTCCGCGGCATACAGTGGGACTTCTGCCAGATACAGCTCAACTATCAGGACTGGACGATCCCCATCGGCGCAAGCGTCAACGCCGAGTACCTTTATGACGAACTCGTGAAGAAGAACGTCCCGGCGGTCATTATGGAGCCTCTGCTGGGCGGCCGTCTGGCAAGGGTTCCGGCGCAGGCCCAAGGCATGATGGAGGCGGTGCATCCCGGAGACACCCCCGCGAAATGGGCGCTCCGTTTCGCAGGTACCCCTCCCGGAGTGCTGACCGTACTCTCGGGCATGGTCTATATCGAACACCTGTACGAGAACCTGCGCACGTTCGCTCCCTTCTCTCCGATGAACGAGGCCGAATACGCCGTTCTGGACGACACGTCGGAGATACTCGCCAACTCCGACTACATCCAGTGTACGACCTGCGAATATTGTATGCCGTGCACCTACGGGATCGACATTCCGCAGGTTTTCGCCCACTATAACAAGTGTGTGAGCGCGGGACAGATGTTAAAATCGTCGGAGGACGAAAATTACAAGTTGGCGCGCCGCGCGTTCCTCGTGGGTTACGACCGCAGCGTGTCGAAACTGCGTCAGGCGAACCACTGCATCCAGTGCGAAGAGTGCCGCCCCAGATGTCCGCAGGGAATCAACATTCCCGCCGAAATGGCCAAAGTCGACGCCTACGCCGAAAAACTCCGCCAAAAACTCGAGTTTTAGAGAAGGTTATGATGCAAAAACGGGGTTCCGAACCAAAATCGGAACCCCGTTTTAATTTCCTACTCGTATCTATTCGTTTTTCTTTTTGTCTCCTCCGCCGAATACCCCGCCGACGGTAATCCCGAAGAGGGAGAATTCCCGTTTCATACATTTATATTCGACGGTAACCCGTAAATGATCCCAAAATTCAACGCCTATCCGAGGATTGAAAACAAAGGTATTCAGAGAGGAGGCATCCCGTTCCAGTCTGCCGCCCAGTTCCTCGGGGTAAGTCGGATATATCCGATCGATGGCTGAAATCCCAACGCCAATTCCCCCGAAAAGAGAGATATTCCGCCATTTACGCAGGTTGTAATCGACGAATGTCACGACCGTCGAGTTGTATTTCGCAGAATAATAGTACCCCGGATCGGACGGACGCGGATTATCGGATGAGCGGCCTATCGAGAGTTGTATTCCCACATCGAACACAGATGCCGGAATGTTCAGGCGCGGCTCTATGAAAACATACAATCCGGGATGCGGCGATGGCGAATATGGTCCGAGCCGGGCGCTTCCCATACCGGCACCGACACCCAGTTCCAACTCGAAAATCTTCACTTTCGAATTCTCTTGCTCTCGATTCTGCGCAATGGCGGATAAAACTACCGTACAGAGAGCAATTGACAATAACAGCCTTTTCATTTTAAGTTATTTGGTTTTGATAACACAAGCTCTCCATTGACCGTTATATTTAACTGCAGCGTATATCTTCCCACGAGCAATAGATGTTTCAGTAACATTGCCGACGCTAAGGTTACAAACACTCCAACCTTTACTCAAAAGTTTCATGTCCTTTCTACATATCTTAATACTACCATCAATTCCTTTCAAATCCCATTGAACAACATCACGCCCTTCATTAATCGCGACTTCTTCTCCCTGAGGATAAAGAACATGAACTGTTTTATCTTTTTCACGAGTAGCGTAAATACCCATCATCTCGTCCTTGTATGCGGCATTATTTTCATCGGACGACCAATCTTTCATAACGCCTGCCACTGCATTTATTCCTGCTTTGAATACTTTATTTAGGTCGCCGGTCTTGAAATCGTAACCGGCCACATGGAAAAGAATAATATTAGTTTTAGTATATGGGAATGGCTGTATAATTACAGGGAATTTTTCATATTGAGGCATTCCATCGGGCATTTTGGGTGGATCCAGAAATGGAAACGTCTTGTACTTGTGTACCGCCTCTATTTCCGTCCATCCATAGCGAAATTCCTCTGCTTTTGCCCACTTGAATTTCACGATCTTCGTTTAACACTGCCATAAAATAAGGATCGGCTATTAGTTCGTCCTCGGGCTCATAAATTAGGCCTTCGGATTCGATTATAGCAAGTTCCGCATCCGTAAATTCACGTAGTCCTTGTGTAATCAATTTGTCGCGCAATGAAACGAAATTTCTACTAACGGCCCGAGTCGAGGAAAGTTCAAAAGTATCCGTTTCTCTAAGAAAAGACACCACACTACCCAAATCGTCTTGTGAATTAAATGCCAAAATGCCTGAATTAGCTTCTTCAGGTATTTCCTGCTGTTCCGATTGGTTTTTTTGAACCTCTTCTTTTTCACATCCAGGCAACAGAATTATAGCAAATGTTATTGCTACAATAAATCCGCAAATCCTTTTTTAAATTTTGAAATTATAATTAAAGGTTATATTTTGATTGCAACTATTGGTCGATGTTGGGCATAAACTTTTTTAAAAGGCATAACAAACATAACAAAAGAGATCGGAATTACCAAATCTTATATAACTCTCCTTATGAACATGTCCCGCTGTTCCCGGCACGGGATTTGTGGCCTTTGAGGGATTACTAAATTCTTGTGCGTTATGGCGAACAGAAAAAACAGAGGCGGTGTTGTCGAAGATATTTGGATGAACACCCAGGTGGATGCCGAAGATTTAGGCGTCATCACCCCGACGGGCCCTAACGATCCGGCAAGTTGGGACGAGGTCGAGGAGGCCAATGTCCTTATTAACCCCGACGTGTCCAGCATGGAGGGGCGCGGATAGGGAAAAATGAAGCTCTAAAGAGAAATAGCGGACAATGTCCGCTATTTTTTTTATTTTTGCGAGGTTATTCGGAAGCTATCAAAAAATCAATAAGATCATGGTAAACATTTTAGACAGGCTGCAAAAGTTTGCAGGAGGGCCCATCGGCCAGCACATGTCCAACGCTCACGGATATTTCGCTTTCCCGAAACTCGAGGGCGACATAGGCCCGAGGATGAAGTTCCGCGGTAAGGAGATGCTCAACTGGAGCCTCAACAACTATCTCGGCCTCGCCTCCCATCCCGAGGTGCGCAAGGCCGACGCCGAGGGAGCCGCCGAGTTCGGTATGGCCGCCCCGATGGGTGCGCGCATGATGAGCGGTCAAACGAAGTGGCACGAACAGTTGGAGCGCGAACTCGCCGCATTCGTCGGCAAGGAGGACGCCTTTCTTCTGAACTTCGGTTATCAGGGCATGATCTCCATTATCGACGTACTCCTGTCGCCCCGCGACGTCGTGGTGTACGACGCCGAGGCCCACGCCTGCATCATAGACGGTCTGAGGATGCACAAGGGTAAACGTTTCGTATTCCAGCACAACGATATCGACTCCCTGCGCAAGCAACTCACCCATGCCCAAACTCTCGCCGAGGAGACGCGCGGCGGAATCCTGGTCATCACCGAAGGGGTTTTCGGCATGAAGGGCGACCTGGGCCCGCTCGATAAGATCGTGGAACTCAAGAAAGAGTTCGACTTCACACTGCTTGTCGACGACGCCCACGGCTTCGGAACGATGGGGCCGCAGGGGAAGGGCACACCCGCCCATTTCAACGCCACCGAAGGGGTCGACGTGCTGTTCAACACCTTCGCAAAGTCAATGTGCGGTATCGGTGCGTTCGTCGCAGGGCCCAAATGGCTCATCGACATCATGCGCTACAACATGCGCTCGCAACTCTACGCCAAATCGTTGCCTATGCCTATGGTGATCGGCGCGCTGAAACGCCTCGAACTGATCCGTAACCACCCCGAACTTCAAGAAAATCTGTGGACTATCGTGCGCGCGCTTCAGGGCGGTTTCCGCGAGAGGGGCTTCGAGATCGGCAGCACCGCCTCGCCCGTCACTCCTGTCTACATGAAGGGCGGCGTCGACGAAGCGACCAATCTCGTGGTCGACCTCAGAGAAAACCACGGCCTGTTCTGCTCTGTGGTGGTCTATCCCGTCATCCCTAAGGGCGAGATCATCCTGCGCATAATTCCCACCGCAGCCCACACCCTCGAAGATGTGGAGTATACGTTGAAAGCGTTCGACTCCGTTCGCGGCAAACTTCTTGCCGGCGAGTACCAAAAGCCCATGCCCGACATGAGCGACATGACCTGGGAGAGAACGAATAAAAATTAGAAATTGGGATAACTATTAACGATTAACTATTAGTGATTAACGGGCTACGCGGAAAATATTTCGCGTTAGCCCGTTAATCGCTATTTTTATCTCACCTGTCCGTCGCCGCGAATGATGTACTTATATGTCGTGAGTTCGGGCAGGGCCATCGGGCCGCGGGCGTGCAGTTTCTGGGTGCTGATGCCGATCTCGGCGCCGAACCCGAACTGCGCGCCGTCGGTGAAGGCGGTCGAGACGTTGGTGTAGATACATGCCGCGTCGACCCTTGCGGCAAACTCTTCGGCCGCGGCGGCGTTTTCGGTCACTATAGCTTCGCTGTGGCGCGACGAGTGGCGCGCGATGTGTTCCAGCGCCTCTTCGAGATCGTCCACCGTGCGCAACGACATCTTGTAATCCATGAATTCGGTGCCGAAACTCTCCTCCGTGGCGTGTTGCAGCAGGGCGGCGGGATAATGCCCGCCGAGCGCGGCAAACGCGCGGGGGTCGGCGTAAATCGTGACGTTTTTTGTTGCGAGAGGCGCACACAGTTCCGGCAGGTCGCCGAGCCGGGCCGAATGAACTATAAGCGTGTCGAGTGCGTTGCAAACGCTCACGCGGCGTGTCTTGGCGTTGAAAACTATCGCCGTTCCTTTGGAGATGTCGCCCCCGGCGTCGAAATAGGTGTGGCAAATTCCGGCTCCGGTCTCGATCACGGGCACTCGGGAATTATCTCTGACGTAGTTTATCAGCGCCGACGAGCCGCGCGGGATCACCACGTCGACCCATCCCACAGCCCCCAACAGGGCCTCCGTCGCCTCCCTTTCGGCGGGCAGCAGGGTCACCACGTCGGGATCGAGCCCCGCGGCGGCTACCGCGTCGCGAATCAGACTCACAATAGCCTCATTGGAGTGGCGCGCATCGCTCCCTCCCTTCAGAAGACAGGCGTTCGCGGTTTTGAAACAGAGAGAGAAAACGTCGAAACTGACGTTGGGCCTCGCCTCGTAGATCACTCCCACAACCCCGAAAGGCACCCGCACCTTGCTTATGGTCATTCCGTTGGGCCGCACGGTCTGCGAAAGCAACTCCCCCACCGGCGAGGACAACCGTGCCACACTGCGAATATCGGCGGCAATACCTTCGATACGTTCGGGGGTGAGGAGCAGACGGTCGTACATCGGATCGTCGGGCGACATACGCGCCAGATCCCTGGCGTTGGCCGCCAGTATCTCTTCGGAGCGATCCACGGCCTCGTCGGCCACACGCACCAGCACGCGGTCGAGCGCGGCCCTATCGACCCGGGCCAACTCCGCGGACGCTTTCCGCGCCCTCTCGAATATATGGTTCAGATTCATGCTGGTATGAAGCGTGTGAACGGTACGCCCGACTCCTCGCGCCTCAGCACGATGTCCGTAAGGATACCTTCGCGCCGTCCGTTGGCAACGATAACCTCGATCCCCGAGGCGGCGACCTCGCGTGCGATGCGGCTTTTGGTAAGCATTCCGCCCCGGCCGAAACTCGACCGGGAGGTTTGGATGTATCCCGAAAGGTCTTCCCCCTCGCCGGGGCCTATCTCGCGGATCAGTTCCGAGGCCGCATCCGCGGGATCCCCCGTGTAAACCCCGTCGATGTTGCTGAGGATAACCAGCAGGTCGGCCGACATCATGCGCGACATGAGGCCCGAGAGTTCGTCGTTGTCGGTGAACATCAGCTCAGTGATCGAGATGGTGTCGTTCTCGTTGACGATGGGCACGACGCCGCTCGACAGCATCACCTCCATGCAGTTCTTCTGGTTCAGGTACTGTTCTTCCGTCGAGAGGCTCTCCTTGGTCGTGAGCACCTGTCCGCACACTATCCCGTGGTCGCGAAAGAGATTGTAATACCGGTCGATGAGTTTGATCTGCCCCACTGCCGAAAAGAGTTGCCGCGCCGACACGGCATCCAGCCCGGTCTCTCCGTCGCCGCCCCTGCCGTCGAACCCGTTCGAGAGTTTTCCCGCAAGCTCGCCCCTGCCAGAAGCGACAGCTCCCGACGACACGACGACTACTTGCACCCCTTCCCTCCACAGCGCGGCTATCTGATCCACGAGCGCGGAGATGCGCGTCACGTCGAGCGTGCCGTCGGGGCGGGTTAGTACGTTGCTACCGATCTTTACGACCAGCCTTTTCTTTCTCATTTGCTGTTCTTATAACTTTCGCGGATACCGGTAATGACCGCATTGGAGAATCCCTCCTCTTCCATCGCGTTGAGTCCGCGGATGGTGTATCCTCCCGGAGTTATTACGCGGTCGATCTCTATTTCGGGATGCCGTCCGCTCTCCAACAGCAGTTTAACGGCCCCCTTCATCGTCTGGAGAATTATCGTGTGTGCTTCGGTTGCGCTGAAACCGGCCTCGGTGGCGCCGTTCATCGCGGCCCTCACATAACGCATAACGTAGGCTATGCCGCACGATCCCACCGCCATAGCGGCCGGAAGCAACCTTTCGGGAACGATCATCGTGCGCCCCATTTCACTGAACATCGCCTCGGCCAGCTTTATCTGGGCGTCATTGGCGTTGCGCGAGGATATGAATGTCATGCTTTCGCCTATCTCGATGGCGATGTTGGGCATAATGCGGAAATGGACATGTTCGAGCCTTTCGGAGGTTCCCTGTTCTCCGAACAGATAGTTGTCGATCTCTTCGAAACTCAATCCCGCCACGACCGAGAAAAATATCTGTCTCTGGAAATCGAACAGGTCGCGAACACCGTCGACGATCTCTTTGACGGCATGTTTTTTAACGGCGAGAAAGAATATATCCGTATCCGGAACGGCTTTACGAAGGTCCGAGGTCAGATTGAACGGCAAACCGGTCGCCTTCATTTTTTCGAGAGCCGCAGGGTTGGGGTCGACACAGGTTATGTCCTCCGCGTTGATAAACGTTCCGCTGGCAAGTCCGCAGGCGATCGCTCCTCCGAGATTGCCCACACCGATGATAGTAGCTTTCATATTAGAAAAAGTATTATGCAAATATACTAATAATTTTTAATAACTTTGTGCGCGAAATTATTATGGGTCATAAACAATTCAGGTTAGACATCAATAAATAATACCACAAAAATTATGCAAATCGTTTCAGTACACGCAAGAGAAATTCTCGATTCACGCGGAAATCCCACTATCGAAGTGGAAGTTTCGACAGTTTCGGGCGCTTTCGGCCGCGCGGCCGTTCCCAGCGGGGCCTCCACCGGCGAAAACGAAGCCCTCGAACTTCGCGACGGCGACAAGAGCCGCTACCTCGGTAAAGGCGTCACGAAAGCCGTAGCCAACGTCAACGACGTGATCGCTCCCGAAGTTATCGGCATGTCGGTCACCGACCAGGTGGGCATCGACCGTATGATGATCGCCTTAGACGGCACCGCCACCAAGTCGAATCTCGGCGCCAACGCCATTTTGGGTGTATCTTTGGCCGTGGCCCGTGCCGCAGCCGACTATTTCGGTGTGCCTCTCTACCGCTATATCGGCGGCACCAACGCCAAGACCCTGCCCGTTCCGATGATGAACATCATCAACGGCGGCTCGCACTCCGACGCTCCCATCGCGTTCCAGGAGTTTATGATCCGTCCCGTGGGCGCCTGCTGCTACCGCGAAGGTCTGCGCATGGGCGCCGAAGTGTTCCACGCGCTGAAGAAGGTTTTGCACGACCGTAACCTCTCGACCGCCGTGGGCGACGAAGGCGGTTTCGCTCCCGCGCTCGCAGGCACCGAAGACGCTCTGGAAAGCATCATCAAAGCCATCGAACTTGCAGGTTACAAACCCGGCCGCAAGGAAGAAGGCGGACAGGTCTCCATAGGCCTCGACTGCGCTTCGAGCGAGTTCTACAAGGACGGCGTTTACAACTACGCCAAATTCGAAGGCGACAAGGGCGCGCGCCGCTCGTCGAAGGAGCAGGTCGAGTTCCTGAAAGGTCTCGTCGACAAATACCCCATCGACTCGATCGAGGACGGTATGAGCGAAAACGACTGGGACGGCTGGAAACTGCTCACCGACGCGATCGGCGACCGTTGCCAACTCGTGGGCGACGACCTGTTCGTGACGAACGTCGACTTCCTGAAGAAAGGTATCGAAATGGGTTGCGGCAACTCGATCCTCATCAAGGTAAACCAGATCGGTTCGCGATCGGTTCGCTGACCGAAACTCTCGACGCCATCGAAATGGCCCACCGCGCGGGTTACACCTCGGTCACCAGCCACCGCTCGGGCGAGACCGAAGACTCGACCATCGCCGACATCGCCGTCGCCACCAACTCGGGCCAGATCAAGACCGGCTCGATGTCGCGTTCCGACCGCATGGCCAAATACAATCAACTCCTTCGCATCGAAGAGGAGTTGGGCGAGGCCGCCATTTACGGTTACACCAAGATATACAAAAAATAAGGTGTCCGCACCGCCAAAGAGAAAAGCCTCCCTCGGGAGGCTTTCTTTATGGTATCATGCTCTGTAACAGTTTTATTCTGGCCTCCATATCCGGGTGCATAAGATAGCGCACCAGACTGAAGGAGCGCGCTCCGGTCGCCAGCACCTGGGGCAGGTTTTCGGGGAATATCCCGCCGATAGCCACCACCGGCACCGGCGAAAAACCGACCACCTGCCGCAGCAGGTCGACACCCACCACCTCATCGGGAACGTCCTTCGTCGGCGTCGCCCACACGGGCCCGAAGCCGATGTAGTCCGCGCCCTCGGCGATCGCCCTGCGCGCCTGCTCCAGAGTGTGCGTCGACAAACCGATCGGCATACCGGGGCCCACTATACGGCGTGCGTCGGCGAGCGATATATCGCCCTGCCCGAGATGCAGCACATCGGCTCCGGCCAGAAGCGCGAGGTCGGCGCGGTCGTTCATCACGAACAGCGTCTCCGTTCCCCGGGTCACGGCGGTAATCTCGGCCGCCGCCGCCAGGATCGCCTTGTCGTCGAGATACTTCTCGCGCAACTGCAACATCCGCACCCCGCACTCGACACAAATCTCCGCAATGCGGCGGTAAGGCAACACGGGATCGGTGATTATCGCATATACTCCGAAATCTGTCATATAGGTTAGTTTTTCGCTATGCTTTCGAGCATCAACTCGGCAACTTTACGGCCGGAAAGCAACATCCCGCCGAAGATCGGCCCCATGCGGAAAGAACCGCTGACCCCGTTCGAGGCCATGCCCGACACGAACAGACCCGGATATATCTCCTTGGTATTCTGCACGGTAGTCGTCTCGCCCTCTTCCGCCGACATCGACATCTCGCCCATAACGTCGCCCGAAGCGGTGTTGAGCCTGATGCCGTTCTTGCGCACCAGAGTACGGGCCACCTCGCAGTCGTGCCCCGTTCCGTCGAGCGTCGTTCGCGCCATAACTACAAGAGGATCAACGTGTAAGCGTTCGCGCGTGACGGGAGCCCAGTTTATCACAAGGCCCGCCATCCTGCCGCCGTGAACGACCACATCCTCGACGGAATGGCAGTTGAAGATCGCCACTCCCGCCTCTGTGGCTTTATAAATGAGCGCCGAGGTCGCGTGAACGGAGTCGGCAAGCGCCGCGCCTCCGTCGAGGGGCGTATACTTCACCCCCATCTCGTCGAGGATCGGCAACGCCTCGTTCTGCACCACTATGCGGCTGAACATCATCGCACCGCCCCACATTCCGCCGCCGGGAGCGAGTTTTCGTTCGAAAATCGCCACGCGCCGTCCCGCTTTCGCAAGATAATACGCCGCCACGAGACCCGAAGGCCCTCCGCCCACTATCGCCGCGTCGACAGACAGGTGTTCTTTCAATTTCTCAAAATAGCTCTCCACGATCCCTCGCGAGACCATCTCCTCCATCATCATAAATTACGAATTACGAATTAATAATTACGAAAAAATAAACGGCCAATCAAGAATTGAGAACGACGAAAGTACTCTCTGTACGGCTAACGCGGAATTATTGATGCGTAGCCGACTCGTAATTCGTAATTCTCAATTCGTAATTAAAATCGCCCTTGGGCGATAAGGTATTCCGCGATCTGCACGGCGTTCAGGGCGGCGCCCTTGCGGATCTGGTCGGCTACGCACCAGAAGGTCACGCCGTTCGGATTGGCTATATCACCCCTGATACGGCCCACGTACACATCGTCGGTACCCGCTATAAAAAGTGGCATCGGGTAGACCTTGTCGGCGGGAGCGTCCTGCACGGTGATACCTTCGAAATTCTCGAACGCGGCCCTCACTTCGGCGGGGGTCAAAGGCTTTTCGGTCTCCACCCACACGCTTTCGGAGTGCGCCCTCATCACGGGAACCCTCACGCAGGTCGCTGAGACGGCGACGTCGGAGTGCATTATCTTGCGAGTCTCGTTGTGCATTTTCAGCTCCTCCTTCGTGTAGCCGTTGTCGGTGAAGACGTCGATATGGGGGATCACGTTGAAAGCCAACTGGTGGGCGAATTTGCTTACGGTCGGGGCCTCGCCCGCCAACACTTCGCGGCTCTGTTCTTCGAGTTCGGCCATAGCCGCCGCACCCGCGCCGCTCGCCGCCTGATAGCTCGAAACATGCACGCGCCTGATGTGCGAAAGATTCTCGATGGCCTGCAGGGCCACCACCATCTGGATCGTCGAGCAGTTGGGATTTGCTATCACACCCCGGGGAGCGTCCAGCGCGTCGGCGCCGTTCACCTCAGGTACCACTAAAGGCACGTCGTCGTCCATGCGGAACGCCGAGGAGTTGTCGATCATTATAGTCCCATGGCGGGTGATGTCCTTTTCGAACTCCTTGGAGGTGCCGCCACCGGCGCTCACGAACGCCACGTCGATCCCACGGAAGTCATCGCCGTGACGCAACAGTTGAACTTTTATCTTTTTGCCCCGGAATTCATATTCGCGCCCCGCGCTACGCTCCGAGCCGAACAACACCAACTCGTCGCACGGGAAATCTCTTTCGGCCAGAATTTTCAGGAACTCCTGTCCCACCGCGCCGCTTACACCTACTATTGCCGCTTTCATTTAATTGATAATGGATAATTGATAATGGATAATTGATAATGGATAATTATTTGTCGGCGCAAAAATAACACATACTCTTGTATTTTAACAAAGAGTAGGGATTTTTAACAAATTAGTCGAAAAACTCGTCCTCTATAACAACTTCCGTCTCGGTGGAGATGATATCGACCTCCTCTTCCGTGCAGCCGAACCCGCCGCCCGGCGGAACTTCGAAAACGTCGGTCTGGCGCACACCCAGGTTCGGATCGGCGTAGACACGTTTCATAAATTCGCCGTAAACCGGGAGCGCGATTATCGACCCTTCGCCCGACTGCCGCGGGTGTACGCTCTGGTCTTCGCCTCCGACCCACGCCCCGGCGACAAGATTGGGGGTAACTCCCACGAACCACGCATCGCGGTTCTCCTGCGAGGTTCCCGTTTTACCGCCTACCTCGCCCGTGAAGCCGTACTGCCAGCGCAACCTTCCGGCTGTTCCGGCGTTAACCACCTCCTGAAGTACCTGAAGAGTGGTGTAGGCCGTCCTTTCGTTGATAGCCTCCTTGGTTTCGGGCAGGAACGATGAGATGAGGTTCCCCTGTCGGTCTTCGATGCGCACGACGAATATCGGCTCTGTGTTCATCCCGCGGTTGGCGAAGGTGGTGTAGGCGCCCACGAGTTCGGTGAGCGAGACATCCATCGTGCCGAGGGCGAGAGCGTTCACGGGGTCTATCCAGGAGCGGATCCCCAGATCGTGAATGAAGTCGGCCACCGCTTCGGGCGAGGAGGCCTGCTTCATTATCCACGCGGTGTAGTTGTTGCGACTGCGCGCCAGACCCCACTTCAGAGGATTCATCACTCCGTCGTACTCCACGGTGCCCGCCTCTTTGGGAGTCCACGGTTCACCCGTGGTGGTCTCGATCGAGACCTGAAGGTTCGGAACCGGGGTGCAGGGATCGTAGCCCAACTGCGAGAACGCATAAGTGTAAACGAACGGTTTGATCGTGGAACCGCACTGCCGTTTGCCCTGGGTGGCCATGTCGTATTTGAAATAGCGGAAGTTGGGGCCTCCCACATAAGCCTTGACGTGTCCCGTGTGGGGGTCTATCGCGACGAACGACGCTCGCATCAGCTTTTTGAAATGGACGATCGAGTCGCGCGGGGTGATGACCGTGTCGCGGATCCCATTGTAGGTGTAGAGTCTCATCTCCACAGGGGTATCGAACGCCTTGTCTATCTGCTCGCGCGACGCTCCCGCCTCCGTCATCGCGCGGTAGCGGTCGCTGTAGCGCATGGCGTTGGCCACGATCGTGGCTATCTGCTCACGGCTCTGATCCTGGAAGATCACTCCCGTTCGTTTGAACTGGGCGTCCATGTAGGGCTGTATCTCGTTCTTGAGCCGCTCCTCGACCGCCTCCTCGGCGTAGCGTTGCATCGAGGAGTTGATGGTGGTGTAGATCTTCAGCCCGTCGCGATAGATGTCGTAGGACGATCCGTCGGCCTTTTTGTTCTTGTTCACCCAGCCGTATAGACCGTCCTTTTCCCATCGTTGCAGAGCCTGACGATAATCCCAGTCGTTGGTGTAGGCGCGTCGCTGTGGCTCGGAGGCCAGCATGGTGAGACGTAGCATCTCGGCCAGATAGGTTCCCATCCCCTCGTCGTGCGAGACGGGATGGAAGTCGAGTTCTATGGGAAGCGCCGAGAGTGAATCCAACTCGCTCCGGGTCATGTAGCCGACATGCTCCATGCGGTTCATCACGATGTTGCGGCGGCGGATCGAGTTGTTGTAATTGCTCACGGGATTGTAGCGCGTCTGGGCGTTGACCACTCCGACGAGCGTCGCGCTCTCCTGCAGGTTGAGTTCCGAAGGGGTCTTGCCGAAGAATGTATGCGCCGCGCTCTTGATGCCGTAGGCGCCCGAACCATAGAACACCGTGTTGAGGTACATCGCAATGATCTCCTCCTTGGTATAGTTGTGTTCGAGTTTGATGGCGGTTATCCACTCCTTGAGTTTGTCGGTCACTATCCATCCCCGCCGTTTGAACAGGTTCTTGGCCAACTGCTGGGTGATGGTCGAACCGCCGCCCTGGGCCTGTCCGAGACCTATCGTGCGGAGCGCCACCCTTGCGAGCGAAATGTAGTCGATGCCGCTGTGGCCGTAGAAGCGCACATCCTCCGTGGAGACGAGCGCGGCTATGAGATCGGGCGTCAGTTCGTCGTACCCCACAAAGGTGCGGTTCTCGATGTAGAAGGTGCGCAACATCTTGCCGTCCTCGGAGATGATCTCGGAGGCGACGTTGCTTTGGGGATTCTCGAGCTCCTCGAAAGTGGGTAGCTTACCGAACGCTCCGAGCGCCGTGAGCCCCAGAAGCAAGAGCAGGAGCGCGAAGGGCGCCGTCACCACTATCCAGAAGATGCCGACGGCTTTTTTCGTAGTGAGACGCTTGTATAATGTGGGTTTCTTTTTCTTTGCCATAAACTGAACGCTATTTGGGGCAAAGTTAATTAACAATTACGAATTACGAGTTACGAATTACGAGTTAGCTACGCAAAGATTCCGCGTTAGCCCATTCGTAATTCGTAACTCGTAACTCGTAATTTATCTACATTCCCGGTTCGGCATCGAGAACGAACGCGCGGAGCCCCTGTTGCGGGGCTTCGGCGTCGAGGGCCTTCAGGGCTTCGAGAAAGGGTGCGACCCCTTCCGGCTCCATAAACACGAGTAGCGACGAGTTCATCGACGGCCACGCGTGAGTACCGTAGTGGGGTTCGCCTTCGGAGGTGCCGCGCCCCTCGGTGAGCGCCCAGCGTGTGAACCCGCGGATGCCCAGATCGTCGAGTATTGCGTTGATCTGCAACGTGTGGGCCTGATTGTATGATATGAATACAGCTTTCATTTTAATTACGAATTACGAGTTACGAATTTTGACTGGCCAGCCTGTGGCGTTCGCGTTCGGTGCGGCGTTTCTGGCGGGCGAGTTTGCCTTCGGCCTTGTTGTCGGCGCGGAGTTGGAACATCGCGTACAGGACGGGGATCACGAACAGGGTGAGTAGCGTCGAGAAGGTCATGCCGCCTATGATGGCGATACCCATCGGCTGCCACAGCTCCGACCCGTCGCCGAATCCGAGCGCCATCGGGAGCATACCCAGAATAGTTGTCACCGAGGTCATAAGCACGGGCCTGAGACGGCTCTTTCCGGAGGCCACCACCGCGTCGAGGGTCGACGAACCGCGTTCGATCAACAGGTTGGTGTAGTCGACCATCACGATACCGTTCTTGGTGACGATACCCACGAGCATGATCGCACCGATCATTGCGATCATCGACAGGGGCGTGTTCGTTATGAGCAGCGCGAAGAATACTCCGGTGAACGCGAACGGCAACGTGAACATGATGATGAAAGGCATCCGGAGGTTCTCGAACTGAGTCGCCATCACGATGTACACGAGCAGAACGACGAGCACCAGCAGCGTCATGAAGTCGGTCATCATGTCCTGCATGTCCTCCATCGAGCCGCCCACTTCGAGGCTCACCCCCTCGGGTACCTCGTAGGCGGCCAACACCGCCGCCACATCGTTCACCACATCGCCCAGAGCGTAACCCTCGCCCACGGTCGACTTCACGGTGATGATTCTCTGGCGGTTTTCGCGCTGGATCGTCGGGGCGGCGAACTCCTCGGTGACCGTGGCCACCTCGCGTAGTTTCACGGGCTGTCCCGCAGCGCCGTAGAGGTCGATGTTCTCCACATCCTCGAACGAGAGGCGGAAAGGTTCGGCGTAGCGCACCACCACATCGTACTCGTCGCCGTCCTCGCGGTATTTGGTCGCGTCGAGACCGTTGATGCGGTTGCGGACGAAGGTCGAAGCCGTGGCCGACGAGATGCCGTAATAGGCGAGGCGCGAACGGTCGAATACGACGTTGTATTCGGGACGCAGGTCGTCGCGGGAGAGCTGCACGTCGCGGGTGCCTTCGAGCGCCGAGAGCCGGGACTGAAGTTCGAGCGCAACATCGTTGGTGGTGTTCATGTCGTATCCGAACACCTTCACGTCGACGGTCGAAGCTCCGCTCATGCCGCCCTCCTGTCCTCCCGGGGTGACGTTGAATTTGCGTATTTCGGGAATACCTTCGAGGTCTTTACGTAGCAGGTCCGATATCTCGAATATCGTGCGGCCGCCCTTTCGTTCAGACAGTCTCGGCAGACGCATCATGTACGAAATTATGTTGGAGCCGTTCTTGTCCATCGCCGCGAAGACGTTGCCCGACGAGTTTTGCCCGGCGGTGCTGGCAGAAAGGATAACTTCGGGATATTTCTCCGTGATTATTTCGTCTATCTGCCGCTCTATCTTCCCTGTGTAGTCGACCGAGATATTCTGGTCGAGTTCCACCACGGCGGTTATCATCGCGTTGTCCTGCGCGGGGAAGAACTCCATCGGCACGAAGAACAGCAGTCCCAGCGAAACGAAGAACAGCGCCATCGTTCCGAAGAAGGTTTTCTTGCGGTTGCGTACCACCCATCTCAGGACGCGGGCGTAGAAATTGTCGAGCCAGGCAAGGAATTTGTCGATCGGTTTGTAGACGATGCCTATGCCCTTGTAGGTGTGGACACCGCCGTCGAGGCGTAGCAGGTAGGCCGAAAGCATCGGGGTAAGCGAAATGGCGGCGACGGTGGATGTGGTGATGACTATCGAAACGATCCAGCCGAGCTCCTTGAACATAACGCCCGCCATGCCGCCCAGCATCGTGAAAGGCATGAACACCGCAAGTACGACCAGCGTCGTCGCGATCACCGACAGCCACACCTCGTTGGTACCGTAGATCGACGCCTCCTTGGGCTTCGAGCCGCGTTCGATGTGCGTGGTGATATTCTCCAGAACAACGATCGCGTCGTCGACCACCATCCCGATCGCAATGGAGAGCGACGAGAGCGAGATGATGTTAAGGGTGGAGCCGGTGGCGTAAAGATAGATGAACGAAACGATGAGCGATATGGGGATCGTGAGGCAGATGATGAATGTCGCCCTCCAGCGCCCCAGGAAGAACATCACCACGAGGATGACGAATATGAAGGCGAACATCACCGACTGGCTGAGCGACGAGATACTGTCGCGGATCGCCTCCGACCCGTCCATGATGACGTCGACCTTCACGTCCGAGGGGAGCGAAGCCTGGATCGCGGGCAGTTCGGCGAAAACCTTGTCGACTATCTGCGCGGTGTTCGAGCCGGTCTGCTTCTGGATAACCACCATCACCCCGTCGCGCCCGTCCAGGCGCTGCGTCTGGGTCGCCTTGGCAAGGGTGTCGCGGATCTCGGCGACATCCGACAACAGCACCGTGCGGCCGCCCGCGTTCGACACCACGACACTGCGAAGATCGCTCGAAGAGGTGAACTCGCCGTCGGCCTTGATGTTGAAGGTGTGATTGCCTATATCCATCGTTCCGGCGGGAATGTTCACGTTCTCGGCGGCGACGATCTGTCCCAGACTCTCGATCGTGAGGTTGTAGGCCGCAAGTTTATTGGGGTCGACGTTTATTTGCACCTCGCGGATCGGCGCACCCATGACCCCCACCGCACCCACGCCGTCGATACGGTTGAGGGTGTTGACAAGCTTGTCGTCGAGGATCTTGTCGATGGCCGCGTAACTCTCCCCGGCCGTGACCCCGAGGTAGGCGATGGGGATCATCGACGACGAGAACTTCCACACGGTGGGGTCTTCCGCCTCGTCGGGAAGAAAACCCGCCGCGCGGCTTATCACGTCGCGGACGTCGTTGGCCGCCTCGGTCACATCGGAACCCCACTCGAGCTCCAGCATGATAAGCGAATAGTTGTCGGCCGAGGTCGAGGTCAGCTTCTTGAGGTTGTTCACCGTGTTGAGCTGATCCTCCATCACACGGGTTATGTTGGTCTCTATGTCGGTCGCGTTGGCCCCGGGATACGATGTCATCACCATCAGCATCGGCATATCCATCTCGGGATACATGTCGATCGCGAGGTTTCGGAGGGAGAACACCCCCATCACCAGCACGGCGACGAATATCATTATGGTCGAGACGGGCTTCCGCACCGCACTTTCATAAATCTTCATTTTTTCAAATTTATTTAATTTGATAATTTGATGATTTGGTAATTTGATAATAAGCTACGCGCAAAAAATAATTATCAAATTATCTCATTATCAAATTATTTAATAATTGTCACTTCAGTTCCGTCGGAAAGTCTCACGAACGAGGTGGTCGCCACCTGTTGGCCTGCCGCAATTCCGTTCGACACGTCGATCATCGCGCCGATCTGGCGTCCCGGAACGACCGTGCGGCGGCGGGCCGTGCCGTCCTCGATCACATAGACGTAACGTTCGTTCGAACCGACCTGTTTCTGCACGGCCACATCGGGAACCATCACCGCATATTTATCGCCCATGTTTATAACCGAGCGGGCGAACATTCCGGGACGAAGACGGCCTCCCGGGTTGGGAATGGTCACCTCGACTGTGAAGGTGCGGGTGGCGGGGTCGATGGCGGGATATATCAGGCTCACCTTCCCTTCGAAAGTCTCACCCTGAAGAATATCCACCGATATGGCGACGGGAGTACCAACCTTCACGCTGGTGTAGTATTGTTCGGAGATATTAACCCTAACCTTGAGGCGATCCATCTGCATGATCTCCAGTATGGGGGTCTGCGTGAACAGGTTGCCCTCCTCTTCACCCTTCTGGGTCACGACGCCGTCGATCGGAGAGTAGAGCTTCACGTGACCGGCCAGATTTTGCAATGTCTCCTTAGCGACCAGATATTGGGCTTCGATCTGACGGAGCGACTGTTCAGAAATGCCTCCCGCCTCATACACCTTTTGGGCACGCTGGTAATCGGTCTCGACCGTCTCGAACTGCACCTTTGCGGTGTTGTACTGCGTGGGATCCATCTCGGCGACGAGTTGTCCGCGGCGCACGCGGTCGCCCACGTTCACATATATACGGTTGATACGCGCTCCCTGAAGAGCGGGGACGATGTTGTTCTTCTGCCACGGCTCGATATTGGCCGTGAACTCCACCTCCTGCGGGATCGTCTCGCCGGAAGCGACGGCAACCTTCACCTCGACCGCCGGGGTCTCTTCGGTCTGTGCCTGTGTCTTTTTCTGCGCGCAACCCGCCATCGTGAGCGCGGCCGCCGTCATCACGCCGAGCGTGAAAATCAGATTTCTTTTCATTGATATAGTTATTTTTAATAATCCAAACCTATTGTTTTGTTGTAATCGGCCTGCGCCGCCAGAAAATCGTAGATCGCCTGGGAGTGGTTGAGCCTCGACTGTGTAACCTGGAGTTGCGCCTGATTCACTTCGAGCATCGTTCCCGCACCCGCGTCGAACCGTGTGCGTGCAATGCTGTGGGCTTTTTCGGCCTGCGCGACGGTCTTCTCGCACGCGAACATCGTCTCGCGGGCCGCCAGCAAGTTGTTCACCGATGTGCGCGCTTCCAGAAGTTTCGAATCTCTGAGGCTCTTCTTCTGAAGTTCGGCCTGTGCGACCTGATTCCGCAGTTGCTTCACTTTATTGGTGTTCTTCAACCCCGAAAAGATCGGCACGGAAATTCTCAAGCCCACCGAGAACGGCGTCTGCCACCACCATTTACTCGCATCCGTCGATGCCGAGGGGGGCTCGGGGAGTTTTATACCGTTCCACAAGATATTGTCGGGCACCGTTCTGCCGAATTCGTTCATCCACGCGTTATTAATCATTTGGGCGGGATTGGTGTAGAGCGACGCCATATCGCCCATCGCAGAACCGAAATCTATCTGCTCCATGTCGTTACCCGTCACGATGAACGAACCGTAGGCGGCCAGTGTCGGCAGGCGCGACGCGTTGGCAAGCCCTATCTGCTGACGCAACAGTGTCTGCTGCATATCCAACTGACGCATCTCGCTGTTGCCGTCGAGTTCGGCGTTCGGGTCGGGCATCGCGAAGAGCTCGTCGCGGAAGTCGTCGAGCGATCCGGAGAGTTGAATCTCGACATCCTCGGGAATGCTCAGAAACATCCTCAGCATCTGCTTCGAGATGGCGATGGCGTTTTGAGCGGTGATTATGCTCGGCGTGAGGTTGCTCAACTGAACTTCGGCCGTCAGCAGGTCGTACTCCGCGGCAAGTCCCGCCTCGTACATCGAGCGAGTGTTCGTGACTGTCGCCTGAACCGTCTTTTCGCTCTCACGCAACACTTCGTACGATTTTTCCGACAAAAGTGTCTGATAGAAACCTTTCTTGACCGCGTTCACAAGCTCGATGCGCGACGAACGCGCCTGTTCGACCGCAATGGCCTGTTGGGTACGAGTCATTTTGAGCGACGAGTAGACCGCCGGTGCGAAAAGAGGCACCGAGAGGTCGAGCGTACCGGCCAACGTGTTGTCGGCGCCGAACGAAAGTCCTTTCGACATCTCCTGCTTGACCAAGCTCAGGGTGTATTGCCCTCCCGCCGAAAGCGACGGAAGATGATTACCCAGCGTCTCGCGCCTCACATAATCGTATCGTTCGATCTCCATGTCGGCGACCTTGATGGTCGGGTTTTCGGAAAGGGCTATTTCGAGCGCCGTTTCCAGATCGAGGACGAGCGTTTCGCCCCCGGTTTGCGCCTGAGCCGCCCCCGTCCCGAGAAGCGCCGCAAGCAGCGTTGCCGTTAAAAATTTTTTCATTTCCTATTTTGGTCTTTTCTATAATTATCCACCAGTCCGTCTATCACCTCGAGCCCCTTGTGGGTGGCAAGGCCGCGGAAAAAATTGACTATCACATACTCGAAGGCCATTTGTAGCGACACCCCCTCGACCATGGGTACGACCCTGTGCTTCTGGTCGAAGAGCGCCGCCATGGTGTATGTCAGCGTCACCATCGCGAGCTCCTTGTTCATGTCGGCTACAAGCAGTCCCTGTTCCATACCGCGATCGAGCAGGCGGTCGAACTCGCGGCAGGAGAAACGTTGCGCCTCCTCCTCGATGCGGCGGTGTATCTCGGGATAGAATTTCTTCAGGTTCCCGATCAGCACCTTGTGATGGTCGCCGTGCTTCATCGAGTCCATAATAATGAATATCTCCTCGAAAACGTTCGCGGCGCCTTTGGTACGCTCCTCCATTTCGCGCTGTTTCTGCTCGAAATAGCACCCGAGGCTCTGCTCCAGAAGGTCGCTCTTGTCGGAGAACATCTCGTAAAGGGTACGTTTCGACACGCCCAGCCGCACGGCGATGTCGTCCATTCGCACCGACTTTATCCCCTCGTCGAGGAACATGGCGGCCGCCTCCTTTAATATCCGTTCTTTTGGGCTCATAACGTGATCTTCGCGAATTCAGATGCTTTCATTTTTATTCCATTCTATTCGTTGTTTACTCCTCGTTCTTTCGATTGCGGGCGGCAAAGGTATGTTAAAAAACTCGCGGAAACAAAAAAGTTTTCATATTTTTCGGATTTTTAACGAAAATTTCGTCTTTCCGTAGTTTTTAGAACTTATCCTGGTGAAAAGCGAGGTAAAAAGAGCAAAAAAAAGCAAGAGTGGAAATTTCCAAACAAGTTCTTAGTACCTTTGTTGACCCTACTTTGTTGTATAATGGCAGACAACGACTGGAAATCGCGTCTCGGGATGGTCTACTCGACAAATCCCGACTTCGAATACCACACCGACGAGGACGCCGGACGGGCGACGCTCCCCGCCGAGAAGCAGAACCTGCGGGTGAGCCTCGACCGGAAACGGCGCGGCGGCAAGCAGGTGACACTCATCACGGGCTTTGTCGGCTCGGGCGACGATCTCGCCGCGCTCGGCAAAACGCTTAAAACGCGTCTGGGGGTCGGCGGAGCGGCAAAAGAGGGTGAGATCATCGTTCAGGGCGACTTTCGCGACCGCGTGGTCGAACTATTGCATTCCCAGGGATACACAAAAACCAGAAAAATATGAAGTGGCGACATATAATTCTTTTGTCATTATCAATTATCAATTATCAATTATCAATTGCCCAATACTACGACTGGGGCCCCTCTCCCGCCTCGGTCAGGTGGAGAACCATTAAAACTCCCGAACTGAAGCTGATCTTTCCGGCCGATTTCGAAGACAACGCCCGCCGCGTAGCGTGGTATCTCGACACCGTACGCACCCACATAGATTACGGCTTCCGCCACGGCGCCATGCGTACACCGGTCGTGATGCACACCCAAAACACCAACGGCAACGGTATGGTGATGTGGGCGCCCAAGCGGATCGAACTTATCTCCGCCCCTGCCGCCTCCTACTCCGAGCCGTGGCTCAAACAGCTCGCCATCCACGAGTACCGCCACAACGTCCAGTTCAACAATCTTCGCCGCGGAACCAACAGGGTTCTCACGTGGCTACTGGGCGAGCAAATAGCTTTTCTGGCCAGCGGCCAATTCTCGATCTACATCGTGGAGGGCGACGCCACCATGGCCGAGACCGAGTTTTCGGCCTTCGGGCGGGGATTGCAACCCTCCTGGACGATGCACTATCGCGCCGTGGGCGACGTGGGGTCGGAAAAATACTCGGGCGACTACTGGTTTTCGGGCTCTTTCCGCGACTATATCCCCGACCACTACCGCCTGGGCTATCAGATGGTGCGCTGGAGTTACGACCGCCTGGGCGACCAGGTCTGGGACGACGTGGCGCGTTATGTGGCGCGTAATCCCCAATTCATCGCCCCGATGACTTTCGGCCTGAAACGCCTCTACGGCATGAACCAGACCGGGCTTTTCCGGCGTGCTTTCGCCGACCTCAACGCCCATTGGGCCTCTTTGCCGCGGGTGGAGGATTCGTCGGAGAGAATCACCACGCCCGAAAACTCCTACACGACCTACCGCTGGCCGCTGTGGCTCGACGAGGGTACTTTGATCGCCTTCAAGAGCGATCTTCTACATTCCGGCCGCATCGTCGCCGTCGACGCCGCCACGGGTGCGGAGAAGGTCCTGGCCCACACCGGATCGGTGAGCTCACGCCCCGTGTTGTCGGACGGAGTGTTGTGGTGGACCGAGTTTCGCCAGAGCCTGCTGTGGGACGAGAAGGTGAACTCGCGCCTCTGTTCCTACGACATCGCCTCCGGCCGCAAGCAGACCCACCATTCCGAGGATCAGGTTTTCCACCCCACTCCCCTGCCCGACGGCGGCATGGCGTACATGGCCTGGGACTATTCGGGCCGCTATTCGATAGTGTGCGGCGAAGACCGCCTCGAACTGCCGTCGAATATCGAAGTCGCGGGCCTTGCATGGGACGACGTCACGGAGGGTCTTTATTTTATAGGTCTCGATGATGGGGGGATGTTCCTTGGTTCGGTTACGAATAATTACGAGTTACGAGTTACGAGTTACGAAGCTACGCAACACTTAAATTTCGAGCGGCTTACCCCATCGCGCCATATAACCATCAGCGACCTTCGGGCGGCGGATGGGAAACTCTGGTTCGGCTCGATAGTCTCGGGTAAGGACGAGGCTCACTGCTGGGATCTCGCCTCCGGGGTCGAATACCGCCTGAGCGAGTCGACCTACGGCTCTTTCCAGCCCTCGCCCCCGAACGGCGGCGGGAAAATCCCCCTCACCTCCTACGACCGTCACGGCTACCACCTTGCGTTGCAGGAGGTTTCGGAAGCCGTCGTTCAGGAGCAGCGCACGTTGCCCGTCGACCTTGTGAATCCCGCGTGGAAACGTTGGGACGTCCCCAAAATGGACAGCCTTGTGTACACTCCCGCCGACGCCCAGCGCTCTGTGGCGGAACGCAAACCGCGCAGATTCAGCCGGATAGCCAATATTTTCCAGCCACACAGCTGGCTTCCCGCCGATTTTTACCCTCCCGCCGCGATCTCCGAGAGCGATCTGACGATGAACCTGGGGGCGACGGTGATGTCGCAGAGCCTCCTTTCGGACGCCGTTTCGTGGCTCGCCTACGGCTGGAACCGCCGGGGAGGTTCGATGGCACGCGGAGGAATGTCGTACAGCGGTTTGGGGCCGCTTATGGAGGTCGACTTCAGTTGGGGTGGCGCTCCGCAAACGCTCTACACCGCCCTTCCGCAGAATCTTTCCCTCAAACTCAAAAAGCAACTTTCTTTCACGGGACGGCTGTCGCTACCGATGACCGTTTCTTCGGGCAGTTGGTACTCGACGCTAACTCCGGCAGCGGAATATTACTACACCAACGGGCTTATTTTTAAACAGATCAACTCTTTGCACGGAGAATTGACACGAGGTGTCGAACGACTTTCCCTTTCGCTGAGATACTCGGGGCAAACGCGCTCCGCCCTGAGCGAATTCCAGCCGCGCTGGGGTGTGGCCGCAAGGATCGGATATGTGGTCAACCCCACCAACAGCGATTTCCAAAAACTCTGGACGGCCTCGCTGGGAGGTTGGTTGCCGGGGGTGGTGCGGCCACACAGCCTGCGTCTGCGCGCGGGGTGGCAACAAGCCGCCGGTAATCCCGACGCCCCCTTTATGTTCCGTATGAAAGAGATTTTCCCGCGCGGGGCTGGATACGATTTTTCGGCGCGACAGTGGCTGTCGGGCTCCATCGACTATCAACTTCCGGTGTGGTATCCCGAAGGAGGCATCACGGGGATCGTATACTTTAAGCGCGTGAGACTCAACCTGTTCGCCGACTACGCACGTTGGCAGGATTTCGGAAGCACGAGCGGCGCGGCCGATTCGCCGAAGGGCGTCACGGTCCATCCCCCCGCATGGCATCGCCTCTACTCTTACGGCGCCGATATAATTCTCGACATAAGCCCGTTGCGGCTACCCGGCACCAACAATTTCTCGGCCATATTCACGATTGCCAAACCGAGCGACCGGTCTGGCGTGTTCTTCAACGTCGGGTTCGAGATGCCGTTGTAGAATGCATAATTGATAATGGATAATTGATAATTGGCTACGTAGCACTTGTTTGCATCAGCCTTTTTTTCAACTCTGTTTTTACGGAATCCGTGACTTTTTCGGCGGCTTGCATCGTTTCTTCGAGATCGAAATCCACCATTTTGCCGCCCGAAACGACCATTCGCCCATCCACGAAAACGGTATCGACGTCGCCCGCTTTCGCACTGTAGATCAGCGCTCCCATGAGGTCATTCCGCGGATACCAGTGCGGTTTTTCGATATCCATCATCACCAGATCGGCAAGCGCGCCTTCGGCGATTATGCCGAGGCGGCCCTCCATGCCGATCGCGCGTGCCCCGTCCGCCGTCGCCATCCGTAGCACTTCATACGCAGACATCACTGCCGGATCACCGGCGGTGAGTTTGCCCAGCATCGAGGCCGAACGCATCTCGTCCCACATGTCGAGATCGTTGTTCGAACTCGCCCCGTCGGTGCCGAGAGACACGCTCAACCCCCGGGCGAGCATCTTTGACACCGGAGCGGCGCCACTCGCGAGTTTCATGTTGCTCTGCGGGTTATGCGCCACCGTCACCCCGTGCGAACGCAGTATTTCCATGTCGCCGTCCGTCACATGCACACAATGCGCGGCTATCGTCGGAACCTCGAAGATTCCCATATCGCGCAGATATTCGGTCGGAGTACAGCCGTGACGTTCGCGGATGATTCGTTGTTCGTCGAGCGTTTCGGAGATGTGAACCGTCAGTCCGAGGCCGTGTTCGCGAGCCAGATCCACGCCACGGCGCAGATTTTCAGCCGAACAACTGTACGCGGCGTGGGGCGCCACCCTCACCGAAAGTCTGTCGTTTCCGGCGCATACGGCCAGCGTTTCGGGCAGGTCGCGCTCGAACCCGGTCATTCGTTCCCCGTCCAAAAAACAGGGACACAGCACCGCCCTCGCTCCCATATCGCGCGCCGCACGGGCCACCGCCGCCTCGTGCCAATACATGTCGACGAAGGTCGTGGTGCCTGCAAGCAACATCTCCGCGATGCCCAGACGCGCCCCTATCCCGATCTCCTCGGCGCCCAACCGCGACTCGAAGGGCCAAACCCGCTCATGAAGCCACTCCATCAGCGGAATGTCGTCGGCCAGATTGCGCATCAGCGTCATCGCGACGTGGGTGTGGGTGTTGATAAGGCCCGGCATCAGAAGTTTTCCCCGGCCGTCGATCTCACCGAGCGTTTCTCCCGCCGCCGCCGTCGCCGCCCGGAACTCCTCCACACGCCGCTCATCGTCGGTCACAAGAACGATTCGGTTGCCTTCCAAAGCAACCGAACCCGTAAAGTATTTCCGCCCGTCGTCCGCTGCCGTCATGGGCACGACCACTGCGCTGGTTATCAACGTCTTCATTTTTTCTCTTCTATTGCCCGCCCTTTTACTATCAGGTTATTGCGTTTTTCCGGGGCGTTCGAATATATCTCTATCACCTTGTAGAAAACGCCTGATTCCTTTTTGTTCACCTCGTAGGTGACGACTATTTCGCCGCGCCCGCCGGGAGGTATGGGCCGTTTGCCGTAATCGACCTTCACACAACTGCACGATGTGACGGCTTTCGTTATAACCAAGGGCGCCGTGCCGTCGTTGGTGAACGCGAAACGGTGCACCACCTTGGGGCTTTTGTGCGGAATATCGCCGAAATCGTGTTCGATGCTCTCGAAGGCCATGTGCGCTCCCTGCGGTTTGTCCTGCACAGCAGAAGTTGAAAGTTGAAAGTTGAAAGTTGAAAGTAAAAGAACTAACAGAAGCCTTTTCATATCTAATTCAGTCTGAAAATGTATGTTATCGTTCCCGTTTGCATCTCGGCTTCGCTGGTTGTAAAGCGTGCCTTCAAAGCGGCGGTACGGGCGGCCGAGACGAGTTCGCCGTGGTTGGTCGTCGATCCGGCCTGTTCGTATGCTGCGTTGGTGACGACCCCCGAGGCGTTCACGGTTATGCGTATCACCACCCTGCCCTCCTCTTCGACATCGTACGCGGGGCGCGGCAGATTGCCCACCAGATACCGGCCCGCAAGGCTGAAACCGGTCGAGCCGTTCCCTCCCGCGGTGTCGCTACCACCGGGAGCGCCCTCTTGCGTGCCCTGGTTGCCTTCACCTCCGGCCGTTCCTTGAGAGGCGGCGTCGGAGCCTTCGGTACGACCCGGGAAGAGGGCGCGCCTGTCGACCTCCCTCACCGGCACCGGCTCGGGAGCAGGGGCCTGCGGGCGTGTTTCGGGCCGCTCTTCGGGCGCGATTTCCGGAGCCTCGGGGTCTTCGGCGGTCATAACGGGTTCGGAGGGCGTCGGCCTGGGCTCGGGAGCGGCAGGACGCACGTCGACGTCTCCCGCCGCCATATCCTCGTCTCCCAGGCCTGTGTCGCCCGTCCCGAAATCGACAAAGATCCCGATCTCGGGTTCGGGCAGGCGGATGGTGTGGGTTATGAACATCACGCCGACGCAAAGCGCGATATAGAGCGCCACTCCGATGACACCCCACACGCGCCCGCGACGCTCGCTCTGTTCGTAATACCGCATAACTCTACTCGGGGCTTGTAGCCAGTACCAGAGTGTATTTATTGCTTTTGGCGATATTCATAACCGGCACGACATATTTCATGGGCACGTTCTCGTCGGCGTGCAGCGAGATGAGCGGGTTCTCCTTGCCCGCGAGTTTTTCGCGCAACAACTCCTCCAACCCGCTGAACGGCACCTCCGTCGTCTCGACATAATACCTCAACTGAGGCGTTATCGAGACGGTGGTGTAGGGCTTCTCGGTGATGTTGTTGGTGCTCCTGGGAAGCACGAGCCTCAGCGCGTTGGGATTGACGAGCGTGAGGGCCATCAGCACGAACATCAGCAACAGGAAGACCATGTCGGTCATCGACGCCGCTGAAAAGCCGCTGTCTATTTTGGATACTCTTCTGATTGCCATAATTCAATTATGAATTACGATTTACGATTTACGATTTACGAATGATTTTGTGTGCTTCGCACGTTTGTTATGCCTGCGGCAGTTTATATTGCGTAGCAAATTCGTAATTCGTAACTCGTAATTCGTAATTATTTTACCGGTTGATTAAGTATATCCATGAACGCAATGGAGTTGGCCTCCATCTGGAAGATGAGCCTGTCGATGCGCGCCACGAGATAGTTGTAGCCGAAGTAGGCAGGGATACCGACGATAAGACCGCCCACGGTGGTGAGCATAGCCACGTACATACCGCCCGCCAGCACCGAGATGTCGACCGTGCCGCCCATGCCCTCCATCGACATGAACGCCGACACGAGGCCGATGACCGTGCCCAAAAAGCCGATCATGGGTGCGCCGCCCGAGATCATCGCAAGGTAGGGAAGGCCGACGCCGAGTTTGGAGACTTCGAGGTTGGCCTGATTCTCGATCGCGTTCTGTATCTCGGGCATGGGTCTTCCGATACGCTCGATACCCTTTTCGACCATGCGTGCGATGGGAGAATCGGTGCGGCGGCAAGATTCCAAGGCTCCGGCGACGTTGCCGTCGGAAATTTTGTCGCGAATGCGGTTCATAAAGTTGATCTTAACCTTCGACGCCCTGCGGATGGCGATGAATCGCTCCACGAACAGGAAAACGGCGATGGCTCCCAACAACAGCAACACCCACATAAGCCATCCGCCCGAGGTGAAAAGATCCCAAAAGGTCATCGTTTTGGCAGCGGGAACTTCCATTCCTTCCGCTATCCCGGCCGCATCCTGCGCCGCTTCGGCCGCGCCCTGCACGGCCTGCAAAAACATACTCATAATCTATTTTCGGTTTTTAATTATTGTTTCTTCTTCTCTTCGCGCCGCGCCGGCTTCTCCCGCCGGGGTGCTTTGACAACGACGCTGTCTCCTGCAAAAGTACTATTTTTCTCGCCCGTGCGACTCGCCGGCCGCCGGAAAATATCGCGGACGGTGTCGAAATCTTTTTTGTAGTGTATCCCCAGGCCGCTCTCCTGCAATCCCTGATTCTCGTCGCGCCGGTCGATATTGCGCGAAAAGACATTCAGGCGCAGGTTCCCGGCACGGTCGATGGCCCACATCAGCGACACGTCGCCGACAAGGTTCGAGGCGTTGTTGTTCCCCACGCTCGTGGCGGCGCGGTTGTCGACCCAGTTGCCCTCGATCTCGAGTTGCAACCTGTTGTCCCAGAAACCCGTCGAGAATCCCATGTCGACCTCGCCCGTGGTGAACCCGTCCTGCGGCCGGTAGCGGAAGTAGATGTCGTAATCCTCGCTCGACAGGAAGTTGTTCAACTGGTTGGTGAGGATGTCGAACCCCACGGCGCCCGTCGCCGCGACGCCCGCATTGGCACTCTGTCCCGTGATCGAGTTGTCGGAGGCGAACGATCCCGTCGTCAGCAGGCTCAGGAACTGCATACTTTTCAACTCCTCGGTGTTCATCGCATTCTCCACCACCTGCCTCTGTTCGGGATCGGCCGACGGAACGGCTATGTCGAACGTGATCTCGGGCTCCGAGAGCCTCTCCCTGAGGCGGATTATGCAGTCGACGGGCACGGAGCGTCCCGACACCAGGCCGCTTCCCTCGCCCACCAACGGCAGCAACGAGGTTCGCACCCGGTACGAAGCGTCGACGGAAAGCAGGGCGTCGTCGGGCGCACCCGACCAGCGCAGGGTGCTCCCCGGAGATATCTCGAAGGTTTTGTTGAACACATCCATCATCGAGAATTCGAACCTCCCGCTCGATATGTTGTAATCCCCCGTCATCGTGAAAAGGTTGCCCGCGGGGTTTATTTTCAGGTCTATGATCCCTTCGCCGCGTCCCGTGATCCCCTGCCCGAGGTTGGGGTCTATGAGCATGTGCAACTCGGCGGCGGGGGTTATGCTTGCCGTGAGGTTCATTTCGAGCGGTTTTACACGGCGGGTTCGTCCGCCCCCGGCAAGCCTTCGCTCGTAGCTGAGCCTCTTTCTGGCCAACACGTCGGTAGTGTCGACCGGAGCCGTGCGGTCGGCGAAGACGACGAAATCGGCCCACGAAACATTGCTTTTGGAGTTGAGCGGCAGGTGAAAGCGTGTTCCGGCATCGGTGCGCGCCGAGATGTTCATCATCGTACCCATCCTTCCCGAGCGTATCCCCACCGAGCCGGTGGCGAATACACGTCCGTAGAAGGCTTCGCTGTCGCCGGGACCCGTGTCGAAGGCGAGCATGGCATTGGTGCGGGCATCTATCTCGGCCTCGATATGGCGCAGGTTCGACAGATCGACCTTCAGGGCCAGATCGCCAGATCCGCCCAGAGGATTGCTCACCGGGGTTCGGGGCAGCCTCATCACCGAGTTCTCCACGCCGATGCGCGCCCCCTCGACCGTGTATCTCGCACGCGTGTAGGCTACGGTCGTCTCTATGCGCGGAACGTCGATATGGCCGTTCATCTCGAGGGCCCTGAAAGTCCCGCCGAAGGTCAACCGTGCGGAAGCCTTGCCCCGCGTATCTTCGAGAACGTTGCCGAGAAGGGGATCGAGCAGGGCGGCATCGAGCGAATCGACGCTCACCCGGGCCTCCAGCACCCCTGTCTGCGAGAGCGAGCCCGTCACGAGGTCGCCGCCCGTGTTCTCGTTCACGAGCCTGAAATCGACCCCTCCGTCCGTTGCCGGACGGCTCAGAAAACGCAGCGGCGGCGCCGTAAGTCCTCTCGCGCCGAGATCCCGCAACTGCACGTCGGCGTCTATTTTCGGATTTTCCGTCATGCCCGCTATATCCATTCTCCCGGTCGCCATTCCTGCCAGATCTATTCCTTCGCCGCGAACAAGTCTGCCGAGCGGCGAAAGGTCGAAGCGATTGAGCCTCACATGGAGAGTGTCGGAAGGACGGCGCGAGACGATACCCGTGGCGGAGAGCCTCCTCCCCGGGTTATCGGCAGGGAAAACGGTCGCATTTTCGAGCGCCACCCTCCCCGTCTCGAGGCCCAGCGAGTCGGCGGCGATGCGCCACACCTCGCCGTCGAGAGCCACGTCGGCCCGCATTCGCCCCTTCGCCCCGCCGTATAGTTCGAAACGCGGAATATGCCCGCGTCCCGAGTAGATGTCGGTGCCCGAAAGGTAGACAACGAGCGAATCGGCGGCGTTGTCGGCGGTGAGGGAGATATCGGCGGCGAGCATTCCCTTGTACTCGACGAAATTCGACGATGCCGAAACGGAAAAGACGCCCGTGTAGGGATTGAACATGAATCGCGCCGAACTTCCTTCGGCTATGGAGGCCGTGGGCATCAGGGCGTCGAGCAACGGCCCCGTCTCTTTGACGTTGAAGCTCGCTATCGAATAGTTGGAAGCGGCGGCCGGGTTTCCTCCGTCGGGAGGAACGAGCCCTTCAGCGGCTTTACCGAAACTTCCGACGGGGATGTATCTCTGTAAAAAGCCTCCCAGATAGGCCAGCATATCGCGATAGCCGGTGCGGCTGCGGAACTCGGCGTCGGCGAACTCCGAATTCAAAGTGAGTAATTTACCCGCCGCGGCGCTCCGTGCTTCGAGCGTCACGAGAGGCGTCGATGCGAAACCTCCCTCCGAGCGATAGGCCGCATCGCGCATCTCGATCGTGCCGTTGGCGTCGTCGAGTCCGTGTCCGCTCACATTCGCCCTCAGACGGCCCGATATCACCGACACGGAGTCTTCCCTGTCGAGGTGCATGGCGGCGAGGTCGGCTTTCCCGAGATCGAGTGCGAGCGTATAGCGGGGTGTTTCGGCGGAGCGGTCGAGCGAGGCCTCCAAAGCGGCTTCCAGAGCGGGATCGTGAGCGACAACGTCCACATCGTAGCGCCTGCCCTGCATATTCCCGTCCACCGTAAGACCGCCGTATGTATGTTCGCGGAACCGGAATCTCTCTATCTCCCCGTGCAACGCACCTTCGAGCGATGTGTTCATTGCAACGCCCGCGGTGAAAACGCCCGACAGCGCGCCCATATCTTTAACGGCCAATGCTTTCCCGAGTTCGAATCCTGCGGCGGCTATGCGTCCGTCGATATTCGTGCCCTCCTGGCCCGTATGCACTTTTGCCTCCATATCGAGATCGCCCGTATCCGAGGCGAGAGCGCCTGCCGCGGAGAGATCGCCGAGGTTGCCTTCGGCTTCTCCCGTAAGCGACAGCGGCCCCATCCTGCCGAGGATCGCGGAAATCCCGCCGGGCAACCTTTTCCCCGTGATCGATCGTATCAGAGAATCGATATCCCCGCCGTCGGTGGTCAGTTCCGTCAGCCGGGCGTCGAAATGCGCCGTTTCGAGATAGGGCAGTCCACGGCTCGTGAAGTCGAGCGAAAAGAGCGTTCCGAGGGTTCTCGCCCGGGTGATATCTCCCCTCAGCGCCGCCAGCACACCCCCTGTCGAAAGCGCCACGTCGTCCAGCGTCAGGCCCCATCCCGCCACGCCGGGCACGAACGCCCCCACCAAGTCGGTCGTCACGCGCGAGGGGAGCATGGTTATCTCCATTCGCACGCTGTCGGTGAATTCGCCGAAATCGTTCCACTTTCTGTCCGGGCTCACAAGACGGATCGACGGCAACCTCAACGCCGACCCCCGCGAACTTATATCGACACCCGTGAGGGTCACCGCCCCGCGCGAAACGATGAGCGGACGGGCCGTCAGATCGTCGACCCTCCAGCCGCTCCTCTCCTCCCCGTCGAGCGAACGTATGTTCATGCGTATCGTGTCGCCCGCGATCTCGAAATCGTCGATGCGGGTGCGTATGTCCCTGATTACGAAACGGCTGAAATCGACACCTTCCCTGCGCCGCTCCCTGTCCTGGCGCAGCAGGCCGAAAGTGAGGCTGTCGCCCTCTATCGCCCCTATGCGCATTCGGAACCGGGAATCGGGATTCGGAGCGCGCCCCCGGCGTATGGAATCCACCACGCGGCTTATGTTCATGTCCTCATCGGCGCGATGTTTGCGGAGCCAGATTTGCGCGCCCGAGACCCTGACCCGTCCGAAAGTGAGCATACCTCCTCTCAAACCGAGGTTCTCTATGGGCGCCACCAGACGCGGAACCCAGAGCAACGTGTCGCCACCGAAATCCTCGACGTAGAATCCCTCCACCTCGACATGGTTTATGAGTTTTATCCTTACCCGGTCTATGGCGACGCGCGTCCCGAGACTCTCTGTCAGCCGCCCGGTGAGCCGCCGCACGATGGCGTTCTGCACCGAGGGCACGCTCACCACCAGCGACACCGCCAGAGGCACCGTCAATGCCAGCAGAAGCAACCCGCAAAAGGTCGCCATCACTATTTTCACGACATTTTTTATAACTTTGCGCATCGAAACCGGTCGGCTCATGCTCCGGCCAACTTACAAAAATACTATTTTTCAGGCAAACACGGCCCTTATGAACGGCGAGGCGGTAATTTTAGGCATCGAGTCTTCGTGTGACGACACTTCGGCGGCGGTACTTCGCGGCACGGTGCTCGCTTCGAGCGTCATCGCCTCGCAGCAGGTGCATGTGCGCTATGGAGGCGTGATTCCCGAACTCGCTTCGAGGGCCCACCAACAAAACATCGTTCCGGTGGTCGACGCCGCTCTGAAAGACGCGGGTGTGAACCCCGCCGATCTCGACGCCATCGCCTTCACCCGCGGCCCCGGACTGTTGGGTTCGCTGCTCGTGGGGGTGTCGTTCGCCAAGGGGCTTTCGATGGCGCACGGGGTGCCGCTGATCGAAGTCAACCATCTTCAGGGGCATATTCTGTCGCACTTTATCGACCTGCCCGGACGCGAGATTCCCCACCCGGCGTTCCCGTTCCTGTGCCTGTTGGTTTCGGGCGGCCACTCCCAGATAGTGGTCGTGCGCTCGCCCCTCGAGGTGGAGATCGTCGGCACCACCATCGACGACGCCGCAGGCGAGGCGTTCGACAAATGCGCCAAGGTGATGGGTCTGCCCTACCCCGGCGGCCCCGTGATCGACCGTTTGGCCGCCGAGGGCGATCCGTCGCGTTTCCGTTTCGCCGAGCCGAGGGTCGCGGGGCTCGACTACAGCTTTAGCGGCCTGAAAACCTCGTTCCTGTACTTTCTGCGCGACAACGTGGCCGAAAATCCCCACTTCATAGAGCAGAACAAAGCCGATCTCGCCGCCTCGTTGCAGCACGCCATTATCGAAACGCTGATGCACAAATTGGTGAAAGCGGCCCGGCAGTTCGGCATTCGCGACATCGCCGCGGCGGGAGGGGTTTCGGCCAACTCGGGACTGCGAAATGCCCTGACGGTCGAAGGATCGAAGCGCGGCTGGAGGGTCTTTCTGCCCGAGTTGCGCTTCACCACCGACAACGCCGCCATGATCGCCGCCGCCGGCCATTTCCTCCGCGCCGCCGGCCGCTTCTCCTCCCTTGATGTCGCTCCCTACACCCGCGGATCATCTCTCTGATATTTGTCTCCCCGACATTTTTTTCGATTATTTTCGCGATCGGATGCAAGATTTCCGAAAATTTGGGATTTATAGTGTAATACTCCGAAGTTTTTCGTTATATTTGGATGACCTATACGCCGACTTTAACTTCCAAGCCTATGAAAAATATCTTTCTTTTTCTTGTCCCGGCAATGCTGGCGGCAGGATGCGCCGAGCAGATCGAACTCGTGGAACCGGGATCGATGACCGGTGACCGGGAAACCGTGCCCGAACAGAAAACGCGCTCCATCGAAGGCGCCGTCTACAACGAAGCGGTCGATGCGTGGATGATCCCGCAGAAAGACCCTTACGCTTTGGAAAATTTCCAAAACGCTTACGACAATCTTGCGGCGGGTAAATCAGCCCAAAGTCTCACAAAGGCGCAGGCTGCCGAATTTACTCTCGCAAAGAAACTTTCTCCAACCCATTACGCCCTGAAGATCTATCCCCGCAATGAGGAAGAACAATGGCGGGTCGAGACGATGAAAGGCATTCAGGTGGCCTACATTCCGTTCGATCATGTGCAATTGACGCAGGAAGAAGTCGAAAATTTACCGCAGGCACAAGTGAAGACCCGCTCAGCCGCCGATACTTTCGTCGAAAAGAGCCCCTACTCTGTCACTTACGATTACATCGATGTCTTTGATGGCGGTCCCACCGGCCCTGTGACTTATCAACTCCCGATTATCTACACCGTCTGGCCGGTCGACAAACCCCTCCCGGATGATCTCCAATATGTTGTCGATTACGAAGTTTTCCTGCCTCATGTCCTCTCTACAAAAATTCAGGAGACCGAAACCATGTCTATTCTGGAATTCGAAGCGATTACGACAGCACTTGGAGTTTCGCCGACTTGGGAACCTGCGGCGGCAACACGGGCCGCAGCCCAAACAAACCAAGGTTTGTACGGCTACATTCAAACCTATGATTCCACCTCCGGCGTACAACGCAATGTTCCCATGGCTAACATTAAAATAAGTTGGGGGTTGGGGTCTGCCTTTAGGACAGATTTCACAGATGCCGCCGGATTTTTCTCTTTTGAAATTCCAATCCCATGGAATCCGTCATTTAATTCTATTAATACCGACTTCACCTTTACTTATCAGGATCCGCAAAGCAAATGGAAAATAACCACGGAAGGCAGTACGAGCCCGCATAGCGTCGTAGTCAATGCGAAACTCGGTCTCTGGAGCGTATGGGATACGGGCCCTCACCCTCCGGGTTATTCCCCAGACATAACTTTACCGACGGGAAATCGTCAGGCGAATGAAATCTGGCGCGCCGCTAACTTTTTTTTTAACGGGCAAACCGTTTTCCCTAAGAATGTTCTTTCGGGAGGGATGAGAATAATTGCAAATAGCGGGCCTCATTCTGGAGGAGCAGATGGAGGATTTGCTCCTACCTCTCGTGATATATTTATTTATAAAAATAGAAACAACCCTCACGGCTTCGTAATAGGAGCAACTCTGCACGAGATAGGCCATTATATAGATTGCTATAATAACTCGACACGCATGCTTAACTCCCCGCTATTTTTGTCTGAGGCTTTTTCCGGTTATATTGGTTGGTATCTGACTCATGAATACTATAAATTACAGGGTCGGACAGCTGCTCCTGGCGAAGATCTTACCGATAACGGGATGTACGGAAATGCGCGACAGGAATGGGATAAATACTCTTCCAATAATTACACCCCTCTTTTCGTTGATTTAACAGATAATTATAATCAATGTGCCGTCTCATATCCGGATCGTCCGAACGACAATATTACAAATGTGCCTGCCTCTGTGATTTGGAGCACTATAACGACTATCAACTCGTGGACACAGTGTAGATCGAAGCTTCAGGGCTATTCGGGAACAGGAACGGGAAAACATTATACCACGGCTCAATTTGCCGAGTGGATAGACGCTTTCGATGATAATCCTTATATATATTAACAACAAATTCGATATGAAAAAGAAGATATTGTCATTATTCATATTTGCTATCGGCATGGTATTTTTTACTTCGTGTGAAAAAGAACTGTCTTCGCTTGAGGGCACATATTGGAAAGATTACATAACAAATCATGCCAACGGAGGAGCGACATGCGAATTGATCTTCACATCCTCAGAAGCGACCTATACCAGAACCTCTTCCGATGGAAGGATTTTGGAAACTCTATCCGGTATATATGCTTTTAATTATCCCAAAATTACCCTGACGATGGAAAATTGGGGGATGGATGGTGAAATTTACACATATACTTCCGTCGGAACGGTAAAGGGTAAAACCATGAAGATCGAAATCATAACCGGTGACATAATTTGGAATTTGGAACTCAAAAAACAGTAACGACAACCTAAAACCGGCCCGGACGCTTCTCTCTGCACTCCGGGCCGGTTGCGATCGTTGGTTAGCACGATCTGACATAATTTTACACAAGCAGGCCCGGGAATCGATTCCCGGGCCTGCCTGCATATATTCGATAACGGAATTAAACGGTAGCCATGTGCTGGATCAGCTCGACAACCTTGTTCGAGTATCCCCACTCGTTGTCGTACCACGAAACGAGTTTCACGAAGTTGCCGTTCAAAGAGATACCGGCTTTGGCGTCGAACACCGAGGTGCGGGCTTCGCCGATGAAGTCGGAAGAGACCACTTCGTCTTCGGTGTAGCCGAGGATGCCCTTCAGTTCGCCTTCGGCGGCGGCCTTAACGGCGGCGCAGATCTCGGCGTAGGTGGCGGCCTTTTCGAGGCGGCAGGTGAGGTCGACTACCGAAACGTCGAGCGTGGGAACGCGGAAAGCCATGCCGGTCAACTTGCCGTTGAGGGCGGGAATGACTTTACCGACGGCCTTCGCGGCGCCGGTCGACGAGGGAATGATGTTGCCTGCGGCGGCACGGCCACCCCTCCAGTCTTTGGCGCTGGGGCCGTCGACGGTCTTCTGGGTCGCGGTAGTGGCGTGAACGGTGGTCATAAGACCTTCGACGATGCCGAATTTGTCGTTGATGACCTTGGCCAGCGGAGCAAGGCAGTTGGTGGTGCAGGATGCGTTCGAAACGATGGGTTCACCTGCATACGAGTCGCTGTTGACGCCCATAACGAACATCGGGGTGTCGTCCTTCGAGGGGGCCGACATCACGACGCGTTTCGCACCGGCGGCGATGTGCTTCTCGGCGGTCTCCTTGGTGAGGAACAGACCGGTCGACTCGACTACATACTCGGCGCCCACAGCGTCCCACGCGAGGTTTGCGGGGTCTTTCTCGGCGGTCACGCGGATGGTGTGGCCGTTAACGACGAGGTTGCCGTCCTTAACTTCGATGGTGCCCTTGAACTGACCGTGGACGGAGTCGTAACGCAACATGTAGGCCATGTAGTCGACGGTGATGAGGTCGTTGATACCCACGACTTCCACTTCGGCGGCCTTGTTGCAGGCGGCGCGGAATACCAAACGGCCGATACGTCCGAAACCGTTGATACCAATTTTAATTTTTGCCATGATCTTGAAAGTTTTATTTTAGAATAACATTTGTTGTCTTTCACAAAAACCACCCGGCATGCTTCCGCTGTTCCCCGGGCTGTGATCCGCCTTTTCGGCGGCGAGACCGCGCAAAGTTACACAACTTCCGCGAGGTGTGCAAATGTTTTATTAAAATATTTTAATAAGCCGTCCGGCGGACGATCACTCCTCGCCGGGCCTTCCGTATTCAATTGGCCAACTGTCCTTCTGCATATGGAAGGGCTTGACGGACAACTCTCCAACTTGATGTCACAAATTGTGATTTCAAGACGGCAAACTCATCCGCGGAGAGCTGAAACATAAAATCTCCCGGGGGATTATTTTGACAAAAATAGCTATTTCCTGCTATGTTTTTGAAAAAGATTCCTCTTTCTGGTAAAAAAACATCCGGCGGAGAGTGTCGCATGTGCACTCCCGCCGGACGGGACTAACTTCGGGGTTAGTCCTGGGGGTTCGCAAGGCCAATACATAAAGTATCACGGAACAAAGATATAAAAACTTTTTCGATACAGGCCAATTGGCCTGTAAAATATTTTTGTGTTTTGCGTACTTTGCTTTCGAAATGCCACAAAGACGGGACGATAAATTATTGGTCAAGATTGCCCAGAGGTTTCAAACACTCCGGAAAGAGCGCCGTTTGACCCAGGCTGCCGTGTATGAAGACACAGGGATCAGTATCGAACGAATCGAAACGGGCCATCGAAATATATCCATCACCACGATCCGTATCTTGTGCGAATACTATGAAGTCACCCTCGGAGAATTCTTCCGGGATATGGACTGATCCTTACACCGCCTTCGTGCGCTTTGCCATAGCCGAAGCGAAAACAAAATCGTTCAGCTCGGTGTTGTCGGAGTGCATGATCCCGGCGCTCGTACCCTCCCACCATTTGCGCCCCTCGTGCAGGAAAACCACCTTGTCGCCGATCTCCAGTACCGAGTTCATGTCGTGGGTGTTGATAACGGTGGTTATGTCGAACTCGCGGGTGATCTCGGCGATCAAACGGTCGATCACGCCCGAGGTTATGGGATCGAGACCCGAGTTGGGCTCGTCGCAGAACAGATACTTGGGATTCATCACTATGGCGCGCGCAATGGCCACACGCTTTATCATCCCTCCCGAGAGTTCCGACGGATAGAGACGGTTCACGGTCTCGTCGAGCGCCACCCGTCGCAGACAAAAATCGACCCTTTCGCGCTTTTCGTCCTCGCCCTTATCGGTGAACAGGTCCAAAGGCAGGCGCACGTTCTCCTCGACCGTCGACGAATCGAGTAGCGCGCCCCCCTGGAATATCATCCCCATCTCCTGCCTCACGGCCTTAACCTGCCGGAAATCGAGCTTCGAAAAACAGGTGTCGCCATACCATATCTCGCCGCTGTCGGGCCTCACGAGCCCCACAAGGCACTTCATCAGCACTGTCTTTCCCGAACCGCTCCGGCCAATGATGAGATTGGTCTTTCCGCGGTCGAAAGCCACCGACACGTCGTCCAGCACCGTGCGCCCCTCGAAACTCTTAACGATATGTTCGGCCCTTATCATATCAGTAGCCATTGGGTGAGAATAAGGTTAAATATGAGTATCGTTATGCTACTCGCGACGACGGCGCTGGTGGACGAACGCGCCACTTCGAGCGAATTGCCCTTGGCGTAGTAGCCGTAGAACGCCGACACGGAGGTTATGATGAAGGCGAACACCGCCGATTTTATGAGCGAATAGACTATCGACCACTGTTTGAAGTCGAGGTGCAGCCCCGTGATGAAGTCGCCGGGCATGATGACACCTGTGAGGGCGCACACGAGGTATCCGCCCACCGTGCCGACCAGAATGCTGAGTATGCACAGAAGCGGGAAGAACACCACGGCGGCGACTATCTTCGGCAGGATTAGATAGCTTGCCGAGTTGACACCCATCAGTTCGAGAGCGTCGATCTGTTCGGTGATACGCATGGTGCCTATCTCGGAGGCGATGCTCGACCCCACCTTCCCGGCGAGGATCAGCGCCACCACCGTCGACGAGAACTCCAGGATCATCGTCTCGCGCGTGGCGTAACCGATCAGATAACGCGGAATGAAGCCGCTCTCGAGGTTGATCGACATCTGGAGCGCCACCACGGCCCCCATGAAGACCGATATGATGGCCGTTATCACTATCGAACCCAGCCCGATGGCCTCCATCTCGGCGAAGGTCCTCCGGCGGTAGATGCGCCCCTTCTCCGGACGGGAAAAGACCTTTCCCATCAGGATAAAATAACGGCCGATATCGGTAAAAAAACTTCGGATCATTTCGCGCTGTTTTTATCTTCTTCCACGACCGTCACCTCCTCGAACTCGACATACTCCCCCACCCCGCCGCGCACTTTTTTCTCGACCGAAGCGCGGGTGGCCTCGACCGTCACATCTCCCTCGCGCCGTCCCCGGGTGCGGGCCTGACGCTGGGCCTCCTTAGCCGCACGGTTGTACTCCTCGGTGCGACGCCGAAGCCAGCGGCTGAACGTGGCGCGAAGTATCAACCCCACGAACCATATGCCCAACAGAAAGAAACCCAAAAATGCTAATAATTTCATATCTCGTAACTCGTAATTATTCTATGTCCCTGCAATTCCGCTTGTCCGTGATCACGCCGTTCTCGAGTACCACCATGCCGACCGAGGCGCGGAGCATCGTTATCATCGTGGTTGCGTCGACGTTGTAGATACGTACAGGCGTCGCCTCCCCGAAGCGGGCTTTCCGCTCTCCGGTAAGGGGTGTGGCCGTCAACAGAACGACCTTTGCCCTCTCTTCGTATGCCCGGCGCGCGATATCTTCGAAACGGGCGGCGCAGCGGGGGGTGATAAGGTCGAGTTTGACAGCGCACAGCATGTACACGCGCCTCGGATAGTCGACTATCTCGCGTGTGACGTCGCCCGAGGGGCCGAACACGGCGAACTCCCGAAGCGACATTCCGGGTTCGAACCCGTCGCGCTCCTCTACCTGACGCACGAACTCCCAGCGCGACGAGTCGTACCAGGTGGTGTCCGACACGGGGAATTCGTGCAACGTGCCGTCCTGAAGATCACGGTAGACCATTTTGGGGTCTTCCCCCGCGGCGCCTTCGCCATAGACCGCCTCCCGGAGATCGACCCCCTTCTTGTAAGGCAGGAAGTCCATGAGCGGCAGGTGGCGGTAGCAGTAGGCTCCCAATCCACCGGCTATGGCGGCGAAAAGGAAGGTGCACATCCACTCCTTGAGGGTGACGGGGAAAAAGCTCATTGTCCTGCGCGCGTTGAGCCACACCACGAGGGCGAGGCCCCACAGCACGACGTTCTTTGCGAACGACGCCCAGGGCGAGAGCCTCAACGCGTCGCCGAAGCAGCCGCAATCCTCCACCGGCATAACCGTCGCCGACAGGAAAGTCAGCACGAGGAAAAAGGTCATAATGCACATCGCGAAGATCGAAATCAGTCTCGTTTTGATCTTGAAGGTGAGCATCAGGCCCATCATCAGTTCGGCGGCACAGAACCATATCGCGAAACCGAAGCGGTAGTTGTTCAGCGTCTCGAAACCGTAAACGTTGAGGTATTCGGTGATCTTGATGGCCGTACCCCACGGGTCGACGGTCTTCACGAACCCCGAAAATATGAAGGTCAGCCCCAACACCACGCGGCATACGTCCGCTACAAGGTTTTTAGTTTTTCTCGTTACCATATATCTTCAAGTTGGGTGGATATCCTTTCGAAAATCTTACCGGGCGGAAGAATCGCCCCTTCACCGTCGGAGCAATCTATCACCCGGAGCGCGGGGTCTTCCTCCGCGGCTTCGAGGTAGACCTCGCGAACGCGCCTTTGAAGTTCCAGCGACGACTCGTGAACGTCCTTGCCTCCCTGCAAATAGTCGCGGTCGACCCCCTTCCTGCGGGCCGCGAGGCGCGTCTCGGTAAACCGGAACGGCACATCGAGGAAAAGCGACACATCGGGGCGCGGGATGCCGTAGATCCCGAATTCCAGCTCCACGATCCACTCCTTGAGGCGACGGCGGGCGGCGCGCTCGTCTATCTTCGCGCACTGAAACCCCACGTTTGAGTAGACATAACGGTCGAGCAGCACCCATGCTCCCGCGTCGAGCCATCCGCGGACAGTGGGGGCCGCCTCCATCCTGTCGCCAGCGAAAAGCAGCGCCACGGTGTAGGGATCGACCTTGTCCACATCGCCGAAATCGCCCCGCAGAAAGCGCGCGATCGTCTCGCCGTAGAGCGGGGTGTCGGTCCTTGGAAAGTGCATCGCCTCCGCCCGGTGTCCACGCCCGGCGACACTTTCGCCCAGCAGACGCATTTGTGTCGATTTTCCGGCTCCGTCGAGCCCTTCCAAAACTATCAGCGGCATTGGTTCAATTACGAATTACGAGTTACGAGTTTATTTTCTAAGCATACTTATCGCTCTTTTTACTCCGGCGACCAGGGCGTCGACCTCTTCCAGAGAGTTGTACATCGCGAACGAGGCCCTGCACAGCGATCTCACTCCGTAGTGGACGGCTAAGGGTTGGGCGCAGTGGGTTCCGGTACGAACGGCTATGCCCTGCTTGTCGAGCAACGCCCCCAGGTCGTAGCCGTGCACCCCCTCGACGGTGAACGACACGATGGGCGCCTTGCCGGGAGCGGTACCGTAGATCCTTAGCCCCTCTATCGCCGACAACCGGTCGGTGGCGGCCTCCAACAGGGCCTGTTCATGGGCGACTATATCCTGAGGATCGAACTCCCCGAGATACTTTATCGCTTCGGCCAACCCCACCACCCCGACGTAGTTGGGGGTACCCGCTTCGAACTTGAAAGGGAGTTCCGCGTAGGTAGTCCTCTCGAAAAACACAGTTTTTATCATGTTACCCCCTCCGAGAAAAGGGGGCATACGTTCCAAAATCTCTTTTCTACCGTACAACACCCCTGTTCCGAGGGGGCCGTACAGTTTATGTCCCGAAAACGCGTAAAAATCGCAGTCCACATCGCGGACATTCACGCCGCCGTGAACCACGCCCTGGCAACCGTCGATCACCACCAACACGCCGCGGCGCCGGGCGATGCGTGCCGCCTGCGCGATGTCGGGACAGGTGCCGAGCACATTTGAACACTGCGTGAGGGCAAGCACCCGGGTGCGATCGTCGATCAGGCTCTCGAGTTTCTCCAAATCGGGCAGCCCCTCGTCGGAGAAGGGCAGAACGCGGATCTCTCCCTTGCACGCGAGTTGCCACGGAACAATGTTGGAGTGGTGTTCGAACTCCCCGACTATAACGTTGTCGCCTTCTCCCACCAGCAGGTTGCAAAGGCTCCGGGCGGCGATATTGAGGGAGGAGGTCGCTCCGGAGGTGAAAATTATCTCCTCGCGGCTCTCCGCGCCGATGAACTGGCGCACCGTTTCGCGCGCGGATTCGAAAAGTTCGGTGCTCTCGTCCGACAAGCGGTGTGCGCCGCGATGAACGTTACCGTTGACGTTCAGATACATGTCGCTCATCGCTTCCACCACCCGACGTGGTTTCTGGGCCGTCGCCGCGCTGTCGAGATAGACCAGCGGCCGACCGTACACCTGCCGTGAAAGGATCGGGAAATCGGCCCTGACTGCTTCTACATCAAATTTTCTCATAATATCTCGCAAGATAAAGGTCTTCTTTTGCTCTCATCATACGCTGCTCGCGCTGGGTTTTGTCGCCCAGCCCGCACAGATGCAGCACCCCGTGAACCATCACTCGCCGCATCTCGACCTCGGGAGCGACCCGTAGCCCGGCGGCGTTGGCGGCCACCGTCGCGGGGTCGATAAAGATATCTCCCGAAACGGTCTTCCCTTCGGAATAGTCGAAAGTTATCACGTCGGTGGGCCAGTCGTGGCCCAGAAAGGCGCGGTTTATTTCGAGGTGGCGTTCGGGCGAACAGAATATGAAATTCACCGCGCCGAGCCTCTTCTCCTCGCCTTCCGCCGCGCGACGGATCCACCCTGCCGTCCGCCCTTTCGCGGGCAGACGGAAATCGGTTCCGTCGTTATAGTATCGTACAGCCATTACATCTTATCCTTTGGGCTAAAGCCCGCGGCGGTGCGCCCCTTTTTAATCCGTCGGTTAAAACCGACGGCAATAATTATCCATTATCAATTGTCCATTATCAATTACCTGAGCCACTGTTCGGGGTCGAGAACGAGATCGCCGCGCTGCATCCACAACAGCACCCGATGGCGGTCGCGGTCGTCGGAGCCCGTCACCTGCCCCAGCGATTGTCCGGGCGAGACCTTGTCGCCGCTCTTCACCGCGAGCGACGAGATGTTGCCGTACCCCACGTAATAGTCTCCAGAACACACGATCACACATTTGTCGTACTGTCCCAGATCCGATATCCACGTCACCGTCCCCTCGAACACGGCCCTCACGTCGGAACCCGGTGTCGCGGCGATGATAAGACCCTTGAAATCGCTCTGAATGCCGTCGGCCGTGCGTTCCTTGCCGAAATGGTGGAGTATCAGCCCGGGAGTCCCCGTAGGCCACGGCAGGCGCCCCTTGTTGTCGCCGAACTGCCCCGACAGGGCGAGATCGGCTTCGCTCAGGGGGGTCTTTTTCGCCTCCTGCGCCTGACGGGCCATAATGCTCTCTATCTCTCTCTGCGCGGCGGCTATTTTCTGGCGTTCCCGTTTAGCTTCCGCTTCGAGTTTTTTGCGGTTGCCGCTAAGGGTTCTCAGCGCCGACTCGTATCCGGCCTGCTCTTTGGCAAGGTCGGCGATCAGGCGGTCGCTCTCTTTTTTAAGCCCCGCAATCTCCTGTTTCCGTACCGCCAGACGCTCTATCTCGATTTGCAGAGAGCGGTTCAGCGAATCTATCTCCGCTCCCTTTTTTTCGCGGGCGCGGTTGTAGCGCCGGATGAAGGAGAGGCGTCGGGAAGCGTCGTTGAAGTCCTTGGCGGAGAGCAGAAACAGAGTGGGCCCCGTGGTTTTCCGGCTCTTCCATGCCGCGTAGACCATTCGCCCGTAATCGTGTTTCAGTGCCGTCAGGGTGCTGTCGAGCCTTCTCGCGGCCCTCATGTCGGCGTTCATCTCGGAGGTTACGCGCCGGGTTTCGCGGTCGAGGTCGGCGGCCACTTTGCGCTTGGCCTCGATCGCGCTGCGGGCCACCCTCAGATCGCGCTCCGAGCGCACGATATCGCCCGAGAGGGCTTTGCTGAGCTTTTCGATCTCGGCCAGACGTTTTTCCGCATTGATCTTGACCGCGTTCTGCTCGGCGATCTCCGATTGCTGTGCAATGGATAATGGATAATGGATAATGGATAATGCCGCTAACGCGACACAGACCACGCGCAAAATCTTCCGTGTAGCAAAATTACCCATTATCAATTGTCCATTATCCATTATCAATTATCCATTCGTTTAAGTCGTTCTTCTATCTCGGAGGCGGGTTCCCATCCCGCGTCGCGCGCCTTTTTCCAGTAGACCGACGCCATGAATTTCTCGCCCAGCGCCCACAGTATGTCGCCGTAGTGCATCATAAGTTCGGCGCTCCCCTCCCTGTCGAGCGGCAGAGCCATCCCCATCACGCGGCGCGCCTCGGCGTAGTCGCCCGTTTTGTAGAGCACCCAGGCGTAGGTGTCGAGATAGGTGGCGAAATTCTGCTGTATTTTGATCGCCCTCTGCGCCATTCCCAATGCACGGTCGAGTTGCCTGCCCTCGAGCGCGAGATAATAGGCGTAATTGTTGAGCACGAGCGCGTTGTCGGAGTTGTACTCCAACGCCTTCTCGTAGGCGGCAAAGGTCTTTTTGTCGTTCCCCTCCTCGTGCCACAGAGTTCCCATGGCCCCGTATATTTCGCTGCGCAGGGAGTCGGTGGCGGCCACTTTCAGCGCACGCGAGAGGGTTTTTTGCGCCTCGCGCGGACGTTTCAGATATTGAAGGGCGCTCGCACGGAGCAGATATATCCGAACTTCGCCCGGATAGAGCGCCAAAGCCCGGTCGCTCCATACCGCCACCGAGTCGGGCCTTTCGAGCCAGGCCTCTATTTCGATGGTTTTCAAGAATGTGTCGAGCGAGGGATCGGGCCGGGACAGGGCGCTCTTGAGGATCGTAAGGGCCCCTTCGGCATCGCCCCCGCGCACGGCGTGGTCGGCGTAGATCTCCACCGCCTCGTGGTCGCCGGGATGGCCGGTCACAAGGGAGAGGGCAAGGCCTCCTATCTCGAAAAAATGGTTGCGGTAGAAATTAACGTTGCCTGTCAGATTCTCGAGAATCTCCTTTTTACGCTCCAAAGAGACTCCCGGCAGAGAGAAATACTGTCCCAGAGTCGCCAGATAGAGCGCCGTCTGTCCTCGCGAAAAGTAGAGGTCGGCCAGCGCCCCGAGGGCCCTGTCGTTGTCGGGATTGATATCCACGACCTGCCTGAGGGTCGCTGCCTGCAGAGAGTCGCGCCTCTGGTAGGCGTAAATTTCGGCTAAGGCAAGGCGGTTCTCCTCGTCGTAGGGGGCGCCCCGGAGATACTCCTCGGTAACGAGAACAGCCTCGTCTATTCTCCCCTCTTCGATAAGCAGACCGCGCTTCATTCCCACGATCTCGGAGGTCGCACCCATTCGCACCGCCGCACTGTCGAGAACGGCCAAAGCGTCGTCGGAGCGCCCTTTCCGATAGTAGAGTATCGCCAGCATACGATAGTTCTCGGGGTCGAATCCGCGTTTGTCCGCCACCATCTCCTCGAAGATCGGGAGCGCCTTGTCCAACCTGTCCAACGTCACGAGCAGTGCGCCCCGCTGGCTTTTATACCAACGGTTATCGGGATCGAGAGCCGCCGCCCGCTCGCTGTACCCTATCGCTTCGGCATTCCGACCATTTGTCGCCAGCACTCCGGCCAATTCGTAGAGCGAGGGATCGTGGTCGGGATCGGCGGTAAGGGCTTTTTTGAACTCTTCGATCGCCTCGTCGTACCTTCCTTCGGTGGCGAATCGCACTCCGTCGGTGAAGTGCACGATCAGCGAATCTCGGGATTGTGCAGTTGAAAGTTGAAAGTTGAAAGTTGAAAGTGCAACTAACGCGATCCAGAGTCCACGCAAAAGATTCCGCGTAGCATAACTTTCAACTTTCAACTTTCCACTTTCAACTCTCATAACGCAGCTGCGAACTGGTGAAGGAACCTCACGTCGTTCTCGAAGTAGAGCCTCAGGTCGCCCACTCCGTATTTGAGCATCGCGATGCGCTCGACACCCATGCCGAACGCAAATCCCGTGTATTTTTTGCTGTCGATGCCGCACGCCTCCAGAACGTTGGGATCGACCATGCCGCAGCCCATGATCTCGAGCCAGCCTGTGCCCTTGCACACGGGACAACCCTTACCGCCGCACAGCGCGCACGACACGTCCATCTCGGCCGACGGCTCTGTAAACGGGAAATAGCTGGGCCTTAGACGTATACGCGTCTCGGCGCCGAACATTTCGCGCGCGAAGTGCAGTAGCGTCTGTTTGAGGTCGGCGAACGACACCCCTTCGTCGATATAGAGCCCCTCGATCTGGTGGAAGATGCAGTGGGCGCGGTACGATATCGCTTCGTTGCGGAACACGCGCCCCGGGCAGATCACGCGGATCGGAGGCTTCCCGGTCTCCATGACGCGAACCTGGATCGAGCTCGTGTGGGTTCTCAGAAGCACATCGGGGTTTTTCTCGACAAAGAAGGTGTCCTGCATGTCGCGAGCGGGGTGTTCCGGGGCGAAGTTGAGCGCCGTGAAGACGTGGCGGTCATCCTCGATCTCGGGGCCGTCGGCAACGATGTAGCCCATGCGGTCGAAGATACCGACGATCTCGTTTCTCACAAGGGAGATCGGATGGCGGCTACCGGCGGGCTCGGCGGCTCCCTTTCCCGGACGGGTCGGATCGCCCGTCTGCGGGATTTTAGCACCCGTGGGAGCGGCTTCGGCTTTGAGATCGTTTATCTTTGCCTGCGCCTTGGTTTTAAGCTCGTTGAGGCGTTGGCCGAGGGCGCGTTTCATCTCGGGCGCAACTGTTTTGAACTCCTCCATGAGTCCGGTCACACGTCCCTTTTTGCCGAGCATCCTGATCCGGAAGTCCTCGATCTCGCCTGCCGCGCGGCTCGAGAAGGCCTCCACCTCGGCTATCAATTCATTGATCCTGTCTGTCATATCTTGAAAAACATATTACTTGCAATCTACAAAACTACAAAGTAATTACGAATTACGAATTACGAATTACGAATTATTGCTATTTTTGTCTTGATATGGCGGTCGAAAAACATATTCCTTTGCGCGAACAGGCGGCGGCTCTGCCGCTCGTGCCGGGCGTTTACCAGTTCGTCGACGCCGACGGGACGGTGCTTTACGTGGGTAAGGCCAAGAGCCTGCGCCGCCGGGTGGCCAATTACTTCGCCGAAGCGCGGCTACCATCCAAGATCCGCGTGATGGTGCGGCGGGCGGTCGAGATAAGACACATTGTGACCGACACTGAGACGGACGCCCTGCTTCTGGAAAACTCGCTGATTAAGACCCTCCAGCCGCGCTACAACGCCATGCTGAAGGACGACAAGACCTATCCCTGGATCGTGGTGCGAAAAGAGCCTTTTCCGCGCATCCGTTCGACGAGGCAGGTGGTGCGCGACGGATCTTCGTACTTTGGCCCCTATGCGTCGATCGGCGTGCAGAAAAACCTGCTGGAGATACTTCACTCACTGTTTCAATTTCGCACCTGCTCGCTGAACCTCGCCCCGGAGGAGATCGCCGGAGGCAAATACCGCCCGTGCCTGCAATATCATCTGGGCAACTGCAAGGCTCCCTGCGCGGGAAAACAGTCGGAGGCGGAGTACGACCGGACGGTGGATATGGCGCGGGCGATGCTACGCGGGGAACTCGGCCCCATCCGGCGAGAACTGACCGCCGCGATGCGCTCCGCCGCCGCGACCCTGCATTTCGAGGCCGCCGCGGTGTATAAACACCGTCTGGGACTGTTGGAGAACTATTCGTCGCGCTCGGTCATAGCGTCGCCCTCGTTGGGCGATCTGGATGTTTTCGCGCTGATAGTGGATGACCAGGAGGCCTATTGCAACTTTGCGCGCATCGTTCGCGGAAATATCGTCAATTCGTTCACCGTGCAACTATCGTTGGGCGCCGAGGAGGATCCGCGCGCGATCCTCTCCACGGCCATAAACAAAATACGGGAAGATATAGTGGGTAATTCCCCTCCCCCGGAAGGGTGCCCGAAGGGCGGGGTGGTCGGTACAAAAACCAGAGAGATAATTGTCCCTTTTCTGCCGGAAACAGAACTGTTCCCCGGCCTGCGTTTCACCGTTCCGAAACGCGGCGAAAAGCTTCATCTGCTGGAGTTCGCAGAAAAAAACGCACGCATGTACCGCGCCGAACAGCTCAAGAACATCGAGATAAAAGACCCCGAAAAGGCGGTAGATCGCGTTATGGCGGCCATGCAGCGCGAATTGCGCCTGCCCCGCGAGCCTCGCCACATAGAGTGTTTCGACAACTCGAACCTGGGAGGAACCCACCCCGTCGCCGCTTGCGTGGTGTTCCGCGACGGCAAACCCTCGCGCAAGGAGTACCGCCATTTTAACGTCAGGACCGTGGTCGGCCCCGATGATTTCGCCTCGATGCGGGAGATAATCCGCCGCCGCTACACCCGTCTCCTTGCAGAAGAATTGCAAGCAAATTACGAATTACGAATTACGAATTACGAATCGGCTAACGCCGAAAAATCATTATCCCCCTTACAAGAAACCTCCGTCGGCGACGGTCGACGGTCGGTCTCTGAAATATTGCCGTCTGCTTTAGCTGACGGTGCGCGGGAGCCTTCTCCCATCCTGCCCGATTTGGTGATCGTGGACGGCGGGAAAGGCCAGTTGAGCGCGGCATACAGCGTTTTTCAGGAGTTGGGGATCGCCGGGCGCGTGCCTTTGGTCGCTCTTGCCGAGAGGATCGAGGAGGTTTTCTTCCCGGGCGATCCGGAGCCCTATTATCTGTCGCGTAACGGCCAGCCTCTTAGGGTGATGATGCACATTCGAGACGAGGCGCACCGGTTCGGCATCACTTTCCACCGCGACAAACGGTCGGCGGCGTTCATTCGCTCCGAACTGCAAAATATTCCCGGCGTGGGGCCCAAGAGTATCGAGTTGTTGCTCAAGAGGTTCAAGACCGTGGCCGCGATTCGCGCCGCCTCGCCCGAAGCCCTTGCCGCCGCGGTCGGCGCCGCCCGGGCAAAGGCCGTTCGCGATTATTTTTCGGCCGGATGATGAGACACAAAAGCATCCTCGCCACGCGGATTTACGCGAAGGCGACGGATAAAAAGGCGGACGGGGATATGGAACGGTCACGGTCGGTGACCGCGGGAAAAGAGTTATCAGGAAATCCAAGCGTAGCGGTTTTGCTCAAAACACCAGTGTAAACGCAACCTTGTCCTCGGTGTTCGACGTGAGGCGCAGCGAACCTCCGTGGAGCCGCATTATCTGGCGCGAGAGGCTCAGGCCGATCCCCGTGCCGTCCTCCTTGGTCGTGAAGAATGGCGTGAAGATGTTTTCGGCGATCTCGGCGGGAATAGCGCCTCCGTTGTTGCTTATGTCAACGACAATGTTTTCCGACTCGTCGATGCGGGAGGATATTTCTACGCGGGGATTTTCGCGTCCGGACACGGCCTGCACAGCGTTTTTTATCAGGTTGATGGCGACCTGCGTGATCTGGCTTTCGTCGGCGTAAAGCAGCGTGTCCTCCGGCTCCACCGACAGCGAAATCCCGACGCTGTTGTCTGTTCGCTGAAGGGCGACCGCCCGTTCCAGGATCGGCATAAGCAGGAACGGCTTTTTGTCCGGAACGGGAATGTTGGTGAACTTGCGGTACGATTCGACGAACGAGATAAGGTTCTTGCTCGTCGTGTTGATCGTTTCGAGCCCCTGCGTAATTTCGGGATCCTTATTGTGGTTCAGGCGAATGAGCGTATTGCTGAGCGATGTGATCGGCGCAAGGGAATTCATGATCTCGTGGGTCAGGACCCGGATCAGCCTCATCCACGATTCGAGCTCCTTTTCCGCCAACTCGTTGTCGATGTCGCTGATGGCAATGAGTTTCATCGGTTTTCCTCTCAACGTCACCGCAGACGCGGTCAGCGACAAGGACACCTCTCCCTTCTCGTTGTTGAATGTGAGCCTGCGCTTCTCGCCCGGCTCTATGCTTTTCATCACCCGGGCGATAACCGGATCGATGGGATGGGTTTGACCGATATGCGTGAATACGGGGAGACTGAAAATCCGCAACGCCTCGCCATTGACCTGATAGACGCCCCCCGAATCGCTCACCACGATTATTCCCGTGCGAACGGTGTTCATGATCAGTTCGTAGTATTTCTCCCGCTCTCTCGTGTCGCGTGTCGCGTTGCCGATAATCTCTTTTGTGCGGTTGAGGACTTTGTTGTAGGCAGCGTCGTCCGCCACAGCCATATCCTCCGGGAAACGAAAAGTATAGTCGTTGTTTTCGATAGCATCGAACAGGAACATCGCCTTGTGGATGGACTTCGTGTACATCGTGACGATGCGATATCCCGCCCATACCACCAGTCCGAATGCTATCACAGTGTATTGATACTGTCCGAAGTAAAAGAGAAGAGGAATGGCCGCGACTCCGATGGCGAGTAGCACGATCGACAACATCATCTTTTTGACGGATACGAAAGTTTTTGTACTCATAGATCGTAGCGTTTTATCTTGTTGTAGAGAGCCTGCCGCGTGATGCCCAACTGCTGAGCCACCGCCGACAGTTTGCCGTCGTGGAGCTCGATGGACTTGCGTATGACCTCTATCTCGATCTCTTTAAGTGTCAATCCCTCCTCATCGATTACTTTGCGACGCGTGTCGAGCAACAGGAGGTCGCTACCTATTGCCTGACCGCCGGAGAGGATGACCGCTTTCTCGACCGTGTGTTGCAATTCACGGATGTTGCCCGGCCAGGAGTAGGCCGTGAGCATCTTTTTCACCTCCCGGCTGAAGTTTGACACGGGTTTGTTGTATTTGGCGGCATATTTCGCGAGGAATATCTCCGCCAGAGGCACGATATCCTCTTTTCGCTGTCGCAAAGGGGGAATGTCGAGGTGGAAGGTGTTGATGCGGTATAGCAGATCCTCGCGGAATGTCCCCTGAGCGGTCATGTTCACCACATTGCGGTTCGTGGCGCTGATGAGCCGTATATCGACCGGAACAGGGGTGTTGCTGCCGACCCTGGTGATCTGTCCGCTCTGAATGGCGGTCAGCAGTTTGGCCTGAAGGTGGAGAGGAATATTGCCTATCTCGTCGAGGAATAATGTGCCGTGGTTAGCGACCTCGAACTTGCCCGCTCTGTCGGTCTTGGCATCCGTAAAGGCTCCTTTGACATGGCCGAACAGCTCACTCTCGAAGAGCGATTCGGTCAGTGCCCCGACATCGACCGAGACCATCAACTCGCTCCGGCGAGAGGAGAGTTTGTGTATCTCGCGGGCCAACATCTCCTTGCCCGTGCCGTTCTCGCCGGTGATCAGGATATAGGCGTCGGTGTCGGCAACCTTTTCGACCGTGTCACGTAGCCGCTTCATGGCGCCGCTGTCACCCCAGTACATGGTCGGTTCGTTGAGAAGTTCCCGCTTGATCTCCTTGAGTTGCTTCACGTCCCGGCGCGATCGACGGAGGTTGTAGGCGCCCTGCAGCGTGGCCAGCAACTTGTCGTTATCCCACGGCTTGGACACGAAATCGAAGGCTCCCTCCTTGATCCCTCTCACCGCAAGGTCGATGTCGGCATAGGCGGTGAACAGCACCACCTCGACTTCGGGGCGCTGCTCCTTGATGCGCCTGAGCCAAAACAGCCCTTCGTTGCCGGTGTTGATGCCCGCCGAGAAGTTCATATCGAGCAACACCACATCGGGCTTATCCTCCCGGAGCGCGGAGTCGATCCGGTTGGGATTGGAGGAGATCACCACCTTGTCGAAATAGGTTTTCAGCAGCAGCTCCAATGCCGAAAGAATACTTTTGTTGTCATCCACGATCAATATGGTACCTTCCTTTGCCATGCCTTTTCAAATTATGTTTCGAGTCAAAAGTAGGGGTTTTTTCTATGTCGGACATATTTTTGTCCATATAAATTACGCCCGTGTCAATATTATTGACATTTTCTCAACCTGTTCAAATCATAACATGCTCTTTGTCAAGCGTATTAGAGTTGTGGCACGGTGGTGGCAGGTAATCATACGAATAGATGAACGAAACCGCTAAAAACCTATGAGAAGGCTATTTTCGATTATTGTAATGTCAATATTATTGACAAATGCCGCCGCCCAAACCGTCCCGATGACGCTGGACGAGTGTATGGCCTGGGCCGTGGAGAACAGTACGAGGGTGAAAAAGCAGGACTACACCAACGATAATTATCGCCAGGACCGCAACGAGGCTCTCGCATCGCTCTTCCCCTCGATCTCGGGCGACGTGTCGGCCACAAGCAACCACGGACGTTCCATCGATCCCGAGACCAACACCTACACCAATAACAACAACTTCTCGAATAGCTATTCGCTCTCGACGCAGATGCCTCTGTTCGCCGGGCTGAGCAAGATAAACGCCTACCGGGCGACCCGCGTGGGTGTGGCAATGGGACGGGAGGAGATCGAGCAGGTTAAGGACGAGGTGGCTCTGGAAGTTATGCAGGCGTATTTCGATGTGGTCTATTACTCGAAGGCCGCCGAATTCGCCGCCGCGCAGTTGGCGGCAAGTTCGGAAAATCACCGCAAAGGGAGCAAGCAGGAGGAGTTGGGAATCGTTAGCGCAGCCGAGCGGTTGCAGTTGGAGGCTCAGATGGCGGCGGACGATTACACCCTCACCCAGCAGGAGAACCTGCGCGACCAGGCGATGATCGTCCTTAAAGAGAGGATGAACTATCCCGTGGTCGATGAGCTCGCAATAGATACGGAAGTCCGTGTATTTCGAAACGGTCCCGATACCCCGGTGGACGATGTTATTTCGCAGGCCATGGAGATCAACCCTCGCTTGAAATCGGCACAATTCAACCTGCGTTACAGGGAGTTGAATTTCAGCGCGACCAAGGGGAATCTCTGGCCGAGTATTTACATCGGCGGCGGTTATTCGACCTCGTTCTACCACGACCGCGTAACACCCGATCTTCCGTCGTTCGCCTCACAGTTGTCAAACAAACGGGGCTATTACTTCGGAGCTACGCTCAGCGTACCGATATTCGGCGGTCTCAGCCGACACACGGCGGTGAACCGTTCCCGCAACAGCATGAACATAGCCGCACAGAATCTGGTCGAGGTCGAAAGATCGCTTCAAAGCGAGATAGAACAGAACTACCGCCAGATGCAGGGCTACGGCAAGGAGTTTATTCAAGCCTCCAAAACGGTCGAGGCGGCGGAACATGCTCACAAGGCAATCACGCAGAAGTTCGAACAGGGGGTGGTGTCCGCCCTCGACCTGCAAACCAGCGCCAACCGCCTGTTGGAGGCGCAGTCGAAGAAGCTCAACGCGCATTTGCAGTATCTTATCAAAACCCGTATGATGGAATACTACGCCGGGAAACCGTTGATAAGATAATATGAATGAGTAAATTGATCGATTATTTAAGTAAGAGGCTTACTTGCCAATCCATCCGCAGGCTGTGAAGCGAGCGGATGTATTTTAGCAATTAGGTAAAAAAATTGATTCGAGGCGACTGCCGAACCATCCGTCTGCTGTGAAGTTCGCGGATGAATTTTGGAAAACGCAAAAAACACAATATGGAAAACAGAGAGGTAACACAAAGGATGGATCGAAAGATCGAAAAGAGGACGGGCTGGAGGTCTGTTCTGAACAAGAAAAATTGGCCATGGCTGGCAGGAATAGTATTTTTGTGCCTTGTGGCCTGGTTGATATTTCGCGACAATTCATCGACGCTCAGGGTCGACTCCCGCCTCGTGACCATCGGTGCGGCGGAGTCGGGTGAGTTCAACGACTACATCAGGGTGTCGGGACAGGTGCAACCCATTACGACCGTGCAGTTAAGCCCCCTGGAAGGCGGTATAGTCGAAGAGAGGATCGTCGAAGAGGGCGCCACGGTGAAAAAAGGCGACGTGATCATCGTGCTGAGCAATAATCAGCTCAACCTCCAGATACTCGACAGCGAGGCGCAGCTTGCCGAGAAACAGAACTTCCTGCGCAACACGATGATAACGATGGAGCAGGATAAGCTCAATCTGCGGCAGGAAAAAGCTCAACTCGACCTCGACGTGCAGCGCAAGATGCGAAAACACATACAAGACGAAGAACTTTTCCGCGAAAAATTGATCTCGCGCGAGGAGTGGCTCTCCTCGAAGGAGGATTACGATCTCTCGGTGACCAGGCGCGACCTTATCATGGAGCGGCAGAAGCAGGACTCCATCTACCGGACGGTGCAGATAGAGCAGTTGAATGACAACCTCGACAACATGCAGCGCAACATGATCCTTATCCGCCAGCGGATCGACAACCTGCACATCAAGTCGCCCATCGACGGTGAACTCGGCCTGCTGGACGTGGTTCTCGGCCAGTCGGTGACTATGGGGCAGAAGATCGGCCAGATCAACGACCTGTCGGACTACAAGATCGAGGCGCAGGTGGACGAACACTATATCGACCGCGTCAGGACGGGCCTCGAAGCCATGTTCGACCGCCAGGGAACGGCTTTCGGCGTGCTGTTGCAAAAGGTCTATCCCGAGGTTCGGAACGGACAGTTCAAAGCCGACTTCACATTCACGGCCGACAGGCCGGAGAACATCCGAAGCGGCCAGACCTACTACCTCAACCTTCAACTCGGCCAGCCCACCGGGGCCGTGATGATACCACGCGGGTCGTTCTACCAGAAGACCGGCGGAAAGTGGATATATGTCGTGGCGCCCGACGGCTCCAGAGCGTTCAAGCGCGAAATAAACATAGGTCGCCAGAACCCGCAACATTACGAGGTGCTGGACGGCCTCACTCCCGGCGAAAAGGTGATAGTCTCGGGCTACGACGCCTTCGGGGACAGCGATATACTGATATTGACAAAATAAAAAACAGCTTACGATGATTAATCCGTTAAATTTCAGGTCGTTTTCAAAGTTCCTCGCAAGGAACAAGTTATACACGGCGATAAACATCTTCGGGCTCTCGATCTCGCTGATGTTCGTCATTCTCATTGCGACCTACACAACGCAGGAGCTGTCGGTCGATAAGTTCCAGGCGAACCGCGACCGCATAACCACGCTCGGCTACTACCATTTCATAGGCTCGCCCTATGCAATTTCGCCCTTTTTGCAGAACCGCTATCCGGAGATAGAGAAGATATCGGCGGCGGCGGGACAGAAAGCGGCGGTAGAGGTTCTCAATGACCGTTACGATACCAAAATATTGTTGGTCGACAGCACATTCTACGATATCTTTTCGTTCCGGATGATCGAGGGCGACCCGAAGGAGATACTCAGCACGAAGACCGATGTGATCGTCTCGGAAGCGTTCGCCCGCAGGGCTTTCGGCAACACCGATCCGATAGGACAAACGATCACCGCCTCCGTCCCTAAGAACGAGCCCTACGCCGCCGGCACCGAGGGCAGTATCTCGGTCGTGGTCGCCGGTATATCCGAGGATTTCCGCAACTCTTTGTTCGACCAGGCCGATATCATTATGAGTATGGAGAATATGGAGACATATTTCAATGCATCCATCTCCAAGGATCGTATGGGTAACGCAGGAGGTGTCGTGCTGTTCATTATGACACATCCGGGCACCGACCTTACGGCCAAAATACCCGATATGCAGGAGTATTTCAAAGAGATTTTCTGGGTCTATGAAACGGGTTTGTGGGGAGATACGGTCACGCTCACTCCTATGGATGAGTTCTACTTCTCAAAGCTGCCGCCAAGTCCTTCGGGTATGCGCCAGGGTGACTTCTCTCTCGTGTCGATACTCATATCGGTAGGTCTTTTGATACTGATATTCGCCATCGTCAACTACATAAACCTGACGGTGGCACAGACCGGGTTCCGGGCCAAGGAGATGGCCTCGCGCCGTCTGCTCGGAGCGTCTCGCGGCGAGATATTCTCCAAGTTCATCCTCGAATCGATCATCGTCTGCGCATTTGCTTTCGTTATGGGTTTCATGTTCGCCATGTCGTTGCAGAATGTGGCGGGCGACATCCTTCAGAGGCGGCTGGATGTTCTTGGCGACGTGTCGTGGGCGAGTGCGGGCGCATACCTGGCTCTCATACTCATAATGGGTGTTATCTCCGGAGTGATCCCGGCACTGTTCATCTCGCGCTACAAGCCTGTCGACGTGGTCAAGGGCAGTTTCCGCCACCGGAGCAAGATGGTGTTCAGCAGGGTATTCATCGTCTTCCAGAACGTGATCACCATCACTCTAATCGCCGCCTCGCTAACGATGCTGCTCCAGATACGCCACATGATAGAGGCGCCGTTGGGTTACAAAACCGAAAACATCATCGACATTCCGAACACAAGTTTTCAGGCGATGGATCAGGTGACGACATTCAAGAACGAATTGAAGCAACTTGCCTCGGTGAAAGAGGTGTCGCTCGTCCAAGGCCATCCGTTCAACAGGGGCAGTAACTTCACGATCCAATATGAGGAGAAGAATATCAGTTTTCAGATATTCAGGGGAGACCCTGCCTTCATGGGAATGATGGGTATAGAGGTGTTGAAAGACAATCAGTTGGGCTCGGGCGCAGGTGTGTGGGTAAACAAGATCGCCGAATTCGATCTGGGATTGAAGGATGGGGAGACGATAACGAGGGCTTTCGGAGAGCAGATGCCCATCAGCGGCGTGATAGAAGATTTCCGTGTGGGCTCGCTCCTCTCGCTCGATCCGCAACTTCCGCCGGTAATGGTGATTATCCATCCCGAAGAAGCGCCTTTCTTCCCCTGGTCGTTCCTGGTGGAGGTGCAAGGCGACCCCGACGCGGCATTTGAAGATGTGCGCAGGGTTTACGAGCGGCTCACCGGAGGGCTTGAATTCAACGGACAATTCATGCGGGACGAGATAAAGGAGGCTTACGGCGATCAACAAAGAACATACACCATCGTTATAATCTTCACCTTTATCGCGATTCTGATCTCCATGTTGGGGCTACTTGCCATGTCCACCTACTTCATACAGCAACGTGCCTCGGAGATCGCCATTCGCAAGGTGTTCGGCTCCACACGCGGCGAGATGCTTCGCCGGTTGGTGTTCAACTTTATGCGGCTCGTGCTCGTCGCTTTCATACTCTCCGTACCGGTGATCTGGCTTGTGATGAGGTGGTGGCTGTCCAATTACAGCTACCGTATCGACCTCTCCGTGTGGATCTTCGTCGCCGCCGGAGCATTTGCCTTCATCACCGCCTTCGCAACGGTGCTGTGGCAAAGCTCGCGCGCTGCAAATGCTAACCCGATAGATGCAATTAGAAGCTGATGCTGAATAGTTTTAGATACGCGTTTCGTTACCTCTTCAAATCGAGAGGCAACAACATTACGAGGATAATCTCCCTCTCTTTGGGGCTGTTTATCGGACTACTGATATTCTCATACGTTACCCACGACCTCTCCTACGACAGGTTCATTCCCGAACGAGGAAGGATTTACCAGATGTGGAACAACACCGAAAAGGGTGGTATGAGAGAGGGCCTGTTCGCACCCATAGCTCCTGCGATGAGGGAGGAGATGCCCCAGATAGAGGTCTCCACACGACTGATGCAGCGCGGAACGGAGGCGTTTTACTACGGAGAGAGCTACTATGACGGACGGTTGCTGTCGGTCGATACCTGCTTCTTCGACGTACTCGACTACGGTGTCGTGAAGGGAGACCCCCACGAGATATTCCGTAATGCGAATAACATTATGATCTCGGAATCGTTCGCCGAAAAGATTTTCTCGGGCAAAGACCCCGTGGGCGAGATACTCCTGCGCGACAACCGTTTGCCTTTCACCGTAATGGGCATATTCAGGGATATTCCTCGCAACACGCATCTTTTCCAATTCGACGTACTCGGCTCGTTCGAGGCGGTGGCCGGAGACGGCTACGACACGGAGTGGGGCGGCAGCGACAACTATCCGACTTACATCAAATTGCGAGAAGGAACGGACATCGCCCAAGTGGAGGCGCAGCTGGATGGCTTCTTCGACCGTCACGGAATGACCGGGAAAATGAAGGAGTGGAACCAAACCTATTTCTTTGTTCCCCTCGTCGATGCCTATACAACAGGGAACACCATCCTACAGATAGCCATGTTGCTCTCGCTGATCGTTTTGCTTACTCTCTTCATCGCCTGTATGAACTATGTTTTGATCTCGATCTCGATGCTGATGAAGCGCGGCAAGACGATAGCGATGCTGAAAGTGAACGGGGCGAAGAAGATGGATATATTCTCCATATTTCTGTGGGAAACCCTGTTGATCGTGCTGGTGGCTTCGGCGTTTGCGGCCTTTATCGTTCTCTGCTTCGATGAGCAGTTGGAGTCGATGACCATGATCCCCATTGCCGAACTGTTCGCCTGGGAGCGCATTTGGGCTCCTTTGCTGGTGATCTTCGGTGTGTTCCTGTTCGTAGGCATCGTGCCCTCTCGCATATTTGCATCCATTCCCGTGAGCATTGCCTTCAGGGGGATACCCGCCAACAGGAGACGATGGAAACAGACGTTGATATTCATACAGTTGGTTTGCGTTACGTTCGTCGTATCGTTCCTTGTGATTAACATCAGGCAATACAACCACCTTTCGAATAGCGATTACGGTTACGACAGGCAGGACCTCGCCGTGACATCCCTGATCGGCACAATCGATGCGATAACCGCGTATAAGAGCGAACTTATGTCGATGCCCGAAGTAGAGGGTATCGGCATAGGATACCACCTGCCGATATGGAACCTGGGCGGCCAACCGGCATTCGACGAGATCACCGGCGAATACCTCTTCCCGTGCAGTTACAGCATTATCGACCACGAATATATCCCGGTGATGGGAATGGAGATAGTCGATGGGCGTAATTTTGTGGCGGAAGATGCCGGAAACAAGGTGATAGTGAACGAGAAGTATGTCGAGATGCGCGGCTGGACGGACAGTCCCATTGGGAAGCACATCACGAACGACGACGATCCGGCTTTTCCCGGCTATACGATAGTCGGCGTGGTGAAGAACTTCTGGACCGGCGACAGCGGACGCATACCTCCGCTGGTTTACCACAATACGGGCGAATTCCTCACCGACTCGGAGCGACAGTATAACAGCGGGTATATGATGATTCGCCTTAACCGTGTCGATACCGGAACGAAAGATATACTCACCCAAAAGATCAATTCGTTCTACAAGGCACAACACTTCGAGGTTATGATCTACGAGGCGCTTGTGGATGAGAGGATCATTTTCGAAAGACAATTTCGCAACGCGATGATACTCACCTCGCTGGTAACGCTCTTCATCGCCCTGATGGGTCTTATCGGGTATCTCAGCGACGAGATACGCCGCCGAAGCAAGGAGATAGCCGTCCGCAGGGTGAACGGTGCCGGACGTGGCGACATAATATTGCTCATAGCGCGGGATGCCGCCATCGTGACGCTACCCGCCGTGATTGTCGGGATTGTCGGCTCTTATTTCGCGGGGTCGGTCTGGATGCAGATGTTCCAACAAAAGGCAGGTCTTCCGTGGTGGATATTCGCGTGTGGCGGCGTGGCGGTCATCCTCATCGTATACGTCACAGAGTTTGTCAAAACTTGGAGAGCGGCGGGAACCAACCCCGTGAAAATGTTAAAGTCAGAATAATCGGAACAAGTAAAATACCTAAAAATCATGATGTTAAAAATTAACGATCTGAAGAAGATCTTCCGCACGGAAGAGATCGAGACCGTCGCTCTGAACGGAGTCTCATTCGAAGTAAAGCAAGGTGAATTCGTGGCGGTCATGGGACCCTCGGGTTGCGGAAAATCGACGCTGATGAACATTCTCGGCCTGCTCGACAACCCTTCGTCGGGAGAATACTCACTGCTCGGCCACGAAGTGGGGAAATTCAAAGAAAAGGACCGTACACTGTTCCGCAAAGGAAATATCGGGTTCGTGTTCCAGAGTTTCAATCTTATCGACGAATTGAATGTTTACGAGAATGTGGAACTTCCGCTCATCTATTTGAACATCAAGGCCGCCGATCGCAAGCAAATGGTCGAAAATATCCTGAAGCGGATGAACATCAGCCATCGTGCGAAACACTTCCCGCAACAACTCTCGGGAGGACAACAGCAGCGAGTAGCTATCGCCCGCGCCGTGGTCGCCAACCCAAAGTTGATCCTCGCCGACGAACCGACGGGTAACCTCGACTCGAAGAACGGCAAGGAGGTGATGGAGCTTCTCGACGAACTCAACAAAGAGGGAACCACGGTGATAATGGTGACCCACTCCCAGCACGATGCCGCCTATGCACACCGCACATTGAACCTGTTCGACGGCGAACTGGTCAATGATGTGACGAATCTACTGTAAATCTCCCATACCTCGAACAGGTAACAGCACGGATCGTTTTTTGCTTCTTTTGACCGGCAAAAAGAAAGAACAATTTGCCCATCAAAAAAGTAACGAATATCTTTGTCGTCGGATGAGCAACGAGAACGACAAGATAATCGGCGAATTGGCCGACCGGGAGTATGAATACGGGTTCGTGACCGATATCGACACGGAGACCATTCCGCGCGGCCTTTCGGAAGAGACGGTGCGGCTGATCTCGGCGCGAAAGGGCGAGCCCGAATGGCTACTCGAGTACCGGCTGAGGGCCTATCGCCACTGGCTCGGGATGAAGCCGCCCACGTGGGCGCATCTGGATATCCCGGAGATTGATTTTCAGGATATTATATACTACGCCGCGCCGCGCTCGGGGCCGCGCCACGAGAGCATGGACGAGGTCGATCCGGAGCTTGTGGCGACGTTCAACAAGCTGGGAATCCCTTTGGAAGAGCAGATGATGCTTGCCGGGGTGGCGGTCGACGCGGTTATGGATTCGGTGTCGGTAAAGACCACTTTCAAGGAGACGCTTGCCGAAAAAGGGATCGTTTTTTGCTCGATGTCGGAGGCGGTGAGGGATTATCCTGAGTTGGTGCGCAAATATCTCGGTAGCGTGGTGCCCTACACCGACAACTTTTACGCGGCGCTGAACGCGGCGGTTTTTTCCGACGGTTCGTTCTGCTATATCCCGAAGGGAGTACACTCGCCGATGGAACTTTCGACATATTTCCGCATCAATGCCGCCGGGACGGGACAGTTCGAGCGAACGTTGATAGTCGCCGATGAAGGAGCGTACGTTAGCTATCTGGAGGGTTGCACGGCCCCGCAGCGCGACGAGAACCAACTACACGCGGCGGTAGTCGAGATCGTGGTCATGCGCGACGCCGAGGTGAAATATTCGACCGTTCAGAACTGGTATCCGGGCGACCGGGAGGGCAGGGGAGGGGTATTCAACTTCGTGACCAAGAGAGGGTTATGCAAGGGCGAGAGGGCCCGTCTGTCGTGGACACAGGTCGAGACCGGTTCGGCGATAACGTGGAAATACCCTTCGTGCGTGCTGGCGGGCGACGGGTCGTCGGGCGAGTTCTACTCGGTGGCGATGACAGCCGGGCGGCAACAGGCCGACACGGGCACCAAGATGATCCATCTGGGGCGCGGAACTCGCTCGCGCATAGTCTCCAAGGGCATTTCGGCGGGCGAGTCGCAGAACACTTACCGCGGCCTTGTTCGCATGGGGTCGAAGGCCGTGGGCTCGCGCAACTATTCGCAGTGCGACTCGTTGCTCGTGGGCGACCGCTGCGGTGCGCACACTTTCCCTTACGTCGAGACGCATAACTCGTCGGCGGTGGTGGAGCACGAGGCCACGACCTCGAAAATTAATGAGGATCAGCTGTTTTACCTCGGGCAGAGGGGTCTGTCGACCGAGGACGCCGTGGGACTGATAGTCAATGGATATGCAAAAGAGGTGTTGAACAAACTACCGATGGAGTTCGCGGTCGAGGCACAGAAGCTACTCGCGATCTCGCTCGAAGGCAGTGTAGGATAAAATTACGAATTACGAATTACGAGTTACGAGTTAACACGGACAGATGCTACTCAAAATTCGTGATTTATAGTTCATAATTCATAATATGTGAATTATGTTAGAGATCAAAGATTTACACGCCTCGGTGGCCGGGCGGGAGGTGCTTCGCGGCATAGACCTGAGAGTCGGCGCGGGCGAGGTACACGCGATCATGGGCCCGAATGGTTCGGGTAAAAGCACCCTCGCGTCGGTGTTGGCGGGCAATCCGCGTTTCGAGGTAACGGGCGGTTCCGTTCTGTTCGAGGGTCGTGATCTTCTTGCTCTGAGTATCGAAGAACGGGCGCGCGAAGGGCTGTTCCTCGGATTTCAGTATCCGGTCGAAATTCCGGGGGTGTCGATGGCCGCCTTTATGAAGGCCGCGATGGCCGAAAAACGCCGCCACCAAGGGCTGGAGCCGCTTTCAGCAGCCGAATTCCTGCGTCTGGTGCGTGAAAAAGCGGCCCTCGTGGAACTCGACCCGTCGATGGTTTCGCGCTCGGTGAACGAGGGTTTCTCGGGTGGAGAAAAGAAGAAGAACGAGATATTCCAGATGGCGATGTTGGAGCCGCGCATGGCCATGCTCGACGAGACCGACAGCGGCCTCGACATCGACGCGCTGAGGGTGGTCGGAACGGGTGTTTCGCGCCTGCGCCGGGCGGACAACGCCATCGTGCTTATCACACACTACCAGAGATTGTTGGACTACATTGTACCCGATTTTGTGCATGTGCTCTACAAGGGCCGAATCATCGAATCGGGAGGCCGCGATCTCGCGCTGAAACTCGAAACGGAAGGGTACGATTGGCTCATCAACAGATGATGAATTACGAATTACGCAAATCGAGCCATCCTCGCTTGGCAAAGCCAAGAATTACGGATTGCGAATCGGTCATCGAGTTGGCTGAAGGGATATGTAATGCTGAGCCTTTGCTTATTTCTTCCGGAATCCAAAATGCGCATTTCGTGCTCGAAGCGGGGGCGAAACTGCATATGACGGCATTCGTTTTGGCCGTGGAAGAGGCCGCGCGGCTGTCGCTCACGGTCGATCTCGCGGGCGAAGGCGCCGAATTCCATCTTCACGGGCTTTATATCGCCTCGGGGGTGGGGGAGTCGGCGGGACGTGCCGATATAGACGTGAATGTCAATCATTTATCCTCTGACTGCCTCAGCCGACAACTCATTAAAGGCATTGCGGCGGGCGGGGCGACGGGTTCGTTTGCGGGCATGGTTCACGTTGCGGGCGGAGCACAGCACACCGACGCCGTGCAGCGAAATCAGAACCTGCAATTAAGCGACACCGCGCATATTTTCACCCGTCCGCAGCTCGAAATATACGCCGACGACGTGAAATGTTCGCACGGCGCGACGATCGGCCGGCTCGACGAAGAGGCGGTCTACTATATGCGTCAGCGGGGCGTCTCCGAAGCCGAGGCGCGCCGGATGCAAATGCAGGGTTTCGCCGCTGAGATCATAAACCACTGTCCGTCGGAGAGTTTGCGTGAGTCTCTCGCCGCAAGGATCGACAATATCATCGACGCTATGTAACCTCTATTATCCGCACTCCCTGAAAACCCCGTCTCTTGAAAAAATGAATCTCGAATACGACATAATCATCGTGGGCGCGGGACACGCCGGATGCGAGGCGGCGGTCGCTGCGGCGCGTCTTGGATCGTGCGTGCTACTCGTGACTATGGACTTGGAAAAAGTTGCGGCAATGTCGTGCAATCCGGCCGTAGGCGGGGTTGCCAAAGGACAGATTGTCAGAGAGATAGATGCTCTTGGCGGGCAGATGGGGATAATCACCGATCGTTCGACCATTCAGTTTCGGATGCTCGGCCGTTCGAAAGGGGCCGCCATGTGGAGCCCGCGCGCGCAGTGCGATAAGACGCATTTTTCAGCCCTGTGGCGCAGGGTGCTCGAAAACACTCCGAACCTGTTCCTGTGGCAGGACAGCGTTGTGGATATTGTCGCGGAAAACGGTCTTGTGTCTGGAATTAAGACCGCGCTTGGGGTCGAATTTCAGGCAAAGGCGGTGATCTTGACCGCCGGGACTTTCCTCGGAGGGCTGATTCATGTAGGCCGGGCGCAGATCGAAGGCGGACGGATCGGCGAGAAAACATCTAAAGGCCTGACGGAAAGGTTGGTAGAATTGGGCTTCGTGGCCGGGCGAATGAAAACCGGAACTCCCGCAAGGCTCGACGGACGTACTATAGATTTCGAGCGGCTGGAAGTTCAGGAAGGCGATGCGGAGCCTTCGAAATTCTCGTTCTCGCCCGAAACCGAACCCGTCCGCGAGCAGTTGCCCTGCTATATAGCCAACACGTCGCTCGAGGTTCACGAGATACTGCGGACCGGGTTTGCCGAGTCGCCGCTGTTCAACGGGACGATCCGCGGCATCGGACCGCGCTATTGCCCCAGCATCGAGGATAAGCTACGCACCTTCGCCGACAAGGACTCTCATCAGCTATTCCTTGAGCCTGAGGGATTTACGACTAACGAATACTATCTGAACGGCTTCTCGTCGTCGCTTCCGTGGCAGGTTCAGATGGAGGCGCTACGGCGCATCGTTGGTCTGGAGCGCGTTCATCTGTTCCGGCCGGGCTATGCCATTGAGTATGATTACTTTCCGCCTACGCAGTTGAATCATTCCCTGCAAACCAAGCTCATTCCGAATCTATGGTTCGCCGGGCAGATAAACGGAACCACCGGATATGAAGAAGCGGGCGCGCAAGGACTTATGGCGGGGATCAATGCCCACCTCTTTTTGAACGGTTTGGAGCCTTTCGTGCTTCGACGCGACGAGGCGTATATCGGTGTGCTGATCGACGACCTCGTCACCAAGGGAGTGGACGAACCCTACAGGATGTTCACCTCCCGTGCCGAGTACAGAATTTTGCTCCGCCAGGATAACGCCGATTTGCGATTGACTCCGCGCGGGCGGGAAATAGGGCTTGTCGACGACGAAAGATGGCGGATTTTCGAGCAAAAAAAATCGAACGTAGAATCGCTTCGTTCTTTCGTCCATGGACTGAGCATCTCTCCGGACGATTTACGCGACTATTTGATTTCGCGCAATTCCGTGCCCTTAACGCAAGGTCGCAAGCTCAGTTTTATTCTTTCGCGCGGTGAAATATCATTAAAAGAGGTCACTGAAGAATTACTTCCACTGCGCGATTTTATATCGACAAACTCTATTTCGGCCGAAGAGATCGAGCAAGTCGAGATCGAGATCAAGTATCGCGGGTACATCGAACGTGAAAAATTGATCGCCGAAAAACTGCATCGTCTCGAAGAGGTCGCTATTCCGGCGGGGTTTGATTTCAACTCTTTGAACTCCCTGACGATGGAGGCTCGTCAAAAACTCTCCCGCATCCGTCCGACTACGATAGGACAGGCGTCGCGAATTCCCGGGGTCTCTCCGGCGGACATCAATGTTTTGTTGGTTTTTTTCGGGCGGTAAGACCATCTTCGCTCAAATAATAAGGGGAGTGGTTTGAAACAAACCACTCCCCTTCCTCTTTTTATTACCTCCGTCAGCTTATCCCTGCGCCGCTATGCGGCACCTCCGGGCCTCCGTCGGTGACTTTTGCGGACTACACCCGCAAAAGTTCCACGTGGAACAACCCTCCTGTTTTGAAATATAACAACTCTACTTTTGTTGCTTAGCCCATGAATCTTTTAAGGTGACCGTCCTATTAAACACCGGTGCGGCCTTCACGGAGTCGGCGTCTTTACAGAAATAACCTATTCGTTCGAATTGGAATTGCTCGCCTACAACAGCGTCGGATAGTGAGGGTTCCATATAAATTTTCGAGGTCACGAGTGATTCGGGGTTCAGATGAGAGAGGAAAGTTTCACATGCCGAGCAGTCTTCGGGGCTCTCTTTATTAAAGAGGGTAGAGTAGAGGCGCGCCTCGGCTTTAACGGCATGAGGAACGGAAACCCAATGAATAACTCCTTTCACGCGACGTCCGTCCGATGATCCTCCGCCTGCCGAAGCCGGGTCGTAAGTGCAACGCAACTCAACGATCTCTCCCGATGTGTCTTTCACAACTTCCTCACATTTAATTAGATACGCATACCGCAAGCGAACCTCTCCACCCGGAGAGAGACGGAAAAACTTCTTGGGTGGGTCTTCCATGAAATCGTCTCGCTCGATGTATATCTCGCGTGTGAGGGGAACTTCGCGGGTTCCGGCACTTTCGTCTTCGGGGTTGTTGACACAACGGACCATTTCCGTTCGACCCTTTTTACTCGATTGTTCCACGGGGAACACTTCCTGACGGGAGGAAGAATCAATTTCGTCGAAGTTTGTAATCACCACTTTAAGAGGATTCACGATGGCCATACGCCGCTGAGCGACCTTATTAAGGTCTTCGCGCACCGAGAACTCCAATAGGCCGAGATCGATCACATTGTCGCGCTTAGCAACACCCACACGTTCTGCGAACGCACGGATCGCCGCGGGAGTGTATCCTCTGCGGCGCATCCCGGAGATTGTCGGCATACGCGGATCGTCCCAGCCGCGGACCACACCTTCCTGTACGAGTTGCAGTAATTTTCGCTTACTCATGATCGTGTAGGTAAGATTCAGGCGCGCAAATTCGTACTGGTGTGAGGGGAAAATACCCAACTCCTCGATAAACCAATCATACAACGGCCTGTGGACCGCGAATTCCAGCGTGCAGATCGAGTGTGTTATCCGCTCGATGCTGTCGCTCTGGCCATGCGCATAGTCGTACATCGGGTAGATGCACCACTTGTCGCCCGTGCGGTGGTGTGAGGTGTGCAGGATGCGGTAAAGGATCGGGTCGCGGAAAAGCATATTGGAATGTGCCATGTCGATCTTCGCACGCAACACCTTCTCTCCGTCGGCAAACTCGCCCGCCCTCATGCGCGCGAACAGATCGAGATTTTCCTCGACGCTCCTCTCGCGCCACGGACTATTCGTTCCCGGCTCGGTTATCGTTCCGCGTGTGGCTCGGATCTGCTCCTGGGTCTGGTCGTCGACATAAGCCTTGCCTTTGCGTATAAGCTCCTCCGCCCAATCGTACAACTGCTCGAAGTAGTCCGAGGCGTATCTCTCTAAGGCCCATTCGAAGCCCAACCACTTGATATCGGCCTTGATAGAGTCGACATATTCGACATCCTCCTTGGCCGGATTGGTGTCGTCGAAACGCAGGTTACACTTGCCTCCGTAACGATTGGCCAAACCGAAATTGAGGCAAATGCTCTTCGCATGGCCTATGTGCAGATAGCCGTTGGGTTCGGGCGGAAAACGGGTCTGAAGTTCCCTCCCGCCCTCCGCGATATATTTTTCGACTATCTCCTCTATAAAGTTGAGGGAACGCTCCGTCCCCTCAACTTCCTTTATGGTTTCTTCCATTTGTCAATTTATCACTGCAAAACCGTCATTTCGCGTACCAGATGACCCGCTCCGGCGAACTTTTCGATAGTCCAAAGAACGTAACGGATGTCGACGTTGATACAGCGCTGTAGTGTGGGTTCGAACACCACGTCGCCGCTCATAGCTTCCCAGTTTCCGTCGAAGGCGAGGCCGATCAGTTCACCGCGTGCGTTCAGAACGGGCGAACCGCTGTTTCCGCCGGTTATGTCGTTGTTTGTCAGGAAATTAAGCCTCAATTCTCCGTTCTGTCCATAGCGGCCGTAGTCCGACGTGGCATAAGCCGTCTTCAACTTATCGGGCACCGTGAATTCGAGAGGATTAGTGGGATCTTCCTTTTCCAGAACACCTTTAAGGGTCGTGTAATATTTGTATATGACCCCGTCGCGCGGATCGTAAGGAAGAACCTGTCCGTAGGTGAGGCGCATCGAGAAGTTGGCGTCGGGATAGTATTTGGTGCCGGGATCCATCAGCGCCAGACCTTTGATATAGACTCTGTGCCAATCGGCCCGTTCCTGAATTTTTGCGACGAGCGGCATGGAAATGGACATGGCCAGACTGCGGATCGAAGCGGAGAGCTCTCCAGCCGGGTCGGCGGCGAAGGTATCGGTATTATAGTTTTCGAGAGCGGCGGAAAGACGTTCCGGGCAAGCGTAAATCGTGTTATCGTAGAGGTTGTCCACATAGGCGTCTATATTGCCGCAAAAGACGGAGTCTATTTGAGCGTAGACAGAGGGCAGGTTTTCGGCGGGTATCTTTTCGCGAACGATGGCCAGCATACGTTTTGCAACCCTGCGGTCGGTGGGCTCGTTGTAATTCTTGTAGAAATTACCCGCAACGGTCATCACCTCGTCTTTATTAACGACGCTGCCATCCTGTACCTTCACCACAGAACCTATTCTCGACACGAGCGGCACTATCTCGACGCCCGACCAGAGTGCCTCCATGATAAACTGATAGATGCCCTCGCCTTCGGAGGTTGCTTCCACCGACTCTTTGATCTTCGGCAGTGCGAGATGGTACTGTTCGGGAGAGTTCTGAGTGCCAGACCACGCCTGGAAACGATCTTCGAGAGCGGCTTTAAGCTCTGGTATATTATTGTCTATCAAAGCTTTGTTTTTCCCGATAGAGTTCTTCCAGTAGTTGGACGACGAAGCGTATTTCGCCGCGTATTTCAATCTCACGGCATCGTCGGCCAGCATGTCCTCCATCAGGATCGCCTGTCTCTCGCCGCGTACATAGATACGGTTGGCATTCGCGACGTCGATCAGGTGTTTCATTTCGTAGGTGGTCATGTAACGGTCGGTCGTACCGGGAAAGCCGATTATCATCGCGAAATCGTTCTCTTTCACCCCTTTCAGAGATATCTTTAGATGCACGGGAGCCTGATAGGGTTTGTTATCGGGAGAGTATGCCGCCGGTTTGTTGTCCGGTCCGGCGTAGATGCGGAACATCGAGAAGTCGTCGGTATGGCGCGGCCACATCCAGTTGTCGGTGTCGCCTCCGAACTTGCCCATCGAGCTGGGCGGAGCGCCCACCAATCTCACGTCGGTGTAACGTTCGGATATGATCGCGAAATATTGGTTTCCTCCCATGAATTCACGAATCTCTACCTGGTATTCCGGATACGCTTCCACCATCTCTTCGGATAGCTTCTTTCTGTTGGCCTCGATTATGGTATCGCGTTCGGAGCCTCCGCCCATATTCGCCGCCTCGCCCAACACCTGGTCGGTCACATCTTCCATCCGGCGTATAAAGGTCACCGAAAGACCCGGCGCGGGTATCTCTTCGGCCTTGGACATCGCCCAGAACCCGTTTTTCAGATAATCCTTCTCGACGGTGCTCAGAGCCTGTATCTGACCGTAACCGCAGTGATGGTTGGTGAGCAACAGTCCTTCGGAAGAAACGACCTCGCCGGTACACCCTCCGCCGAAGATAACAATGGCGTCCTTCAGCGATCCGTGGTTAACACTGTAGATATCTTCTGCCTTGAGTTTCAGCCCTTTGGCCTTCATGTCCTTAATATTCAATTTATTGAGGAACGGCAACAACCACATTCCCTCGTCGGCGCTCGCCGGTAGGATGAACAACATCGCCGCACAGGCGACTAAAAACTTTTTCATAGTATGTTCGGATTTTAATATAAGGTTACAAAGATATGGAATTAACAGTTAAGTTCGAGCATCGCCCGGATCGATTTTTCGGCGGCGGCACGAACGGTTTCGGGAACGATGACTTCGGGATTTTCGGTTTCGAGTGCGGCGAGAATCTTCGGAAGGGTGACGAGTTTCATATATACACAATCGTTACATCCGCAGGTAGAGTCGACCGGAGGGGCCGGAATAAAAGTTTTGTGCGGATATTTCTTGTGCATTTCGTGCAGGATCCCCGGCTCGGTAACGACAATGAAGGTGTCGGCAAGGCTGTGTCCAGCGAAATTCAGTATGGCGGAGGTACTTCCGACAAAATCGCTGACCATCAGGATCGGTTCGCGGCATTCGGGATGGGCCAGCACCGGAGCGTCGGGATATTGTTTTTTCAGGGCGAGGATGCCTTCGAGGGAGAACTCCTCATGGACATGACACGCTCCGTCCCACAGGATCATATTCGTGCGACCCGTCTGTTTCCGGAGGTACGAGCCGAGGTTACGGTCGGGGGCGAAGATTATCGGCCGGTCGGCGGGGATCGACTTTATCACATCGAGGGCGTTTGTGGAGGTGCAGCAAATGTCCGTAAGCGCTTTTATTTCGGCCGTGGTGTTGACATAGGAGACCACGAGGGCATCAGGGTGGGCAGCGCGGAAGGCGGCGAATTCGGCCGCGTGACACGAAGCAGCCAGCGAACAGCCAGCTTCGGGATCGGGGATGAGAACTTTTTTGGCCGGAGAGAGAATTTTGGCCGTCTCGGCCATGAAATAGACCCCTGCAAAGAGGATAATGTCGGCGTCGGTGGCCGCGGCTTTTTCGGACAGGGCGAGCGAGTCGCCCACGAAATCGGCAACCTCCTGAACTTCGGGGCGGGTATAATAGTGGGCGAGTATGATGGCATTTTTCGCGCGTTTCAACTCGAAAATCTTATCGGCGATCATTTTTATTTTTTTAAGACGGCGCAAATAACGCTTCACAGAAATTGCCGGATCCTGTACACTTCGGCGAGGGTGCGGACAACATCACTTGGAGGGCGATCACATGACGGACTG